>Ga0208960_1001849_pt1 | contig 11082 bp, 8 predicted proteins | sample GreLakmeON33MSRF_FD_187703 | JGI IMG/M metagenome (GOLD analysis project Ga0208960, IMG submission 187703) | Freshwater lentic microbial communities from great Laurentian Lakes, MI, USA - Great Lakes metaG ON33MSRF (SPAdes) | ecosystem: Environmental > Aquatic > Freshwater > Lake | place: Great...
CACCCCGGCATCATCATGCCAAGCTACTGGCCGGGCGGTCAGTCCCTCCGTCCTGATGTGTTGAGTGGCGATGCTGCCCAACAGATTGAAGCGCTCTGGACCTATTTAGAAGGAGGCACGCGCGCTAAGAACCCGCTTGGGCTTTCCCGTCAGTCCAAAGAACTCCGCGTGACCGACGTGGCCGAGATGGCCCGCGGTCGCAGCAGCATCGGTTACCGCGGCGTCGCCGTCGGCTACCCCGGCCGAATCAGCCTCGGCTTCGATTCGGAGGAGATGTCACTCCGCCAGCTCTGGAAGGGCGAATTCGCGAACGTCGACCTCGGCTCCTTCCAGCCGCGAGCCTTAGACTCGATGGTCGCCTTCCCTGCCGGCGTGCCGTTCCATCGCCTCAAGTCCTTGGACGATAATTGGCCGGCCAAGGGCAAGACGACCTATGGCTTCCCCCAGAACCTGGGCTATCAATTCCGCGGCTATGACCTCGATGCGCTGCGTCGTCCGACTTTCCACTACGAATACGGCGAAGTGAAAGTGGACGACTTTTTCGAAGACGTCGTCACCAAGGATGGCCAGACGTTCTTCCGTCGGACTATTCGGTTTACGGCGCCCGCCAACACCGCACCGTTCTTCTTCCGCGCTGCCTGCGGCACCAAGGTCGTGGCCACCAGACTACAAGCGTACCAGGCCGATAAGTTAACCGTCCGCGTGCTCGGCACACAGGCAGGGCAAGTCCGCGATGGCGAATTGCTCCTGCCGCTGAGCCTACCATCCGGCACCTCCACCCTCACCCTCGAATACCAATGGTAATGCGCCGACACTGTCTCGCCCTAGCGGCCTTCGCCCTCGCGCCCTTGGCTTTCGCCGAGGACCTCGGTGCCATGTGGGGCACCGCCGCTGAGGAGGCGAAATATTATCCCATCGTGGATATCCCCATCCCCTCGACGATACCCATGCGTCCAGGTGGCTTGGAAGTCCTCCCCGATGGACGTCTCGCCATAGGCACACGCCGCGGCGATATCTACTTCATCGAGGGCGCCTTCGCTTCGCCCCCCAAGCCGACCTTCCACCTCTTCGCGACCGGCCAGGACGAAATCTTCTCTCTGGCATGGCGCGATGGTGCGATGCTGGCGACGTCGTTCAGCGAGGTCCTGCGCATCCGTGACGTCAATGGTGATGGCGTGGCTGATCGCTACGAGACGCTCTCCAATAACTGGGGCTACGCCGAGGGCCATGAATTCGCCTTCGCGTCTAAGCCTGACCCCGAAGGTAATGTGTGGGTCGCACTGGGCCTGAGCGGGTCCTATAACTCTAACAACCTCTTCCGCGGCTGGGCCGTCAAGATCACCCCCACTGGCCAGATGATTCCGGTCTGCAGTGGCCTGCGCAGCCCAGGGGGCATTGCGGCCAATACCCAAGGCGAAATGTTCGTCATCGAGAGCCAAGGGCCCTGGAATGGCTCTTGCTCCCTCAAGCACCTCAAGCCTGGCGGCTTCCTCGGCCACCCCGCGAGCTACAACTGGTATGCCTTCACCAAGGACCTCAAGGAGCCCGTAAAGCCGAATAGCAATTCCCGTATGACGGTCGAACGTGGCCGCGTGGCCGAGCTCGTGCCGCCCGCGGTCCGCTTTCCCTACATCAAGATGGGCCGTTCCATCTCGGGCTTCCGACTCGACCAAACGGGCGGCAAGTTCGGTCCGTTCGCCGGCCAGTTCTTCCTTGGCGACTACACGCTCAGCCTGATTCTGCGCGCCACCACTGAACAGGTGAACGGGGTATGGCAAGGCGCCTGCTACCCCTTCCGTGAAGGCCTGGCGACTGGCCTCATGAACGTGGAGTTCTCTCCGCAAGGCAAACTCATCGCCGGCGGTTTCACGACCAACACGCAATGGCCGGTGCGCGGGACCGCCCCGTTCGCCTTACAGCGTATCGACTGGAACGGCGTGATGCCTTTCGAGGTGAAGGAAATCAATATTCGACCCGACGGCTTCCTCCTGACGTTTACGTTGCCGGTCGACCCCAAGGTCGCCGCCGATCCCGCCAGCTACGCGGTCACGACTTACACGCACGTCTATCACGGCGGCTATGGCAGCCCCGAGGTTGACCAGACCGCTCCGCGCGTCCTCAAGGCTGTCCCCTCCGCCGATGGGCTCACCGTACGCCTGACCCTCGAGAAGATTGAGTTGGGCCACATCCATGACTTTGACTTCGCCGGCGTGCGCTCCGCCGCGGGTAAGCCGCTTCTGCACACCAAGGCTTATTACACGGTGAACGAGATTCCTGTTCGCTAAAACAAGCAGGCCGCCCCGAGGGCGGCCTGCTGCGTCGACTGGATTACAGCTTACTTGAGAAGTTCTTTGACCTTCGCTTCCATCGCATCAGACCAGATCTGGTAGCCCTTTTCGTTCGGGTGCAGGAGGTCGGGCATGATGGCCTTAGGCAGCGTGCCATCGGCTTCGAGGAACTTGTCGCTCACATCGAGGAAGAAGATCTTCTTGCCGTCGGCGTAGCCCTTGATGATCGCGTTGGTGGCTTCGTTCTGCTGGCGGAACTTGTCGTTCTTGTCGGCACCGCGCGGGAAGATGCCCAGCACTAGGATTTTTGCGTCCGGACACTTCTTCTGGAGACTGGCGAGGATCGCCTTGATGCCTACGGCGGTCTGCTCAGCCGTGCACTTGTAAACCGCGTTATCGATTTCCTTCTGCGGGCGGCCTTGGTGTCCGGTGTTATTGGTGCCGATCATGAGCACGATGGCTTTCGGCTTCAGGCCGTCGAAGTTACCGTGGTCGAGGCGCCAGAGGACGTGTTCGGTGCGGTCGCCACTGATACCGAAATTGGCGGCCTTGAGCGGCGCCCAGGTCTTTTCCCAGACGGCCTTACCGCGGCCTTCCCACGAGTGGGTGATGGAGTCGCCAAGAAAGACGAGTTCAGCTTCGCCCTTCTTGGAGATGACGTTGAAGGACTCATGACGCTTCTCCGTGCCCGGATGCAGGACTGGCTGGATGGCGTAGTTGGGGGCGTCGGCGGCCAACAGCGGGGAGGCCAAGGTAGCGGCGAACAGGAGAGAACGGAGCGTGTGCTTCATGGGGTGTAGGGGTGAGGCCAATCTGGCTACAGGCCTTACGCACGCAAGCCCACTCCCGTCGCTTAGGGTTGCAGTCTAGGAACTTGGAACGCCAAATCATCATACCCCTCTCAGCCATGCTCCGCCCCGCCTCCCTGCTCCTCGGCCTCCTCGCCCTGCCCCTTGCTGGCCTGTCCGCTGACGCCCCCAAGGCCACTCCAGCCCCGGCACCCAAGGCCCCAGCGCGAGCCCAGCCGCCCACTCGCGCCTTCGACGGCCCCGGTGCACCGACCTTTATCCGCCTTGACGGCAAACCCGGCGCCACGCCGCCCGTCAACGTGGATGGCAACTATGTCGTCGGACCCGACTACACCGCCGCGCCCGAGACGAAGGCCATCGCCAACGTCCCCCAAGGTAAGGTGCAGCAGTTCCAAATGAATTCCAAGGACTGCCAACGCTTCAACCCGGGCATCGCCCGCAAGGAATTCGGCACGCCCGACCCGAAGAATCCGAAGACACTCATCGTCGAGACGCACACCATCGACTACAAACGCACCATCACGGTACACATCCCGGCGCAGTATGTGCCCGGCACGGCGGCGCCTCTCCTCGTGACGCATGATGGACCCGGCATGGGCAAGCCTGACCTCGGGCTTTGCCGCATCCTCGACAACCTCATCGCGCAGAAGCGCATTCCCCCGATGATCACGGTCATGATTGCGAACGGGGGCGGCGACGCCCAAGGCCACGAACGCGGCAAGGAATATGACAATATGTCAGGCCTGTTCGCCGAGTTCATCCAGCTCGAGGTGCTCCCGCTGGTCGAAAAGAATTATGGCGTAAAATTCACCTCCGACCCCGATGGCCGCGCGACAATGGGCACGAGTTCCGGCGGCTCCGCTGCGCTCATCATGGCTTGGTATCACCCCGAGTGGTTCCGCCGCGTGCTCACACTGTCGGGTACATTCGTCAATCAGCAGTGGCCCTTTGACCCGAAGACGCCAGGCGGCGCTTGGGACTTCCATGACACGCTCATTCCACAAAGCCCGGTGAAGCCCATCCGCCTCTACATGGCCGTGGGTGACCGTGACAACTTTAACCCGAACGTCATGCGCGACGGGATGCACGACTGGGTTGAGGCCAACCACCGCATGGCCAAGGTGCTCAAGGCAAAGGGCTACCCCTACCAATACGTCTTCTGCCAGAACGCTGGTCACGGCCTCGGCCCGGCTCGCAACCAAATCCTCCCAGCCGCGCTGGAATGGGTCTGGCAGGGCTACCAGGCTCGCTAAGTCAACTTACTTGGCCGCACCCAACTGGGCCACGATGCCATCCCACAACTGCAGGCGGGCCTCAATGGCCTGTTGGGCGGCATGGGCGGCTTCGTCCCATTTACGGTCATCGTCTCCGCAGAGGAGTTCCACCATACGCAGAGAAATCGCTCCGTGGTGGCCGCCGTCGATTTCGATGTGGCGTTCCAGGTAATAACGGAAGGTATCTAGGCGGCCGGGATGCTCGCGGCTAAGTCGTCCGACCAGTTCAGGGAACATGTCGGGGATCAGGTCCTCGCGACCAAAAGTGAAGGCCGCGGCGACTTCATGGATTTTTCCAGAACTCGCCAAAGCGAAGGTGCCGCCCGAGAACGCTGCTGCAGCCACAGGCACACCTGCCGATTGTAGGGCCTCGCGCGTCGAGCCGCCCGCTCGCACGGAAGCTAAAGCACTCCGCACGGCCGAACTGTCCGCGCCCGCTTCTTCCATGGCACGGAGGTAGAGGTCGAAATGTGAAATGCGGCCACCGCGCGGGTCGACGTCAGACTCTTCACCGCAGACAATTTCATTAATCAGGAAGCGGACCTCAGCGTCGCCGACCGGGACCCAAGGAACTTCGACACAAGTAAGCTCGCGCTGGAGGCGCTTTAGGAGCGACATGAAATCCCAGACGGCAAACGCGTGCGAGGCCATGAAGCGTTGGACGTCCGCCAAGGAGTCCATGCGGGCGTAAAGCGGATGGGCCAAGAGCCGCTGGCGGGCGGGAGCGATGCGAGCACGAACGGCGTCAAAGCGGGACATGTCCACGCATCAAGCGGGTTTTCTCAGCGAAAGCAACCGCCCGACCCTTCTTTCCTTGGGCCTACTTTGCCAGGGCCGCGCCGAGGGCTGCCCCCAGCTTAAGCTGCCCAGCGGTGTCGAAATGGACGTGGTCAGCGACGACGCTGAAGCCGTCTGTCTTAACCATGCGCAGGCCGGGGGTGGCGTCAGCGTGCCCCGAGGCCCCATCAGCCTCCGCCATGCGACGACGCAAGAGGTCACGGGCGACGAAGCGCGGGACATCTCCGGCGGCCGCCAAAACTTGGGCATAAGCAAAAGGCACGTCGGCCTTCAGCTTCAGCTCACTGATCAAACGCTGACGGAGCAACGCAAGGGTCGCCGGATAACGCTGCGCGGATACTTCGTGTTTAGCATCGGCCTCACCCTGCACCCAAGCAATGCCTTTGACCACGGGTTCCTTGCCGTCGGCGCGCAAGGCCGCGAAGGCCGCCGAGTTCATCTTCTGCCAAGCCAGATAATGCAGGCCGATATTTGGATCGGTCGCGTCCTTACCTGGATAAAATGTCGCGCGCTTAGGACCAGCCTCCGGACCTTCCCATTTCGCATTACTCCAACCCGCATCGAGGGGCTGCCCACTCAGGTGGTGTTTAATCAGGTAGACATCACCCTGCACGCCAGCTGCACGAAGGCCGCGGACGAAGCCGACCTCTGGACCAAAATCCGTCGGTCGGGTCGAGAGCTTGGTCTTACCGACCTGCAACGGCTCAAAGGCCCTCCCGTTCCAAAAGAATACCCCCGGCACCACGGCCAAGTCCGCCGCCGGTAGCTCAGCAATCTTGCCCAGTCCCTGCATATTGGATTGCCCGCCGAGGAGGTAGACGATGACCGGTGACCGCTCGGCGGCACCTAGGGAGGCCAAGGCCAGCAGCAGGCAGAGGAAGGGGCGCATGACCGTAGGTATGCCGACGTGTGCCCCGGGGGCAAAACGAAACCGCCAACTCAAGCGAACCGACCTAAATGGCCCCGCCACGGAGGCTTATTTACTATCGGCCTTAGTCTTCTTCTTTTTGTCTTCCTTAGCGCTCCGGCCCGAGCCATCGCCCTTATCAACGATACCACCCGCAGGATTGAGCTGCGCTAAGGCCGCCGCCAAGCGCGTCCGGGCCGCCACAGCCTCAGGTACCTTGCTGTCCGCGGACACCAGGGTTTCGCTGAACGGCGCGTTCTTCATATCGTAGAGTTCACCCGCTTGGTTGAGTTTCCAGCCCGCTTCGCGGACATACCAGTTCGGCCCCAGTTGGTTGTAGACCCAAGGACGGAGGGGTGTGGTTTCGCCCTTCAAGTAAGGCACGAGGCTCTTACCATCGAGCACGCGGTCCGCCGGGACGGGCACGCCCGCAACTTCGGCAAACGTCGGCAAGAGGTCGCTCGCATCAGCCACATTGGGGTTCACCTTACCGGCTACCGCAACCCCGCGCCAATTCATTAAGAACGGCACGAGACCGCCGCCTTCTTTCATGGAACCCTTCTCCCCTTCCAGACGCTTTCCGCCGATCGTCGCGCGATCCGCCTGTGGCTTAGCCGTCCCATTATCACCCATGAAAACGATTAAGGTATTATCGCGTAGCTTGAGGCGGTCGAGTTCTGCGACCAGCTGACCGACCAGCTTATCCATATAGACCACATTATCCCGAAAGAGTTCAACGGCCCGATCTTCGCTCTTCGCACCGTCCTTGCCCGGTGCGCTATCCGGTGTGGGCAGGATTTCGCCATGGACATGCGACAACGAGTAATAAACGAAGAACGGTTGCTTTTGGTTGGCCTCCATGAAATCCACCACGTGGCGGTGGAGTAAGTCTGGCATATACTGCTTGTCACCCAACTGCATGGTCTTGCCGTTCAAGACATAGGTGTCGGGACTACCGCGGACGGCACCGTCGCGGGTCATACCCTTGACGACGTTGCTATTCCAATAGATGCCGCTCCCACGGTAATATAAGTTATAGTCGAAGCCCCACTCGGTCGAAGTCCCCGAAGGGCTGAGCTGACCCCACTTACCAATCATCGCGGTGGCGTAGCCAGCCTTCTTCAGCAACGTCGGGATCATCACTTCAGCCTTGGCGCCAGTGCGGACAAGGTTGGCGCAAGCGTCTTGGTTCGTTGCACCGGTGCGGAAGGCATAGCGTCCAGTGAGAATGAGGGCACGGGAAGGGCCGCACAACGGCACCGTATAGAAATGCGTGAAACGCACCCCGCCCGCCGCCAGAGCGTCGATGTTCGGGGTCTTGTAGGCGTCGCCCCCATTGCAACTCAGTTCGGCGAAGCCGAGGTCATCGGCCAGAATGTAGATGATATTCGGCTTACTGGAAGGAGTTGCTTGGGCCTGTCCCAAGAAGGGAGAACAGACCAAGGCTAGAAGCGAAACGAACGCGAGAGGAAGGCGCATGAGGGTTACCCAAAAACTACCCAAGGCATTAAGCACCTCAAACCCTATCAAAATTTAAAAGTACAACCTCGGTGAAACTTTTGCCCCACCCATCTCTGGCAGGAAACAACCGGACCGGGCCAAGCGTTCTTGTCATAAGTATTAAAAGACAGCGAAAACGCCCCCCTTATAGCCCGAAAGCGGACTGCGGCGGGTGTTGCCTTCGATGGGCGGCTGGCAAGGCTGTCCGTATGACCGCGCCAGTGCAGCCTCCCTTCCCTAGCCGAGCGAGCTACCTGTTCACCGGACTCCCCCTGGCGTTCTTACTCAACTCACTGCTGGTCTTCCGCATCACACCCGCACTGTGGGACGCGCAGATGAACATCGTGAAGCGCGACCTCGCCGTCACTCCTCCCGATCGGACTTACGATTTCATCGTGATCGGCGTCGCGGTAGTCGCCCTACTGCTGACCGCCTGGATTGCTTACCGAAGAGCGGCACGATTGCGCTCCGACTTTGCTGCGCTGTGGGCCCTGCTCAGCTGCGTGCCCATCCTAGGTGTCGGCATCGCACTCTGGCTCGGCACGGCTTCCGATGAGGATGAAGCCGGGCAACCAGGAACCTCCGAAAAGCTCGCCGGCCAGCTCGTGATACCAGCCTTACTCTGCTGGGCCATGATTTCCGGCCTGACCGCTTTGATGGAAATGAAACTCTTCCCACAGCTCAACCAACAGAGATACCTGAGCCTTTCCCTCCTCTTCATCGTACCGCTGGTGACCGCCGGTATTGCGGGTTTCCTCTCCGCCCGAGCCGGCCGCACGCTATCCCAAAGCATTGGTGCGGCGTTCCTGACCCTCACCGCAATCCTAACCATCCTAGGCTTCGCCGCCATGGAAGGCGTCATCTGCATCCTGATAGCCGCCCCGTTTGTGGGCCTGCTGGGCATCATCGGGGCGTTACTAGGCCACTGGCTCGCCACGTTGACCTCCCGGCCGGCCTATCAGGTACAATCCGCCGCTTGGCTGGCCGTGATTGTCTGTGCCATCGGCGAAAGCATCGCCCCACCTGCCCCGCTCGAGGACGTCGTCAGCTCCGAGGTCATCATCAACGCGACGCCCGCCCAAGTCTGGAAACAACTGAAGGACATTCGCGACCTCCCAGCCCCGACCGAACCTCTCTTCGTCTTTGGCGTGGCCCACCCATTGGAAGCCTATGTGGTCGGTGAAGGGGGCGTCGGCGCCGCGCGCGTCTGCCGCCTCAGCACGGGTGATATGCCGGAACGCATCACGGTCTGGAAACCCGAACAAGAACTAAAGTTCATCGTCCTCGACACGCCCGCCGCCATGCGCGAAGCGACAATCTTCGGACAAGACCTCGATGGCGCGCACCTGCATACGACCTACACGAGCCTCGACGGCGGCTTCCGTCTCGAAGCCCTGCCCAATGGCCAGACCCGCCTGATTGGCACCAGCCGCTACCTTCTGGCCATCACGCCCGCGAGCTACTGGAATCTCTGGACGCGCGAGATTGTGTCGCAAGTGCAATTGCGCGTGATGAACCACGTAAAAGCTAAGGCTGAAGCCGCGCAGCGTTAAACTTTCCGGCTGGCGTCCCAGGCATGCACGACCTCGCCCTTGACGTTACGCAGTTCGCAACGAAGGCGGCTCTCGGCTCCGACGCGCTCCAGGGAAACCGCTAGGAAGCCGCCTTCCACACGGTGGAACTTGTGGTACTTGGCATTATAGCCCGGTGAACCGCTCGCATGGGCGTCGCTGGCTGGGCCGACACTGAATTCGCGCACGCCGCTAACGGGGTGGACGGAGTGATACTGCCAATGGCGATCTCCGCAGACGACGAAGAAATTATCCGGGACGTTGGCCTGCATCCAACTGCGAAGCTCGTCCCCTTCGTGTGCGAACTTATCATTCGCATGGTTGTCTTGCTTATTGTTGCGATCGGGCCCGACCATGGGGGTCGGTGAAACCAGCACCTTCCAGGTGGCGGTGCTCTCTTTGACGGTGCGTTTGAACCAGGCTTTTTGTTCCGGACCCCAGATACTCTTATCTGGCGCATCCTGTAGTTTGTTTTTCGAACGGTAATCCCTACCGTCGGTGAACCAGACTTGAAGGTCACGGCCCCAACGGATGGTTCGGAAACTCGGGCCGTCGGGTGCCATCGGGGCTTGTTGGCGGAAGAGCTCCTGCCCTTGGGCGAACGTGAGTTCACCCATGCTCGCGCCTGGACCCGAGTCATTGCTCAAGGTGTCATGGTCGTCCTTGAGCCAATAGGTTGAGTGATTGCTATTGAACGCGACGAGCCGCGGCAGGCTGAACATGCGCTCCCAATGGTAACGCGCGAGACGGACGTTAACGGCATCAGGATCGCCGCTGTCATAATAGACGAGATCACCGGTCAAGCAGGTGAACTGCGGACGAAAGGCGGCCATCGCGGGATAGATATCATGGCCATCCGGGTGCCCGCGGTCGGCATAACCCTGACAGGTCATGACGCAGAAACGGAGGCGGCTCGGCGTATCGGGCAACGGTGCGGTCTCGAATCGTCCACGCACGGCTCCCGCCACGAGTGCACCCTGCGGCCCCATCACTTCGCTGATGCAATAATAAGTCGCCCCTGGCTGGAGCCCAGTGAGTTTAAAAAGTGAAATATAATCGTGAGCCGCCGCCGCGGTCATTACCGGCATGGTCACGGCATCACTGAGGTCCTCCTTAAGGCTGTAACGTAAACGCACTTGCCCAGCTGCGCCTGGACACGCCCCCGAAAGACCATCCACGGGTTCGGTTACCTTACTTTCGCCCTTCCCTCGCTTCTTATCTTCTTTGCCACGCTTGGGAATCACTGTGCCCTGCTCATTGCGGGTCGATGCCGCCGTCAGCCGCGTCCAGACGTAAGCCGTACCCTCGGAGACCTCACCGATGCGCAGGCCCATGCACTGGAAGGGACCGACCGGCAAGGAAGGCTCGGTGGGCGCGCCCACCAGCTGAGGCGCCAACGCCCCCAGTGTTAAAGCCGTCGAGGTCTGCAGGAACTGACGTCGCTTGAGGCGGGGTAGGCTCATCGCTGATGACTCAAATTCTGATTTTCGGAGGAGGCAACGCTAGAGCCCAAAATCACCCCGTCGCTCCTTACATCGACTCCGTCATCGACCCTGTCCTCGACTCCACCCGCGACTATCCGCCATCCCCTACCCCCTATCCCCTAACCCCATTCTTGCCCCTACTTCTTCGGATTCTCTTTAAAGAACCGGGCAATTAGTTCCGAAGAGCCCTTGGGGTATTCGTGGCCACCACGATGAATGGCGGTCACGAGGGGCGCCCCCTTGGTCGACGGGTAGAGCGTGGCCTCGAGGACGCCTTCCTTGGCGTAGGGCTTACCTTCGTCGGAGCAGGCGTTGAAACGGCGCACCGCCGCAAAGGTCGCCTGCTGCCAGCTATACCTGACCAGGGGGTCGTTTTCGCCGGCGACATGGATGACGGGCATGGGTTTCAGGTCGCGGGCCTTGATGGTCAACGACCCAGCGACCGAGCCGA
>Ga0208960_1001850_pt1 | contig 11081 bp, 7 predicted proteins | sample GreLakmeON33MSRF_FD_187703 | JGI IMG/M metagenome (GOLD analysis project Ga0208960, IMG submission 187703) | Freshwater lentic microbial communities from great Laurentian Lakes, MI, USA - Great Lakes metaG ON33MSRF (SPAdes) | ecosystem: Environmental > Aquatic > Freshwater > Lake | place: Great...
TTACCCATAACGAGCATTGCTTCCTGAAAAGGATAATACCGTTCTTTGAATATCTCACTGGCCAGATCTTTTAAAGATCTTTGATAATTCCAGTCATTGCCATCATTTATTCGTTCAATAGCCAGATTTGTAACCCACTCTAACAATTCCGGATCCTTTTCAAGACGGATATTCAATGCAGCAACAAGCTCTTCCTTTACCTTATCTTGATTCAGCTCCAGTTTATACCCGCTGTCGAGGTTCAGCTCAAAAGCAAAACTTCGAATCAGTTGCTGAACAAAGCCATCAATAGTACTGACGGAAAACCGGCTGTAATCATGCAGGATACTACTATATATTTCAGATGCTTTTGCCCTCATTTCCAAATCACTGATATCGGGGAAATTATTCTTTAGAATAGTGCTGAAATTTGATTTTTCATAACCAGACCAAGCAAGCTGCTCCAATGCACCCAAAATGCGTTCTTTCATTTCGGCAGTAGCCTTATTAGTAAAAGTTACAGCCAGAATTTCGCGATATTTTCCCTTCCCACTAAATAGCAGCGTAAGATAATGTGCTGTTAATGCAAAAGTTTTTCCGGAACCGGCAGATGCGCGAACTAATTTTAAAGCTTTTTGCTGAGGCATACGGTATTCCGGTTTATAATTTTAAGATCCTGTACAAATTGGTGAATTCACTGCAGAATTCAGAGAATTATAAAAATATTGATTTTCCTCTTTATTCAACAATTTCATTTAATACCTACAGCGAGCAAATAGAAAAGCCGTCAAAATCCTGATTTTGCCAGCCTTATTTAAAAAGAATTAAAGGATATTACTGGCTTAAGCCATCCCCGTTTTTAAAATTGGCATTTATAGTAACAGGAAGCTTACCATTTGCCCTTAAACCACCATTGATCACGCGAAATGTTGCATTCTGAGCTTCATTCGTATTTTGGTAATTCAAAATAATGGTTTTAGCGGCTTCGATGCCTGGTAAACCCGCAAGTGAATATGGATTGGCGAAAATGGCGAACATACTGTTCATACCTGCAAGTTCAGCAATAAATAATTTCAAACTTTTATTATAATCCAAAACTGGAGCAGGACGCTTACGCATATCATGAATACTTACAATAATTTGGTCATATGCCAGCAGTTCCTTCTTTACATTTTCCAGTTCAGCATCAGTTATATCCTTTGGTAAAATAAAGTTCAAAGAGTTAGGCAAGGCGGGCCTTAAAGCCCTTTGAAGCATAGTCAGTTCAGTAGATCCCAAACTGATAATTGCTGTTTTCTTTCTTCTGTCGAAGTTTTTAAGCTGAATATCGCTATTTAATAGGGTTACAGCGGCATCTGCCAATTTTTGATTAAGTTCTTTAGCCTCTACACGATTTAAATCGGAAACAATGTTTTGCGGTTCAACATACCGACTATTATTAAGCCCTGACCAATATTTTCCATAAAGAATCTTTTTAACACTGGTGTTTACCTGTTGCCAGCTTAAACGCTTTTTGTTGATTGCCTGACGAACTAGTTTAACCGCTTTTTTTGAATTACCTGAAAGCTCAATCACATCTAGGCCAGCAATAATACCGATCACATCGCCAGCTCCATTCGGATAGAACTTTGCAACACCTTTCATTTCCATTGCATCTGAAAAGATCAGACCTTTAAAACCTAGCTCATCTTTTAATAAAGTGGTAACAATTGGTTTAGACAAGGTTGAAGGAAGATTTGGTGTATTATCTAAAACAGGTATATTCATATGAGCAACCATTATACCTGATGCTCCTGCTTTAATTAATTCCTTGAAAGGATATAATTCCATCGAATCAAGTCTTGCTTTTGTAAATGGCAGTTGAGGAAGATCCTGATGAGAGTCAACCTCGGTATCACCATGGCCAGGAAAGTGCTTTACACTGACAATTACCTGATTATCCTGCAGGCCTTTCATATAAGCCGTTACCTTTTCGGCAACCTTAAATTTATTATCGCCAAATGAACGGAATCCGATTACTGGATTTTTAGGATTATTATTTATATCAGCTACAGGGGCAAAATTAACATGCATTCCGATGCGCTTAAAGTCTAATGCAACCTGCCTGCCCATCTCATAAATCAGCTTATTGTCTTGAATAGCCCCCAGTGTTAACTGATACGGGAAGGAAGTTGTGCTGTCTAAACGCATACCTAAACCCCATTCTGCATCCATTGAGATAAGTAATGGCACCTTACTCATAGCCTGGTACCTGTTGGTCAGGATTGCCTGCCTTGCGGGACCCCCCTGAAAGAATACTAAACCACCAATTCTTTCTTTTTTGATCACCATTGCAATCGAATCTTCAAAAGCTTTACCCTTATCTGTATGTGCTCTGACCATAAACATTTGAGCTATCCGCTCGCGCTTGCTTAATTTCTTAAACACAGAATCTACCCAGGCATTTGGTTCATTCAATCCTCCTATGAAGGTATTTCGGTTTTGTGCAAGGCCAATAAATGGACTTAGAAATACCAGCAATAATACTATTTGTTTTATCTTTTTAAACATGTGAAGAGGGAATCAATAAATTTTTTGTGAAATTAAAATTAACAATTAGAATAATTCCCAGCAATACCAACAAAAAATTGATACTAAGGCTTAAAGAAATACTGAATAGCCATACTGATAGTTTATCCTGAAGACGATTTTTTAAATGCTTGTAAAAGAGATAAATACCCAAAACATTCAATGCAAAATAAGTAAAAGCAGAAATCAGCCAAATCATAAAATTCGCTTTTGAATGTATACTATTAAATACAAGTTCAGATTTATAAAATTACTAAACGAAAATTATAAAGGGGCTTAATTTGATTTATTACATTCAATAATCTGTTTTCATCATTATTTGTTATGCTGAGATTGAAACAAATTAACATGATTATCAAGGAAATAAGTTGACAAAAAAGAGGCTAATCATAAATTATGATTAGCCTCTTTTTTGTAGTTTATAATTCGCTTTAAAAAAGCAATGTTAGCTTTGATTAATTACCATTTCAGAGATCTGCCAACCGATTTCCGATTTTTTAAACTTGAGGTTAAATCGATAGCTACCTGTAATATCCATTTGGTTACCGTTTATTTTTCCAACACCTTCAACATTAAAATCTGCTGAAACACTAGCCTCTACACCATTAATTTTATACGTTTTGTTAACAGCATCCGATTTAGTGATATTATAAACTCCTTCAGTAAATGTCATAATAATACCTGCTCTGTTCAGTGTATTGCCCGTAGGTTCATACATTTTACAGGCATCACTTAGATGTGACAACATCCATGCTTTATCCTTTTTAACAATAGCAACAGAGAAGCTATCGATCAAGCTGCTTAATTGATCCTCATCACTTGAAGTAAATTGGGCAGAACGTGCCTCTGTGAACAAAAAAGCAACTAATAAAAGAACTAATAATTTTTTCACAAGTTTCCTGATTATAAGTGCTTAGTAATTTCAGATGACATTGGTGTAACAGAGGAGCGGAATCTGTGTACTAGTTGTCCGTTTTCATCGATCAGGAATTTCTCAAAATTCCATCTGATATCTCCCGTAAAATCAGGGTTCTCTGTAGTGGTAAGTTGCTTGAATAATGGTGAAATATCAGCACCTTTCACGCTGCTTTTTCCGGCAAGTGCAAAGGTCACACCAAAATTCTTTTGACAAAATTCTTTAATATTTAAATTCTCACCTGGTTCTTGTCCGCCAAAATTATTTGCCGGGAAGCCAATAACCACCAATTTATCTTTATAGGCATCAGCAAGCTTTTGTAGATCTGCATATTGTTTGGTATAACCGCATTTGGATGCTGTATTAACAATCAGAATCTTTTTGCCTTTGTATTGTTTAAGGTCAAGATTTTTACCGTCAATATCCTGAATCTTAAACGAATGGATAGAGGGAGGTGTAGTAAGGAACATGGCGAGTACTATGAGTAGTGTTTTCATAAAACAAATTTAAATTTTAAAAGTAAATAAATATTAAAAGATTGATTAAGAAATTAAAACTAACACTTATCTGACAATGAGCAATAAGATCAAAAATTAATTATCCGGACAATTCAGACCCTTAACATACCCCGGAATGCCCTGCCAGCATAGTAAGATTCCGCACCGTTATGATACACAAACTGTCTGTTTAACTAATTTCATAAAAATTTCTTAAACAAAAAAGCCCCACCAATTTTATAGCAGGGCTTTAAGCTTTTAGCTTTCGCCTTTAAACTTTCTCCTTAACTACATCCTCCCTGCGTACCGCAGTTTAAACACTTATAACAAGTACCCGATCTAACCATGATATGCCCACAATTACCGCATGCAGGAGCATCCGACTGGCCGCCACCTGAAATATCAAGTACTGGCTTTAATTGTACCCCTGATGAAGTGTTTGATACACTCACGGGGGTTTCTACGAAGGTGTTGGTAGTATCTGTATTCACATCTTCGTCAGTCATTTGTGGATTACCCAAAATTACTTTATGCTCAGTTAGTACATGAACCAGATCAGTACGGTTCAGGTACTCATATCCAAGCATTCTGAAGATATAATCTACAATTGAGGTAGCGCTTTTGATGTTATCATGACCGCTAACCATACCTGATGGTTCAAAACGGGTGAAGGTAAACTTATCGACAAACTCCTCCAATGGCACTCCATACTGAAGGCCAACTGAAACAGCGATAGAGAAACAGTTCATCAAAGAACGGAAAGTTGCCCCTTCTTTATGCATATCCACAAAAATCTCACCCAATGTTCCATCTTCGTATTGTCCTGTACGAACGAATACTGTTTGACCGCCAACTGCCGCTTTCTGAGTGAATCCGCCACGTTTACTAGGTAGGTTCTTACGTTCCACAACAGATGATAACTGACGCTTGAACTTGGTGTCAGTAGAACGCTCCAGGATTGCTCTTGCAGCCTCCAACACCTGATCAGCAGTAAGATCGCTCAGTTTAACATTAGCAGCCTGACCTAATACATCTTCAACAGTATCTAGTTTATCTTCCTTACTGTCAGATGATTTGGTAGATAATGGCTGAGATAATTTACAACCATCACGATACAATGCATTTGCTTTAAGTGCTAATTTCCATGATAATTCGTAGCAATCTTTGATTTCTTCAACAGTAGCTTCATTTGGCAGATTAACTGTTTTAGAGATCGCACCTGATAAGAACGGCTGTGCTGCAGCCATCATTTTGATGTGTCCGTGGGCATGTATGTAGCGCTCACCCTTTTGTCCGCATTTATTGGCACAATCAAATATATCGTAATGCTCTTCTTTCAAATAAGGAGCACCTTCAACAGTCATGGTTCCACAAATGAACTCATTTGCCTCAGCAATCTGCTGACGGTTGAATCCGATTGAACGTAACAGATTGAAGTCAGGTGAAGAATATTGTTCAGACTTAAAGCCTAAACGGTTTAAGCACTCTTCGCCAAGGCTCCACTGATTGAATACAAAACCAATTTCAAAAGCAGCAAGAAGAGACTTGTCGATTTTCTCCAGTTCATTCTGAGTAAATCCTTTAGCAGCAAGGCTATCGAAATTAATATGAGGGGCACCTTCAAGAGTTGCAGCACCTTTTGCATAATTAACGATCTCCTCAATTTCATGCTCCAAATAACCCTGATTACGCAGCGCTGCAGGAACACCCTGGTTGATGATCTTGAAATAACCACCACCTGATAATTTCTTGAATTTTACCAATGCAAAATCAGGCTCAATACCGGTTGTATCACAATCCATTACTAGACCAATTGTTCCGGTTGGTGCAATTACGGTAGTTTGAGCATTGCGATATCCATATTTTTCACCTAGTTCAACTGCCTTATCCCATGAATTACATGCAGCTGAAAGTAAATAATCAGGGCAGTATTTCGGATCAATTCCCGGAGGCGCAATTTCAAGACCTTCGTAGGCATCAGTATTGTATGCAGCATAACGGTGATTACGCATGACACGTAACATGTGCTTTTTATTGTCTTCGTATTTCTTGAATGTACCTAACTCTTTGGCCATTTCTGCTGAAGTTGAATACGCAGTACCTGTCATGATCGCTGTAATGGCACCGCCAATTGCGCGGGCTTTATCACTATCGTAAGGGATACCAGCAACCATCAGCATTGATCCAAGGTTAGCATAGCCTAAACCAAGTGTGCGATAGTCAAATGATAATTGCGCAACCTCTTTTGAAGGGAACTGTGCCATCAAAACTGAGATCTCTAAAACTACAGTCCATACACGGCAAGCATGCTCAAAACCTTTCACATCAAAAACTAATGTTTGAGGATCGAAGAAATGAGCCAGGTTGATGGAGGCCAGGTTACAAGCAGTATTGTCCAGGAACATGTATTCTGAACAAGGGTTTGATGCATTGATACGTCCACCTACAGGACATGTATGCCATTCGTTGATGGTTGTATCGTATTGAATACCAGGGTCAGCACATGCCCAGGCAGCGAAAGAAATATCCTGCCATAGCTTATCTGCAGAAATAGACTTAACTGGTTTTCCGCTGATACGGCCAATTAAATCCCAGTTTTCACCTTGCTCTAATGCTTTAAAAAAGGTATTAGGAACACGAACTGAGTTGTTTGAGTTCTGTCCTGAAACTGTACGATAAGCCTCACCTTCATAATCTGAAGAATATCCTGCAGCAATTAAAGCTGCAACTTTTTTCTCTTCTTCTACTTTCCAGTTAACAAAACCTTCAATTTCGGGGTGATCAAGATCCAGACATACCATTTTGGCAGCGCGACGTGTGGTGCCACCTGATTTGATTGCTCCCGCAGCGCGGTCACCTATTTTAAGAAATGACATTAGTCCTGATGAGTAGCCGCCACCTGAAAGTTTTTCACTTTCTCCGCGAATAGACGAGAAGTTTGTACCCACTCCTGATCCATATTTAAAAATTCTTGCTTCTCTAACCCAAAGGTCCATGATACCGCCATCATTCACCAGGTCATCACTTACAGAAAGTATGAAACAGGCATGAGGCTGAGGACGTTCATAAGCAGAGGTTGATTTCTCAAGCTGGTCTGTTTCAGGATTTACAAAATAATGTCCCTGTGGCTTTCCTGTGATACCATAAGAACTATGTAAACCGGTATTGAACCATTGTGGTGAATTTGGTGCAGCCAATTGACCTACGATCGTATAAACCAGCTCATCATAAAATATAGAAGAATCTTTTTTGCTTGCAAAATAATTGTAGCGCTCACCCCATGATTGCCAGCAATGCGCCATACGATGTGCTACCTGTTTGATACTACTTTCTGATGAAGTTGTTCCATCCGGCTGAGGCACTCCAGCTTTACGGAAATATTTTTGGGCCAGAATATCAGTAGCAACCTGACTCCAGCTACCGGGTACTTCTACATTTTTCATTTCGAATACGGCATCTCCTGCTGGGTTACGAATCACCGAAGTACGTTTCTCATACTTAAAGAGATCGTAAACGTTAACACCCTCTTTGGTGAAATATCTTTGGAATTCAAGACCTTTTCCGGTTCCTTTGGCAGCTGATTTTATAGAAGATTTACCCATGTTGAATTGATTAATGTTGTTATTGAGTTATTTACCCTTAAAAAAATGTTTGGGGGTTTTTAATCAAATCTATAAGTTGGCGACATTTATATACAATCAGAGTTTTCCACAGAATGTTAGTGTATCAATCATCCAGCACTTAATTAGATATTAAAAGCTTGTTTTAAAGGGACTTATCTATGTGGAAAACTCTAAAAAATTGATGTTTTAGCCATTTTTATTTACACTTGAATTTATACAAAAAAAGCCGGTTAAAGCCAGCTTTTTTCACAGGTATTTGAACCTTTAATAACACGATGAAATTTTCGTATTTATTCTATAATCGTTAATTTGATCATATTGGTCTTCCCTTTTTTCTCAATTGGAATTGCCGCTGTATTGATTACCACATTTCCGGGCTCAACAAGCTTCTCTGATTTTAATATCTGGTTCACATCACGGAAAGTTTTATCAGTACTTTCAAATTGATCATAATAAAACCCGCGTACACCCCACAGTAAACTCAGGGTATTCAAAAGTTTAATATTACTTGTGAAAATAAAGGTTGCCGCCTTTGGACGGTAGCTTGATATTTCAAAGGCTGTATAGCCTGAAGAAGTCATTGAAATGATCCCTACAGCATGAGTCTTCTCGGCAAGAAACACAGCCGATCCGCAAACTGCGTCACCCATATACGTTGGAGAGTTTTCATTCAAAATTTTAGCGGTGCTGTAAGGGTAATCATTCTCTTCAACATTTCTAACGATCTTTTGCATGGTTTCTATCACAATTAATGGATATTCTCCTACAGAAGTCTCACCGCTCAGCATTACTGCATCAGCACCATCAAGAACAGAATTGGCTACATCATTCACTTCAGCTCGTGTAGGACGCGGACTAGTAATCATACTTTCCAGCATTTGGGTAGCTACAATTACAGGCTTTGAAGCAGCACGGCATTTCCTGGCAATCATTTTCTGCAGCAAAGGAACCTGCTCCATAGGCATTTCTACTCCCAGATCGCCACGAGCAACCATCACACCATCAGTAGCTTCAATGATCTCATCAATATTATCAATAGCTTCAGGCTTCTCAATTTTCGCAATTACCCGTGCGACATTACCGCTTCTTCCAATGATTCTCTTTAATTCAATAATATCATCAGCAGAACGTACAAATGATAAACCAATCCACTCCACATCATTTTTTAAGGCAAATTCAAGATTAATCAGATCTTCTTCCGTTAAACTTGGAATTGACACTTTTGTATTAGGAAGGTTTACTCCTTTACGAGATGTAAGCAATCCACCATATACCACTTCACATTGAACAGTATCCTTATTGTTCGTTCTGAGAACTCTCATCTGGATCTTGCCATCATCAAGAAGAATGATCTCTCCGGCACGAACATCACTTGGAAAGTTTTGATAAGTGATATAAATTTGCTTCTCATCACCGATCATTTCTTTAGTAGTGATCTCGATCTTATGACCGCTAGCCAAATTAACACCTCCTTCCTTCACTAAACCTATCCGAATCTTTGGGCCCTGCAAATCAGCAAGTATTCCAACATTAGTTTTATATTTCTTATTTATATCCCTGATAACATCAATCACCTTCTGGTGATCTTCTTGACTACCATGAGAAAAATTTAATCTACAAACGTCAACACCAGCCTTTATCATGTTTAACAATACTTCTTTCTTAGAGGAAGCAGGGCCTAATGTGGCTACAATTTTAGTTCTGTTATGAACTGTTTTCATCAGCTTTATATTATTTTTAAATTATTTTTTCAATCATTTGTGTACTAAATACACCAACTCCAAAGGGCTAAAATATGAGATTTTCTTTGGATTTCAATTTTTTAGGGTCAACTTCTACTGCAACGAGCACCTCCGGAACCTTATTTAATTTGCTAATTATCAGCTTCAGGTCGTCGCCATCAATGTAATTCCTGATCAATAAAAAGAAATCTACTTTTTTCATTTCGGGCACCAAAAAACCTTCCGTACCTTTATTGGAAATAATATAGAGCTCTGTTTCCGCTTGCGGCATCAGATAAAAATATCTGCTAAAATAAAAATTTTCGTCGCCGGCATTGAAAGCAAGCTCTAAATCAGTAATCTTGCAAAAATCAGTTCCAAGTTGCTTATTAATTTTAAAACAAAACATATAGTCTTTTAGTTGCGAAGTAATAGCCAGCAACACGAAGTCAAGGTCAAGTTCAAATTTTAAAGTAGTTCTATTCAACGTTTATTTTTTGTGCTAAATTACAAATGTAATAAGCTTAAACATTTAAATTGTTGACTTATAAAATTGCTAAAAACAAAAAGGTTTGAAAATTGATAGAATTTATTTTTCTTTGCACAGAATTATTTAACAATTAAATCATAAAACCATGTCTGATATCGCTTCAAGAGTTAAAGCAATTATCGTTGAAAAATTAGGTGTTGACGAAAGTGAAGTTACACCAGAGGCATCATTCACCAATGATCTTGGTGCCGATTCACTAGACACCGTGGAATTAATCATGGAGTTTGAGAAAGAATTTAATGTAGCTATCCCTGATGACCAGGCTGAAACTATCGGTACTGTAGGTCAAGCTATCGCTTATTTAGAAAAGAACGTAAAGTAATTTACGATACCCTCATATAAATGGAGCTTAAAAGAGTTGTTGTTACAGGACTAGGTGCGCTTACTCCAATTGGAAACACTGTTCCAGAATTCTGGAACAGTTTGATCAATGGGGTAAGCGGCGCCGCTCCTATAACGCACTACGATCCTGAAAAATTTCGTACAAAATTCGCCTGTGAAGTTAAGCACTTCAATCCTGAGGACTTTTTGGAGAAAAAAGAAGCTCGTAAATTAGACCCATTTGTTCATTATGCAATCGCTGCATCTGACGAGGCTATTAAAGATTCTGGCTTAGACTTCCCAAATCTCGATACTAATCGAATTGGGGTAATCTGGGGTTCTGGTATTGGTGGTTTAAAAACCTTTACCGACGAAGTGGTGAACTTCGCCAATGGGGATGGGACTCCACGGTTCAATCCGTTTTTCATTCCTAAAATGATTCTGGACATCGCTCCTGGCCATATCTCAATCAGACATGGCTTGCGCGGTCCGAATTTTTCTACTGTTTCTGCTTGCGCTTCTTCTACCAATGCGCTAATCGATGCATTTAACTATATCCGATTGGATATGGCTGACATTATTGTTTCAGGAGGTTCAGAAGCAATTATCAATGAGTCAGGCATGGGTGGTTTCAATGCCATGCATGCACTTTCTACGCGCAATGATGATCCAAAAACCGCATCCCGACCTTTTGACAAAGACCGAGATGGTTTTGTTGCAGGAGAAGGGGCAGGAAGTATAATTCTGGAAGAATTAGAGCATGCATTAGCAAGAGGTGCTAAAATTTATGCTGAACTTGTAGGTGGGGGTATGAGTGCTGATGCAAATCATATAACTGCACCACATCCTGAAGGTCTTGGTGCTAAACTGGTTATGACCAATGCACTGAGAGATGCTCATATGTCT
>Ga0208960_1001852_pt1 | contig 11079 bp, 9 predicted proteins | sample GreLakmeON33MSRF_FD_187703 | JGI IMG/M metagenome (GOLD analysis project Ga0208960, IMG submission 187703) | Freshwater lentic microbial communities from great Laurentian Lakes, MI, USA - Great Lakes metaG ON33MSRF (SPAdes) | ecosystem: Environmental > Aquatic > Freshwater > Lake | place: Great...
GAAATTGCAGGCAAAGGCACAGCCGATGAAAGCTCTTTCCGCAATGCCATTTATGAAGCAATGGACATCATTGCCAATCGTATCATAAGCAAAGAAATTTCTGCCAATCCCTTACAAATTGTAGATAAAGAGAAGTTCGGTAGAAACGAGAGATATAGTGATGCAGAGAGAAGTTTAAGGGGGATGGAGAATTAGGATTATTTTTCAATAACGCTAGTTTTTACCCACTAACCACCCAGTTCGTCATTGCGAGATCCGTCAGCTGACGGATCTCGCAATGACGAACTGGGTGTAAGAAAAAACAGGAGAAAAGAATTCTACCTCAACAAGAAAGATACCCCCACAGAAATCGGCGCCAACTGAGGGCCATTGCCTCTTTCAAACATATCACTTAGCGAGTAATAGCTGTAGAGGTTAAACATGGCGTAACCGATACGCGCATAAACTCCATATCGGTAAACATTTAAATTTCTTATTTTGTAATCTCTGGATTTGGTGTCATGGTCGATAAACTGATGGTAATTGGTGATATTTACCCCAGCTTTCGCTCCAATATATAAACGAAATGGCCCTTTTTTCTTTGTTCTCAAACGCAGCTCTAAAGGAATGTCGAACCATTCACTGGTAAAGCGATTAGATGCAAAAGGAACTTGTAAAGGGGCTATTGAAGTGGTGTTGAAGTTGTTGGAATACACAAACACTCCCTTGTTTTGAACGTGTTCTACAGCATAACTTACACCAATTGCTAAGGCAAACGGACTATATCCCAAAGGTCTGTCGAAGAAAAAAGAGAGATTAAATCCAATAGATTTTAAAGGATGTTGAACGATGTCTTGAGGTGCATTTCTCCACATGTTTGAAGTGATATCCAACACAATTGCATCTTCACTCAGTAGTTTGTGTTTGCGCTTTTTTATTTGTGAGCTTGGTTCGTTGCTTTGCGCAAAAAGCAGCACAGAAAAAAGTGTGAAAACTATTACTAAGATTTTCTTCATCTAGCCGGCAAGCTTTTTGTTGTTCACTTTCTGCGCAATTTTTTTTGCTGTTTCGTAAATGCTTTGCACATCGAAAGAACATTCTTTATACAATTCTTGCTGACTCCCATGATCTACAAATCTATCGGGAATACCCAATCGCACTACCTGTGCTTGGTAACCATGATCGCTCATAAATTCTAAAACTGCAGATCCCATTCCACCCAACAAAGTGCCGTCTTCAACAGTAATAACTGTTTTAAATTTGCCAAACACTTCGTGCAGCAGCATCTCATCAATTGGTTTAGCAAAACGCATATCGTAATGCGCTGCAGATATTTTATCGGCTTCTAATTTAGCACAAGCTTCAGTAGCAAAATTGCCCACCGGACCGATAGTTAAAATGGCCACATCATCGCCATGAATCATCTTTCTGCCCGTACCAATTTTGATTTCTTTCAGGGGTGTTTTCCACTCAATCATAACGCCTTCACCGCGAGGATAGCGAATAGAGAACGGTCCGCCACCAGGCAATTGCGCAGTGTACATTAAGTTTCTCAATTCCGATTCGTTCATGGGCGAAGAAACCACCATGTTGGGAATACAACGCATGTAAGCAATATCGTAAGCCCCGTGATGCGTAGCGCCATCGGCACCAGCAAATCCGGCTCTATCTAAACAAAATACAACTTGTAATTTTTGTAAGGCAACATCGTGCACCACTTGATCATAAGCACGCTGCATAAATGACGAATAAATATTACAAAAAGGCACCAATCCTTCCGTTGCTAAACCAGCCGAAAAGGTAACTGCGTGCTGCTCGGCAATACCCACATCAAAAGCTCTATCGGGCATAGCACTCATCATAATATTCAATGAACTTCCCGACGGCATGGCAGGAGTGACGCCAACTATTTTTTCATTCTTCTCTGCCAACTCCACAATGGTGTGGCCAAATACATCTTGGTATTTAGGTGCCTGAGGTGTTGGAGGAGTTATCTTGATAATTTCTCCTGTTTCCTTATTGAACAAACCTGGCGCATGCCAAGTAGTTTGATCACCAAATTCTGAGTGTACGAAGCCTTTCCCTTTTTTGGTGAGAACATGTAAAATTTTCGGACCAGGTATATCTTTCAAGTCTTTTAAGACTTTAGCTAAATACTTTACATCATGCCCGTCAACCGGACCGAAATATCTAAAGTTTAAAGATTCGAAATAATTGCTTTTTGCTAAAAGTGTAGATTTAATGCCATTCTCAATTTTTTGAGCGATGGCCTGTGCGTTCGGACCGAACTTGCTGATTTTACCCAACAAATGCCAAACATCATCTTTCACTTTGTTGTACGTATGCGAAGTGGTGATTTTGGTTAAGTACTCTTTCAAAGCCCCAACGTTAGGGTCGATAGACATGCAATTGTCGTTCAATATCACCAACAAATTAGAGTTGGCAACACCGCCGTGATTCAAGGCTTCGAAAGCCATACCGCCGGTTAAAGCACCATCGCCAATTACAGCGATATGTTGGCGGTTTTCATCTTTCAAATAATGAGAACCTACCGCCATACCAAGGGCTGCAGAGATAGAAGTTGAAGAGTGACCCACGCCAAAAGTATCGTATTCACTTTCGCTGCGCTTAGGGAAACCACTAATTCCTTTGTATTTTCTATTGGTATGAAAAACGTCTTTTCTTCCTGTTAAAATCTTGTGGCCGTAAGCCTGATGCCCCACATCCCAAACAATTCTGTCGTAAGGCGTGTTGAACACATAATGCAACGCTACACTCAACTCCACAGTACCTAAGCTGGCACCAAAGTGCCCACCTTTAACCGATACCACATCAATGATAAACTGACGCAATTCATCACTCACCTGAGACAGCTGAGACTCCTTCAAAGCCCTAAGGTCTTGAGGAAATTGAATGTTATTGAGTAATTCTCCTGCTTTAAATTCCATGTGTGCGCCAACGCTTATGTATGCAAAAATAGTATAAAACGGGGGGAAGTCAAATAAATTAGGCAAGTACTTTACAATTACTTTTTTCTCGCTCATTTTATCGCTATTTAAAATGAAAATGGAATTTATTTCTTTCATTTCGGTGCTTCTTGAGTTATATTTGTTCTAAATAATTATTGATTATGACACTACACCCTCAATACATTACCGATACGGCAGGAAAAAAAATGGTGGTGCTATCAGCCAAAGAGTTTAATTCTCTGATTGAAGAATTAGAAGATATTGAGGATGTGCGCCTATACGACCAAGCGATGAAAAGTGACACAGGAGAAAGAATCTCTTTTTCTGATTATCTTAAAAAAAGAAAAAAGAAAAATGCCTAAGTACACAGCTGTTTTATCGAAAAAAGCACAAAAGCAATTGGATAAACTTTCTGATAAAATAGCCAATCCTATTCTCGATGCTATTGCCGATTTAGAAAAAAATCCACGACCTAATGGCTACAGAAAACTTAAAGGGCGCGATGGATTTAGAATTAGGGTGGGTGACTACAGAGTGATTTACAACATTGTGGATGATGAACTTATTATAGATGTTATCACACTTGGCCACCGCAAATATATTTACGAATAATTATTCATTATTTTATTCCTACATTTTCTGTTCTCCTCACGCACTCTGTCATTTCCCGCAGATCGCGCAGATGTTCACAGATAAAAGCACAGAAAATTTATTTAATTCCTTGGTCACCATCCTAAAGAACCCACTTTTTGTTACTAATAATTGCTAACTTTACCCTAATTATGTTACATTCAATGCTATAATTCACCCTTATTTTACAACATGTTCAATCGATTAATCATAAAAGAATTAGAGAAATGGGCGAAAAGAAAAGACAGAAAACCTCTTATTTTAAGGGGTGTTCGCCAAGTTGGCAAAACCACCATCATTAGCCAATTTGCCGAGCAATATGAAAACTATATCTATTTAAACCTAGAGCTAGCAGAAGAAAAGCGAATTTTCGAAGAATTTACTGATATTGAAACATTAGTTCAAAGAGTGTTTTTCGTAAAAAACATATCTCTTTCCAAGAAAAGTAGCACACTTCTATTTATTGATGAGATTCAAGAAATCCCATCGGCCTTCAATACTTTGCGTTATTTTTATGAAAAATTTCCACAAATACATATCATTGCTGCGGGATCACTTTTAGAATCATTATTCCTTAAAGAAAATAGCTTTCCAGTAGGTAGAGTAGATTATCTGGTATTGCGTCCTGTATCTTTTCCCGAATTTTTAAATGCTATAGGTGAAAACACCGCTTTGGAGCAATTACAGAAAATTCCGGCCGCAGATTTTGTGCACGAAAAATTACTTCGCCTATTTCATACTTATGCCGTAATTGGGGGCATGCCCGAAGCTGTAAGAAACTATTGCGAAAATAAAGACTTCGTGGAATTGCAAAGAATTTATGAAGCGCTTATTGCTGCATACTTAGACGATGTAGAAAAATATGCATCAACTTCGTCTCAAACACAAACCTTTCGGTTGGTCATTAAATCCTGTTTTTTTGAAGCGGGAAAACGAATCAAATTCGAAGGATTCGGGAAATCAAATTATCGTTCACGTGAAATAGGGGAAGCCTTGCGAACAATTGAAAAAGCAATGCTTATTCAGTTAATTTACCCGCTCACCTCCTCTGTTTTACCTCTTTTAGCCGATCATAAAAAATCACCCCGATTGCACGTAGTGGACAGTGGAATGTTGAGTCATTTTGTGGGGATTCAAAAAGAGCTAATCAGCAGTGGTAATCTGCATGAGGTCTATCAAGGAACATTAATTGAACATTTAATCGGACAAGAAATATTGGCTACGCAATTTAACGTTTTAAGTGCGCTGCATTTTTGGGTAAGAGAAAAATCAAGCTCCTCGGCAGAGGTAGATTATATATTTCCTTATGAAGGAAAGCTAATTCCCATCGAAGTAAAATCAGGCACTCAAGGAAAACTAAAATCTTTGCATCTATATATGGAAACAGCACCACATCAAATGGCGGTGCGATTTTTTGCTGGCAAGCAGTCTATTCAAAAAGTTGAAATAGGAGAAAGAAAATATTACTACTTATTGAATCTCCCCTATTATTTAGCCTCTCAATTAGAACAGTATTTAAAATGGTTCGAGAAAGAAATTGCAATTGAAAAATAAAAATCTTCTGTTGCTAAACGCAGAATGTTTTCTTTACTTATTTCTATCCTCCATGCCGCCGCTAGTTTTTATTCCCATCACTTTCAATTACTGTTCTCTCTCTCCCGCATTCACTCTTCCTATTTCCCCGCAGATCGCGCAGATTTTCACAGATTTTTTAAAAAGTTGACTATTTCTTTCTTTTCTCCTCCAACAAACCATTCAATTTCTCTAGTGTAAAAAACGGCAAAACAGCCCCCACTTCGTCGGCTGAAATTGACCCCCTTTTTTCGGAGTAAACTGACCCCTTTATTTCGGGGGAAACTGACCCCACCCTTTTTGATTTGATCATCGGTTTTTAGCGATGTGTTTTTGAGTTTCAAATTTGTGCACTTTGCACAGAAGTAAACTTAAAAAATATATGGCCAATAAACCAATTAGTATGAGCAAAGTACGTCAGATCATAAAACTCTATTCACAAGAAATAGGAAAAAAGAAAATCGCTTTACGCCTGGGTGTTTCTAAAAACACGGTGAAACATTATGTAAAGGTTTTCAGAGGCTTAAAAACCACATGGGAGGAATTATCAAAGCTCGGCGACCTTGAGTTAAACAAGCGATTCCATCCTCCAAAAGAGATTGTTGCTGGCAATAAATTAAAGGAGTTGCTTGAGTTTTTTCCTTTGATGCAAAAGCAATTGCGCAAACGAGGAATGACTCTTGCGCGCCAGTTTACAGAGTACAAAAGGGATAATCCAGAGGGTTATGAGCTCACTCAGTTTTACCATTACTACCGCCAATGGAGTAAAAAAGTAAATCCTTCGATGCACATTGAGCACAAAGTTGGCGACAAAATGTATGTTGACTATGCAGGCGTGACCTTGCCTTATGTTGATACAGATACTGGAGAAATCAAGCAGTCGCAGGTGTTTGTAGCGATATTGGGTTGGAGTCAGTACGCTTATGTGGAGGCAATGAAAAGCCAAATGGTGGAGGAATTTATTGCAGGCTGTGAAAATTCTTTGCGCTATTTTAAAGGAGTTCCACTGGCAATAGTTCCCGATAATTTAAAGTCGGCAGTGATTAAAGCCAGTCGCCACGAGCCTGTTTTAAATGAGAATTTTAAGGCCTTTGCCAATCATTATGGAACATCGATTCTTCCAGCTCGTGCAAGCGCAGCGCAGGATAAGGCGCTTGTAGAAAACATGGTGAAACTATCCTATCAACGTATTTACACCAACCTATCTGAAAAAGAAATTTTACCCTTAGATCTGTTGAATATTGAAATTCTAAAACATCTCTCTAATCATAATGATACCATACTTACAGCGAAGGAGTGCTCGCGCACAGATCAGTGGCTGATGGAACTCCCGGCGCTTCAACCTTTGCCTATAAAGGGATATGAAATAAGAAAAATAAAACAAGTGACGGTGATGAAGAACGGGCACATTTATCTTGTTGAAGATCGCCATTACTATAGTGTTCCTTATGAATTGTTGGGTAAGAAATTACGTTTGCAATACTCTCGATCTGTGGTGCAACTTTACTTGCAATATGAACTTATTGCAACTTATAAAAGGTTGAGAAGTCCGGGTAATTACACTACAGATCCCTTGCACATGCCAGCGGAGCATCGTTATGTACAAGATTGGAGTCCGACATTTTTTCTTGAAAAAGCAAAGGCCATTGATCCCGCAGTGGAACATTACATCGGACAAGTGCTGGCTAAAAAGCAGCATCCTGAGCAGACCTATAAATCTTGTCAAGGGATTTTATCATTTGCTAAACGTGTAGGCAACACAAGGCTTATAAAGGCATGCAATAGGGCGCATGAAATAGGCTACTACAATTACAAAATCATTGAAGACATCATCAATAAAAATTTAGATGCTTATGAAAACGAGGTGTTGCCCAACCTAATGCCCGAGCATGAAAACATCCGTGGCGGAAATTATTATGAGCAAATAAAAAACAATAAATAAATCGTAAATCTAAAAACCAAATATCATGAATGACAACTTAAGCAAAATGAGACAAATGCGTCTTCTGGGCATGGCTAGGGCTTTTCAGCTCACCACCGAATCAGGAAAAAACGAAAAATTTACGCCCGATGAAATGATAACTCATTTAATAGACTCCGAGTGGGATGAGCGTTACAATCGAAAAATAGAACGCTCTTTATTGCAGGCTCGCTTCCGTTACAAAGCCAGTATGGAAGAAGTAAATTATGCAGATAATCGTTTAGAAAAAAATGAAATTCTTCGCTTAGCCGATTGTGAATTTATCAAGCGTAAAGAAAATATTATCATCACGGGAAGCACCGGAATCGGCAAAAGTTTCTTGGCATCAGCCTTAGGTTATCAAGCTTGTACCATGGGCTATAAAGTGCTGTATCAGCACAGCACCAAGCTTTTTGGAAGAATGAAAATAGCCAAGGCTGATGGTTCATATTTAAAATTACTTGCGAAAATAGAAAAGCAAGAAGTACTCTTAATAGATGATTTTGGAATACAACCACTAGATGCACAAAGTCGTTCTACTTTAATGGAAATCATTGAAGACAGGCATGGAAAAGCCTCAACTATCATCACATCACAGGTGCCAATCACTAAATGGCACGAGATCATTGGCGAACAAACTATTGCTGATGCGATACTCGATAGAATCGTACATGATGCTCACCGTTTAGAAATGACAGGAGAGTCACTCAGAAAAAAAATACGACCCGAAATAGCAGAAGATATTGTTATAGATAAATTAAAAAATTAACTTGCCTTAAATTGCTAAAATCGATAAGTTTTTAAATCAAAAATGGTAGTTAGAAATGAGGGGTCAGTATACAGCGAAGAAGTGGGGTCTGTTTGGTCGGAATTTCTATTTTGGCATCAAATTTCGTAGTTTTAAGGATTAATGATCGATTACCAGTAATATCATACAAAAATGATTAAATTAATCATTCAAACGAACTTAATGCCTAAACAATTATATTTAATAATAATTTTCTTTTTTTATACGACGGTATCTTTTTCTAAAAGTTTTACACTTACTGCTATAGTTTACGATGGCACTAGTAAAGAACCTTTAATAGGAGCAACGATAAGGGATAACAGTTCTGATAGATCTTGTGTGAGCAATTCAATGGGTTTTTTTTCTTTGAGACTTGATTCTGGTTTGTGTACCATAAGTATTAGTTACATTGGCTATAAAACATATCAAGAAAAACTGAATGTTTCCAAGAATATTCAGCTTAATTTTTATTTGCAAAAAGAATCATATTTTTTAGACACAATAACGTTAAGTGCGAAATTGTATTCGGAGATAAAAAATGTTCACTCAGGAAAAATAGAATTGCCTATCCATCAAATTCAAGCCATTCCTTCCGTATTAGGAGAAAGTGATCCCTTGAAAATAGCTCAAATGTTACCAGGTATACAAAGTGGAGGGGAAGCAACTCCAGGCCTATTTGTAAGAGGTTCAGCTGCCGATCAAAATTTGGTCTTGATTGATGATGCTCCAGTTTATAATCCTTTTCACTTATTTGGAATTTTTTCAGTGGTGAATTCAGATGCATTAAAAACATTTGAGATAACTAAAGGTGGTTATTCCTCAGAATATGGAGGTCGTTTAGCATCGGTAGTGAGTATGAACTTAAAGGAAGGAAATAAGAATAAATTAGTTGGCGATTTAAGTTTGGGATTGGCAAGTTCAAAGGTGTTGATCGAGCTTCCCTTAGTGAAGAACAAGGTTTCTATGATTGTATCAGGCAGAAGCTCGTATGCTCATTTATTAGTTAAACAATTTCTTCCAAAAGAGCAATACGGCTCATATTATTTTCATGATTTTAGTACAAAGGTGTCTGCAGAGCTATCTCCAAAAACTAAGCTTTTTTTTAGCGCAATGTATAGTGGTGATGTGTTTAGTTTGACAGATGAGTCGTTATCCTATTCATTGTATTATGCTCGCGTGAAATGGAATAATATGACATCATCCCTTCGTTGGAATCATATCATCAATAGTAAATTATTTTGGAATGCAACAGCAATATATAGTAGTTATAATTTAATATCAAATGTAGATCAGAGGAACACCAATGTGGCCTATTATTTGAAATACCAAACTGCCATTAGAGATTTGGCTTTGAAGAATGATTTTACTTACTACTTGAATGCTAATCATCAATTTAAATTTGGGGGCATTGTTACTCAAAAGAAATTTATTCCAGATGTGGTGAGTTCAAAAGATGAAGAGATTGCTTCTCTCAATAGAACGATGGAGGAGTATATTACTATTGAAAGTGCCATTTATGTGGATGATGAGTTCAAATTAGGGAAAAGAATGTTAGGTAGAATAGGGGGTAGATTAAATGTTTATACTTATAACAACCAGACAATTTTAAACCCTGAACCAAGAGTATCCTTAGCATATTGGTTCATGAAAACATGGGGATTAAAGGGGACATACACAAAAATGCACCAATATTTGCATTTACTTACAACTAAAGGTGTTGGATTACCTAGCGATTTATGGGTTCCTGCTACTGATAAAGTTCCTTACAAAAGTGCAAATCAATACACTATAGCCTTAGTAAAGGAATTACATAAAAGTACTTCAGTATCATTTGAATGTTATTACAAGAAAATTTCTAATGACATTTCATTAAGAGAAGGCAGTAGTTTTATGTACAATAAGAATTTAGATTTTGTTGACAATAGTGATTTGAAGTGGGAGAATAATGTAACGACGGGATCTTCTTGGAATTACGGGAGCGAATTATTTATTCATAAGAAAAGAGGTCGGTTGCAAGGATGGGTAGGTTATACTTTAGCATGGTCTCAATCGAAATTTGCAGAGTTAAATTTCGGTAAAGCATTTTTCAGCAGACAAGACAGGAGGCATTCATTATCTGTTATGACAATATATCAAATTAACGAAAGATGGTCATTAAGTGCTTCTTGGGTTTATATGACGGGGAATGCTATTACATTAGCGAATTCTATATATAGCAATGTTGATATACCTTCTAATCTTTTGTATATCCCTTCGGCCAGTACTTCAGTGAATTATGAATATTCGGGGATTAATAATTTTAGAATGCCTGCATATCATAGATTTGATTTTGGGGTGAGTTTTAAAAAGCAAAGGAACAATATTTTCACGGAATTGGAATTTAGTATCTATAACGTCTATAATCGTCAGAATGCTTATTTTTACTACGTTTTAAGTTCCAATGATAGTTCAGGAATAAAAAATAATAACACTGTTAAGCAAATTTCTGTTTTGCCTGTGATCCCTTCGATTAACTATAAAATACGTTTTTAAGATGAGAGTATTATATCTGTTTTATGCGTTTGTTTTCTTTCTGTTTTCTTGTATTAAGGAGGTAAATAGTGATTTTAATTTTGTAGATAAAATGGTTGTTTACTGTTATGTCTCACCGCAAGATTCTATATCTAAACTTTTATTAATTCAAAATCAACCTATTACTGCGTCAACTGGAAAAAACAGTGAAAATTACCCTTATATTAAAAATGCAACAGTTGAAATTAGTGATGGAACTAAATCTACTATGTTTTTATTATATGAAGATAATTTGAAATCATTCTACTACGTAGATTCAATCTCTTTTAAATTTCAAGAAGGGAAAAAATATGATCTAAATATTTTATCAGATGGCAAAGAGATTAATTCTTCTATGACAATGCCGAATGGTGCAGAAATATTGAAAATAGCCTACGATACATCTGCTATGTCAAAATTGGAATTAAAGAATGGTTTATCGACTGTTAATCGAGATATTAATTTAAGCATTGAGATTAATGGTAAAGACTATTATTGCTTTGTAAGCGCGGTAGTATTTGGCAGTTGTTTTATTCAAACTGTAAGTGGTTCGATTAATAAGAAGATAGAAAAACATATTTATTTTAATACAGACCCAACATTACCGATGAAATTAGACGGAAAGAATAATT
>Ga0208960_1001856_pt1 | contig 11069 bp, 7 predicted proteins | sample GreLakmeON33MSRF_FD_187703 | JGI IMG/M metagenome (GOLD analysis project Ga0208960, IMG submission 187703) | Freshwater lentic microbial communities from great Laurentian Lakes, MI, USA - Great Lakes metaG ON33MSRF (SPAdes) | ecosystem: Environmental > Aquatic > Freshwater > Lake | place: Great...
ATATGCATGACTGATTGTATGACGTCGCAAGCCAGGGCTTACCAGACCCGCCATGCCCGCGCAGATCGAAGGCAACGAGGTGAAATGACGATACGAGATCGGAATGGAGTTGGCGATCCCAACTGGCATAGCTTTGGCCTACGCCGTGAATGAGCAGGATCCCAGGTGCGTCCGGTGACCCTGCTTCAACGACGTTCAAAGGAACACCGTCCGGCGCAACAATCGTTTGGTAACGCAGCAACTCAGATTTTGCCGCCGACACGGCGCCACCACAAACAAGCAGGCCAATCAGGAGTGCGGCTTTACACGACATCGCGTGCAATCCGGAATCCAAAGTGATGCCCAGCTTTGGGCTCAGGGTCTCGCCCTCGAAACGTAGGACGGTGGCGATCTTGGCGTGTATACCAACTGCCGCCACGAACGGCGCGTAGTTCGCAACGACCGCTCACTTCGACCGCTGTCCCATCGACCGGAGCGGCTGGATAGAGCTCGAGTGAGCAATCTTGCACCCACTCCCAGACGTTGCCGAGCATGTCATACAAGCCAAATGCATTGGGCTTGTATGAACCGACTGGAGCAATCATGCCGTGGCCATCACGGCAACTAAGCGGTTCCCACGAGAGTTTTGAGCCCGCTGGAAGTGCGCTCTGGCTATCCAGGTCAAATGTATTTTCATAGTCACAGGCTTGTTCGTCCTGAGTGCCCCACGGCCATTTTGTTTTAGTTCCACCTTTGGCAGCGTACTCCCATTCGGCTTCTGTTAAGAGTCGATAACGCTTGCCCGTCATTGCAGAAAGCCAAGCTGTGTAGGACGTCGCGTCGTTCCAACTCACACACACGACAGGTTCACGCGGTTGCGGGCTTCGACCAAACAGCGGGCCGCGAAACGTCACTGCGCTGATCATCGGCTTGTCCATGCCCACACCGCATTGGTTAGCAGGCTCATGTCCGGTCTCGTTTACAAAGATCGCGAATTCCTCGTTCGTAACTTCATAACGACCGACGCCAAATGCGTATGAAATAGAAACTGAGCGCTCAGGCCCTTCCTGTCGAGGGATACCACCGCGCATCTGATTGATCGCGTTAGAGCCCATCAAGAAACTACCCGGTGGGATAACAACAACTTCTGGACATGTCGGGCAGTCCTTTAAAATCTGACTGCCACGAAAAGACTCGGCTGCAGCCGAGACGCTACTAGTGGCGAGAGTAAATAGCATATGTGAGATGCATAGCTTCGTTACCAAAGAGATTCGGCAGCTTTTTGTTTTCATCCACCGGTGTCCTTGTCAGATACGCCCCAAGACCTCAAAGGCGGCGCGTTCCCCAGCCTCCATCGCCGCTTCCATGCCACGATTTGCAAGCGAGGCGTGTTCACCCGCAAAGTGAATACGACCAGCTGACTTGACAAGTTCGGGGAGGAATTCATGAATTTGGCCCGCCTCCCATTCCGTCCAAGTTCCGCGTGCATAAGGATCTTTGGCCCACGATTTATAGCCCGCAACCTCCAGCAAACCTTTGGCCGCAGGGCGAAGCTTTTCGTATTCTGAGATCACCAGCGCTCCGGCGGCCTTTTCACCCATTGTATCAAGTTGTTGGCTTGGAAAACCCCGAACGCGCGCGATGAGTCCAGTCACATGATTACTATCTTCAGATTGACGCAACACCCCCACTTCTCCAGCAAAAGTATCGGTCCACATTGCTGGCGAAAGATCGTCGGCCTCCCAGAATGGCTTCTTGGTATGAAGGAATATTTTCGTGATCATCATACTTGGCAGCAGCGCAACCGCCCTTGCCAACGTTAACGGCAATTCAGGACTAAATTTAATTGATCGCAGAGGCGCAAGGGGCGTCGCGCAAATCAAGAATTTGGCTTGATGTGTAGAATTATCGCTGCATCGAACTTCCACACCGCTCGCGCTCGTCGCGACGCCGACGACCGGTCGATCCAGCATCACTGAATCACCCAAGCGCTTCGCCATGGCCTCAGGCAGCGTTTGATTACCGCCCCTGACCTTCAGCGCAACACTCTCGATATCTGTTTGAATTTTGTCCCAGGCGCGCCGAAAGTACCATGTCAGAATCGAACAATCATGTGCCGACGACCCACGCCCTATATTCGTTTCGTAGTTTTGAGAGATCGCTGCATCGCTCCAACCATGGCGTTGAAGAAACGAATAAACGGACTCATCGAGTTTTCGACTTTCCGGCTCAATCCAATCGCTTGCAGAAAGCAACGGATTGAATTGATCGACAACTTTCTCAAACGACCTCCGCCCCGGGAACTCTTGCTTTCGATCAGCGGGGAGAAAATTGAGGGGATGATCCTTCCATGTGGATCGTGGGATAATCTGGCCATTAATGGCGATCTCGGGTTTCTCGGCACCACGACGTTTCTCGAAATCGTTCAGCTTCAAACCGAGTTGCGCACATGTGTCGCGCACTCGGCCATAGCCCCCCAGTATGCTGTCGCCGCCAGCCTCTGGCGCGCCTTCAAGATTACGTAAACTCAATAATCGACCGCCAACGCGCGGCTGTGCTTCAATTACACGAATTTTTGCGCCTTGCTCTGCCAACAATGAGGCCGCGTGAAGCCCCGAGATTCCGGCCCCGATTATGATCACATCCACAGGCTTTGCCGCACGGGACCGAGGTGCGCCTACGAAGGTCAGAAATGCCGCTCCGGCACCCATCCGAAAAACTTGCCGACGTTTCATAAGCGAGGAGGCCTTTAAGTTACGACTCAATCTCTGTTTCAGTTGTATTAACACTCTAGTTGACTATTCGGGATTTTCCGAGGGCAAGTCGAGCAATCTCGACTAACGTTAAATCTATCTCATCTCGCCAAAGTGAGTAGCCTACTCTCATCTCGGTAGCCGGGAGTCTGCTTTCAGCTGCGATCCAAATCACCTTCAAATGGCGGATTCAATGATCTTCACCAACCTAGCACTCAACCCCTTAATAAAGAGGGTTGACGCATACAATTGATCACTGAACGATCAACTATCGCATGCGTAAGTTACAATCTTGCCAATCAAGCTTAATTTGATACGAGAATATCCATTTACTCGAAGAGGAAATTCGCCATGGATGATCGCGAAAAATCCACACCATCTCATCGTAAAGATTTTATCCCGGCTCAGAAGGATGATGTGTTCCTCTCGGACGCAGCTCTCGACAATGTCACTTCAGCAGTCATCGCCTTAGGCAGCGAGTTCTGGGCTCTTCAAAAGCGTATGAATGTTGTTGAAGTATTGCTTGAGGATAAAGGCTCGGTTTCAAAGGCCATGATTGAGAACTATCGCCCTTCAGCGGAACAAAGTGCGGCCTGGGAAGAACAGCGGGATCGATTTATCAAACGTGTTTATGGATTTCTTCAAAACACCCACTCACCTTCAAAAAAAGCCGGGTAGGCGAGCGCCATGATGGATAGACGAACGCTGTTCGGAACGACTGTCGCTTTAGCCGGAACACTTGCTTCCGATATGACCGTCGGAAAAGCTGAGGCTGCGACGAACAAAACACCGCACCTGAAGGACATTGAACCCCGCGGCACTTATTCTCAAGGTCGGCTTGAGCGCCTACCGAGCTTGGATATGGAAAGCCGTCTTGAATTTGCGCAAGGCTTCCGAAAGTGGTCATTGCGGGAATTCGGACGTGCGAGTTCAGACCGAGTCAATCATCTGGTCAAAGAAGCAGGCTTCGATCCTAAAGTATCTCCCCCAATTAAAGATTTGCTTGCTGCGGTTGGCAATGACCTGACAGTCTGGACAAATGTGCGCTGCAAGACAACGGCGCAACAAATTATGTGGAAGAACCTCGTTGACGGGTTTCACACAAACGAACGAGCTTACCTTGAAGAACTTGAGACGGCAGACACATCTGGACCTGGTAGCTTGGAATTAAACAGCGACATAACTTTGCCTCAGTATGCCAAACATGAGATCCATATTCAGCCAGGCGGCTATGTTGGCGATCCTTTGGGTGGTTGCGTCTATCATTATGGGGTGAACATATTCACGCTCGATCTAAAATCAGAAGATCAGTTTCATCGTGATTTAGCAGCCATCGTCCCCATCCCAGAAGACGGCAAGGCGCAACGATTTCTGGACATTGGCACCGGCGTTGCACAATTGCCGATGGCTCTGAAGGAGCGCTTTCCGGAAGCCGATATCTGGGGGATTGATGTTGGAACACCCATGTTGCGATATGGTCATATGCGAGCTATCGAACAAAATCTTGAGATACACCTCGCACAGCGCCTCGCCGAGGATACGAAATTTGAAGATAATAGTTTTGACGTAATAACAGCCTACATACTGTTCCACGAAGTCCCTACGGAAGACGCAAAGAAGATTCTTACTGAAGTTCGCCGAATACTTCGACCAGGCGGCGTGTTTTTTCCCGTCGATTTCAAGACGTATTCGCAGGCCACCACATCAGCAAGCGGCCGTTTTAATCAATGGTGGGATCATGTCTATAATAACGAATTATGGGCTGAAGAGTACCGCAACTCAAACTTCATACAAATGATGAAGGACGCAGGACTCATAGTTCGCGAGGATGCCCCGACATTAGAAGCCAGATTCTGGAACGGAATTATGGGCATAAAGACTGCGTAACCATCTTTGTAAGTGGTTGTCATTTTCCGCCGTCAGCGTTTAATAGACACTGTAGTCAGTCAGCATATGTTGGCCTGTTTTAGGTGTGGGTCCGTTCGGACACGCGAGACATCTTTCATAGTGCCGATTTGTAGCAAGGGAGATGTATCGAATGACCAGCCAAGAACGAGACATACAGCGAATACCAATAGCACTTGCAGAGCACTTGCAGACGAAAGCAACAATATGACTTTCCGCTAAGTCATTAAAAAGATGGTGGGCCCGGCAGGACTCGAACCTGCAACCAGACCGTTATGAGCGGTCGGCTCTAACCAATTGAGCTACAGGCCCCACCGTTGCGTCTCATAGGCCTTCTTTTTGCGCGGTCAACCTACGCGGCGCGCGGGTTTGGTCAAGTCCTGAGACGCATAAAATCGCGGCTGTTAAATGCCAGAATTGGTGGCCGTCAGCGCCGCCTTGAAACGGTGAACCGGCCTGGGGTCACGCAGCACCGAGAACGCCGTTGTAAAATGACCACCAGGCCAATGGAACACGTTGGCCTCAGGAATGGCCCATCGCTGAACCAAGCGCTGGCCGCCGCGATAGGGCGTCACGGTATCGTCAGTTCCCAGCACACAAATGATGCGCTCGGGTGGCATGGCGGCCTCGGCTGGTTCGACCAGCGAGCAGAAACGTTCCATGCGCTCACGCGTCCAGCCGGCTTGGGATAACGCAGAGGTAAAACCAGTCCCCGTGGCCAATGAGCCGTTGTACGTTACATCGACTAATGAATCGTTGGTTGTCAGAAGCAATGCTGCATCGGGTTGGGACTCTTTCGGCCAGTGATTGGCCGCACTGACGACCAATTGCGCGGTCAGCGCGCCTAAGCTCACGCCTGCCACAGCAACCGGTTTGCCATATGTTTTGCGCGCCCAGGCGATGAGGCGGCCCACTTCAACCACATGAGCTGCAAAATAATCAGCCAAGCCGCCGACACCGCGCGCCAAAACGGACTCACCGCCATAGAAGCCAGGCGTCATGCGCCGTCCATGTCCAGGGCCTTCGGGCGAGATCACCGCCAACGCCCCGCCTTCAGGTTCGAGAAAGACTTGCGCCTGATCATAAAGGTTCAGCCAATGCTCGCGCTCGATCATGATGCCATGACAGAAGACGACCACACCCTGCACTTGACCATCGCGCGGCTCCTCGATGCGCGCCCAGCCGTGCGTATCTCCGCTGTGCGCGGCTGCGGGAAAGCGCACCCAACTCAAGTGCCGACCATCAACGTTGCACGATACCGACGCATGCATGCCCTCAATCTCATCAGCGCCGGGAAACAACTGCGATGGATTTGCCAATCGTATGCCGTGATGCAACTCTACTTGTGCTTCCGACTCAATCTTAAATTTGACTTGCGCATATGGACTGAGGAGGTGCGAACCCAAAAACATTGCCCGCGTGCGCATCCAATGGTCAGCCGCACTAATGCGTTGATGTTCAAGAGCGGCGAGCTCGGCCGCAGGTGCCAGGACCAGCGCAGCTTGTTCCCAAGCCCGTTCGGCTTCCAGATAGGCCTGTCGACGCAGCACGGTTTCAGAAATCGCCCGGATCAAACCCAGGCCGACCGACCTCGGCTTGCTGAGTGATGTCAGAAACGCTTGGACATCGCCGTTTGAGTCATTGGCGGCAGCCCAAGCGCGTGACGTCGGCATCAGGACCCGCAAGATGGCCTGTAACGCGACAGGGTCGTACCAGGGCTTGAGAAGCAGCGCGCCCAGTGGCCCACCCAGCAAGCGATTGATCGCATTGTCTGGAGAGGACAGAGGCGCAGGCATAAAAACTAATCCAGAATTTAGTTATCGAGAAAGCTACGCAGTTTCCGCGAGCGGCTAGGGTGCTTGAGTTTACGCAACGCCTTGGCTTCGATTTGGCGAATACGTTCGCGTGTGACCGAGAACTGCTGGCCAACTTCTTCCAACGTGTGGTCGGTGTTCATACCAATCCCAAAGCGCATGCGCAGCACACGCTCTTCGCGCGCCGTCAGGCTGGCAAGAACCCTGGTCGTGGTTTCACGCAGATTACCGTGAATGGCGGCGTCCACCGGCTGAATGGCGCTCTTGTCTTCGATGAAATCGCCCAAGTGGCTATCTTCCTCGTCGCCAATCGGCGTCTCAAGGCTGATGGGCTCTTTGGCAATTTTGAGAACCTTGCGCACCTTCTCTAGCGGCATTTGCAACTTCTGGGCCAGTTCTTCGGGCGTCGGCTCGCGGCCGATTTCGTGAAGCATCTGGCGTGAAGTGCGCACCAACTTATTGATCGTCTCGATCATGTGCACCGGAATACGAATGGTGCGCGCTTGGTCGGCGATCGAGCGCGTAATCGCCTGTCTGATCCACCACGTCGCATAGGTCGAGAACTTATAGCCGCGACGGTATTCAAACTTATCAACCGCCTTCATCAGGCCAATGTTGCCTTCCTGAATCAAATCGAGGAACTGCAAGCCGCGGTTCGTATATTTTTTGGCAATCGAAATCACCAGGCGCAAGTTGGCCTCGATCATTTCTTTTTTCGCCCGGCCCGCTTCACGCTCGCCTTTTTGCACCGTACTGACGATGCGGCGGAAATCGCCGATGGGGACTGACGCATCTTCGGCAATGGCGCCAATTTGCGCGCGGATGTCCTCGATGGCTTGCTCGTGACGACCGGCGAAATCTTTCCAACCTTTGGCTGGTAATTTCGCAACGCTCTTCAACCAATTTGGGTCAAGCTCAATGCCATAGTATGCCTGCAAAAATTCTTCGCGCTTGAGTTTGCACTTTATCGCGATGCGCAAAATTTGACCTTCAAGGCCGACCAGTTTGCGGTTCAGGTCGTTCAAGCTTTCGACCAAGCCTTCAATGCGCGCATTATTCAAATGCACGCCCTTCATCAGCTCGATGAGTTCCAGCTTGATCTTCTGGTAGCGGCGCTCTAGCGCTTTATCAACTTCCTCGCCCTTCTGCAGGCTTTCCATGCGCGCATCTTGTTGCTTCTTCATACGCGCATAAGTGTGGGCGACCTTTTCCAAAGCCTCCAAGACCTGCGGCATCAGCGAGGTTTCCATTGCCGCCAATGAGACGGCCGCTTCGTCTTCTTCATCGGCCTGACCCGGCGCACCGGGCTCTCCTGGCTCGCCAGATTCATCTGGCACATCTGGGTTGGTGCCAGGGATTGCACTAGGCATAGCGATCGGCGCGGCGCGAATAACCGGCGCCGGAGCAGGTGCCGGCATCACAAATTTTTTCTTTTTGTCCGGGGCGTCATCGTCGTTCGCATCGACCGGTTCTGACACCACATCGACTTCCAGTTCTTGGTCGGACGCCTTGCTCATGGCTCCGGCGCCGTAGGTGGCATCAAGGTCGATGATGTCACGCAGCAGCATTTTGCCGTTCTGCAAGGCGTCGTGCCATTGCAACAGGTTGCGAATGGTAATGGGGCTTTCGCAGATGCCGCCAATCATCATGTCACGACCGGCTTCGATTCTTTTTGCGATCGCGATTTCACCTTCGCGCGACAGCAATTCAACCGAGCCCATTTCGCGCAAGTACATGCGCACAGGGTCGTCGGTGCGGCCAACATCGTCTTCGTCGATGTTGCCACCCGTGTAGCCTTCAGGTTTGGCCGTCTCGTCGGCTTCGGCTGTCTCGCTGGCTTCGGCTTCTTCTTGTTCCTCGGCTTCGACGACATTGATGCCCATTTCCGAGAGCATCGACATCACGTCTTCAATTTGCTCCGAGGACATTTCCTCGGGCGGCAGCGCTGCGTTCAGTTCGTCGTAAGTGATATAGCCACGCTCTTTGGCTTTCTGAATCAGCTTCTTGATGTTTTGATTGGTCGAATCCAACAAAGGCTTGTCGCCGGGCGTGGCAACTTCAAGCGGTTTACCATCTTTTCCGACGGCCACGGGGGCCGCTTTGCCGGCCAAGAGCTTTGCAACAGCAGCCGCTTTCAAATCAAGGGCTTTGCCTGCGGGTGTTTTGGCGGCGTGCGATTTTGATGCAACAGGCTTTCCTGCCATCGGCTTTCCGATCACAGGCTTTCCAACAGCGGCCTTCGTGAGCGCTAACTTTGCCACAGGCTTGGCACCCTTGGCGGGCACTTTTTGTTTGTCCCTATCCTTTGCCGTCGAGGCGCGCGATTGAGCGGCGCTAGAGGATTTGGCGGTGGGCTTATTGATTTTATTCATGCGTATGCTGATTCAATTGTTCGGCGATCGTGTTGATCTGCGCGATGATTTCTTCGGTGGGGTTCGTGGCCAAGGTTTCTTTCAACTGGTTTAGTTCAGCTTCAAGGCCGGACCTTTGGTACCAACCGAACGTGTTATCCCACCCCTCGGTTGCCTTGACCGGCTCGGCGGTCGGCCGCGCAAAAGCTGCATGGACATAAGTATCCTCACCCAGCAGAGACACCAGGTCGTTTCCATACCCTAGGCCTGCTAAATGGGCCTTAAGTGTCTGAGAATCAAGGTCCGGTTGATGCGCTAGATGCATTAAGGCCGACTGCCGCAGCGAGTCAAGGCGGGAATCGGCCAAAACCATGGCTCCCAGCCGATCTTCCACATGCCCGAGGATCGCTGGGTGATTAATTAACGTGGCCAAAAGGATAGTCTCCTGCAGCTTTTCGGCGGGCAACCCCCGCGAGTGCCGAACGCGCACAGGCATTAAAGAGTTCTGGGCCTGGTCACGGAAAGGGTTGCGCGCCCCTAAGCCCCCGGCCCGGCCTCCTGACCAACCGCCCGGACGGCCCTTTTGGGAACCCCCTTGGTACCGACCAGGCCTGAACTGCGGCTGGAACATCTCGCGCAGGCGATCACGAAAGACATTGCGATATTGGTCACGCACGGTTTGGTCGGCAACCACACCAATCCGCTCATAAACCGCCCGCTCAAACCCTGCCCGGCGTTCGGGCGTATCGGTTTGATGGTCGGCCAATAATTGTCGCCAAATGATCTCCGACAATGGGACTGCGCTGCCCAAAATTTGCGTCAAGGCATCCGCTCCAGAACGGCGAACCACATCATCGGGGTCTTGGCCCGATGGAAGCAGCGCGAATTGCAAAGACTTGCCTGGCACAAGTCGCGGCAATGCCAGCCCGGCCGAACGTGCAGCGGCGCGCTGACCAGCTTTGTCGCCGTCAAAACACATGATGGGCTCGGGCACCAACTTCCACAAAATCTCAAGCTGGGTTTCCGTCAGCGCCGTGCCCAAGGGTGCGACCGCGTTATTAAAACCAGCCTGGGCCAGCGCGATCACGTCCATATAGCCTTCGCACACGATGACCTGATTTTTATCGTTGATGATCGAACGCGCGAGCGACAGGCCATAGAGTAACCCGCCCTTATGAAACAATGGCGTTTCGGGGGAATTTAAATACTTGGGCTCTCCATCGCCCAACACACGCCCACCAAAAGCAACAGGTCGGCCTCGCAAATCGAGGATCGGAAACATCACGCGCTCGCGGAAGAAGTCGAAGGACTCGCGGCCCTCTTTGCCTTCTGAAATGAGGCGCACCTCCATCAGCACATCTTCGGTAAAACCTTTGCGCCGAAGTTCGGTCTTCAGCGCATTGCCCGAAGGCACATATCCCAGGCGATATTTTTGGATGATCTCGTCACCCAGGCCTCGCCCGTGCAAATAGTCCAATGCACGCTTACCATCGGGCTTTTGCAAGGCGGCTTGAAAAAACATGCACGCCGCTTCAACAGCCTCGCGCAATTTGACAGCGCGCTCGACCACCGCCACATCACGCGGGTCGCTGCGGGGCATTTCCAGCCCCGCCTCTTCGGCCAGCAGCTCGACGGCTTCGGGGAACGAGAGATTTTGAGTCTTGATCAAGAACGTAAAGATGTCGCCATGCTCGTTGGTGGAAAAGCAATGATAAAAGCCCTTCTCGTCATTGACCGTGAACGAGGGTGATTTTTCGTTGCTGAAGGGGCTAAGGCCGACGAACTCGCGCCCGCGTTTGATCAGCTTTACGCGACGGCCCACGACCTGTGAAACCGAAATGCGGTTGCGGATCTCGTCGAGGAATTCAGTGCTAAAGTTCATGCAGGCCTAGATTTCATTTCCGTCACCACCCGACGTGATCGGGTGGTCCATGCCTCAACATCCACCCCTGCGTTTAGGGCCCTGGATCGCCCGGTCCAGATGGGCGATCCAGGAATAAATAAAATTAAACCAAATTTTGCTTCAAGGTGGCGCTGGCGTGGGTGAAGTCCATCTGGCCCGCGTATTTCTCTTTCAACACGGCCATGACCCGGCCCATATCCTTCAAGCCCTTGGCATCAGCAGAGGCAATGGCGCCCTTCACGGCGGCGAGCACTTCAGCCTCGTCCATTTGCTTGGGCATGAAGCGCTGGATGACCACAATTTCTTCTTGTTCTTTTTGGGCAAGCTCGCAACGCCCACCCTGTTCATACAATGTGATGCTTTC
>Ga0208960_1001862_pt1 | contig 11056 bp, 5 predicted proteins | sample GreLakmeON33MSRF_FD_187703 | JGI IMG/M metagenome (GOLD analysis project Ga0208960, IMG submission 187703) | Freshwater lentic microbial communities from great Laurentian Lakes, MI, USA - Great Lakes metaG ON33MSRF (SPAdes) | ecosystem: Environmental > Aquatic > Freshwater > Lake | place: Great...
CCTTAATCTGCTGGTGTCCGACGGCCTCCCCCGAATCCATGAAGCGGCCGTTCTTCCAGTGCCCATGTGGGCACAGCACGCCAGGCAGTTGCTGCGACTGACTCCCCCGCTGAACGGGGCGGTACAGATTGCCAGTCACGAAATGCCCCGGAAAGGACTCGAAGAACACTTTCTCGATCGTGTAGTCACCCTTTTCGATCAGTCCGTGGATAACCGGCTTGAGCGGGGCCTTTTTCGGCATGGGCCATAGCCCAGCCGAAACGGCGATGCGGCGCCGAATAGCGTCCCGCCTCGTGGTCCACTCCTCGGCTGAGCGGACCGTGTGAAATGGTTGTTCGCTGTCCACGGTACGAGGGGCTGCGAGCCGTGGATCGGCCAGCTGTGTTCCAGGCATCAACACCCGCGGTGCTTGGGCCAAAGTCCGGGTCTGTGGGATCCAGACCCCACAGAAGAGAATGAAACCAAAAAACGCCAGCCGCACTCCATCATTCGAGATCCGATTCCAGAAGCCAGCCCAACTTACGAGTGCCGCCTTTTGCATAGTTGTCTCTTTTTTGCAAAGGTTCTGAGGAACGACTTCTCTCGCAGTTTATAGCAGGCAGAGGATCGCAGAGGCCATCCTCTGCTGCAAAGCTGACAACCACCAGATGCACTGGGATCCCTAGCCGCTTCAAAACGAAGGGCTCTCATCGCAGGATGCCCTGCACCAGACTGCCATGCACGTCGGTGAGCCGATAGTCGCGGCCTTGGGAGCGGTAGGTGAGTTTCGTATGGTCAAAGCCAAGCAGGTGGAGCAGCGTGGCGTTGAGATCGTGGACGTGCACCGTATCGGCAACGGGGTTGAATCCGAAGTCGTCGGTTGCACCGTGCACGTGGCCCCCCTTGATGCCGCCTCCGGCCAGCCACATCGTAAAGGCGCGGTTGTGGTGATCGCGGCCGTCGTTGCCTTCCTGCACCATCGGCGTTCTCCCGAACTCGCCACCCCACACCACGATCGTGTCGTCCAAGAGGCCCCGCTCCTTCAAGTCGGTGACCAACGCGGCGCTCGCTTGGTCGGTATCGATCGCGTTTGTCTTGATCGCCTTCGTGAGATTGCCGTGCTGGTCCCACGCCTCGTGAAAGAGCTGCACAAACCGCACTCCGCGTTCCAGCAACCGGCGGGCAAGCAGGCAGTTGCGGGCAAAACCAGCCTTCGTCGGATCGTCGATCCCGTAGCGGGCCAGCACCTCCTTCGGCTCATCGGCGAGATTCATCAACTCAGGAGCGCTTGCCTGGAGTTTGTACGCCATCTCGTAGCTCTGGATCCTCGCTGTAATCTCGGGATCGCCAACGCTTTTGAATGACAGATCATTGAGCCGACTGAGCGTGTCGAGAGAGGCTCGCTGCGTGTCGCGGTCGATACCCTTTGGATTTGAAAGGTAGAGGATTGGATCGCCGCCGCTTCGCAGCGGGATGCCGCCGTAAAGCGTCGGCAAAAAACCTGCGCCGTAGTTGCTGGTGCCGCCGCTGGTGCCCTTGGCGCTGGTCAGCACCACAAACCCCGGCAGATCAGAGGCCTCGCTGCCGAGACCGTAAAGCGTCCACGCCCCAAAGCTCGGCCGACCAAACTGTTGCGAGCCTGTGTTCATGAGAATCTGCGCAGGCGCATGGTTCACGGCGTCGGTCTGCATCGAACGGATGAGGCAGATGTCGTCGGCGATCTTACCCGTATACGGCAGGAGTTCGCTCATCTCCATTCCGCACGTACCATATTTTTGAAACCGATACTTGGGGCCCAGAAGCGCCGAGTTGGGATTAATGAACGCTGCACGGTACCCCTTGAGCAGATCCGCCGGCGGCAACTTTCCGTCCGACTTGGACAGTTCTGGTTTCGGATCGAACAACTCCAACTGGCTCGGAGCACCTGCCTGAAAGAGATACACCACCCGTTTGGCTTTCGGCGCGAAGTGGGGTTGCTTGACAGCCAGCGGCCTTGAAAGGCTGGAGGCCGCGCGGGCCTCTGCGGAGAGGAGCGAGCCGGCAGCAATACCCGCGAGGCCAACGCCGCACTCACCAAAGAACCAGCGACGCGAGGCCGCTTGGGCGAGGGCTTCGGGACGTGTGCGAAAAACGTTCATACAACAATCCAAACGAAAGAAATCTGTCTGATTATATGGACCCTGCAAAGGCATAAAGATAACAAATCTGAACGCCTCTCTGACTTAATTTTTACTCACGGTCTCATCCAGATTCAGCAGCACGCGGGCCATGAGCGTCCAGGCGGCGGCATCCTGCGGGGTCGCGGAAACCGGGAGGTTCACAATGGCGTCGGCCTCCCCGGCAGCGACCTCGCGTGCGTTCATCCACCCGGCAGCGAGTCGCGTTCTCTGGGCATCCAGAAATCGATACATCTCTTTCTTTTCTTCGTCTGTTGGCTGCCGCGACGTGCAGAGAAAAAACGCATACGGGGCCCGGCTGGCATCATCGGCACCGCCTTCCCGAATCGTGCGAATCGCCAGTGCCCGCGCAGCCTCGACGAAAACGGGCTCGTTCAATCCGGTGAGGGCCGCCAGTGGGGTGTTCGACCGCAAGCGACGGGCACACGACACGTCGCCGTTAGGAGCGTCAAAGTTGCCGAGCACAGGATCGGGCATCGACCGCTTCCGAAAGAGGTAGACGGCACGTCGATACCGCTGCGACCCCTCGGCAGGCTTCCAGAAGTCGGGGTAGGCATAATTGAAGTTGAGCACGTTCTGTGGCACCGGCGGAATCACACCCGGGCCGCCGAGTTCGTGCGTGAGCAGGCCCGACACAGCCATCGCGATGTCGCGAACCACCTCGGCATCGACGCGGAACCGAGGCCCCCTCGCCAGTAACCGATTGGCGGGATCGAGCGCCAGCAGTTGGGCAGTGGGCTGCGATGCCTGCTGGTAGGTCTGGCTCATCACAATCTGCTTGATCATTTGTTTCTGGCTCCAGCCGCGCTCCGTGAAGTCGACGGCCAGCCAATCGAGCATTTCGCCGTAGTCGGGCACGGGCGACCGCGTGCCGAAGTCATCGGAGGTTTCCACGAGGCCCGCACCGAAGAGCGTCTGCCATATTCGGTTGACGGCCACCCGAGCCGTCAGCGGCGATCGCGGATCAACGAGCCACCTCGCAAACCCGAGCCGGTTCCGCGGGGCATCGGCCGGGAACGGATGGAGCGACGCAGGTACGTGCGGAGCGATCTCGCGGAGCGGCAAGTTCCATGCGCCGCGATCGAGCAGGTGCGTCTTGCGGTGCTGGGCGTGCGGCCGCTCGGCCATGTGAAGCACCGTGGTCGGTGCCTGCGGCATCTTCTTCCAGAGAGCTGCGGTCTGGTCATTGACCGGCCGGAGTTCCTCCACCGTGCGTCGCCATGCGGCGAAGAGCGCCGCCTCGTCGGCGGGAAGCCGACGCTCCTTCGGCATACGCATTGCAAGGATCGCGGCATGATCGATCGCCGGGGCGGCGGGGGCGTGGGCGGTCGTGAGGCTGACCCGGCAGCAGGCGAGCATCCGCATCGTATTGCTGCCCGCCATTCGCACAACAACCTTGAGCACGGTACCCTCCGGCAGGTCGATGGGCTTCTCGAACTGCACGACCGCGACCGAAGGCTGGTGGCGGACGATGTGCCCACGGTCGGTCTCCCACGCAGAGTCGTCGTCACCGTCGATGAGGTTCGCAACCGGACCGTGCGAAATCTTTTTCTCCAGCTCCTTGCCGTCCTTCGACGCTGGTTTCGTCTCCATGCGTTCAGAACCGGAGAAGTCGGCCGTGGCGTTCATGAGCTTGAGAGGCCCCCACGTCTCCTCGCCTGGCTTCTTTGCAGATACCTTGAGCTCCTCGACGCCCCACGCGCCCTCGCGGCCAGGGCCATGCATGAAGAGGTCGCCGTGCACGAGGGCCTCAAACTGCAGGCCCGTCGCCCCGCGTAGATCCGGCTGCGATTCGAAGATCATCTCCTTGTCCCAGTGGCCGAGCATAAGGATTGTCTTGTCGGGCAGTTGCGTCGGGTGCGTGAGCATGTTTTTTGAGCTCATCTCCTTCATCTCGACAGGCATCCAAGGAACGAGCCCCGCCGCCGCCTCCTGCTCCCAGGCCGCCAACTCCTGCTGCCAGCCTGGTTGCTGCTGGCGAACCTGCTCGTCAACCGCAGCGAGTTGCCGTCGCACGTCGTCGATCACCCCCCGTTGCTCGGGCGTGTAGACGTACGACCTCGCCTCGTACGTGTTGTTGAGAAACGCGAACATGCCGTAATACTCGTCGTGCGTGAGCGGGTCGAACTTGTGCGTGTGGCATTGGGCGCACTGCGTCGTGAGCCCCAGCACCGCCTTGCCGAGGCAGTCGATGCGATCGAACATCTCGACCATCCGGAATTCCTCCGCGATGATCGCTCCCTCCTCGTTTATCATGCTGTTGCGGAGGAAGCCGGTGGCCACGATCTGCTCTTGCGTCGCGTCGGGCAAAAGGTCGCCAGCGATCTGCTCCACCACGAACTGGTCGTAGGGCATGTCGCGGTTGATCGCGGCGATGACCCAGTCACGCCAGGTCCACATCTCGCGACGAAAGTCCTTCTCGTAACCGTTTGTGTCGGAGTAGCGGGCGAGGTCGAGCCAGTGCCGCGACCACTTCTCACCGAATCGTTCACTTGCAAGCAGCGCGTCGACTGTCTTCTCGTAGCCGCTGCGCCCGAAGGCGGCGACCTGCTCGGGCGACGGCGGCAGGCCAATGAGATCCAGGTGTAACCGGCGGCACAGGGCGGCCGGATCGGCCGGAGGCGACGGTTGCAATCCCTCCCTCGCGAGTCGGGATCGCACGAAGGCATCGATCGGGTGCTGCCCGCCGTCAGCCGGTAGCGATGCCTTCTGCGGAGCAATGAACGCCCAGTGCGGTTGGTACGCTGCCCCGGCGGCGATCCATTGCTTGAGGAGGTCGATCTGCTGAGGTGCCAGCGGCTTCTTCTCGTGTGGGGGCGGCATGATCTCGTCGGGGTCGTCCGACACAATCCGACGCACCAATTCGCTGGCGTCTGGTTTGCCGGCCACGATCGCAGCCGTTCCGGATTCGCCCCCTTCCAAGGCATTCTGGCGGATATCCAAACGCAAATCTGCCTGCCGTGTTTCGGGATCCACGCCGTGGCAGTGGCCGCAGTGCTCTGACAGAAGCGGCTGGATATCACGCTGAAAATCGGGGCCTGCAGCGAACCCCTGCCCCGCTCCAGCCAGCCCCAAGACGGCTCCCTGAAGGGTACGTTTCAAACGACTGGAAAGGGCCATAATAAACGTCTGTCTGGAGTAAGTTGGAGTGGGCCAACGACTGCCCAATACTCTATTCTACCCCGCGTGTCACGAATTGCACCTTTGGTATTTTTGGACTTCTGATGGCTCCTTCCAGACCCATATTCCGTACGATCGTTCAACCAGACCGGCTGGATCTGGAATCCCCAGGCCGGCGGGATTACTGGGTAGCCCTCGAGCACGACAGCATCTGGGGGGATCACCTCATTCCCCTCACTGTGTTCGTCGGCCCACAGGCCAAGCCCTGTGAGGGGATCGTGGCCTTTGGGGCGAACCACGGCAACGAGTACGAAGGCCCGGTGGCACTCAAGCATCTCATGCGGGAGATAGACATCGACGCTGTGACCGGTCGAGTGATCCTGATTCCGGTTCTGAACCCAGCCGCTTTCTTGGCTGGAACCCGCGAAAGCGTCCTCGATGACGGAGTGAATCTCAACCGCGCGTTCGTCGAAGGGGCGGGTGTTTCGGCATCGCTCGCGGGTATCACGCACCGCATTGCGGCGTTCGTGCGGCGATCGATCTGGCCGCAGGTGCATGTCGTCATCGACTTACACTCAGGAGGCAACGTTGCAAGATTTGCGCTCTGCGCGAGCTACCATCCCCCTGAAAACACTGAACTTGGCAAGCGGATTGACGACACAGCCCGCTGGTTTGGAACGCCTGTTGTGATGATCTACCAGAACCAAACCCCGGGCCTCCTTCCCAGCGAAGCCGAACGGATCGGAAAGATTACGGTCGGAACAGAATTGGGCTGGGGTGCCGCTGTGAACGCAGAGGGAGTGCGCTACGGTCGGCACGGTGTGCTCGCTGCAGCCATCCACCACGGACAATTGAATGGCACCATCGAACCCATCGGCCATCACAAAGCCGGCACGCAAAAAACGCTCGAAATCGTCGATCGTGAGTGCTATGTCACGGCGCCGTTCGGGGGCCACTACGAGCCCCTTGTGGAATGTGGATCTCGCGTGAAACGCGGCCAGACCATCGGACTTTTGCATGATTTCGACCACATTGATGCCGAGCCTTGGGGAGCGATTGCGGCAATCGATGGGGTTGTCCTGGTGCACGCATGGACGGCGACAGTCCCTCGGGGCCAACACGTCGCGGTCGTGGGCAGGGAAATGCAATAGTGCCCTGCGAAGGTTTTTGAACGAGGCCGCTTGTGACCGTCACCGACTCCATCGCTTCCCAACGTAATTCAGAAGGAGAGGCGCCGCGCAACGCTTTCCCGGAAACGCGAGTACGGTATGAGGTGCTGGCATTTGCCTGCACGCTGTCGATGATCACCTACATCGATCGCGTCTGCTTCGGGGCAGCAGCACCACAACTTGCCTCCGAGCTTTCGCTCTCCGGTGTCGCCGACTTGAAATGGGCATTCACTGCTTTTGCCATCGCCTATTCTGTGTGCGAAATCCCAACCGGCTGGCTGGGAGACGCTTTGGGCCCTCGCAGCACGCTGATTCGCATTGTTGGCTGGTGGAGCATCTGCACCGCGATCACAGGGCTCGTGGGCGTCCGATTTGGAGCGATGACCCTCGGCGGACTTGGCACACTCATTGTCGTGCGATTTCTCTTTGGGGCGGGCGAGGCGGGAGCCTATCCCACCATCACCCGCGCGCTCCACAATTGGTTTCCTGCCGATGAGCAATCGACCGCGCAGGGATGGGTCTGGATGTCGGGCCGCCTCATGGGTGGACTGACTCCACTCTTCTGGATGCTGCTGACTGTTGGCACAGCCTGGACGCCACCGCTCATGAACTGGCGGTTGGCATTCATTTTTTTTGGTCTGCTCGGCATCGTATGGTGCGTGGCATTCGCGGCGCTATTTTATAATCGGCCCACAGAACATCCTCGGGTGAATGCCGCCGAATGCGAGAGGATCCAGCGGCATAAAAAAGATGCTGACGAGTCCTCGCATGCCGATGTCCCGTGGATGGCGTTTCTTTCAAGTGGCAACCTCTGGCTCTTGTGCGGCATGTACTTTTGCATGGCCTACGGCTGGTACTTCAACGTCACCTATCTGCCCAGCTACCTCCATGATCGCTATCACCTCTCAAACTCAAGCCTCTTGGGGGCGATCTACAAAGGAGCGCCCTTGTGGCTCGGTGCCATCGGATGTTTGGTCGGTGGCTATGGCGTCGATGCGCTGATCCGTCGCACGGGCAACAGGCGTCTGGTGCGGCGATGGGTTGGATGCACCGGGCTGGGGCTCTGCGCTGTCTGCTGGCTGGCAGCTCCGCTGGCGTCCAACGAACATCAGTTTGTGCTGGCCATTTCCTTGGCTGCGTTGTGCAACGATTGCACGCTCGCTTCAGCCTGGGCCACCTGTCAGGATATCGGCCAAAGGCATGCTGGAGTGACGGCAGCCTGGATGAACACAGTCGGCACAGGTGGAGCCGCGTTGGCCGGCTGGCTAACGGGCACGCTCCTCGAGCGGGCAGTGGACCATGCCGCCTGGCAGCTTCAGACGTCAGCGGCCACGCTACCGGAAGCCGTGCGGACAGCAGCGGTACTCGAAGGATACAACCACAACTTTCTGAGCTATGCCGCAGTCTATGCGGTGGCCGCGATCTGCTGGCTCGTGATCGATGCCAGTAAGCCAATCGCGCAAAGCGGCTCCTGAGAAGCTCATGCCAGAATATCCCGCACCACCTGGCCATGCACGTCGGTGAGCCGGAAATCGCGGCCGGCGTAACGGTAGGTCAGCTTCTCGTGGTCAAAGCCCATGAGGTGGAGCATCGTGGCGTGGAGGTCATGGACACTCGTCGGGTTCTCTACAGCCTTGAAGCCGAAATCATCGGTGGCCCCGTGCACCGTGCCGCCACGAACGCCTCCGCCGGCCATCCAAACGGTGAAGCCGTAATGGTTGTGGTCGCGGCCTGAGCCGCCTTCCGAAACGGGCGTCCGGCCAAACTCACCACCCCACAGCACGAGCGTATCTTCGAGCATCCCGAGCTGTTTGAGATCTGTCAACAATGCGGCGATCGGCTGGTCGATCTCGGCCGATGTCTTGCGGATATCTTTTTCGATATCGCGATGCTGGTCCCACGGCTGTCCCTCACCATGCCACAATTGCACATAGCGCACCCCACGCTCCAGCAAGCGGCGGGCCATCAACGTTTGCCGACCGTGAACGCCCTCGCCGTACATCTCCCGCACGTGCTTTGGCTCCCGCGAGATATCAAAGGCCTCGGCCGCCTCGCTCTGCATGCGAAACGCCAACTCAAATGACTGGATGCGTGCTTCCAATCTGTCGTCGTCTCGATCCCGCCCATGAGCATCGTTGAGCGATCGCAGCAGATCCAGCTGCTGCTGCTGCACTGCAATCGACGCATGCGGGCTACGAATATTCTCGATGAGCTTCTGGATATCGCCGAGCTTCGGGTCGATGGATGTGCCCTGGTAGGTTCCTGACAGAAATCCCGATTGCCAATTCGCCGACCCCTTCACGGGATATCCCCCTGGACACATCGCCACAAATCCCGGCAGATTTTGGTTCACCGTTCCCAGCCCATACATCAACCACGAGCCGAAGCTTGGCCGCGGCTGCACGGAGTCACCGCAATTCATCAGCATGAGCGAGGGCTCGTGGTTTGGCACTTGGGCCACCATCGATCGGATGACGGCAATGTCGTCGGCATGCTGAGCCGTGCGCGAAAATAATTCGCTAACCTCCAGCCCGCTCTCGCCGTAACGCTTAAATGAGAATGGCGACGGCATCGCACCGCCTGTTTTTCTCTCGGTCACAAAGCTCTGGGGCAACGGCTGGCCGGCGTAGCGCTGGAGCAGTGGCTTTGGGTCAAACGTATCGATGTGGGATGGCCCACCGTTGAGAAAGAAATGCACCACGCGTGTAGCCCGCGGAGGAAAATGCGGCCGCTTGGGCCGCAGTGGCTGCTCGGAGTCGGTTGCCGCCGCATGCAGCAACCCCTCGTCTGACAAGAGCCCAGAGAGCCCCAGCATGCCGAGGCCGATACCGGCGCGCGACAGGAGTTCGCGGCGGGGCAAGCGGATGTTTTCGTGAGGAGATGGGGCCATGAGCGTCAATCCATAAACATAAATTCGTTCGACATCAGCAGCACCTGCGCAAACTGTTCCCAGGGCGTGAGCCCGCTGGCGGCCGCGGCCTGTGACGCTTCCAAAACGGCACCCGACAACGGGGAGTGCGATTCGGTCGCCGCTGCGACAAACGCCAAGCCGGTGTGCATGTCATCGGCGGTTGGCTGGCGTTGCAGCACTCGTTGGAACAGCAGTCGAATGCGGCGTTCCGGCGAGACCTCTCCTGCTGTTTGCTTTGCGATCGACCGCGCCCGGTCGGCCACAAATGGGCTGTTCATCGCAAACAGGGCCTGCTGCGGCACGGTTGTTTCCGACCGCTGCGGCGTGTGGAGATCGGGATTGGCAAAGTCGAAGACATTGAAGGCCGTTGGCAGAAACTGGCGATCGATCAACATATAGACCGAACGACGAAAGCCGTCTGCTCCCGACTTGAAAGGATCCACTGGGCCCCTCTGAGTGGCATCCAACTCACCGGCAACGGCGATCATAGTGTCTCGCATTGCTTCCATCGACAGCCTGCGGACATTCATCCGCCACACGAGGCGATTCTCGGGGTCGCGGCTGATTGCCAATTGCCGAACGGCCTCGCTGTTTGGCCCGGCGCACGACTGACGGTACGTCGCCGAAAGCATGATCGTGCGGTGCAGCCACTTCGTGCTCCAGCCATGGGCCACAAACTCCTGCGCCAGCCAGTCGAGCAATTCGGGGTGGCTCGGCGGCGACGACCGAACACCAAAATCGCTCGGGCTGGTCACCAATCCTTGTCCGAAGTGGTGCATCCACACGCGATTGACCCACACCCGCACGGTGAGCGGATTGGTGGGATCCACGATCGCCTGGGCCATCTCCAGCCGTCCGCTGCCCTTGGTAAACGGCTGCCGGCTGGATCCCGAGACCACTCTGAGGAATTGTCGGGGAACGACATCTCCTTTCATGGCCGAGTTGCCTCGGCGAAAAATAGCTTGTTCTTCGAGATGGTTACAGTCAAAAAGGGGCATCGCCATCGTCGCGCATTCGGGGTGTTTGAGGAGCCAGCGATCCACCTCTGCCTGATGCTTCCAGAGGGATTCGACCGTGGCTGTATCCCAGTAAGGTTCGGTATTGATGATGGGCTCGTCTGGAATCACGCACGGCGAATCCGACCCGTAGATCGCCTGCCGAAACGCTTCGGAATCCGAATCTTGGAGCGCCGTCGGCTCCGGCCGGCCCCCGAGTTTCGCCTCGTTACACGCTGCGATCCACTCGGCATCGATCTCTCGCACCAACGCCGCATAGCGATCAGCTGCGTCTTTCGGAGAAGTGGGTGGTACCGCGAATGCGCGGGCAACCCTTCCATTCACGTGTGTGCCAGGCTGCTGCCACTCTCGGCAGAGGTGAACTGCTGCCTCAGCAAATTCCTGATCCTCCAACGCAGCCAAGGCAATCCACGGCACAAAGACCGGATCGCAGTTGCTTTTTGCACGGGCCAGAAAGGATTCGAAGGAACGCACGATCCCCGAAAGGAGGTCATCCTTCGTGGTGATCTGCGTGTTGGCAAACACGGGGTGGTCATCCAAATGCCGCTGAGCCAAGAGATACTCACCGAGTCGCTCGCGGATCCGCGAGGCAGCCTCGGCGCGGGAAGCGGCAGTCAACTCATCTGCCTTTTTTTGTCGCTCAGCCAGACCGGCCTCAAATTCAGGCGTCGGTGGAGCCGCATC
>Ga0208960_1001864_pt1 | contig 11043 bp, 10 predicted proteins | sample GreLakmeON33MSRF_FD_187703 | JGI IMG/M metagenome (GOLD analysis project Ga0208960, IMG submission 187703) | Freshwater lentic microbial communities from great Laurentian Lakes, MI, USA - Great Lakes metaG ON33MSRF (SPAdes) | ecosystem: Environmental > Aquatic > Freshwater > Lake | place: Great...
CCCTTGAACTCGCCGGCCAGCTTCGTGAGAAGTTTGGCGACCTGATCTCTGAGCCCCTCGAATTCCGGGGCGAAATCACCGTGACCGTCGCCAACCCCGAGCGCATCGCCGAGGTTTGCCAGCATGCCAAGACGGCCCTGGGTTTCGATTTCCTCATCGATCTGAGCAGTGTGGATAACTACGGCGACGATCCGCGCTGGACCGTCGTGTATGAACTTTCTGGCCTTGGTCATGGGCAGCATGTGCGCCTCAAGACATCCGTTAGCGAAGAACGTTCCGAGCTTCCGACCGTGTCCCAGGTCTGGCGGACGGCCGATTGGCATGAGCGTGAAGCCTACGACATGATGGGAATCCGTTTCTCAGGTCATCCCGACCTGCGCCGGATCCTCATGTGGGAGGGCTATCCGTACTACCCGTTGCGCAAGGATTTCCCGCTGGCCGGCAAGCCGACCCTTTTGCCCGACACAGCCTTCACCCAAACCGCACCCTTGGAGGGCGGTCCATTTGTTACTTTGCCCGGCGGCAAAGATTCAACGGCCCGCGAACCCCGCGTCCGGACTCCCGAGGAATAGACCATGGCGACTCAAACCATCGAATTTAAAGACACTGCGGCCCGGGCGGCCCATGCGGTGCCGTCCGAAGGCCCGAGTTCGGGTGACGATCTCCAGGATCTCCACGGTGACAAAATGGTCCTCAACATGGGGCCATCGCATCCGTCCACTCACGGAGTATTGCGCATCCTCATCGAGTTGGATGGCGAGACCGTCACTAAGGCGGTCCCGGATGTGGGCTATCTGCACCGCGGTGATGAAAAAATCGCAGAGAACATGACTTACAACCAGTTCGTGCCCTACACGGACCGGTTGGACTATCTCGCGCCCTTGGCCAATAATGTGGCCTACGCGTTGGCGGTCGAGAAGCTCATGGGCATCGACACCCAGTTGCCTCCGCGTTGTCAGTATTTGCGGGTGATTTGCTGTGAGTTGGCCCGCATCTCGGCTCACCTCCTGGGTTTGGGTGCCTTCGCGATGGACTTGGGTGCCCTGACGGTGTTCCTGCACACCTTTACTGAGCGCGAAAAGATCTACAATTTGTGCGAATCCCTCACCGGGGCGCGATTCACCACCAGTTACACCCGAATTGGCGGCCTGACCCGCGATTGTCCTCCGGGTTGGGTGGCTGCTGTGCGGAAGTTTCTGGATGAGGTGGTCGTCAACCTCGACGAGTCCGAGACCTTGCTCACGCGCAATCGCATTTTTGTCGATCGCACCCGCGATGTGGGTGTGATCTCTCGCGAGTTAGCCATCGATTACGGCCTGACTGGCCCCAATTTGCGCGGCAGTGGTGTCGATTATGATGTCCGCAAGGCGCATCCCTATCTGGTTTATAAGGACCTAGAGTTCGACATCCCGGTGGGTTCGGTGGGTGATTCTTACGACCGTTATCTCGTCCGCATGGAAGAGATGCGGCAGAGTGTTCGCATCCTTCGCCAGTGCCTAGACCGCCTGCCTGGCGGCCCCGACAACGCGGGCAAAGAGCCCATCAACGTGGCCGACGGCAAGGTGGTCCTGCCGCCCAAGGACAAGGTGCTGACCGGCATGGAGGAGTTAATCCACCAATTTATGATCGTCACCCAAGGCGTGAATGCGCCGGCTGGTGAGGTTTATTTTGGGGCCGAAAACCCGAAGGGCGAACTGGGTTTCTACATTAACAGCCGCGGAGGTGGCACGCCCTACCGCCTCAAGATCCGCGCCCCATCGTTTGTAAACTTGAGCATCCTTCCGGCAGTGTTGCCGGGGCACCTCATGAGCGATGTGGTTTCCATCCTGGGATCCTTCGATTTCGTGATGGGCGAGTGCGACCGATAACCGGAATTCACCGATGAGCTTTTCCGTCCCCGCCAGTTTGGAAACCGAGCTCGATGAGCTCACCACGCACTATCCGGTCAAGCGGAGTGCCTCGCTGATGTTCCTGCACGCGTTGCAGGAGCACTTTGGGTACATTTCGAAGGATGCCGTGGAGTGGACCGCTCGCAAGCTGGGGCTTCAGCCGATCAACGTGTACGAGTTGGTGACGTTCTACCCCATGTTCCGTCAGGAACCGTTGGGCAAGACGCACATCAAGGTGTGCCGGACCCTGAGTTGTTCATTGGCTGGAAGCGCCGAGCTGCGGGAGCGATTCTGCACCCAGCTTGGCCTCGACCCTCACGCCCATGCGGCACAGACCACGCCCGATGGCCGGTTCACAGTAGAGTTCGTGGAGTGCCTTGCCAGTTGCGGGACCGCACCGGTTGTCTTGGTCAACGAAGACTTGCATCACAAGGTTGGCACCGCCGAAGCCGATGCGATTCTCAAGCAGGGACAAAAAGCCTAGAAAGCCCCGAACAGTCTGAACGCTTTCAACACCATGAACCCACTCGTTGCTCAAAGGGTCTGCTCGGCAGAGCCAGTTGGGCACCGCGTGTTCGTGGCGTGGATGATTGGGCCGTGGGCTGCTAAAGGGTGGGCCGGGAATAGCACCGGGGGCACAGCCTCGGTTTTCGCTCAGACCCTCCGGAGAGTTCTGGGACCTTTGAGTCGCAAAGGCTCAGGGTCGTTGAATTTCTCGCGGGGGATGTTGGCTTTCTCGCGGGGGATGAAAGTGCCGAAAAGAGAAGTGCCGAAAAAGAAGCATTCGGCAACTCGGGTTTCAATTTCTTGGGCTTTGGTTTCTTGGGCTTTGGTTTCTATTACGGCCCTAAAATCAGCCTTTAAAACGGCCAAAAGAATTTCGAAAATTTCGGTTCCAGTGAGTGGTTGCCCGACATGGATTCGAACCATGACAAACAGATTCAGAGACTGTTGTGCTACCATTACACAATCGGGCAGCCAGAACCGAAGCAGTGACCGTACTAGGAACTTTCTCTGAGTCAAGAAAAGCTATGCCGGAACCCTTTAAATTGATTCTCAAGAACCTCGATGAGCCGGGCTTCACGCCGGACATTGGGTGTTATCAGCGCCATGGCGGTTACGAGGCGCTCAAGCGGGCCCTGGCTATGCCGGCTCGTGATTTGCCCGATGGCAAGAAGCTCAGTCCTCAAGAAGCGCTTCGCGAAGACGTCAAGGCTTCAGGGTTGCGCGGTCGTGGTGGCGCGGGTTTCTCGGCCGGCCTTAAATGGAGTTTTGTGGACCGCCGCAGCGGCAAGCCGATCTATCTGATTTGCAACGCCGACGAGTCCGAACCGGGCACCTTCAAGGATCGTCAAATCCTCCACAAGGATCCGCACCAGTTGATCGAGGGGATGATCCTCTCCTGCTGGGCCAACGACGTAAAGCTGGCCTACATCTACATCCGGGGCGAGATGCCCGTTGCAGCTAAGTTACTGAATCAGGCCCTCAAGGAGGCGCGCGCGGCTGGTTTCCTGGGCAAGAATATTTTGGGCACGGGGTACGATTTGGAGATCCACGTGCATCGCGGCGCTGGCGCCTACATTTGCGGCGAAGAAACCGGTTTGATCGAATCCCTCGAGGGCAAGCGGGCCTATCCCCGGATCAAGCCTCCGTACTTCCCGGCAGTCTTGGGTCTCTACATGTGTCCCACCATCGTGAACAACGTGGAGACCTTGTGTCACGTGAAGCACATCGTGCTCATGGGGCCGACTGAGTACGCCAAGCTGGGGACGCCCAACAACACCGGAACCCGCATCGTGAGCCTGAGCGGCGATGTGCAGAAGCCGGGTTACTACGAGATCCAGGTCGGACGGGTCACTTTGGGCGAACTGATCTTCGACCCCAACTTCGGCGGCGGACTCAAGCCGGGTCGTACCCTAAAAGCGATCATCCCGGGTGGTTCCTCTTCGAAGGTCTTGAAGGCCGGCGAGGTCTTTAAGCTGAACCGCAAGGGGGCCGATGGCCAGATGACCAAGGTGGACGTGTCGTTGCTCGACCTGCCTTACGATTTTGATTCCCTTCAGCAGGCAGGCACCATGTCCGGTTCCAGCGCGGTCATCGTTCTGGATGATTCCCGAAGCATGGTCCAGACGCTTGGCAACTTGTCCGAGTTCTACGCCCATGAGAGCTGCGGCCAGTGCACGCCCTGCCGCGAGGGAGCTCTTTGGCTCGCCAAGGCAACCCACCGTTTGAGCCATGGCGAAGGTCGCAAGGCCGATGCCGATTATCTCACCCACATTGCTCAGAACATCCAAGGGCGGACCATTTGCGCCTTTGGCGAGGCAGCCGCTTGGCCGGTCTTGAGCTTTGTGAAAAAATTCCGGGACGAGTTCGAAGCCCAGGGTGCGGCCGATGAGGCGGCCCATGCGAAGTCCCAAGGAACCTCGTCGCCCAAGTCGTCCGACCATCGTTCGGCGGCAGGAAGCCTTCAAACCCACTGATTTCGATGTCCGCTCCCGCTGCTCCTTCCTCCACTCTGGCGCCCGTGCCCGCTCCGGCGGTCCCGCCGGTCGAGACCATGACCGTGATAGTCAATGGCAAGACCGTGCAGGTGCCCAAGACCATGCCCGATTGGCAGGGAAAGCCCGCGCCGACCACCATGCTGCAGGCGGCCAAGATCGCTGGCGTGGACATTCCGCACTACTGCTACCACGACAAATTGCCCATCGCGGGCAACTGCCGCATGTGTCTGGTGGAGTTTGGCACGCCGATGATGGGCCCGGATCGCAAACCGGTGCTCAACGAGGATGGAACGCCTAAGATCTCCCGGTCGGTGCTTCCCTATGAGCCGGGAACCTCGCGCGGTGCCATCGCTTGTGCCACGCCGATCTCGCCGGGCATGGAGATTTACGCCAATTCGAAGGCCACTGAGCAAATGCGCGAGTCGGTGCTCGAATCGCTGCTCATCAACCATCCGCTAGATTGTACAATTTGCGACCAGGCCGGTGAGTGCAAACTTCAGGAATACTCCGTCCAGCACGGCAAGGCCGACAGTCAATTTGTCGAAACCAAGGTCCACAAGCCCAAGGCGGTCGATCTCGGCCCCCGCATCGTCCTCGATGACGAGCGCTGCATCTTGTGCACCCGGTGCATTCGCTTCACCCGCGACATCGCTGGCGACGACGCGTTGGGCATCGTGAATCGCGGTTCCTACAACACCATCAGCGCCTTCGAACCAGGCAAATTCGACAACAACTACACCCTCAACACCGTGGACTTGTGTCCGGTGGGTGCGCTGACCTCCAAGGATTTCCGCTTCAAAATGCGGGTCTGGTTCCTTAAGGAGACCAAGAGCCTCTGCACTAGTTGCGGCACCGGCTGTAACATTACCACTGGTTCCCGCGAGGGGGTTATCCACCGCTACGAACCGCGCGAGAATGACGCCGTCAACGGGCCTTGGATGTGCGACAGTGGACGTCTGAATTACCGCTGGGTGGGTCGTGCAGATCGTTTGAAGCAGGTTTTGCGGACCGCGGCCGATGGTACGCGCCAAACGGTTTCTTGGAATGCGGCCATCGAGTCCGCCGCCTTGATCTTGACCCAAGCACCTCAAGGCAGCGTGGCCTTCGTGGTCTCGGCTCGTCAGACCAACGAAGAGCTCTTCCTGCTTAAGAAACTGGCCACCCACACCGGTGCCCTGACCGACTCGGTGGCCCGCGAGGGTGAGCCCGATCGGTTGTTGGTGAGCGAAGACCGCAATCCCAACAGCAATGGCGTCCGGTTGATCGGCATGGCCTTCACCGAGTTTGGATTTAACCTGACGAAGATCGCCGAGGGCATCGCCCAAGGCCGCATCAAGACACTGGTCGTCTTCGGTGAAGATGTCACCCAAGTGGGCATAGGCCCCGAATTGCTGGCCAAGCTCGATGCGTTGATCGTCAGCGACATTCTGCCCAATGCCACGACGGCGGCGGCAACCCTCTTGCTGCCCGGTGCGGCTCATGCCGAGAAGCGGGGCACTTTCGTCAACGTCAAGGGGCGGCTGCAGAAGTTTCAGAAGGCCGTTGAGGCACCGGGCGAAGCTCGCCCCGAGTGGGAATTCCTCCACGAGTTGGTGCACTCGCTCACGGGCCACAATGGCTACCGAACCATCGAGGGCCTTTTCAACCAGATGGCCACCGAGGTACCGGCCTTTGCTGGGCTCGAGTGGGCCCAGGTGGGTGATACCGGAGTCACGGTCCAGATCTGAACGACCATGGAAGCGATCAATTATCTTAATCCGACTGCACAGATGATCCTCTTCAGCGCGCTGAAGATCGGTGTGGTCTTCGGTGTGGTGATGACGGCCGTGGCCTACGCGGTCCTCGTGGAGCGCAAGGTCTCGGCGTGGATCCAGAACCGTGTTGGTCCGAATCGCACGTCCCCTTTCTTCATCGACTACCTGCCGGTCATTGGTCCGTTTTTGGTGAAGCTAGGAATATTCCAGCCGGCGGCCGATGGTCTTAAATTCCTGCTCAAGGAAGACTTCACGCCCAACTATGTCCGCAAGGTCTACTTTTGGCTGGCACCGGCCATTACGGTGATTCCGGCGCTGCTAACCGTCGCGGTCATTCCTTTTGGTTCCAACCTCGGCAGCGAGAAGATGGTCATCGCCGACCTAAACGTCGGTATCCTCTACACCTTCGGAATCGTGTCGCTCGGCGTCTACGGTATCGTCTTGGCCGGTTACGGATCCAATTCCAAGTACCCGTTCTTGGGAAGCATCCGTTCCACCGCCCAGATGATTTCTTACGAAATCGCCATGGGCATGAGTGTGATTCCAATCTTCATTCTCACCGAGAGCCTCAATTTGAGCGACATCATCCGGTACCAGGCCGAGCACGGTTGGATGATCCTCAAGCAACCGCTGGCCTTCGTCATCTTCCTGATCGCGTCCTTCGCTGAGACCAATCGTCTGCCTTTCGATCTTCCGGAATCTGAGTCCGAACTCGTCGGTGGGTACCACACCGAATACAGCTCCATGAAGTTCGCTCTCTTCTTCTTGGGTGAGTACGCCAACATGATCGCTTCTGCGGCCATGATGGTGACGCTCTTCTTGGGTGGCTGGACGATGCCCTTTATCGATGCCTTAAACTTGCCGGCCCGCTCGCTGCTGTTGGGCTTTATCCACATCGGGGTGTTCTTTGCCAAGATGGCCTTCTTCATGATCGTCTTTATCTGGGTGCGCTGGATGCTCCCTCGCTTTCGCTATGATCAATTGATGGATCTCGGATGGCGCCGTTTCATCCCGCTGGCCTTGGCCAACATCGTGGTGACCGCGCTCGTAGTCGCTTTGTTCAACAACTAATTCGCCCACTGACTTCATGAGCACCAAAGTTGTCGATCGCCCCCCGCTGACCTTTTACGAGCGCACCTATTTGCCGGCCATCCTTGGTGGCCTCAAGGTCACGGCCAAGCACTTCGCGGATACCGTCTTCAAAGGCAATTCCGTGACCATGCAGTATCCGGAAGAGCGTTGGGTGGTGCCCGAGGGGTACCGCGGCGCCCCGTATCTGGTGAAGGATCAGGACGGCGCGACCAAGTGCGTGAGCTGCCAGTTGTGCGAGTTCGTCTGCCCGCCCAAGGCTATACGAATCACCCCTCCCGGCGCCGATGGCCTGACGGCCGACCGCAAGAATGCCGAGAAGATGCCTAAGGAGTTCGAGATCAACATGCTTCGCTGCATCTTCTGTGGCATGTGCCAAGAGGTTTGCCCTGAAGAGGCGATCTTCCTCCAGAAGGACTACTCCATCACCGGTGAAAATCGGGAATCGATGATTTTCAACAAGGAGAAGCTCCTCAAGTTGGGCGGTACCCATGCGGGTGTCCAGAAATGGAAGAACAAGCTGGAGGAGGCTCAAGCCCAAGAGACCTTCCCGGTCGACGCTCAATAGCCTCCCCTCGACCTAAGATTACCGGCACCCTCCTGGAGACCCACCCCTTCCCGACATGCCCCAGTTCACCGATCTTTTTTTCTACGCGCTGGCCGGACTCACCCTGCTCTTCGGGTTCCTGACCGTGCTTAACCCACTGAGCCGCAGTCCGGTTACCAGTGCCATGTTTCTGGTCCTGACCATCCTTTGCATGGCCGGGTTGTTTGTCTTGCTGCACGCCTTCTTTTTGGCTGCGGTCCAAATCCTTGTTTATGCCGGTGCAGTGATGGTGGTGTTTCTGTTCGTCATCATGCTCTTGGACCTCAAGGCGGACGAACGACGGCACATTAACAAAATTGCCGTGGGCCTGGGCGGACTGTCTGCGCTGGCCATCGCTGGCACTCTGGTGGCCTCGATTGTCAAAACCGTCCCTGTCTCACAGACGGCGGGTCGTTTGGCCGAGGGCGAGACCAAGGCTTTGGGTCGATTGCTCTTCGAGTCGCACATCCTTCCCTTCGAGATTCTGTCGGTGCTCCTTCTAGTTGCTATGGTCGGAGCCATCCTTATTACCAAGAAGGACCTCCGTTGAAACCAGTGCGAATCCCGAGCGCGTCCACCCCGAACCCGACACTCCTGTGACTCCCGGACTCCACCATTACCTGATCGTCAGCGCGCTGCTCTTCAGCCTGGGTTTGCTGGGCGTGGTTGCACGCCGCAACCTCTTTGTGATCTTCATGGGTCTCGAACTGATGCTCAACGCGGCCAACCTCGCTCTGGTGGCCTTCTCCCGCTACCACAACAACCTCAATGGCCAGGTGATGGTGTTCTTCATTATCACCGTCGCCGCAGCCGAGGTGGCTGTGGGCCTCGCGCTCCTCGTGGCGCTGTACCGCAAGCGCCAGACGGCGCATGTGGAAGACCTGACTTCCCTGAAACTCTGACCGACCGCCATGGAACACGCCGCCGTAGTACAGCACGCCGTTGAATCCGGCCCCAGGATCCAGGACTTGGCCTGGGCCATTCTCATCCTTCCGCTGGTGATGGCCTTCGGGACGGCTGTTCTGACCCCGAAGAACCGCACGATTTCCGCCGCCTTTAATATCAGCGGGGTGGTCGTCGCCTTCCTGCTTAGTTTTACCTTGTTCTGCGTTTACGGTGGGCAGTCCGTCGACGCGACGCCCTTCCATTGGCTGCCGGTGGCCGGACTCGACGCCGAGATCGGTCTGCACCTCGACGCGCTTTCGACGCTGATGCTCATGGTCGTGACCGGCGTGGGATCGCTGGTGATGATTTATTCCATTGGCTACATGCACGAAGATCGGTCCTACACCCGGTTCTTCTCCACGCTCAGCCTCTTCGTCTTCTCCATGCTGGGGATCGTCTTGGCGAACAACCTCCTGATGCTGTTTGTGTTCTGGGAGTTGGTGGGCGTGTCGTCCTACTTGTTGATCGGTTTCTGGTACGAGAAGCCTTCGGCGGGCGACGCTTCCAAGAAGGCTTTCTTGACCAACCGCATTGGCGACTTCGGCTTCATGCTGGGCATCCTCGCCATTTGGAGTCTGGCCGGCACCCTCGACATCGCGGACCTCAAAGCCAAGTTCATAGCCAATCCCGCCTTGCTGGGCCCCTGGGCCGGTTTGGCAGGCTTGCTGATTTTCATGGGCGCCATGGGCAAGAGTGCCCAGTTCCCGTTGCACGTGTGGTTACCGGACGCCATGGAAGGCCCGACGCCGGTGTCGGCCCTAATCCATGCCGCCACCATGGTCGCGGCCGGCGTGTACATGCTTTGCCGGGTGTTCTTTCTGTATACGGCAACTCCGGGTTGGCCGGCCGCCTTGGGTTTCCTGGATGGAATCTCAGCCGCTTCGATTATCTCCTGCATCGGTGGATTCACGGCGCTGTTTGCCGCCGTCATCGCCGTCCAGCAAGACGACATTAAGCGCATCCTCGCCTACTCCACCTTGTCGCAATTGGGCCTGATGGTCATGGCCGTGGGATTGGGTGCCAAAACCGGTGATGCGTCGGCGTCCATGTACCATTTGGTCACGCATGCTGGTTTCAAGGCGATGCTCTTCCTTGGGGCCGGTTCGGTGATTCATGCCTGCCATCATGAGCAAGACATCTGGAAGATGGGCGGTCTCCGCTCGAAGATGCCCAAGACCTTCTGGACCTTCGCCCTCGGCACGGCCGCTCTGGCCGGTTTGCCGCCCTTCAGCGGGTTCTACTCCAAAGACGAGATTCTCGCCGTGGCGTTGGAAGCCAACCCCATCTTCTTTGGAGTGGGCGTACTGGTGACCGTGCTGACCACCTTCTACATGAGCCGCCTGGTGCTCGTGGCCTTCTTCGGAAAGCCGCGCGGTGAAGGTGCCGATCACGCCCACGAATCGCCTTCCAGCATGACGCTGCCATTGCTGGTGTTAGCAGTGCCCAGTGCGTTCATTGCTTGGTTGCCACTTGGAGAGTTCTTGAGCGGCCACTTCAAGCCAGGTCATGCGACCCATGGAGGTGACATCCTCTTCGGTCCGTTCAACCACAACCCCATCGCCGCTGTCTTCGGTCTGGGTGCGGTTCTGTTCGGTTTTTCTTTGGCCTACTCGCTCTACGGCAAGGCTCCGGCCCAAGATCCCTTGTCTGCAAAACTCGGACTGCTCTCGCAGGCGATGCGCAACCGATTCTACATTGACGAGATTTACGACGGCATCGTGGTGCCGCTCCACAATTTGTTGTCTCAAATCGCTGACGCCATCGACCGTTGGCTCATCGCCGGACTCGCCGTCCGCGGCCTCTCCGGTGTGGTGGAGATCGCCGGCCGGGCCCTGCGCCTGGTTCAGACCGGCAGCATTCAGACCTACGCCTTCCTGTTCACAACTGGCGTGCTCCTCATTGTCCTCCTTGCCCTGAAGTAACCGCCATGGACTCCCTGACTTCCGTCATCCTCACCCCGGTCTTTACGGCCGTGCTGCTGTTGTTGATCCCGGGCAATTTCCGGGTCGTGCTGCGTCTGGCGGCCATCCTGGGTTCTGCCTGCACCGCCTGGACGGCCGTCTCCTTCTTCTCCCGATTCCATGCGGGCCAAGAGGGGTTGCAATTCGAGTCACTGGTACCCTGGGTCACCGTGGGGCCGTTGAACCTGTCCTATCACGTGGGTGCCGATGGCCTGAACATCGGCCTCATCCTAGTCACAGGTCTGGTGGGTTTCGCCGCGGTGCTGGTGTCCTGGAATATCGAGCGCCACGTGAAGCTCTTTTACGTGTTGCTGATGT
>Ga0208960_1001866_pt1 | contig 11032 bp, 10 predicted proteins | sample GreLakmeON33MSRF_FD_187703 | JGI IMG/M metagenome (GOLD analysis project Ga0208960, IMG submission 187703) | Freshwater lentic microbial communities from great Laurentian Lakes, MI, USA - Great Lakes metaG ON33MSRF (SPAdes) | ecosystem: Environmental > Aquatic > Freshwater > Lake | place: Great...
CGGGGACGAGCACTTCGACCGAGCAACCGGGAACCTGGGCATGGATCTGCCGGATCGTCTCGGCGAAGATCTCGGCGCCAAAGTCCGGTAGGTCGTCGCGGTCGACCGAGGTGATGACGGCATGACGGAGCGCCATCTTGGCCGCTGCCTCAGCGACCTTGGTCGGTTCGGACGGATCAAACACCGGCGGCCGGCCATGGGCCACGGCGCAGTACGCGCAGTTCCTCGTGCAGACGTTGCCGAGGATCATAAAGGTTGCCGCGCCGTGCTCCCAGCACTCCCCGACGTTCGGGCAGTGGGCTTCCTCGCAGACCGTGTGCAGCCCGAGGTCCCGCATCATGGCCTTGAGGTGCAGGTAGTTGGCGCCGCCCGGGGCACGAACCTTCAACCACTCGGGCTTCCGCTGCGGAAGCTCGGGTGCGCGATGGCGTCCCATGATCTGGTACAGCGGTTCGATCGCGTTCGACATGCCGTGTCCTGACTCCGGTGGGCAAGTTCTACCAGCGAGGCCTGAGCGGTCGAATCTAGGAGCGCCCAAGATGGTCCGCCATATGGAGTAACCTGTATATTTGACATAGACGGTTACTCAATTTTGACGCACTAATCACGATGAAATCTAGCGGGCACACCCGCGAGGTCGCACCGGGTGTCGCGGCCGCGCCAGTGGAGCGACCCCGCAGTCGTTCTGTCGCGGCGGTCGGCTATGAGCCAGACGAACCCGAGAACGAGTCGGTGATGCGCTTCGCCGTGGACGGACTCACAATCTGGATCACGAAGTACACGCATGCGCCCACGATCAGGATCTCTAGCGCGAGCCCGAGCAGCCAGAGCATCAAGGCGACGAACCAGCCAAAGAGCCCAAAGGCGACTTGCAACAGGAAGACGCCGCTCATCGCCATCAGGCCGACTAAAAAGAGAGTGCGAAGCATTATGGAATCCTTGGTCGGAGCTACCGAGGCGCACGCACGGCCCCGCAGTCGTTCTGGCTGGTTACTTCGCGGTGAGCTGCTCGACGATCGCCCACGCCAACAGGGGAACCATCAGTTCGTGGTGGCCGGTGATCTCGTAGCCCTTGCCGCTGTCCTGCGTGGGCCGTTGCACCACGTTCACGTGCGGCCGGTAGTGCCGCTGCATGTCCATGTCGCAGGTGACAAAGTTTTGCGGTTTTCCGGCACCAAGATTGCGCGCCACGGTCAGTGCCTTGAGAAACACCTCGGGCATGATGACGGCGCTGCCAATGTTGAGCGCCACGCCACCGTCGTCGATCTGCGCGATACTCGCCGCGAGTCGCCGGAAGTCGCGGTGACTCGTATCGCCGATCGCGGCTCCGTCGGCTGCGGGATGCTGGTGGATGATCTCCGCGCCGAGTGCGGCGTGCACGGTTACGGGCACGCTGAGCCGCTGGGCCGCCATCACCACAGAAAGCTCGGGATGCGCCAGATGCGGCTCACCTCCGAGTGCCAGGGCGAGCGATTCGCCCATTCCCAAGGCCTCGGCATGCCCACGTGTGAACGCTTCGTTCATCCCTCGACCAGTTTCTTCGGCCATCCCAAAGGTGCCGTCGCGCAGTCCGGCGGCGACGTCCTCCGACGTGGAGCCAAACCGCGCGACTTCATAATCGTGGATGGCGCCGGAACCGTTCATCGCGAGGTGCGTGATGACGCCCCGTTCCATGAGGTCGATGAGCAGTCGCGAGAGACCGGTCTTCACGACGTGACCGCCAAGCATCACGATGACACCCTTCTTCGCCCGGTGTGCAGCGACGACGGCATCCACGACGCTGCGGAAGTCGCGGGCGACGAGGATGTCGGGCAGCGACCCGATGAACGTGCCGAACGAATGATCGTGGGCGGGGGGTGCGGCAAACGCTTCGGCGCGGACCTTGCTCGCGCGGCCACCAATCGGAACGGTGCGTACCGCCGACAGATCAGCTTCCGGTGGGCGGTCCTTGCGATCGGGGGTCATTTGCGGGTTGGGTGAGCGGGATCTGCCGGCACGAGTGGAGGGAGCGTCAGCTTCCTGAGGTAGAGATTGAGCGACCCGAACGGGAGCTTGGACTTCATCTGGATGAGAATGCGGCGTTCGTCGTCGGAGAGCCAGAGCTCGGCGTGGCCGCCCTCGGCGAAAATCCCGTTGGTCTTGATCATCGGCTGGAGCACGATGGCCGGAAACCGGCCGGCCGGCACCTCGACGGTGTCGCGTCGCAGTACGCGGATGGTCACCGGGTTCGCACGGTTGTCGAAGTAGCGGTTAAAGTCGTATGACTTGCCGACTTCGAGCGGAATCGTGCGAAGGAAGAAGAAGAAGCTGGCATCGTCGAGCGGATCGGCGACCGACTCACGCTCGGCTTCGTTGTTGAGCTGGTATTTCGCGCGGTCCGGAAAGATCTGGTACACGCGATGGCGGTACTTGCCGAGCTCCGAGAGACGCTGCTCGAACTTCAGCGAGCGAAGGGTTTCGGCGTCGAGCCAGCTGTCGTAGGCGTCGTCGACGCGAAGGAACCCCATTCCGCCCGAGAAGTCGAAGCGAAAGCGCCAGACGGGCCTGCCGCGCAGCGTGTCGCGGCCCACGACCTGCATCCGGCCTGATCCCGCGGGAATCGGACCGACCTTGAGCGAGTACTCGAGATATTCACCGGCCGCCCACGGGACGGCACCGGTGCGTGGGCGTTCCTGGGCAGAAATCGGATTCTGCCCCGCGGCCATGACGGACGCGAGGATGCCAGCGGCCACTCGCCGCCAGCCGTGGGTCACGTGCCCCGCGCGGGAGCCGGTCGGTGGCTGCCGCGGGTCGCCCATGCGCGTTTGGTCACGTCCACGGCCTCACGCCACGCGTCAATGCGTGTCGAACGCGGGCGAAGGTCCCAGCGTGTGCTGAGCTGAATGGTCTCGACGCGCCGCGCGATTCGCGCGGTGTCGCGGGCGAGCTCCGCGTTGGCGGCGGCGACCGGAATGTCCTCGATCGGCCGGCCCTCGCGCGCCTTCAGCACGTCGCGTGCGACACTCACGCGAATGAGCTTGTATGCGCCGAACGGATCGGCGACACCGGGCACGCCGACGAACTTTCGGAATGGCCAGGCGGAACTGAGCCAGCGAAGCCGCTTGAGCAGCGCCTGCACCGGCTCGGGTGCCGGGCCGTCGACGGTGCGCTCGCCGACGATCAGGTCGGCGCCTCCTTCAAATCGCTTCACCAGTTCCGGGAGATGCTCCGGCTGGTCGGTGAAGTCGGCCTGCATCAGCACAATGGCATCGCGTCGCGGATACTGCGTCCGTTGATTGGCCGCGCGCAACAAGGCATCAACCGCGCCTGCGTAGCCGACCCTCGTGCCGCTGCCGAGGACGGTCAGCGGCATCACCTTCGCGTACGGCTCGAGGGTCTCCCGCGTGGAGTCGGTGCTCGCGTCGTCATAGACGAGCACTTCATACTCGCGGGAGTAGTCCTGAAACACCTTTCGGATGCGCCACAGCAGCACGCCGACGGTGGAGGCTTCGTTATGTGAAGGAAGGCAGATATAAAGCAGGTGCGCACCAGCTCGGGTTACCTGAAACCTAACCTCCGCGACGGTCGAACCAGCTACTCCCGCGGCGCGAGGCGCAACTCGCCGAGCTCAAGAAGAAGATGGGGCAGTAACGACGAAGGCCCTCCGCATCGGAGGGCCTTCGTCGTTCTATCTGCTGCCCGTCGATGAGGCCTACGTTCGCGCCAGCATCCGCTTGATCGGTTTCACGAGGAGGGCCATCACCCCGGCGAATACCAGCGCGTACAGGCCAACGACGCCGAACAACTGTGGCAGCGAGAACTTCTCGTACACACTGGCCACCTGTCCGCCGATGAAGTTTCCGACCGATGTCGCCATGAACCAGACGCCCATCATCATGGAGCCAATGCGCGCCGGCGCGAGCTTGGTCATGGCGGAGAGGCCGACCGGGCTGATGCACATCTCGCCGATGGTCTGCAGGAAGTAACAGCCGAGCAGCCACCACCAGCCCACACGGTCGCCGCTGGCCGCGAGTTGTGCCGCCGGCACCATCAAGATGAAACTCGCCGACACGAAGACGAGTCCGAGAGAAAACTTCGCGGTGCTTGACGGGTTTCGGCTGGCGAGCCTGACCCAGAGCCAGGCAAAAATCGGCGCGAGGATGACCACCCAGAGCGAGTTGACGGATTGCCACTTGCCCGACCCGAACGACATGCCGAACAGTTCGTTTTGTGTGCTTCGTTCGGCGAACAGCGTGAGCGTCGATCCGGCCTGCTCGAACACCGACCAGAACACGGCGGCGCCGAGAAAGAGTACGGCGGTCACAACGAGGCGTTTGCGCTCTTCGGCCGTCCAGCTGCGATCGAGCAGCAGCCAGGAAAAGAACGCGAGCACGGCGAGTAGGAGGAACACGCCGAACGCGTTGCTGACACTCTGCGTGGTGAGGGCGATCGTTCCGGAGACCTGCAGCGCCGCGACGAGCGCGACAAAGCCGAGAATCACCGCGGCGGCGGTCCAGAACTGACGTTTCGCCTTCGCTGCGTCGGCGGCGTCGGTCACGGCCGGCTTCATCCCCGCGTCGCCGAGCGTCTTGCCGTCCACGACGTACCAGATCAGACCGAGTGCCATGCCGGCCGCCGTGGCTCCGAAACCCCAATGCCACGATGACGCTGGCGACATGCCCCAGCCGGTGAGGACGTCCTTGAACCACTGCTCTTGTGCAAGCGATGCCGTAACGAGGGGAGCGAGCAGCGCGCCGATGTTGATCGCGATGTAGAAGATCGAGAAGCCCGCGTCGCGCCGTTCATCGTCTGGCGCATACAGGTGGCCGACCATGGTCGAGATGTTCGGCTTGAGCAGTCCCGTGCCGAGTACGACGAATCCGAGTCCTGGCAAGAAGCTTGCCTCGAACGGAATTGCCAGCACGATGTGGCCGCACATGATCAGCACGCCGCCCCAGAACACGGCGCTGCGCTGTCCGATGAGCCGATCGGCAATCCAGCCGCCGGGCAGCGAAAAGAGGTATACCATCGCGGTGTACAGGCCATAGATCGGCCCCGCCTTGGCGACATCCCAGCCGAGTCCACCCGCTGCGATGGGTGCCGTCATGAACAGGACGAGCAGTGCACGCATGCCGTAGTAGGAGAAGCGCTCCCACAGTTCGGCGAAGAACAGTGTTCGCAGGCCTGCCGGGTGCCCGAAGAATCCGGTCTGGCGGGGGAGGGTCACGTCGTCTCCAAGTTGGTGTGGACCTTGATGCACGCCGCGAAGGCGTGTGCAGCGACCTCGCGGAGCGGTGGTACGGCGGTCGTGCAGTCCGCGTTCTTTAGAGGATGCGGACAGCGGGGAAAGAATGCGCAGCCGCGCGCGCGCGCGCGACCAGTCACGGGGTCGCCTGCCAGCGGTATGCGCACATGCCGGTCGCGCGGATCCGAGACGGGCACGGCGTCTAACAGCGCGCGGGTGTATGGATGCTGCGGCGCGGCAAAGAGCGCTGCGGCCGGCGCCTGTTCGATGATGCGTCCTTCATACATCACAGCGACCGACGTCGCGATCTGCTGGACGACGGCGAGATTGTGCGCGATGAACAGGCAGGTGAGCGACCGCGCCGCGCGGATGCGGGCGAGCAGGGCCAGCACCTGGGCCTGTGTGGTGACGTCGAGTGCCGACACCGCTTCGTCGAGTACGAGAAACTCGGGATCCACAGCCAACGCGCGAGCGATCGCGACACGCTGGCGCTGGCCGCCGGACAGCTCATGCGGGTAGCGCGACGCGTCCGCCACCGAGAGGCCGACTTCCTCGAGCAGGCGAGCCACACGGGCCTCCGCCTCGGCGCCGCGTGCGATGTCGTGCACGATCAGTCCTTCCGCCACGATCGCGCCGACCGAGTGCCGAGGATTGAGTGAGGTAAACGGATCCTGAAAGACGATCTGCATTTGGCGGCGGTGGCGGCGCAGCGCTTCGCCGCGCAGGGCGAGCAGATCCTTGCCGTCGTACCGCACGGTGCCGGCGTCCGCGTCGATCAGTCGCAGAATCGCCCGCGCCGTGGTCGTCTTGCCGCATCCGGACTCGCCCACCAGCGCAAGCGTCTCACCACGGGCAATGTCGAAGCCCACGCCGTCAACGGCCGTCTGTTCGGTTCGCGCCAATAGACCGGTACTCCGATGGACGACGCGCAGGCCGCGCACGGAGAGCAGTACGGCGCTGTTCATGCGACAACTCGCGGACGAACCAGGCGTGGCATCGCCGCCAACAGTTCGCGCGTGTAGTCGTGGCAGGGCGCATGGAATAGCGCATCCACCGACGCCTCTTCGACGAGTCTGCCGTCCTTCATCACGAGTGCCCGCGAGCAGGTTTCGGCGACTACGCCGAGGTCGTGCGTGATGAGCAGGACGGCGGTCTGTGACTCCTTCTGCAGTTCGAGCAGCAACTGGAGCACCTGCGCCTGCACCGTGACGTCGAGTGCCGACGTCGGTTCGTCGGCGATGACTAGCGCCGGCTTGAGGAGCAGCGCGATCGCGAGCATCACGCGTTGGCGCATGCCACCCGAGAGTTCGTGTGGGTAGGCCCGGTAGCGTGTTGCCGCGTCGGGCAAGCCGACTCGGTCGAGCATCGCGATGGCTTGGTCGCGGGCGCGCGTCGTGCTGCGCTCTCCGTGCACGAGTGCGACCTCGGCCACCTGGTCGCCAACGCGCATCACCGGATTAAGCGCCGCCGCTGGCTCCTGAAACACCATCGAAATCCGTCGTCCGCGGAGGTCACGAAGCTCGCGCTCCGGAAGCGTCAGGAGATCACGTCCCTCAAAGCGCACGGCGCTGCCGGGCCCAACGCGCGCGTTGCTCGACAGAATCCCCATGATGGCGAGCGCTGTTGCCGTCTTGCCGCTGCCGGACTCGCCCACGAGCGCGACGATCTCGCCGGGCTCGACTGAGAACGACAGGTCGACGACGGCCTGGCGTTCGCCCGAGCGGTCGGCGTACGCTACCCGCAGGTTGTCGACAGAGAGAAGCGCTGTCATGGGCAGATCCGCGTCAGGAGCTGGCTCTTCATGGTGCGAGTAAGCTGCGGTCGCGTCCACGGAGTCGTTCGCCAAGGAGATTCACGCTCATGACGGTGGCGGCGATCGCGGCAGAAGGGAAGAGGAGGAGCCACCACGCATCGAGTGGACGGGCACTCGCGTCCTGCAGCAGGACGCCCCAACTGGCCGTTGGCGGCGCGATCCCAGCCCCGAAATAACTGAGTCCGGCCTCGAGGGGGATCACCGATGCGACGGTGAGGATGGCGGTGACCATGGCGGCGGGCAGTACGCCGGGCAGGATGTGGCGAACCGCGATGCGCATACGCGGCGCGCCGAGCGCGCGCGCGGCGGCGACATAGTCGGTGGCGTCGAGCTCACGGACCCGGGCCCGGACGATTCGGCTCATGGCGGGCCAGGCGGTCAGGCCGAGCAGTAGCGCTAACGAGGTCGCGCTGAGCCGGCCCGTGAACGCGACGCAGGCGAGTACTACGAGGAGTCGTGGCGTGGCCATGAGCGCATCCACGAAGCGCATCATCCATCCGTCGAGCCACGCCGGTGCGAGCCCTGCGATCACGCCCCACGTCACACCGACCAGAAGCACGACGGCGACCGACAGCGCGGCGATGCCAAGCGAAACCTGCGTGCCAAAGAGCATACGAGAGAAAACGTCACGCGCGCTCGCGTCGGTGCCAAACCAGTGCGTGGTGGACGGGGCGAGCAGCCGGTCGGCCACGAGATCACCCGACATGGCGGGGTCAAACGGGGCGATCCACTGGGCCGTGAGCGCAGTGAGCACAAAGAGCGCCAGCACGCATGCCGGCACGCATAGCGGCACGAATGCCGGCACGTTGCCGGTGCGCCGCGAGGCGCTCATGCTTCCTTCCGGATCGCGGGATTCGCCAGGACCGCAGCCGCGTCGGCAATCGCGCTGCCGACGCACACGGCAATCGAGCCGACGAGTACGAGCGCAATCACCAATGGATAGTCGCGGCTGCCGACTGCGCTGACGAGCGTGGCGCCGGCGCCCGGCCAGCCAAACACCATCTCGACCATCGCCGCGCCACCCACGAGCGTCGGGACGAGCAGGCCGAGTACCGCGAAAAGTGATCCACCGGTGCGTCGCAGTACGTGGTGTACCAACACCCGCCGCGTGGCAGCACCCTTCGCGCGAGCGGTGCGTACGAACTCCTCGTTGAGTGTGTCCACCACGGCGGCGCGCTGAAATCGCGCGACGACGCAGCTGATCACGAGAGCGAGCACCGACACTGGCAGTGCGGCGTGATGCAGGTAGTCGCCGACGGTATCGAGCCATGATGCATGCACCGCACCGGCGCTGAAGATGCCGGTGGCGGGAAACCATCGGAGCCGCACGGCGAAGACCAGCGATGCGATCAACGCGAGCAGGAACTCCGGGATCGAAAGCACACTGAGCGCGAACGCGCCGGTCGCCCGGTCTCGCCACGTTCCCGCGTGCGCGCCCTGCCAGGTTCCCACGGCCACGCCAGCCAGCACGCCGATCAGCAGGGCAGGGACCATCAAGAGCAGCGTGTCGGGAATCACATCCGTGAGCACGGCCGACACCGGTCTCGCTTCGCCGAACGATGTGCCGAACTCACCGCGCGCGAAGTTCGCCAGCATCATGGGATACTGCTGCCAGAGCGGAAGGTCGAGTGCGTAGCGCAGCCGCATCTCGGCCCGGGCAGCCGCAAAGTTCGAGTTCTCGTCGAGCGAGGTGGCGAACGGGTCACCCGGCGCCGCGTGGACCAGCACGAAGGCGAGCGACGTGACCACGAAGGCCACGATCGCCGTCTGGCGCGCACGCGCCGCCGCAAAGCGGAGCAATGTCAGGGTGTTGCGGTACGTCCGGCGCCCGGCCGGCGCGACGGACCCATGACATCCCAACTGCGCACGGTGGCCCACCACGCGTCTGGCCGAAACTCGCCGGTCACGAGCCGGCGGCTCGCGGCGGCAGGGTCGAGCGATTCGTAGAGCCAGATCGCCGGCGCGTCGTCGATCGCTGTTTGGTACGCGACGCGAAAGTGTGCGCGTGCGTTCTTCAGGTCCATGGCCGTTAGCGCGTTCGCTACCGCGGCGTCGAACGTCGCGTTCTGCCATCCGCCGGCGTTGAACGGACTCCCCTTGATGAACGCGCGCGAACCCCAGGTTTGCCGCGCGCCGCTCGGGCTCGGCGTGGCGGTCCATCCGAACACCATCGCGTCGAAGCGGTGGGTCATCAGTTGGTCGACGAACCCGGCCATGTCGGTGACATTCACCGTCACCGCCGCGCCGACCGCCGCGAACGACTGCTGTAGCAGTTCGGCGTACCGCACCCGCGATCGGCTCGAGGACGAGACGCTGAGTGTGAACGCGAGCGGTTGGCCAGCTTTCGAGCGCATACCGCGCGGGCCGAGCTTCCAGCCAAGTGCATCGAGCAGGCGACCGGATTCGGCGACGTCGAACGGGATCTGACGGAGCGTCGTGTCGGCCGACCACTGCAGCCTCGCGAACGGGCCAAGCCCAGGCCTGCCAAGCGTGTCATGCACATTGCGCACCAGCGCGGCACGATCGACGGCCATCGTCAGCGCGCGGCGCATGCTGGCGCTGCCGAAGAGGGGGTGCGGTGCGGTGCCATCCGCCGTCCAGAGGTTGAACTGGACGACGCCATAGTCGTAGCGGCGCAGTGGCCATAGCGTGATGTCGGGCAGTCGCGACGCCTCGGCGACGTCCTCAAGCTGCATACGCTCAATAAAGTCGGCGTCGCCGGCGAGCACGGCTCGGACCGCCGTGGGTGCCGAGCCCGCGATCGCGAACACGAGGCGGTCGATCTTCGGACGGCCGAGCAGGTAGTGGTCGAACGCCGCCATCTCGAACCGGCGTTTTTGCTCCCACGCGACAAAGGTGAACGGCCCGCTGCCAACGGGAGCCTTCGCGAATGCGGAACTTTTCAGCGAGTCGTGCGGGATGTTGCCCAGCAGGTGCTCGGGGAGCGGGAACAGGTTGTACGCCACCGCATGGAACTGTTCCGAGCTGCGCGCCTTGTACCAGACCGTGGCCGTGAGCGAGTCGGCGACGGATACCGAGTCCACGGATCGCGCGAGCTCGACCCCTGCGCTCGAACCGGTCTTCGGATCGGTCAGGACCGTGAACGCGAATCGAACGTCTCGTGCGGTGAGGGCCTGTCCATCGTGCCACTTGGCCCGTGGATCGAGATGAAAGGTGATGGCCATTGAATCGCGCGCCCAGTCCCATCGCGCGGCGAGGTGCGGCACGTAGCCGGCATCGCCAACCGTGTTCTGGGACTGGCCGATCTCGGCGAGTTTGTCGAACAGGAGTTCGGCGTAGACCCGACTCTGGGTCTGGCTCGAGAGCTGCGGGAGCGCGATATCGCCGTCGGCGCCGGCGGAGATCACGACGGTCTTGTCGCCGACATCGCCGCACGCCAACGAGGCGACTGCCGTGGTGGCGAGCACGAGACAGACGGACAGGCGCCCGATGAGTTTCATGCGCGCACGTTCCTGGCGGAGGTGTGCACACGTTAGCCGCATTACCGGCGCCACGTCCACTCCGGGTCGAGGTACTTCGCGAGCAATGGTCGCGCGGCTTCGGTCACCGCGTCGGCATTGAGCGCTTCGACCGGGCCGACCTCCGCCTCGAGCGCCGCGCGCAACGCGTCGCGGACTTCGTGGCGAGTGACGGGCCGGCCGAGCGCGCCCTCGAGCGTTGCGCCTGGTTGCGGCGTCGCGATCGGCGCGGATGCCAACTCTGCGATCCGCACCTGACAATCGACGAGCAGGATCGATCCATGTTGGAGCAGGGCGCCCTGATCGCGAAGTTGCGCGCTGGCCACGAGTTTTCGCCCGTTCAGGGTCAGCTCGCCAGCCGACGGTTCGGCGAAGCAGGCATCGGCGCCAGGTCTGAGCGCGCGGCCGTGAGGTGCGACGGCGACGCCGACGCCGAGTCGTGACAGCGCCGACATCAGCAGCCGGTTGATCCGCGCAAATCCGTCGCGCACCGATTCGTCGGCGGGCGCTGGCGCG
>Ga0208960_1001869_pt1 | contig 11023 bp, 11 predicted proteins | sample GreLakmeON33MSRF_FD_187703 | JGI IMG/M metagenome (GOLD analysis project Ga0208960, IMG submission 187703) | Freshwater lentic microbial communities from great Laurentian Lakes, MI, USA - Great Lakes metaG ON33MSRF (SPAdes) | ecosystem: Environmental > Aquatic > Freshwater > Lake | place: Great...
TAGCGCTGCGAGCATCTGCGCACGCACCGGAAATTGCACGACTTTCAGGCGTAAGAGTTGATGCGGTTCGCACCCTTGGTTGGGCTTTGGCGGGTGCGGCAGGTGCGGTTGCAGGACTATTCCAAACGGTAAATGGAAACGGAAATTTTTCACCAGATTCAATTGAGTTCTTATTGCTTCTTGTTTCAGGGTTTATCGCAGCAGTTATTGGCGGCCTCGACAGTCTGCTTGGAGCAGTGCTTGGCGGGTTGTTCCTCGGAATCGCAATCTCATTTGTACTGATGTATGTAAGTAGTGGGCTTTTCTTTATCGCACCCTTTGTTATTTTGTTACTTGTTTTGTTTATTCGCCCTCAAGGCATTATTGGAGTAAAGGCGGGTCGACGTGCATAAGAGCAAAAAGGAGAGCACACATATTCCACTCTTTATTCTCGGTGGAGTTGTTCTTTACTTTCTCAGCGGATTTGTGGACGAGCTTCGGGTTTACCAAGGAGCTTCAATTGCAGTGTATGTAATTGCGATCTCTTCAATTATTTTACTTACCGGATATTCAGGTCAGGTCTCATTGGGACATGGTGCGCTAATGGCTGTTGGTGCCTATGCAGCAGCTGTGCTTCGAGTTGAATTTAATGTTCCAATTATTTTGTGTTTTGTTGCAGCAGTATTAGCCGCTGCAGTAGGTGGTTCGCTATTGGGCGCAGCAGCAGCCCGCTTATCTGGTCCATATTTAGCGGGCACAACGTTGGCACTTGCAATTGGGCTCCCATCACTTGCTAATCAATTTTCAATTCTCGGCGGAGAACAAGGCCTAGCATTTGATGTCGGATTTCCTCCACTTGCATTAGGTGAAGAGTTCACTCAATACAAATGGTTCTTCTGGATTGCAGCACTCGCCGCACTGATTTCTATGTGGAGTGTTAGAAATATTTTGAACTCTGCCTATGGTCGTTCATGGAGAGCTGGCAGGGGCAATGAGGTCGCAGCTCAGTTGGCCGGGATCAACACAGCCCGCTCTAAGGTCTTAGCCTTCACTGTAAGCGCAGGAATCGCTGGTTTGGCTGGAGCGCTGCTTGCCATGACCATAGGTACCGTTTCCCCGAGCGCATTCCCGCTTACCCTCTCATTTTCCCTGCTGACAGGCGCTGTTCTCGCTGGCATAACTACCCTCGGAGGCGTCATTATTGGGGCAGTGGTTTTAGTAGCCATCCCAGAGATCGCCGATGTGGTCGCGCACCGCCTCGGTAGCTCTGAGAGTGTTACTACAAATCTGCCAGGTTTGATTGTTAGTGGGTTGTTGATTCTGACAGTTCTGTTTGTTCCAAACGGTCCTGTTGAACAACATCGCGCTCGCAAAGCAAAGCACGAAGCAGCACACGCTGGCTCTAAAAAGAATGACAAGCACTAAGAAGTACAAGCAGTAAAGCAGTAACCCTCGTAACAACCCTCGATGGAAGGAAACACATGAAAGCAATGAACCGTCGCAAGCTGATTACAGCTTCAGCGGTACTGGCCGTCGTTGGATTAGCTGCAACAGCTCTTCCGGCACAAGCGGCAGAAGTTGGCGTTACCTCTACTCAAATCAAATTGGGTATGACTCTGCCAATGACAGGTACAGCATCACTTGGTTACAACAAGATTCCAGGTGCAGCAAAGGCATACTTTGATTACCTCAATGCAAATGGTGGAATCAACGGCCGCAAGATAACCCTCGTTGTTAAGGATGATCGTTACGTCCCAACTGAAGCGGTTGCAAAGACAAATGAACTTATCCTGAAGGACAAGGTCATGGCTCTTATGGCACCTCTTGGAACTGCAAACGTTAAGGCAGTTGCCACATCGGTTAACCCAGCCCGTCGCGGCGTCCCAGTGTTGTTTATTAACACAGGATTTAGTGGATTTGCAGATGTCAAGAAGTACCCAACTACTTACACAGTTTTGCCTTCATACATCATGGAAGCAAAAATCATGGGTGAGTACATCAAGGAAAATTTTGCTGGTAAGAAGATTGGTCTTCTCTACCAGGATGACGACTTCGGAGTAGATGCACTTGCAGGCTTCAAGACTGCCGGAGTTAACTTCGCTGTCAAGGTCCCATATGCATCAGGTTCACAGAATGCAGCAGCAGCTGCAGGTTGGATCACAAAGTTCAAGGCTGCTGAAGCAGACGTAGTAATTCTTTTTGGTGTTTCAAGTGCAACTTCTGCAATGCTTGGCGTTGCAGCGCAGTTGAAGTACGCACCACAGTGGATGCTTGGCTCAGTTGGTGGAGATGCCACAACAATCAAGCTAACTGGAGTTCCAGCAGGCGTTCTATACAACGCAATTGGTTTCTCACCAGTTCCAGCAACTACAGATATGAAGGATGAGTACGTCAAGTTCTTCTCAGATATCTATGCAAAGGCATTACCTGGATCAGCATTTGATCTCAACGTATTGCTTGGAATGAACACAGCATTCATGACTGCGCAAGCTCTTAAGGCTGCAGGTCCAAATCCAACACGTAAGTCATTGATGGCAGCGATCGATAGCAAGGGTGCAACATTTGCAAGCTCTGCTTTGGTTCCAGCTGGATACTCAAAGACAAGCCACGTTGGACTAACCGGATACTGGGTTGGAAAGTACGCACCAACAGGTGATCTTGCTCCAATCGGTGGTACATACGTTACATACACAACCGATTCAGGCTCTGGTCCAGTTGTTAAGTCAACATACAAGCGTCCACCAATGCCAGCGAAGGGATTACCTAACTAATGAAAAAAGTAAGATTACTTTCGCTTCTTTCAGTAACAGCACTTGTAACAACAGTTCTAGTCACAGCACCAACAGTTGCTAATGCAGCACCTGCGTGTGATGGCAAGAGCCCAATTCAGTCATGCGTTGGTGTTACATCAGATGGCGCTCCATATGCAATGCAGGTTCCAGCAAACTTCAACGGAACTGTTGCTTTGTACTCACACGGGTACCGCTATAACGTAGATATTCCTGCAGCAATTCCTCTAATTGGTGGGTACAAGATCACCAATACGCCAGAGCCAGTTCCTGGTGGAAACGCTGCAGTTGCTCAGTACTTCTTTAGTCAAGGTATTGCAATCCTTGGATCAGGTTTTGCTCGTCAAGGGTGGAATCCAGATTCAGCGATCAAGACAAACGTTGAGCTAATTGACACTTTCAAGAAGCAGTTCCCAAAGACAACCAAGGTTGTTGCATGGGGATCATCACTTGGTGGCGTAATTACTCAGGGTCTTGCTGAAAAGTATCCTCAACTTGTTTCTGCAGTTGCACCAATGTGTATGGCAGACAACATCACACCTCAGTTAACAATGGCTGGAGACTTCCTGTGGGGAGTAAAGGTTCTCTTTGATCCAACGATCAAGGGTGGAAGCTACTCAGCTGGTGCTGCAGGTGTTGCAGAGTCATATGCTGACTTAGGCAAAGTCTTTACAGTTATGGGCAAGTTGCAAGCAGCGCTCGCAACAGGTGCATGGCCAGATACTGCGTCACCAACAGGTAAGTCTTTGGCTGCAGCTGGAGTTCCATCACGAAGTGCATTGTTGCTACTTGGTTTGATGGCAGGACTTCCAACACAATCAGCACACTTTGACTCAGTCTCAGGTCCTGAGGGTGCGTTGAAGTTGACCTTCCCATTGGCGCTAAGCCCAGCACTTGCAATCCTTGAAAATGGAACAAATGCTGCTGCACTTGCTGTTCTTGCAACACAAGATGTTGAAGCTCAAGCAGGAGGAGCAATCTTTGATAATACAAAGACTGATTACTCAGCTCGTATTGAGGGAGAACGCGTTATTTATAACGCAGCACTTTCAGGTAACACAGTAATCGATGCACTTTTGGGTGCATTATCTGCTGCAAACCCAGGAGCACCTCGTGCGGTTGCAAATCCAGCAGCTGTTGCAAAGATGAATGCACTACACACCAACACAGGAAAGATCAATGTTCCTACAGTGTTGATGGTGGGTCTTGCAGATCCAATTACTCCTGCAGGTGCTTCACAGCGTCTGGTTGATCTATATGCAGAGCAGTATGCAGCTGAAAAGGCTGCTGCTAGCAAGGCGTATCAAAGCTCGCGCTCATACGCTGCTCCAACAAACAAATTGTTAATGCTCTGGAATACACCTCCAGCAAGCTACACAAAGTTTAATGAAGCAGGATCTCCAATAACATCAACTCCAGCAGCACAAGGAACTAACCACTGTAACTTCACATCAGCACAATTAGTGTTGGTAGCAAAGTCAATGGTTCAGGCTTCAAACACCGGAAAGCTTCCATCAGGAGGATCGTTCTACACAGCGATACGTAAAGCTGGGAACCTTTCAATTGATAAGGGCATCCGTGCTCCATGGTTGAAGTCATACGGAAATAACTAATAGATCGCTCGTAATACATCGAGGGTAAAAAAGCAGGGCCAGGTAATCCTGGCCCTGCTTTTACTTTATCCTTGACCAATGATCTCCATCGCAACCGCTGGTGAAATGCATCAGTTAGGTGAAAAGCTTTCAACCCACTTGCGTGCTGGTGATCTTGTTCTTGTAAACGGCCCACTAGGCGCTGGCAAAACTGTTCTAGCCCAAGGTGTTGGCGCAGGACTGGGAATTACGGGAATCACTTCTCCCACCTTTGTTATTTCACGAGTCCACAAAGCTGCGGTTCCATTTATCCATGTCGATGCTTATCGATTAGTTGATTCGGAAAACCCCAATCTCTATCTTGATGATTTAGATCTAGATATTGCAGGATCAATTACTCTCATTGAATGGGGCGGAGCAGAATCTGCGCGCCTTAGTGAAGATCGCCTAGAGATCACCATTGATCGCAGCGATGATGTGAGAAAAGTTGAGATCACACCAGTTGGAACTCGCTGGGCAGGATTTAAACTATGACAAAAGTATTGGCAATAGATACATCAACCTCTAGAACATCAGTAGCAATCATTGACGGTGATTCTGTTTTGTTTAGTGGACACCGAGATGGTGCAACAGCACACGGGCCATCACTGCCTGCATTAGTTCAAAAGGCGTTAGCAATCAGTGCTGTTGATGAGGTTGTAGTTGGAATGGGCCCTGGTCCATTTACAGGATTAAGAGTTGGAATTGCCTTTGCGCAAAGTTTTGCATTAGCTCGTGAGATACCGGTACGTGGTGTTTGTTCACTAGATGCTATTGCGGCGCAAATCGATGAGAAGGATTTCATTATTACCGTTGATGCGCGCCGTAAAGAGGTTTATTGGGCTCGTTACACAGCTGGTGTTCGAGTTGGGGATCCAGCGGTTAACTTTCCTGCTGATGTCTCAGGCGCTCCGATTCATGCGGATCTCTTTCCTGATATGCAAGCACTTATTAAATTACCTGGAAATATCACCGAACCAATTTATCTACGCAGACCAGATGCAGTAGCAACGGCGGATCGTTCATGATTACTTATCGCGAGGCAACTGCCTTTGATCTTCCTGTATTTGTTTCACTAGACAAAGAATTGTTTCCGTATTCACCGTGGTCTGCCTCCCAATACAAAGAAGAGTTTTCAAGCCCAACTCGCCACTTTGTCGTGGCTGTGGATGCTGCACAAAGCATCATTGGTTACGCGGGGGTTTTTGCACCGGGTCAGACTGAAGCAGATATTTTGACTGTGGGTGTTGTTCCAGAGCAGCGCGGAAAAGGGATTGCTAAAGCACTTATAGCTTTGATTACCGATTGGGCCAATAACCAAGGATCAACAGCGATGATGCTTGAAGTTAAGACTGACAACCTTGAGGCCATTGGTCTCTATGAATCATTGGGGTATTCAAAACTTAATGTTCGTAAGGATTACTTTGGTGCTGGCCTTGATGCGCAAGTAATGCGATTGGAACTCTCATGAGTGAGCCAATTGTTTTAGGAATTGAAACCTCTTGCGATGAAACCGCGGTTGGTATTGTCCGTGGTCGCACATTATTGGCCAATGTGATTGCATCTAGCGTTGAAGAACATGCACGTTTTGGGGGAGTCGTACCTGAAATTGCAAGCCGTGCCCACCTAGAGGCAATGATTCCGACATTGCACAAAGCACTCAAAGACTCCAAGTTATCTTTGAAAGATATTGATGCAGTTGCTGTTACTGGGGGTCCAGGATTAGTTGGAGCTCTCCTTGTCGGTGTCGGTTCTGCAGCTGGTCTTGCACTCGGTTTAAACAAACCAATTTATGCAGTGAATCATTTAGCTGCCCACGTGAGTGTTGATTCGCTGACACACAACAATCCATTAGATCCAACAATTGCATTATTAGTAAGTGGTGGACACTCATCTCTATTGCAAGTAGATGACATCACTGGATCAATTACAAAACTTGGTGAGACAATGGATGATGCTGCAGGTGAGGCGTTCGATAAAATTGCTCGTGTTATGAAGTTAGGTTTCCCGGGTGGTCCTGCCATTGATAAGTTGTCGCACGAGGGCAGTGCAACTGTAATTGATTTTCCTCGTGGCTTAACAACCTCTAATGACTGGCTGACACGTCCATTTGATTTTTCATTCTCTGGTTTAAAAACGGCTGTTGCTAGATATCTAGAAGCAACACCAAATTATGCAAGAGCCGACGTTGCTGCCTCCTTTCAAGAAGCAGTCGTTGATGTTCTGCTTTTAAAGGCGGTAGCTGGCTGCAAAAAGACAGGGATTAACTCACTGGTTATCGCAGGAGGGGTTGCGGCAAATTCACGGCTTCGAGCAGTTGCCCTAGAACGGTGCGACAAGGCGGGGATTGAGCTACGGGTCCCAAGCCCAGGGCTGTGCACAGATAACGGGGCTATGGTCGCCGCCCTTGGCTCATTGATGGTTTCTGCTGGTCGCACGCCCAGCCCTGTGGCCTTTGACGCTGATTCCAGCCTGCCTGTGACCACTGTTTGCCTCTAGGGCTGGATTTGCCGTGCGTGTTAGGCACGCCTAGAGTTTGCGTTAGCACTCACGACCCGAGTCTGCTAATTCGGGTCGCACGAGGAAATCAACGTAGAAGGAGTCAACCCAATGGCAATTAAGCCACTAGAAGATCGCATCGTTATCAAGACAAATGAGGCTGAGACAACAACAGCATCAGGTCTTGTTATCCCAGATACAGCAAAAGAGAAGCCACAGGAAGGCACTGTTATCGCAGTAGGCCCAGGTCGCTTTGATGATGGCGTGCGCGTTCCAATGGATGTCAAGGTTGGCGATGTAGTTCTATACAGCAAGTACGGCGGAACTGAAATCAAGCACGGTGGAGAAGATCTACTTGTTCTTTCAGCTCGCGACATTCTCGCTGTAATCGTGAAGTAAATGGGAAAGAGTCTTCAATTTGATGAGCAAGCACGCCGTGCCATGGAGCGCGGTGTCAACATTCTTGCTGACACAGTAAAGGTAACTCTGGGACCTAAGGGTCGCAACGTTGTTATCGGTAAATCATTTGGTGCACCAATCATCACTAATGATGGTGTGACAATTGCAAAGGAAATTGAACTATCAGATCCTGCTGAAAACATGGGAGCTCAGTTAGTTAAAGAAGTTGCGACAAAGACAAATGATGTCGCAGGTGACGGAACTACAACAGCAACTGTTTTAGCTCAAGCAATGGTTAAAGAAGGACTTCGTAACCTTGCAGCTGGCGCGCAGCCAATGGATATCAAGATAGGTATTGAAGCGGCCGTAGCAGCGGTATCAGAGAAGTTGCGCTCGCAGGCAACTGCAGTTAATGGAAAGCCACAGATTGCAGATGTTGCAACTATTTCTGCACAGGATCGTGCAATCGGCGAACTAATTGCTGAAGCAATGGACCGTGTTGGCAAAGATGGAGTTATTACAGTTGAAGAAGCATCAACAACTGGACTTGATCTGGAATTCACAGAAGGAATGCAGTTCGACAAGGGCTACATTTCACCGTACTTCGTAACTAATCAGGATCGTATGGAAGCAATCCTTGAGGATGCCTACGTATTAATCTCAGCAAACAAGGTATCTGCCCTGTCAGATCTTTTGCCATTGCTGGAAAAGGTTGCTCAGGCTTCAAAGCCACTATTGATCATCGCTGAAGACATTGAAGGCGAAGCACTGTCAACGCTTGTTGTTAACCGCATGCGTGGAGTCTTTGCATCAGTTGCTGTTAAGGCACCTGGCTTTGGTGATCGCCGCAAGGCAACACTGCAGGACATCGCAGTGCTAACAGGCGGACAAGTTATTTCTTCAGAACTTGGAATGAAACTTGAGAGCGTAACTCTTGAAGATCTAGGCAAGGCCCGTCGTATCGTTGTGACTAAGGATGCAACAACCATCGTTGATGGCGCAGGCGATAAGGCTGCAGTTGCTGCTCGTGTTTCTGAACTTCGCAAGGAGATCGAAAATAGCGATTCTTCGTGGGATAAGGAAAAACTGCAGGAGCGACTTGCAAAGCTTGCTGGCGGAGTATGTGTAATCAAGGTTGGCGCACACACCGAAGTTGAACTCAATGAAAAGAAGCACCGTCTTGAGGATGCAATCTCTGCAACTCGCGCCGCTGTTGAAGAAGGAATCGTTGTTGGTGGAGGCGCAGCACTTGTGCATGCGGCCGATGCTCTAGAAGGCGATCTTGGATTCACCGGCGACAAGGCTGTCGGTGTTCGTTTAGTTCGCAAGGCTTGCGATGAACCACTTCGCTGGATTGCAGAAAATGCAGGACTTGAAGGCTACGTAGTAGTTGCAAAGGTTCGCGCAATGAAGCACAACGAGGGTTTCAACGCTGCAACAGATGTTTACGGCGATCTAGCTGCTGATGGTGTTATCGATCCAGTCAAGGTAACTCGTTCAGCACTTGCTAACGCTGCATCAATTGCTGCAATGTTTATTACAACTGAAGCAGTTGTATACGAGAAGCCAGCAGAACAAGCTGCAGCTGATGCTGCCGGTGGACACGGACATTCACATGGCCCAGGTGGACACTCACATTAATTAAAAAGAAATAAGCCCCGCGGAGTTATCTGCGGGGCTTTTTCTTTTCTCCTTAGGAGGAAGGAAATTTATGAGGCGTGTGAAATATCTGGAGTGGCGTCCTTGCCTAAAATAGCGAGGCGATCATCTTCGGAAAGACCTCCCCAAATTCCATATGGCTCTTGCACTGCAAGTGCGTGTGCGCGGCATGCTGCAATTACTGGGCAGGACGCGCAGATTGCCTTTGCTGTATTTTCACGATTACGGCGACGAGGTCCTCGTTCTCCATCTGGATGGAAAAACATCTCTGATGGAAGCTCGCGACAGACACCTTCGTACTGCCATTCCCATTCATCGGCAACGGGGCGGGGTAAACGTGAGGTTTCAGCCATGGCCATACTGTACAACCGCGCCATAGGTTGTTCAAGCATTTTCGTGCCCAAAGTTGTTCAAAAGGTGTTTTCGGGTGGTGAGTTAGGCCACTTCACGCCACGATTACCCCATGGAAGAGGAGCTTTTAACGGTAGCCGCCGTTGCCCGCCGCATAGGCGTAGCTCCAGCCACGCTTCGAACCTGGGATCGCCGATATGGCCTTGGGCCATCTAGTCACGAGGTAGGCGAGCATCGCCGTTACTGTCCAAGTGATCTTGCCCAACTAACACTGATGCGTCGCTTAATCATCAGCGGTGTTGCACCAGCTGACGCAGCACTTAGGGCTAAAGCTCATTCAGGTTCGGTATCGGTAGAAAATGTAATCCAAGATTTTGAAGTACGAGAAGATGTTGTTGATTCATTACATCGAGCCGCCAAATCCCTTGATAAGAATTTTGTGGAAACCTTGCTTCGCAAAGATATTTCAGAGAACGGCGTGATTGCCTCATGGACTGAAGTCATTGTCCCGCTTTTGTTTTTAGTAGGGGATGAATGGGCGGCAACTGGCACCGGAATTGAAGTAGAGCACATGCTTTCAGAGATCATTAAGAGATTACTTCGTGAAGGTGTTGCAGAGATCAAAGATCCGGTTAATGCCCAACCGGTATTGCTTGCATCCGTCGGTGAAGAGCTCCATTGTTTGGCCTTACATGCGCTAGCTGCTGCCTTAGCTGAAAAAGGAATTGAATCATTTTTCTTAGGAGCCAGAACGCCTCTTGAAGCGATTTCAGGAATGGTTAAACGCGCAGCACCACCAGCGGTATTTCTCTGGGCTCAACTTGAACAAAACTCTGATCCGAAATTTTTCAAAGATCTCCCGGTTGTTCGTCCAGCCCCGCGAGTGATTGTGGGTGGGCCAGGGTGGGATCGCCAATCATGTGCAGATGTTGTGGTCGCACAGGATTTAACCCATGCCTGCGATGAAATTGAGCGTGCTGTAGGGCTCTAAAGCCCCGATAGACTTTGCCCTTCGAGAAACACAAGGGGGCGGCGTGAGCGATACAGATAAGGTCGCAATGCTTGGCCTGACCTATGACGATGTTCTTTTACTCCCAGATGCCTCAGATGTGGTTCCTTCCGAAGTCAGCACAGTCACTCAATTAACACGCAATATTTCAATTGCAGTTCCGCTTGTTTCTTCAGCGATGGACACAGTTACAGAATCTGAAATGGCTATTGCCATGGCCAAAGCTGGCGGAATCGGAATCATCCACCGCAACCTTCCGATTGATGCTCAAGTTACTCACGTTAAATTAGTTAAGAATGTTGGACTTGCCGGAGCTGCAGTCGGAGTTGGCGATGATGGATTTGCCCGAGCGCAAGCTTTGATTGAAGCTGGAGTCGATGTAGTCGTTGTTGATACAGCTCATGGTCATCACCGCGCGGTATTAGATGCAATTGCACGCATTAAGAAGTTTTCTCCAACCACTGAAGTCATTGGTGGCAATGTAGCAACACGTGCAGGTGCACAAGCTCTCATTAATGCTGGTGCAGATGCTGTAAAAGTTGGCGTTGGCCCCGGATCAATTTGCACAACCCGAGTTGTTGCAGGTGTTGGTGTTCCACAAGTAACGGCGATTCTTGAAGCATCTAAGGCATGTAACAAAGCCGGTATCCCATTAATCGCAGATGGTGGCTTGCAGTATTCAGGTGACATCGTTAAAGCATTAGTTG
>Ga0208960_1001880_pt1 | contig 10995 bp, 11 predicted proteins | sample GreLakmeON33MSRF_FD_187703 | JGI IMG/M metagenome (GOLD analysis project Ga0208960, IMG submission 187703) | Freshwater lentic microbial communities from great Laurentian Lakes, MI, USA - Great Lakes metaG ON33MSRF (SPAdes) | ecosystem: Environmental > Aquatic > Freshwater > Lake | place: Great...
GACGCCACAATTATCTCGATACGTAAGGCTAAAGAAGAGATTCTTGTTGCTGCGAATGTCGCTAACTTGTTGTAATGAGTGACAAAGTTTCTCCGCTTGATGCGGTGCACCGAGAACTGAAGGCCAAAATGGCTCCGTTCGGTGGTTGGGAAATGCCAATTGCGTATCCGAGCGGAACTCTGTTGGAGCACGAGGCGTGTCGTCAAGGTGCAGCACTGTTTGATGTGTCGCATCTGGGCACAGTTCGAGTCTCGGGTGACCAAGCTTTTGATTCGTTGCAAAAAGCACTGACAAACGATCTAAATAAGATTTCGGTCGGTCGCGCACAGTACACGCATATGTTAGACGCGGGTGATGCATCAGTTTTAGATGACATCATTGTGTGGTGGGTGGGAGACGATGTCTTTGACGTCATGCCGAATGCATCGAATACAACAGGTGTTCAAGAAGCAATCGGGGGAGTCGACACCACTGGCACACGGGCAATCATCGCTGTGCAAGGACCAATGGCGCGAAAAGTTGTTGGTGTGATCTCTCGTGATGCAGCCGATGTTGGTCGGTTTCGCGTCAAAGAACTAGATCTAATGGGCGTGGCCTGCACGGTTGCCGGAACCGGATATACAGGCGAAGACGGTCTTGAACTTGCAGTGCCCGTTTCACACGCCACCACCGTCTGGAACGCACTCGTCCAAGCCGGTGGAGTGCCAGCGGGACTAGGTGCTCGCGATACCTTGCGTCTAGAGGCGGGGCTTCCGCTACATGGGCACGAATTGGGGAAAGGGATTAATTCTCTTGAGGCGGGTCTTGAATGGGTTGTGTCATGGGATAAGGGTGCCTTTCGCGGACGTGATGCACTGTTAGGCAAAAAAGAGTCAGGTTTGTCAAAGAGACTTGTAGGTATCGAAATACAAGGTCGTCGCCCGGCACGCGATGGCACAGAAGTTCTCTCTGAGGGCAAGTCAATCGGATACGTATCGAGCGGTAATTTCTCGCCAACGCTTGGTCATTGCATAGCGATGGCGTTCGTGACGGTAGAAGTATCGGTGGGGCAAAAAGTAGACCTAGATGTACGCGGCTCGCTGATTGAGGGCGTTATCACCGTCTTGCCTTTTGTTGCCAAAAAGAAATAGGCTTATTGGTCCTCTAGATATTGCTCGTGCATGCGATCCATCAAAACATTGAGTCGATTAGCAGTCGCGTTCAGATTGTCCATCGTGGTTGTAAATGCTGCGATTGCGACAAAAATTTCATCGACTAGGCGACGAGAACCATCAAGTGCTTGAGTTCCTAGTGCGATGGGATCGACTTGGACCAGTAGTTTGAGAAGTTCCTCGATGCCCGAGAGTGGATGAGTTTGATCAGAACTTTTATCGTCAGTGGTCATTACGACAGAGTAATGCCCTCTAACGACATCGCGTACTCCTCGATCGGTGCGCAGTTGCAGACTAGATTTCTGTCTCCAAAAACAGCATCAATGCGTGACACAGACGGGTAAAACGAGCGTGTTCGTAGGAGTGGCGTTGGGAACAAGGCCGTCTCGCGAGAGTAGGGCCGAGCCCAGTTGCTTGAAACTACATCTTCAACAGTGTGAGGTGCATGTCTCAACGGAGAGTCCTCAATGCCAACCTTGCCTTGGCGCACTGAATCGATTTCGACACCAATCTGAAGCATTGCTTCTATGAAACGATTTACTTCGGCCAAGGATTCACTCTCGGTTGGCTCAACCATCAGTGTCCCGGTCACAGGGAAACTCATTGTGGGTGCATGGAAACAAAAGTCCATTAATCGCTTGGCGATGTCGTCGACACTCACTCCAGTGTCTTTCGTGATCGTTCGAATATCAAGGATGCACTCATGCGCAACTGTGCCTGATGGACCAGAGTAAAGAGTGGGGTATACGTCGCGCAATCGACGGGCGACATAATTGGCTGAGAGTATGGCGTCTCCAGTGGCAGCCAATAGTCCGTCTGGTCCCATCATTGAGATATAGACCCATGGAATAGCCAAGATGCCTGCTGAGCCAAAGGGAGCCGCTGACACGGCCCCAACAGTTGAGCCGTCATGGTGAGCGAGTGGATGTCCTGGCAGAAACGGTGCAAGATGAGATCTCACCGCAACAGGGCCAACTCCTGGGCCGCCACCGCCATGTGGAATGCAAAAAGTTTTATGCAAGTTGAGGTGACTGACATCGGCGCCGAATTTGCCCGGCTGAGCGACTGCGACGAGAGCATTGAGATTTGCTCCGTCTACATACACCTGACCACCGCGTTGATGAATAATCTCGCAGATCTCACTGATAGCAGTTTCAAAAACGCCATGAGTCGATGGGTATGTCACCATTAACGCCGCAAGACGTTCTCCGGCTGCGTCTGCTTTTTCACGCAGGTCTTGCACATCCACATTGCCGCTCTCGTCGCAGGCAATAACGACGACACCCATTCCTGCCATCACTGCGCTTGCGGCATTTGTGCCGTGAGCGCTTGACGGAATGAGACAGATCGTGCGATTGATGTCGCCACGTGAACGGTGGTATGCACGGATTGCTAAAAGGCCGGCAAACTCGCCTTGACTACCCGCATTGGGTTGCAGGCTGACTGCGTCGTAGCCAGTAATTGCACACAACATTGTCTCGAGATCAGTAATCAAAGAGCGATAGCCAATGCTTTCATCTGCAGGTACGTACGGGTGCAGATCGGCCATAAGAGACCATGTGACTGGTTCCATCTCGGTGGTGGAGTTGAGCTTCATTGTGCAAGAACCAAGTGGAATCATTGTTCGATCGAGTGCCAAGTCTTTGTCTGAGAGACGGCGTACATATCGAAGCATTTCGTGTTCGGTGTGGTATCTCCCAAAAACACTCTGAGACATAAATTGATCTGTGCGCACAAGAGATGCGTTCTGATCGGCAACGGCACTGTTGTTGACATCTTCGATCGTGGCGTTAACGCCAATTGCAAGAAGCAGTGTGACGACGTCTTGGGCTGTCATTGTTTCGTCAAAACTCGCTGAAACTGTTCGTTCGTCGATTTGTCGGATGTTGCAACCGTGCTGTCTGGCTTGTGACACCAAACCTTGTGCATCAGGTGTTTGCAATGCGACGGTGTCAAAGAAATCAGTTGACACGAGACTCAAGTTTTTACTGACAGCTAAAGACGCAAATGCAGACGCAAATGCATGCACGCGACGAGCAATCGCTTGTAGCCCAGTCGGGCCATGCCAAGCCCCGTAGAAGCCAGCGATATTGGCGAGCAGCACCTGCGCTGTGCAGATGTTTGATGTTGCCTTTTCGCGTCGAATATGTTGTTCGCGTGTCTGCAGACTCAATCGCAGTGCTGGGCGACCAGCAGTGTCGGTGCTGACTCCGACAAGGCGACCCGGCAACGATCGAGCATGTTCTGTGGCGACTGCCATAAACGCTGCGTGAGGTCCACCAAAACCCATCGGAACTCCGAACCGCTGTGCCGAACCAACCGCAACATCAAAGCCAAGCTGACCCGGTGGAACAATCTGGGCACATGCCAACAGGTCGGTGCTCGCAATAGTGATGACCCCACGAGATCGATGGTGAGCAACAGAGGCTGCAACACTGTGGGGTGAGGCCAAGGCGCCAGAACTTGCAGGCCATGAGACGACTAACGCAAAGGCGTCCACGTCAGTAAAGTCGTAGAGTTCACCGAGAATAATTTCAATACCCACAGGTTCGGTGCGAGTGCGTAAAACATTAAGAGTCTGGGGGTGAATATCTTTTTCGACCAAGACAACGTTCGAAGGGTTCTTGCTCACGCGACGTGCCATTGTCACGGCCTCGGCTACAGCAGTCGCTTCGTCGAGCAGCGACGCATTAGCAAGTGCAAGTCCAGTGAGTTCGGCAATCATTGTTTGAAAGTTCAGAATCGCTTCAAGTCGACCCTGGCTAATCTCTGGTTGATACGGCGTGTAAGCCGTGTACCACGCCGGGTTTTCCAGAACATTTCGCTTGATCACTGGCGGTGTAATTGTTCCGTAATAGCCCTGACCGATGTAGTTACGGCGCACAACATCATTGTTGAACTTGTCACGCAACATGCTGAGAACTTCTGCCTCGGGAACTGCAGAACCAATGGCAAGTGATGCACGCAGGCGGATCTGCTCGGGGATAGTTGCGCTCAGTAGATCATCGATCGAATCACGCTCGATTACTCTGAGCATTTCGGCCCGGTCGTCTGATGACAAACCAAGGTGGCGATCAAGAAATTGTTCGCGGTCAAAAACATGTGGCATGGTGCGGCTCCTTAATAGAGAACTATGTGCACCCCCGCTGTCTTTTGTGCCTGAGAGCTTCACCCGTGAGGGCTTTCCCCGTCGGCGAGGGACGAGTCCCTTCTTTCCAGCGTTGCCAGTCCGTTCGGTCCTTGGGCCTGAGAGGTTCCGGGGTGGTTGCTCCTTCGGCGATCATTGCACTGGCTGTGTAATGATGCTCTCCCAAACGGGTTATAGCAATACTCAGAGTACATCTTGGGCTACTGCTTTGAGCGCACCAAGCGATTAGTTTTTTGTATATGTCAGGTCTGTCCGCTCTAGAAACTGTTCGTGCCCTTGCTCAACCCATTGGTGATGTTGGTGGCAAATTTATGCTGCACCCCGAAACCATCGCTGCTTGTAAAGATTTTGGATACCCCAATGGTTTTGCGTATTACGTGGTCGGTCGTGGGGGAGTACTAGGCGACGTTGACGCCGATGTCGTGTCAGCGGCATTTGGTCCATTTGCACCATCTCTTGTGCGTGTGATGTGGGAAGCCGGAATCGGCGTCGAAGGAGCCAAGGCTGGCGCTCAACGATTTGCAGATGCATGCGCCGCATATGGACGTAAACGTCTTTCTGACACAGCAGACCTTGATCGCTTTATTGAACTTGCTGAAAAAGTCATCGCAGCTGTTCCAATCAGTGGTCATTCACTTTTTGTCGGCTGGAGAGTGTTGCCCCGTCCAATTGACAATGCTGCGCATGCATATTTTTTGATGCATCTTTTACGTGAGTGGAGAGGAAGTGCCCACATCATGGCCGTAGCAGCAAGTGGTTTAACCCCGGTAGAAGCAATCCTGACACGGTATTTTGATTCAGGTGAGGGAGTCGAGACTGCCACTAAGTTTGGCTGGCCGCCGCCGTTTGCTGATGTTGGGCACCTTGTAGCGACTCGTGCTGCAGCAGAGAAACTCACAGATGTTCTACAAGAGTCTGTGTATGAGTCGGCATTGAGTCCTGATGAGAGGACTGAGTTTGTAGCCGCCACTCAAATGATTGTCGATGCGCTGTCGCGCTAATTAACTACACTTCAGGCATGGTTAGTTTGTTTGGGTGTTTGCCGTGCATTGATGCCGGATCAGGAAGCATGGCGGTGACGGCTGCTGCTGGTGGCATCTCGGCTCTCACGATGGGAGTCAAGCTCGGAATCCGCAAACTTCGTCTGAGCATGCTTATTGGACACAAAGAGCAGCCTCAAGATGAACCACTCGACGAACTCGAGCATGCTCACAAATAATTTGTCGTAATTGGCAGTACGTTTTAGTCGATAGTTCCGTAGGCGCCCTGAGAACCGCCTTGAGTTGTGCCAGCGCCCGACATGCTCTCAGTTACTGCTTCGTCAAGGTGCTGAAGGAATAACGTCATGACGTTATTGTGGATTGCGTTAACAGTGAGATGAAGCGAAGGGGGAGGGCTTTGTCGGTCCAGATACCAACCACGTCGTCTCAAGTTGTCAGCAAGCGTAAAAATATCTAATCGCTCATCGTTGCTTGCAAAAGAAAGCAGAGTGGCCTCAGGTTGCGCAAGCAAAACCAAAGATGGATGTTTGTCAATGTGATTTGCGATTGCAAGAGCCGTCGAGCGCGCGGATGCAGTTACTCGTTCGTAGCCATTGTCGCCGAGGTAATGCATGACTGCCCACGCAGACGCGATCGGTCCGCCGGATTTTGTTCCAAGGATGCCGCTCGAGCCGTATGCGCCGCCAAGCCAATTGTCAGTAACAAAAGTTTGATCATTACGCAATTCTTTTGATCGATGCACAAGAACACCCGCACCTTTTGATGTGTAGCCGTATTTATGAAGATCAACCGAAATAGACGTCACGCCTTCAACTCGAAAATCCCAGGGAGAAATATCGTTGCCGAGTTGTTCAAGATAGGTGAGTGTGACTCCGCCCATACACGCATCGACATGACAATTAATCTGCGAGTTGTGGGCGAGTTGGGCGATCTCTGTGACTGGGTCAATGACGCCCTGGGGGTATTGAGGCGCAGAAGCGACGAGCAAAATAGTGCCGTCGTCTATTGCGTTTGACATAGCCAGGGAATCTGCACGCCAATCTGGTGATACGTCGACACGACGACTCGTGACTTCAAAATACGAGCAAGCTTTCTCAAAGGCTGCATGCGCAGATGTCGGGAGAACGATATTGAGATCTGTCTGGCGCTTGTCTTGACGTCGACGCCGTTGGCGTGCGGCACGAACCGCCAGTAGGAGACTTTCGGTGCCCCCGGAGGTCATGAAGCCAGCACCAGTATCGGGCGCATGTGTCCAGCCCAGGACGGTATTGACGACATCATTTGCCATCGTGCGAAGGCTCGGAAAAGCGTCCGTGTTGAGGGCGTTCTCATTGGCAAATCTTTGGTATGCATCTTGGGCAACTTCTAAGACATCTTGACCAGCGCTATAGGCCAATGTAAATGCGCGGCCATCGCGCCACGAAACGTCATTTATGCGCATCGCCTCAAGTTGTTCTTGAATGCTGTGTTGGTCGCGGCCAGGACCAAGAACGGGGAATGTCATAGATGCACTCTACAAAGGGCTAAAACCCTGATGACGATTTGTCATCCTAATATTACATAACGGGAATTATGGGCTGGTTTGGCAAGTCCAATGAAACACTCATGTTGGCCGTGGCCTGAGGTCGCTTGCAATGACGGGCTCTGCTGACTCGATCAGCCATCTGAGGTCATCTTGGAGCGTTTCTCTGGTTGCACGAGATGCAGAATCTATGTCGGATCGAACGTCTTCGACTGCGCAACTTAAGACATAAATCATGTCTTTTAAACCGTCGAGTTCGTCTCGTGCAATGACCAATTCGTTTTCTGTCAGGGCCAGTTCTTTTGATCGTTGTTTAGCCACCCAATCCCACTGGCGGCAGACCTGACTACAGAACTCGCGGGGTCGTCCTGGACCGGACTTTGCGGTCAGTATTCGGCGGCACCATCGGCACCTCTCCGATGCCGCATCAGGACGTTTGTTTATTTTCGTCATGACGAAATACTAATGACGGTTACAATCAATGTCGTGTCAATGCCAACTCCTCCGCAACGGTTATTTGCTAGCGACAATGCGAGTGGCATTCATCCGGCGTATTTGGAGGCAATTACTCTCGCCAATGACAGCCACGAACTTGCCTACGGCGACGACCGGTTTACCCCACTTGCCGTGAATGCCTTTGGCGAACTTGCTGATTGTGATGTTGATGTGTTGTTTACATTCGGCGGTACGGGTGCCAATATTTTGGCTCTTGCAATCTTGCTTGACCGAGCCGAATCAGTGTTGTGTACAGAGTGGTCTCATATAGCAGTCGATGAAACTGGTGCACCTGAGCGCATTCTCGGAGTCAAATTGCAAACAGTCGTGTCCCCCGACGGGAAACTGCGACCTGAACAGATTGTGTCTGCAGCAAATGCACTTGGCAGTATTCATCATGCTCAGCCAGGTGTGGTGTCAATCTCGCAACCCACAGAGTTAGGAACGCTTTACACAGTCGCTGAAATTGAGGCTCTTTGTGAGACGGCACATCAATATGGCATGCGTGTCCATGTTGATGGAGCACGGATCGCAAATGCCGTTGCTGCGATGGGAGCGACGCGAGAAGTTTTTCGAGCAATAACGTTTGCGGCCGGTGTCGATGCGCTGAGTTTTGGCGGAACGAAAAATGCAATGCTCAACGCAGAAGCAGTTTTAATTGCTCCTCAGTATCGAGGCCGTCGCGCTCAGTATCTACACAAACAAGTAACACAGTTACCTTCAAAAATGCGCTTCACATCGGCACAGTATGTGCGGGCATTGAGCGATGACCTTTGGATCTCAACTGCCACCGCGGCAAACACATCGGCGCAAATATTGTTTGAAAAAGCCAAGTCCTTCGCATCACTGCAGATTTCCAGCCCTGCCGTCAACAGCCTGTTCCCCATCATGCTTGATCCAGCCAAAACGAAACTTCAGGAATGGTCATTCTTCTGGGACTGGGACATAGATCGACACCAAGTGCGATGGATGACGTCGTGGGACACTTCCCCGGTCGACATTGATGCCTTTATTGCAGGGGTTGGCCAAGTCTTAGGTGGCTAAAGCAAACCAATCACGCCAGCCAATCAGACCCTGCTGTGGATAACTTGCCCGCAGCCAAGATTGGCAATGTTCGTTCGTTAGATTTTGAGAATTTCTTTGTGCTGTGCAACCTTTGGGGTAAGGTTGCAGGCGTAACTGACGGGGGGCTACATGGCAATTGGGGATTTTTTTTCAGCACGACCATGGGAAGAAACATCTTGGGAAACCCAGGCAGCCTGTCGCGGGCTCTCGAATATTTTTTTTCCAGCCGCCGCCGAACGACCTCAAGCACGTGAGCGACGCGAGTCTCAAGCTCGAGATGTTTGTTTTTCGTGTTCAGTTCTCGATGATTGCAGATCATTTGCGCGACGCCACCGCGAGTACGGATTCTGGGGTGGAGAATCAGAAGAAGAACGTCACAGTGCCGGGTATCGATTGATTGCTCCAATCGGTGTTCGCGCTCGCAATGTTGGATGACGTCTATTTAATTAATCGCAGAGTCTCGCTAAAACGTTTTCCCTTAGAAACATAGACCATTGCAGCAAACTCAATGTCTTCTTGACGTGCTCGATCAGGCTTAATAATTGCGGGTGCCCCAACAGCAAGTGCGCCAGGCGGAACCACGGAGTTATTGAGAACAACGGCATTTGCAGCAACAATCGCTCCTGATCCCACGCTCACATTGTGCAGCACAACAGCACCAGAACTTACTTGGGCCTTGTCGGCGATACGACAACCTTCGAGATGCACGAGATGACCGATGACGCAATCATCTCCCACTGTTGTTGGGTGTTGAGGCGTTGTGTGCACCACGGTTCCGTCTTGGATACTCGTGCGTGCCCCGATAAAGATCTCGCCGTCGTCGCCACGCAGAACAGCATTTGGCCAAATAGTGCTCTCTGCACCAATAGTGACCGAGCCGATGACTACGGCATCGGGATGGACATAGGCGGATTCGTGAATATTAGGAATTTGATCACCGAGTGCATAAATGGGCATGCCCTACCGTACCAATTCGCTGATCAGCAGGTACCGTGTTGCCGCTATGTCTCGCAGAATTGAAATTGAACTCACCAGTAAACGCCCAGACGGAACATGGACATGGCGCGCCGCCGGTGCCCGTGAGCCCAAGGGTGTGGTCGAGGCAGACGTGGTGCCTAGCGGTGCACTCGTCAACGAAACTTTGCGTGCCGAGATAGAGACCGACCTCGACGGAAGTCGTGTGTTGACGATGACATCTCTCAAGGCCAAGGCTGCTCGTGCAGGCATGTTGGACTTGATTCCAAGTGAAAAAAAATTCGAACCAGTGACATCTGTGTTGCAAAAAAAGAGTGGACGCAGTGATGGCCCTCGTCGTGATCGTGCTGAAGGTGCACCAGATCGCGATCGACCATCACGCCCACGTTCCGACAAGCCAACAAGCGATCGCACACGTTCAGATAAACCACGCTCAGACAAACCTGTCTCGGATCGTCCGCGTCGTCCTCGTTTTGAAACTCCTGAAGAGATTCCGCAGCGTCCAAAGGCTCGGCGCATTCATGCCGGCCGAATCAACGTCGACATAGTCCTGGCAACATTGCCCGAAGCACATCGTGCAGTTGCGGAGCGTGTACTGCAAGGCGGCGTACCAGCTGTTCGTGCAGCAGTGGCCCAACAAAACGCAGATGCTGTTGCAGCCGGACGCGATGTAGTTCCTGCTGATGGTCTTGTTGCTATTGCAGAACAATTGCTCCCCCGTTTGCGAGTTGCCGAATGGCTTGACCGTGCTCAAGCAGCCGAAAAGATAATGTCAGATATTGATCTTCGAGATCTTCGTGCACTGATTGTTGCTGGCGATGACCCTGCAATCGCTCGTGATCAATCCACACGAACACTTGCCGCCGCTATCAAGTTGTCACTTGCGCGTCGTCAAGAAGAAGAGATCAAAAACTGGCTAGAAGACATAACGATGGCGCTTAAAGTTGGCAGAGTTGTACGCGCTCTCAACGCATCATCATTGCCGCCAAAGGCTGGGCATCCGTTTCCGGCCGAACTCGGCAATCAACTTGCCGCTGCTGCTAGTTCGTCATTGACTGTTGATCTTCCGGTAGATCGTTGGATCATTGTGTTAGAGGCTGCAGCGTTCTCACCTGTTCATGCTCGCATTTTGCCTTCTGTATTACCAGTAGCAGTGACAGACGAACTCACAAAGACGGTCACTCGCCTAGCACCACTCATGCCTCAGGTCGCGACCTTGTTCGGCGTCACCGTGGCGACTAAAAAGCAGATGCCTCGACCACTGAGACCAATGCGCGCCACAAGTAAGACTCCCAAACCTGTCACAGTTCAAACACAGGCAACGCCTGTCATCGAGGCAACGCCTGTCATCGAGGCACCTGTCATTGAGGCAACGCCAGAAGCAGTCGAGGCCGTTGCAGACGTGATCGCAGAAGTTGCAACGCCTGTGGCTGAAATCATTGAGAGCAATGTCGATGCGCAAGAGCCAATAGTTCCCGAACCTGAAGCCTAATTTCGTCCGAATCTTGTCACTCACCCGTGGGCAACTACCGTGTAGGGCATGTCAGAAATAGTCCAGTACGAACGTCGTGGTCAAGTAGCAATCATCACCCTGAACCGACCCGAAGCACGAAACGCCGTTAACGGCGACGTTGCCCA
>Ga0208960_1001885_pt1 | contig 10969 bp, 4 predicted proteins | sample GreLakmeON33MSRF_FD_187703 | JGI IMG/M metagenome (GOLD analysis project Ga0208960, IMG submission 187703) | Freshwater lentic microbial communities from great Laurentian Lakes, MI, USA - Great Lakes metaG ON33MSRF (SPAdes) | ecosystem: Environmental > Aquatic > Freshwater > Lake | place: Great...
GCCGCTGCTGACGCTGCCGCACACCCGCTTCCTCCTGATGTCCGCCACGCTGGGCGACACGGCGTTCTTCGAGGGCGAACTCACGCGGCTCACGGGGCGGCCGACCGTGGCCGTCACCTCCACCGACCGGCCCGTGCCGCTGACGCATGAGTATTCCGACCTGCCGCTGGCCAAGACGCTGGAGAGCCTCGTCGCCGACGGCAAAGCGCCGGTCTATGTCGTCCACTTCACCCAGCTCGAGGCGGCACAGAGCGCGCAGGATTTCACCAGCCTCAACGTCTGCACGCGCGATGAGAAGGCCGCCCTCGCCGGCGCGCTCGAAGGATTCAAGTTCACCAGCCCCTACGGCCCCGAGATCAAAAAATGGCTGCGGCACGGCATCGGATTGCACCACGCCGGGCTGTTGCCAAAGTATCGCGTGCTGATCGAGAGGCTCGCGCAGCAAGGATTGCTCAAGGTCATTTGCGGCACGGACACGCTCGGCGTCGGCATCAACGTCCCGATCCGCACGGTGCTCTTCACGCGCCTGTGCAAATACGACGGCCAGAAGACCGGCATTCTGAGCGCGCGGGATTTTCATCAGATCGGCGGACGCGCGGGCCGGAAAGGTTTTGATGACCGGGGCTGGATCGTCGCGCAGGCGCCGGAGCATGTCATCGAGAATCTCAAGCTCGCGGAAAAGTCGGCGCGCGCCGGCAAGAAAACGGTGAAGCGCCAGCCGCCCGAAAAGAATTTCGTAAACTGGGACAAGAACACCTTCGTTCGGCTGATCGCCGCGCCGCCGGAGAAACTCACCTCGCGCTTCCAGGTCACGCACGGGATGTTGCTGAATGTGCTCGCCCGCCAGGACGATGGCTGCGCCGCGATGCAGAAGCTCATTCGCGACTGCCACGAGACGCCGCGCCAGAAACAGGCCCACACCAAACGCGCGTGGCAGTTGTTCCGCTCGCTGCTCGACCGCAAGATCGTGGAGTTCATCCCGGTCGTCGAACGCGGCGAAATTTCAGACAACAACCTTTCGTTGCATATGCAACAAAAGGTTGTGCCGGGTTGGCGCGGCGCGAAGATTCGCGTCAACGTCGGGCTGCAGGACGATTTCTCGATGGACCAAGCGTTGTCGTTATATCTGCTCGAGACCATTCCGCTCATTGATCCGCAGGCGCCGGACTACGCGCTTGTCCTGCTCACGCTCGTCGAGTCCATCCTCGAAGACCCCGACATCATCCTGCGCCGGCAACTCGACAAGGTGAAGGACCGGAAAATGGCCGAGATGAAGATGGACGGCGTCGAGTACGACCGGCGCATGGAGGAGCTCGAGAAGCTCGAACACCCGAAGCCGAACCGGGAGTTCGTCTATGCCACGTTCAACGCCTTCGCCGCGCGGCATCCGTGGGTGGGCGAGGAAAACATCCACCTGAAATCCATCGTGCGCGAGATGTTCGAGGAGTTCCGCTCGTTTGCCGATTACATCAAGCTCTACGAACTGCACCGCGCCGAGGGCGTGCTGCTGCGGCATTTGAACAGCGTCTTCAAAGTCCTCGCGCAAACCGTCCCCGACTCCGCCAAGAACGAGCAGGTGCGCGAGATGGAACTCTATCTCGGCACGATGATCCGGCAGGTGGATTCCAGCCTGCTCGACGAGTGGGAAAAAATGCGCGATCCAAATTATCGTCCGGGCGAAACTAGGGAAGTCCGCCCGCCCGGCGCCGAAGAAGCCGCCGCCGACATCACGCGCGACCCGAAAGCTTTCACCGCCGCGATCCGCCAGCAAGTTTTCACGTTTCTGCGCGGACTGGTGATGGATGAATATGAAACGGCCCTGGCCAATCTTGGTTCACCCCATGACACCGACGGCCAGCCGTGGACCGCCGCCCGCCTCCAGGCGGCGCTGGACGCTTATCACACCGACCACGAGCGCATTTGTCTCGAACCCGAGGCACGCAACGCCCGCCACACCTACGTCGTGCCCGCCGAAGACAAAAAATCCTGGCGCGTGCAGCAAATGCTCGTGGACCCGGCCGGGCACAACGACTGGGTGGCGGAGTTCGAGGCGGACCTGGCCGCGTCCCGGCAACAGCGCGAGCCGGTGCTGCGTCTGCGAAAAATCGGCCCGCTCACCTGAGCAGCGCGGCGGTCAGCGGCGCTGGCCGCGCCACGCGCCGAGCGGGAGCACGTCCGCACGCGCGGCCCAGCCGTCCCACGCCGCCGCCATTTTCTGCGCCCGCTCCGGTTCGCTGGCGGCCAGGTTGTGGAGCTCCGTGCGGTCGGCGTTCAGGTCGTAGAGTTCCCAGGGCTTGTTTTCCTTCGCCACGAGTTTCCACTTTCCCGCACGAATCGCGCGATTGCCCTCGTGTTCCCAATACAGCGGGCGGGTGATCAGAGGGGAAAGGGAGAAAGCGGGAACGAGGCTGAGGCCTTCGATCGGCTTGATTTTCTGCCCGTTGAATTCCGACGGATATTTGGCTCCGGCGACCTCGAGACACGTCGCCATGATGTCCATCAACTGCCCCGGTTCCTGCACCAGCCGTCCGCCCGCCTTCGCCCCTTCGCCCGTTCCGACTTTCACCCCCGCCGGCCAGTGCGCGATGAGCGGCGTGCTGATACCGCCTTCGTGCGTCCAGTGTTTGTACTCACGGAAGGGCGTGTTGCTCACGTTGGCCCAGCCGCGCCCGTAGGCAACGAAGGTGTCCGGTCCGCCCGGCATCACGCCGATGCCGCCGCGCACCGGCCAGCCGTCGCGCGTCTGCCGGGGCTGGCTATCGAATTGTGGCGCGTCCTTGTCCAGAGGCGGGAGCGAAGGTTGGTCCGCGCGATCCGTGAAGTTCGGCCCGCGCCCGTACAGCTCCGCGCACGCGCCGTTGTCCTGCAGATAAAAAATCAGCGTGTTCTCGAACTGCCCCCGGGCCTTCAACTCCGCGAGGATGCGCCCGATGCCCTGGTCCATGCTGTCGAGCTGCGCCGCGTACACCTCCATGCAACGGCTTTCGAACACCTTGTTCTTCACGGCGTCCCATTGGTCCGACGGGGCCGGCGCAGCCCACTGGTCATCGAGCAGTCCAAGCTGTTTCATCTTCGCACGGCGCGCGGCGCGGACCGGTTCGTAGCCGCCGTCATAGCGGCCTTTGTATTTCGCGATGTCCGCCTCCTTCGCGTGCAACGGCCAGTGCGGGGCGGTGAACGCGGTGTAGAGAAAGAACGGTTGCGCCTGGCCGTCGCGTGCATGTTCGCGGATGAATTTCACCGCGTGATCCGCGATGGCGTCGGTGTAATAATACTCCTTCGGCTGATACTCCGGATCGTTCGCGACGGTGATGGACTTGTTGTCGCGCACGAGCGAACTCGGATCGAAGTAACTGCCCGCGCCGTGAATCGTCCCGTAGTAACGGTCGAAGCCGCGTTGCAACGGCCAGTGGCCCGTGTCCGCCAGCGCCTTCGCCGTCTGCCCCGGCGTGACGTGCCACTTCCCGACCGCGTAGTTGCGATAACCGGCCGGCTTCAGCGCCTCGGCGATGGTCACGCAGTTCCGGTTCAACCGGCCGCGATACCCTTCGATCCCGCGATCCTCCATCATGTGCCCGACGCCGGCCTGATGCGGATGCAACCCCGTCAACAGCGACGCACGGGTGGGACAGCAACGCGCCGTGTTGTAAAACTGCGTGAAGCGCACCCCGCCCCGCGCCAGCGCATCGAGATTCGGCGTGGCGATCTCGCCGCCGTAGCAGCCGATGTCCGAAAACCCCACGTCATCCGCCAGGATGAGAATGATGTTGGGTGGCGTGATCTTGTCCGCGGACAGCGCGGCCACTGGCGCCAGCAGCAGGACGGCGAGGGTTGAGATGGTGATTTTCATGACGCGTTGGCACCTTTCTAGCCGGCCCGGGGAACGAGTTCAATCAAACAACAGTTCGTTTCACCCGGATGGAGCGCGCCGCTTGAACCGCTCACGGAATGATTGAAAGCGGCCCCGAGATTGAGGACTCTCTCCCCATGCTTCGACCCCGAAAGAAATACACCGTTTACGATCTCCAGCAGCTCAAAGGCAGGCGCTGCCTCACGCACATCCATGTGAAGTCGCCCGAGGAAGCCGCCGCCGCCGAGGCCGCGGGCGTGGATCTGATGAGTTGCAGCTTCGATGCACCCGAAGCGCAGGCGCGTCTGCCAAAGCTTGTGGCCGCCGCGCCGAACAGCTTTCTCTCCTGCGCCACGCCGCACGGCCTCGCCTCGCCCGAGGAGGCCATTCGCATCGGCTTCCGCGCTTTGGAACTCGGCGCGAGTTCGGTTTATTGCTCCGCCAGCCCGTTCATCATCGAGGCCATGGCTCGTGAGGGACTGCCCGTGGTCGGACATCTGGGCATGGTCCCGCGCCACGTCACCTGGACCGGTTACCGCGCCATCGGCAAGACCGAGGAGGAAGCGCGCCAGCTTTATCAGCGCCTGAAGACGCTGGAGAGCGCCGGCGCCTACGCGGCGGAACTGGAATGCGTGCCCCACAACCTCGCCCGCTTCCTCTGTTCGCAAACGAAGATGCTCCTCATGTCTCTCGGCTCCGGCGACGGCTGTGACACGCAATTTCTTTTCTCCGACGACATCCTCGGCGACTACGAGGAGCGCCCGCCGCGCCATGCCAAGGCCTACCGCAACTTCCTGGAAGAACACCGTCGCCTGCAACGCGAACGCATCGCCGCCTTCACCGAATACATCGCCGACGTGAAGGCAGGGCGTTTCCCGGAGCGCAGCCGCCTTGTGGAGATGGAGGACGCGGTGTTGCAGAAGGTGATTGGCTCGGTTGGGAAATCCGTTTCGTGAATCGCTGATGCAAGCTGATGCAAGCTGATGTCGGAGCGCCCGTCTCCGAACCGGCAGCGGGCCGATTTGGAAATCGGCGCTCCGCCGCTCGCCGATTCGGCCCACACGCCTTCAGCGTGGCAGGCGTTCCAGTTTAACCACCAACGTCTCATACCCCACCGCGCGCTCGTAGCGTTCCTCCTTCTCGACGCGTTCCTTCGCCTCCAGCACGGCGATGCTCGCGATGCGTTCGACGCACTTCTGGAGCAGCGTGCGCATGATGAGTCGGGCGTGGGGCGCGCCAAGGCAGAGGTGCTCGCCGAAGCCGAAGGAGAGGTGCGGGTTGGGTTTGCGGTCGAGGCGAACTTCGTCCGGGTGATCGAAAACTTCCTCGTCGAAATTCGCCGAGGCCCAGCAGAGCGAGACGCGGCCGGCGGGTTTCACGGTCACGCCGTGGACGTTCGTCTCGACCGGGCAGACGCGGCCGATGTGCGTGAGCGGCATGAAGGCGCGGAAGAATTCCTCGCCCGCGTGGACGATACGCTTCGGATCCTCGCGCAGGTAATCGAGCGCGGCGGGATTGCGTCCGAGGTAGGCCAGGATCGAGGAAATGCTGTGGATGATGGTGTCGCGTCCACCGGCGAAGGTGAGATTGCCGAAGCCCATCATCTCCTCGCGCGTGAGCGGGCGGCCGCGAAACGTGGCCTTGGTCAGCGCGCTGAAAAAATCCGCGCCCGGATTCGCGGCGGCGCGATCGAACTGCGCGTGCAGATAATCTTCGAGCGTGGTGCCTTTCTTGAAGGCGCCGCCTGAGACCTTGAAGACGTGCAGGCCCCAGCCGATCCAAATGTCCGCCTCCGACTCGGGCACGTTCAACAGATAGGTGAGCGCACGTGACTGGACCGGCAGCGCGAAGTCGTTCACGATCTCGACCGACTCGCGGCCGAGAGCCTCGGAAAGCTTTCCGTCCATCAACGCCTCGACCTGCGCGATCATCCCGGGCTGTTTGGCGCGCTGGAAGAACGGCTCGACGATGGTGCGATACTCGGTGTGCTCGGGCGGGTTGGTCTCGATGGGCAACTGGCGCATGGTGCGGACGGCCTCCTCGGAGGGAATGGGCACGCGGAACGGCGCGTCAGAACTGAACGTCTGCCAGTCCTTCGCCGCTTGGCGCACGGCGGCGTGACGCAGGATCATCGGCACCATCTCGCCCTGGAAAGGGCACTTCAGGACGCCGTCCTGGTTTCGGGCCTCGCGAAAGGGATCGGGAATATTGCTCATGGGAAGGTGGGTGCTGCGGGATGAAAACCGGCCAGCAAGCTGAACGACAAGATCCTCATGGCTTCGGCGGCGCGCCCATGGAAATGAATTCGTCGCGGGTCAGCTTGCCGTCCTGGTTCGTGTCGAAACGCATGAAGCGTTTCGGGGCTTCGATGGAGTCGGGCTGGTCGGTGAGAAATTCTCCGAGGGTGAGCTGGCCGTCGTGGTTTTTGTCCTTCTTCCCGAAGAGCGCGGTGCGTTCCTGGGTTTGATTCGCCGCGCGCCCCGGGGCTTTGATCTGCGGTTTCGCCTCGGGCAGCCCGGCCAGCAGGGCGCGCATCCGGGCAACCACCTCGGGTTGGTCGGACGCGACGTTCTTCGTTTCCAATGGGTCCTTCACGTAGTCGTAAAGCTCCAGGTCGGCAGCGGTGGCGGCGGTGCCGGGGACTTTCCATTCCACCAGCCGGAATTGCGCGGTGCGGACGGCGCGACCGATGCGCTCGCCGCGGGGATAAACGTGGAAGATGTGATTCTTCGTGCCGAGATCCGGGTCGCGCAACTCCGCCAAAAAACTTTTGCCATCGAGGCCTTGCGGCACCTGCGGCGCGGGCAGGCCGGCGAGTTCGGCCAGCGTCGGATATAAGTCCACGCTCTCGACGAGCGCGTTGGTCGCACGCGTGCCGGGCTTCGTCACGCCGGGCGCGGAGACGATGAGCGGAATGCGTGTGGCCTGCTCGTAGTTGCTGTGCTTACACCACCAGGCGTGGTCGCCGAGATGCCAGCCGTGATCGCCCCAGAGCACGATGATGGTGTTCGAGGTGAGCGCGAGCCGATCCAGCTCGTCGAGCACGCGGCCGAGCTGCGAGTCCATGAAGCTGACCGCCGCGTGATAACCGTGGATCAACGTGCGCGCCTGCTCGTCGGTCACGGGGCCGGTTGTCGGCATGTCACTGTATTGGCGCAGCTCGCCCCAGATGGGGGGCGCGTATTTCGGCGCGCCTTCCGGCGGCGTGCGCAAGGACGGCACGGTGAAGGCGGCGCGGTCGTAGAGGTCCCAATATTTTTTGGGCGAGCAAAACGGCAAGTGCGGTTTGAGAAAACCGACGGCGAGAAAGAACGGCTCGTTGGGTTTCGCCTTCGCGCCTTGCAAACGACGGATGGCCTCGTCGGCGATTTTTCCATCGGGATAGTCGGTGTCCGGCACGGCGGGGGATTCATAGGCGGCGCCGCGCGGCAGATTGGCCGGGCTGCGGTTGGCGAAGAACGCCTCTTCGCGCGTGAGCGGCTGGCCGTCCTTGCTGGCCGGCAGCACGTAGGCGATCGACTTCTCCTGAAAGTGCGGGACGCTCCACGACGCCGGATCTTCGTGGTTGCCGTGGCCGACATGGAAGATTTTCCCCAGCGCCTCGGCGCGATAGCCGTGCTGGATGAAATATTGCGGGAGCGTGACAGCCTTCGGGGAGGCCCGGCGGAAATTCGTCCCCAGATCGTAGATGCCGAGCGTGGTCGGGCGCACGCCGGTCAGCAGCGAGTTGCGCGACGGCGCGCAGACGGCCTGGTTGCAATACGCGCGCTCGAAGACCACGCCGCGCGCCGCCAGGCGGTCGATGTTCGGGGATTTGACGAGCTTGTCGCCGTAGCAGCCGAGCACGGGCTTGAGGTCATCAACGGCGATGAAGAGGACGTTGGGCCTGGGCGCGGCGGCCGCGTGCGAGAACCACGGCAGACAGAGCAGACACGGAAGGAACAGGCGCAACAATTTCATGCGGTGCGATCAGGATGACGGTCGGGACTTCGGGGTCAAGGCGCATTTGGCGCGGCGCGGAGGAGTTGGATCAGGTCCGCCATGTCCTGATGGCTCAGGCCGGACTCGAGTCCTTCGGGCATGAGCGAGACGTTCGCGCCGCGCAACTCCGCGATGTCGGTGCGCAGCACCACGCGCGTCGTTGCGTCGGCCAGCTTGAAGGTGATGCTGTTGCCCGTCTCGGCGGCGATGAGGCCGTAAAGCTCGGTGCCGTCCGCCAGCCGGCAATGGTAGGCGTGGAAGCCGGGCTGCACGTCGGCGCTCGGATCGAGGATGTTTGCCAGCAATTTCTCCGGCGGGTGCCCAACGACGGAGCGCAGGTCGGGGCCGACTTCTTTGCCGGCCCCGCCGTGCTGGTGGCAGTTGAGGCACAGTTTCGTGAACACGGCCCCACCGCGCGTGGCGTTGCCGGTGAGTTTCAGCGCGGGCTGGAACTGCGCGATGACCTGCGCGCGGCTGGAAGCACCGGCCGGGTTGAAGACTTTCCCGGCCAGATCGCGCACGCGGGCCGACGTGTGCTGGAGCAACTGGCTGCGGCGCGTGGCATCGAGTGCAACCGCGCCGTTCTTCTGCGCGTGTTCGAGCAACGCGAACGTCCAGGGTTCGCGGGAGAAGAAAGCGCCGAGCGCGGCGGCGCGGGTCTCTGGAGAGAACGACGGCCAGCCCTTCAACAGGATGCTGGGCACCGAGGCGTCCGCCGTCATGGCCAGCGCGTGGATCGAGTCGCGCTGGAGTTCGCCGGACTGGCGCGGGGCCAACCAAGTGGAGAGCAGCGCCAGCGTGTCGGCGCGGCGCGCGGGATTCCGGGCGAGGAGCACCGCGGCGGCGGCGCGACGGGCGGTGGGCTGTGATTCATCCGGAGCCGTGCGCGCGGCGGCGGTGAACATCGCTTCGCCGCCCGCGAGTTGCCGGGCCAATGCATCGTCGCCGGTGGTGACCAACGCGAGACTTGTTTTCCGGCGGCCCAGCATGTCGAGGAACTGGCTGAACACCGTCATCTGCGCGGCGGTGAAATTGTTCTCCGGCGCGGTGAGCGTGGGCGCGAGCAGCGCGGCCAGGGCATCGCGCTGGTTCAGTCCGAGCGTGAGATTCACAAGCGCTTCGGCGAGCGGCGCGAGGGCGGGATCGGCGGCGCGGCCCGTGGCTTCCACTAGCGCGCGGGTGTGGGGGACGGCGGAACTCATCACGGCGGCGAGCAGAAAGCTGTCGGAGCAATTGGCGACGGCGAGACGCCCGAGCGCTTTGCCGGCGTTCGGGTCGTTCCATTCTCCGAGCGTGAAGGCGAGCTGAAGACGAACTTTGGCGTCCGGGTCATCGACCAGTTTTGCCGCAGCCGTGATGACTTCGGACGCGGTTTGTTTCTCGGCCAGGCGCAGCGCGTTCTCGCGGAGGCCGGGATGCGGATCGCCAAGCGCGCGGGCGACGCTGGCGGCGGAGAGAGCGCCGAGGCCGTCGAGAACGCAGAGCGCGTGCAGGCGGGCGAGCGGGTTCGGGCTGGCGGCGGCGAGTTTGGCGAGCGGTGCAGCGGCGGCCTTGTCGGCACGCCAGAGGAGCATCATGTGCGCTTTGTCGCGCTGCCATTCGTTTGGCGAATCGAGCGCGGCGACGAGTTCGGCCGTGCTGAATTTGTCGAGGCGCGTCAGTTTGCGGGGCGGCGTGCCGGTGGGGAACACGCGATAGATGCGCCCTTTGTCGTCGCCAAGACGGTATTGGGGGAGCAACTCGGCGCGGCCATGTGCGGGCAGCCAGTCCGGGTGCTCGATCATGGCGCGATACATGTCCACCACCCAGAGCGCGCCGTCGGGACCGGTGCGCGTCATCACCGGACGGCACCAACGGTCTTCGCTGGCGAAGAAGTCCGACTTCTCCTCGCCGGCGGCGCGGTGCGCGGCGAAGGTCACGCCATCCTGGGTGACGATGTTTCGTTGCACGAGATTATGGAACGGCTCGCAGGTGAAAGCCTGCATTTCATTTCCTGCGCCCGGCGGACTTTTCCCGAAGAGCAGTTCATCGCGATAGATGGTCCCGCTGCAGGCCGAGGTGAAATGGCCGGCCTCGTTGAACGAGTGAAAGCGTTTCTCGGGCGAACTCACCGGCCACACCTTGGGACTCAGCGGCACGACGACTTGGCGCGTCGGGTCGGGCGCGGCGACGTGCGGGTTGCGGCGGAGGTAATGGTCGGCGAGCACGTAATGCCAGAGCGGACGAATGTTCTGCGTGCCGAACCAGTGGCCCCAGTCGTCGCGATTGCGGCCGAACTGCGACGGTCCGCTCTCCGGCTCCAGTTCACCGGTGTCGGGCCGGAAGCGGAAGTCGAGCGCGCCGACGGCCACGTCCTTGCCGGCGCGGCTCGAACGCAGCTTGTTGCCCGCGCCGTGGCCGCGATGATGCCCGCCCGCCGCGCAATACACCCAGCCGTCGAGTCCCCAGCGCAGGCCATTGGCGCGAAGCTGCTGGTTGCCCTGGAGCAATCCGCTGATGAGCACTTCGCGGCTGTCGGCCTTGCTGTCGCCATCGGTGTCGCGGAGGAAAAGAATTTCCGGCGCGGCGGTGACGATCACGCCGTCGCGCCAGATCAGCAGGCCGGTGGGAAAACTGAGGCCATCGGCGAAGATGGTGGATTTGTCGTAGCGTCCATCGCCGTCGGTGTCTTCAAGCACGCGCACGCGACCGCCGGGTTTGCCCTTTCCATCCAGGCCGAGCGGGTAGTCGGCCATCTCGACGATCCAAAGCCGGCCATCGGGCGACCAGTCAATCGCCACCGGATCCATCGTGAGCGGTTCGCTGGCGACGAGATCGATGCTGAAGCCCGGAGTGAGATGAATCTTGCGCATCGACTCAAGCGGGGAAAGCGGGGCCGGCGCAGGAATCACGCCGGGCGGAACCGCTTTTTCCGGCGGGGCGGCGGTGGGTGTATCCGCCGACTGTCCGGAAGCCTGATGGAGCTGCGCCGCCTCGGCTGGGGTGAGCGCGCGATCGAAGAGCGCGAACTCGGCCATGTGCCCGGCCAGCGGCGCAAACTGGTCACTCCGCGCGCCGACGAAAAAGTCGGTGACGCCCGGGGCGGTCGCGTCCGCCGCGCCCTCGAACTCGGGCTTTCCATTCAACCACGCCGTGACG
>Ga0208960_1001888_pt1 | contig 10952 bp, 8 predicted proteins | sample GreLakmeON33MSRF_FD_187703 | JGI IMG/M metagenome (GOLD analysis project Ga0208960, IMG submission 187703) | Freshwater lentic microbial communities from great Laurentian Lakes, MI, USA - Great Lakes metaG ON33MSRF (SPAdes) | ecosystem: Environmental > Aquatic > Freshwater > Lake | place: Great...
TCAGATTTGGATATAATCAGTTCGGGTTCAGCAACGTGGTTTACCAGCCCGGTTCTATAGGCTTCAGCTGCGCTGACCATGTCTGCAGTCAGGATCATTTCAAGGGCTCTTCCTCTGCCTATTAACTGGCTTAGGCGCTGGGTACCACCGTAACCGGGGATTATGCCTAGGCTAACTTCGGGTAATCCCATTTTGGCAGTTGTAGCGGCAACTCTGATATGACAGGCCATGGCCAATTCAAGCCCTCCGCCAAGTGCAAATCCGTTGATTGCCGCAATAATTGGTTTTTCACTGTTTTGAATTACATCAAAAACGTTGCTTTGCCCTTCGCGTGCAAGTGCTCTGCCCTCATCGGTATTGAAATCTGCAAATTCTGATATATCTGCTCCAGCAACAAAAGCTTTCTGCCCTGCTCCTGTGATGATTAATCCACCAACAGCATCATTATGAAATGAATGCGTAATAGCATGATGAAGTTCAGCTAAGGTGACCTTATTTAACGCATTTAGCTTACTTTCACGGTTAATAGTGATGTATAAAATCCTGTCACGTATTTCAACGAGAAGATTAGTAAAGTCCATTTGTTTATATTGAATTAGTTAAGCGTTTATTCCTTGATGGAATGATCAGAATATTCGGTTTTCTTTGACCCAGTCTGTAATGTAAGACACGATTTGCTGCGTATTTGTTCCTGGCTGAAAAAGTTTTCCTACGCCCATCTCGTTAAGAATCTTCATATCATCATCAGGTATAATTCCACCTCCAGTTACAAGCACGTCATTCAGGCCTTTTTCTTTCATTAGATACATTATTTTAGGAAAAACCGTCATGTGTGCACCTGATAAAATGGAAATTCCTATAGCGTCAACATCTTCCTGAAGTGCCGCATTGACTACCATTTCTGGTGTTTGTCTAAGACCGGTGTAAATAACTTCCATGCCCGCATCCCTTAGAGAGGTAGCGATGATCCTTGCGCCTCTGTCGTGCCCATCAAGGCCAACTTTAGCAACAAGTACACGTATCGGTCTATTTAAGTTTCCTGTCATAATTGATATAAGTAAAAGTAAGAAGAAAATTGCATTGTATTCTGCAATTAAAACTCTGTCAAGTATTAAAAAGGGCATCAGGCAAATTACTTTAAGGTAAACAGTAAATTTTGCTATTTTTGTACCCTCTTAATACGGAGTATGAGCGAAGAAAGATCATTAAATTTTTTAGAAGAAATCATTGAAGAGGATATCCGAAATGGTAAAAATGACGGTCGTATTCTAACCAGATTCCCACCTGAGCCAAATGGTTATTTACATATCGGGCATGCTAAATCTATTTGTTTAAATTTCGGTCTTGCTAAAAAATATAAGGGTAAAACTAATCTTAGATTTGATGATACTAATCCTACTACTGAAGATGTAGAATATGTTGATAGTATCCGGGAAGATATTAAATGGCTTGGTTTTGAATGGGACCAGGAATTATATTCTTCCAATTATTTTGATCAACTGTATGATTTTGCATTAAACCTGATCAGAATGGGATTGGCTTATGTGGAAGATAGTACAGCTGAAGAAATTGCTGCAGCAAAAGGAACTCCAACAGAGGCAGGTAAACCTACTCCAAACAGAAGTAGAAGTATTGAAGAGAATGTGCAGCTTTTTGAAGATATGAAGGCTGGGAAATATCCTGATGGTGCTAAGGTTTTGCGTGCAAAGATCGATCTAACATCACCGAATATGCATCTGCGCGATCCCTTGATGTATCGTATAAAGCATGCTCATCATCACCGAACCGGCGATAAATGGTGTATTTATCCGATGTATGATTTTGCCCATGGGCAGTCTGATGCAATTGAGCAAATTACCCACTCTATTTGTACGCTTGAATTTATTCCCCATCGGCCCTTATATGAATGGTTTATTCAACAGTTAAATATTTTTCCTTCTAAGCAATATGAATTTGCCAGGTTAAATATGAATTATACGGTTATGAGTAAGCGCAAGCTGCTTCAGTTGGTCAATGAAAATTATGTAACAGGCTGGGATGATCCGCGCATGCCAACCATTAGCGGGTTACGCCGTCGCGGATATACGCCGCTTTCTATTCGTAATTTTAGCGAGCGCATTGGCGTTGCAAGAAGAGAAAATCTGATTGATCTTGGTTTGCTTGAATTCTGTATTCGTGAAGATCTTAACAAGTCGGCTTGGAGAAGAATGGTAGTGATTGATCCTGTAAAACTGATTATCAGTAATTATCCTAAGGGTCAGCTTGAAGTGATGGATGCTGAAAACAATCCGGAAGTAGAGGGTGGCGACGGATCGCGTCCTATTCTTTTTAGCTCTGAACTATGGATTGAACGGGATGACTTCATGGAAGAACCAACTAAGAAATACTTCCGTTTGGGTCCTGGACTTATGGTCCGCTTAAAAAATGCCTACATCGTTCAATGTGATTCTTTTGTGAAGGATGAAACCGGTCGTGTTTCAGAAATTCATTGTACTTATATTCCTGAGTCAAAGAGTGGAAGTGATTCTAGCGGAATCCAGGTCAAGGGAACAATCCATTGGGTTAGTGTTGCCGGAGCAAAAACAGCCGAAATACGTTTATATGATCGTTTATTCCGTGTAGAAGATCCATCAAACGAAGAGGGTGATTTTAAAGAATATATAAATCCGGATAGTTTATCTGTGATTAAAAACGCATTTATAGAGCCTGACCTGGCCAATGCTAAACCTGGTTTTGGGTATCAGTTTATACGTAAAGGTTATTTTAGCCTAGATATTGATTCAAGTCCTGATCATTTGGTTTTTAATCGTACCGTAACTTTGAAAGACGCTTGGGCAAAAGAAATTAGCAAATCTTGAACATCATAGATATTTCTTGTACAGATTGAAGAGAATCTTTTTTTCTTCTTGGGTCAAAATTCCTGTAATTTCTTTTTGTGAAAAATGAAGCTGGAAGGATTTCAGAGTATTTTGGGGATTTTTGATATCATACCCAATAATGCGGAGAGCTTCTATGTGGTTAAATGTTTCTGGTACAGAATCACTTAATATTTCATCCTGCCATAAACCGTAACCGTTTTCTGCAAGAGTTTTCCATGGAAAAGTGATGTTTGGATCCACTTTACGGCCAGGTGCAATATCCGAATGGCCGATAAAATTAGCTGTAGGAATTGCATGTGTTTTCTTCAAATTTGCGAGTACTTTTAATAGGCTGTTGATTTGTGCTTGGGCAAAAGGCTCGGAGCCATTATTATCAAGTTCTATTCCAATGGATGCGGAGTTAATATCAGTAAGGTTACCCCATTTTGCTACTCCACCATGCCATGCCCTTAAATAATCATTCAGCATCTGATAAATGGCTCCATCCTTGCCAATCACATAATGGGCACTAACTTGGGTACGAGGTAATGTGAATGTTTTTAGGGTTTGCTCGGTTGAGTTTTGAGCGGTATGATGAATAATTACGTAATTGGGTTTTCGAAGTCCGAAATTTGTGGTGCCTACAAAATCTTGACCTGTTGGATTTACAGGATTAGTGCGGATAGTTCTGCTTAATTCTTTTGTTTGTTTTTTATATGCTTTGTTTGTTGGGCCGTAAGGGTTTGATGAACACGATGTTATGATCATATTTATTCCAGCAAGGAACATCAGAGGTATTTTTATGCGCATGGATATTTTTTTATCTGCAGCCAAAATACAAAAATGAATTTGCGATGTTAAAAGAATAGGACAAAGATTTGCATACACCTAATCCACCCTTGCAAGCATTATTCTGTTTTCAAAAGCAATAAGTATAAAAAATACTATTTCAAAACAATAGAAATAATTGATTTGGTGTGGGCACTGAATATTCCTAGGGCTCCGTTACTGATATTGGAATTAGGATTTGCCGGAGCTACCGGTGGACCGCCGTTTCCACCAATCTGGCTGATTGCAAAGTAATATTTGAACACATTGCGGTCGATAGATTGCATTTCAATAGTGATAGTATCGCCTTTCTTAATATCATCGCCATCATAAATGATTAAATCAGAAACAGCATTTCCATCATTAAACCGGTCTTCAAAAACAATATCTGCCTGAGATTTATTGTTGATTTTTACGAGGTATCGGTACTGATTCTGCACACCTGAAGGATCTTTATAATAAACAGTGGGATATATATTTGCATCTCCAAAAAAGCTAAGTTTTTTGAATCCTACAGAATCGGGAATCACAGGTAAAGGCATAGTGGAGCTGGCAGTATACAACTTTCCATCTGCCAGAACTTCAAGCTTATAAGTTTGTCCGGGTGTTCCTCTCACCCTCTGACTTCTATACAAACCTGGAGATACTTCTATAAAATTAATTTGCATGCCACCAGGAGTGATAATGCTCACAGTTGCGCCTTTAAAACCATTGAAAGTATTTGACTCAGTAAAAGGAATAGTTTTTGAAATTCTAACAAATTGATTTTCAGTCTGGTCGCTGATACTACCTTCTATCACTATAATCGGCTCTGCCTTTTTCAGATCAAGATCGATCACTTTTTCGCAGGATGAAAAAAGGAAAAAACCGAAAAGAAGTGCCAGCTTATAATTAAGATTTGAAGCCTTAAATACAGGTATTATAGTCATAAGAAAGTTCATGATCGGTTCATTTTAAAACTTAAAGTTCCAGGTAACAGAAGGAATTATTCCGAATAAGGTTGTTCTTACAGCCTGTGTTTTGCTTTTATCGTCTGGATCGTCTCTAAAATCAATTGAGTAAGCATTTTTTCGGTTGTATAAATTATAAATCCCAAAAGACCAGCTTGATTGCAATTTCTTACCGGGTTTTCCTTCAAGTGTAGCCGAAAAATCAAGGCGGTGATAATCTGGCATTCTGTCTGAATTCCGTTCAGGATAATAAAAAACCGTTGTATTATTTAACTGGTATTTACCTCCGGGGAAGGTCACAGCATTTCCGGTATTATATACAAATGTTGATGAAAATGTCCATCGTTGACTTGCTCTATAGATTCCTACTAGTGAAACATCATGTGTTCGATCTTGCTTTGCAAGAAACCATTGGCCGTTGTTGATATCGTTAAATTTGCGTTCAGTTTTTGAAAGCGTATATCCGATCCATCCATTGATTTTGCCAAACCGTTTTTTTAGAAATAATTCTATTCCATATGCTCTTCCATCGCCAAAAAGTAAATCAGCTTCTACATTTCTATTTCCACGTAAATCTGTTCCACTGCGATATTCAATTTGTCCCTGCATTTTTTTGTAATACATCTCTGCAGAAAATTCATACTTATCTTCATTTAAATTTCTGAAATATCCGAGTGCAATTTGATCAGCTATTTCAGGACTCACATTATTACTGCTCATAATGTACAGGTCGGTTGGAGAACCAGCCGTAGAATTAGACATTAGATGAAGATTTTGTGTATTTCGGGTATAGGAACTCTTCAGGGAAGATAAACCATTCAATTGATAGCTTGCTGAGATTCTTGGTTCTAGGTTTAAATAATTTTTAACCAATTCACCCTTAGCATATGCCCTGGTTGAATTAGTTTTTCCATCCGCGTCATACCTGTAAAAGTTACCTGGTCCAACTAAAAAGAATGAACTGGTTCTGAGGCCATAAACTAAATTGATCTTATTATTCAATTCCCATTCATCAGAAATATAGGCTGCAATTTCACTGCCTCTGCGCCTTTGAACTCTTACCTCATTTACACTTGAACTTGCACTTGCAGTAATGTTACCGGGAGCAATGGTATGGTGGATCAGATCAAGTCCGAAGCGGATATTATGGCTGTTATTCAAGGCTAGCTGAAAATCCTGTTTAAGGTTCATATCCCTGATTGATGAGTTTACTTTAAAATTATTTTCTTGCAAAAAGTTCTGAATCACATAATTATAATTACTGTAAATAAGTGAAGTATTAGAGAATAATCGATTACTATATAAATGATTCCAGCGTAAGGTTGCAGTAGTATTTCCCCAACCAAATCCAAATGTTTCGCTTAGGCCGAGTTCATCGCGACCAAAATATCCGGAAAGATAAATGGTATTTTTTTCATCGATCTGGTAATTTGCTTTAGCATTGAGGTCGTAGAAATATAGCGTGTTATTCTTGATTGAACTATCACCTGAAAATGCTAGAAATGCATCAGCATAGGTGCGGCGGCCACTGATCATGAATGAGCCTTTATCCTTAACAATCGGTCCTTCAAGTTTAAGCCTTGAAGAGATCAATCCGATTCCTCCTTCGGCAGTGTATTCTTTCTTATTTCCATCGTTCATTCTGATATCCAAAACAGATGATAATCTACCTCCATACTGAGCAGGCATTCCTCCCTTAAAAACACTGACATCTTTTATGGCGTCTGAGTTAAAGGTGGAGAAGAATCCAAGTAAGTGCGAGGCATTGTAAACGGGTGCTTCATCTAACAGGATGAGATTTTGATCTGTAGATCCTCCCCGTACATAAAAGCCGCTGTTTCCTTCACCGGCAGATTTTATTCCGGGGAGCAATTGTAAAGTTTTAAGAATATCGCGCTCTCCAAAAAGTACGGGTACATTTCTGATTTCACTCAGATTAATTTTGGCTACACCCATTTGGGCATTTATCACATTGTCATTCCTCTTTTCGGAGCTGATTACAATTTCATCAAGAATATTGTCTGGAACCATATTCAAGTCTAGCTTAGTATCCGCATTGACGCTGATCCTTCTGTTGATCGTTCTATAACCAACATAGCTCAGGCTTAAATCATAATCTCCAGAGCTTAGTTTATACGAAAAGAACCCATAGGCATTTGTACTGGTTCCTACTTGTGCCTTTCCGTTAAATTTAAGGGTAACACCAATTAATGTCTCTCCAGAAAGTGAATCTTTTACGATCCCATTTATGGTATAATTGTCTTGGGATTTGCTATTTATTGTAAAGAATACTAGTAGGAAACAAGTCAGGAAGATATTTTTTAAAAATAGCATTCTATTAATTTATAAAAAGGTATTGCCCTACTGTTTTAGACTCTAGTATAACATACGTTACTTCTGCAAAGCTAAAGAGTTTCAGCCATCTATTTTTCTTTGATTGCAAGTTAATTTAAGACAATTGAATTTTAATATTGGCTTGACAATGCAATGCTACGCTGAATAACCTATTTGTTAAATGTCTTGATTTCTTTTAAGAAATATAATTTTAGCTATATTTATTCCTCCACAAACATATTCCAAGATGAAAATCAATTATCTGTTAGTTTTAATTTCCTTTTTAGGCTTAACATCCTGTTCAACTAATTCAGAAAATAAAAGTGCAGCCGCCAAAGACAGCTTACAGACCTATGTAGCAGAACGCCTTCCAATTTATGCCAAAGTAAGGCTTACTACAGATATTCAAAAGTTGACAGAAAATGAGCGAAAGGTTTTGCCTCTTCTCATCAAAGCAGCTGAGATCATGGATGAACTTTTTTGGAAGCAAAGTTACCCGCAGCGGGATAGTTTGCTGGCTACCGTTCAGGATCAGAAAACTAAGGAATTTATAGTTATAAATTATGGTCCGTGGGATCGATTGAATGATAATAAGCCTTTTGTTAAAGGAGTTGGCCCAAAGCCTGCAGGTTCAGGTTTTTATCCTGTTAATATGACAAAAGAAGAGCTTGAAAGTTCAAATGTTGCAGATAAGAAGGGATTATATTCTATGATTCGACGAACAGAATCAGGAAAATTATTTTCGGTTCCGTATAGTATTTTTTTTAAAGATGATTTAGTTAGGGCAGCTAATTTGCTCAAAGAAGCAGCAGCGCTTTCAGGTCCAGGGCAGTTGAGACGCTACCTCACTTTTAGGGCTGAAGCTTTACTTACAGATAATTACATGCCTAGTGATTTAGCTTGGATGGATATGAAAAATAATGGTCTGGATATCATTATTGGTCCGATAGAGAATTATGAAGACGGTCTGTTTAATGCTCGCGCTGCTTTTGAAAGTTATGTATTGGTTAAAGATAAAGAATGGACAAAGCGATTGGAAAAATATGTAAGTATGCTTCCTGAGCTTCAGAATGGACTTCCTGTTGAAGCGGCTTATAAAAAGGAAACGCCTGGAACTTCTTCTCAGCTTGCTGCATTTGATGTAGTTTATTATGCGGGAGATGGAAATTCTGGTGGAAAGACAATTGCAGTGAATTTGCCAAATGATGAGAAAATCCAGCAATTGAAAGGTACCCGACGTTCGCAGTTAAAAAATGCAATGCGTGCTAAATTTGATAAAATAATGGTACCTATTTCGGCTGAACTGATAGATAAAAGCCAACAAGAGTACCTTAAATTTGATGCATTTTTTGCCAATGTGATGTTCCATGAGGTAGCCCATGGTTTGGGAATCAAATCAACTATAACAGGTAAAGGTTACGTAAGAGAGGCCTTGCAGGAACAATATTCTTGGCTGGAAGAAGGAAAAGCTGATATTCTTGGTTTATATATGGTAAGTAGTTTACTTAAGAAAGGCGAAATGGAAGGAGACATCAAAGATTATTATACCACCTTTATGGCTGGGATCTTGCGTTCTGTACGCTTTGGCGCTGGCGAAGCACATGGAAAGGCAAATATGCTATGCTTTAATTTCTTTAATAGTAAGGGTGCTTTTGAACGTACTCCTGAGGGAACCTATAAGGTAAATTACGAAAAGTTTGAGTCTTCTATGAATGAATTAACCAACAAGATTCTGGTTCTTCAAGGAAATGGAGATAAGGCTGCGGTTGAAAAAGTACAGAAAGAAATGGCTTTAATTCATAAAGAGCTTAAATCAGACCTTGACCGATTGAGTAAAAAAGGAATTCCGGTTGATGTTATCTTTGAGCAGGGCCTGAGTGTTTTGGGTCTACAATAGGTTTAGCATATTTCTATCAATTAACATGAATTTATTGACCTGCCTGAGCAAGGATCTTTTCATTCAAACGGATATATTCAGCATTATTCAACACTTTAGCTGCTTCAATTCCAGCCCTGGCAGTTTGTGCCGCTCCCATTTTATCACCTATTTTTAACTGAATACGAGCTTTCTGGTATTTGAACCAGGGTGCTTTCTGATCCCCGGCTTCGGCAATATTAATCCATTCTAATGCTTTTTTCAGGTCTTTCCCATTTTCAAAATAATAAATTGCTGCTGGGTAGAACGGTGGTTTTTCAGACTTCATGGCTGCATCAATATTGGCCATCACTTTAGAGTCGACCTCTGCTGTCATTTTTATTGTTATTCGGGTATTTTCCCAAGAAAGATCAAGATTTGCACTTGAAGGCATCACATCGCTAAAATTGATGCTGAAAGTTTCCAGGCGGTTAATCAGTTTAGTTGGTTTTACTTTAAAACGTAAAACATCTTCTGCCTGCTTATATTGGTAGGATCCCCATTGCTTTGTTTCTTTATTTAAAATAATAGTCCATTCATCTTTGCCTGGAATAGTAAAAAGGGCATATTCACCCGGTAATACTGTATTTCCTTCAAGGGTAACTGCATCTGTAAATGTGATGACAGTTGCATCATTAGCACCCGTACGCCATACTTGTCCAAAAGGTGCCAGATCTTTTTCTAAACTTCTGCCTTTGATATTTGGTCTTGAATACTTGACTGTTACTTTTCCAAGTCCGAATTCCTGTATAATGGTTTGAGAGCTACTCGTCTGCGGCATTTTAAGCTGCGCAGTGGCATTCAGACAGGCCAGGCTGATCAGTACAGATGTAAATAGAATGGATATTTTCTTCATGTGTTTTATGGATTAAACTTTCAATCACCTAAGCTATTGGATCAATGACGGTTATTTGTGTAATAAATGTAAAACAAAATTCTTGTTTGGATCCTCAATTGGCTGATTAGGTTTGATTTTTATTTATTCCCTGATCAGTTCATTAAAAGCATATTCTGTAATCATTTCATGATTGCCTTCAAAAATTGTAAGTCCTATATTCCCCGATTGCTTTTTAAGAAATACTTTTCTATCTGCGATACGACCCAAATCGCCCAATGCTTTTCTAAATTCCAGTAAGTATAGTTTTTCAGAATCACTTACAAAAAGTGTGTTATCATTAACCAGCTTGTCTTTTAATACTTTATTATAAAAGTTGATGGAGTGAGTAATGGGTACACTGCCCTGAATTCCATCATAAACACCGGCAAAGATTTGCAATTCTGTTGTGTTTAATTTTTCTACCGGAGTTTTCCAATAAATTGGTGATTTCTTAATAGCAATTTCAATATTGAGACTATCTTTTGAACTGGTACAGGCTAGGATGTTTTCTGCATATTTTGTTCCCATGATCTTACTTTGTGCATACCAGGCAGTCAAGTCAGAAATGGGAACCCAAGCAGAAAAACGTCTGATGGAATGTTTTGATTTCATGAAAGTTGCCAGCGTAGCATATCCACCACCGCTTGAACCGATAACATAGATTCTGGAGAGGTCTACTTTAAAATTCTTGATTGCATAATCGATCGCATCATCGATATCTTGCATTACCAGATCACTGCAACAGGCATCTTTTGTCCAGTTTACTCCCCTGAAATCAGGATGGATGTAATTAAGGTCTTTTGCTTTGGAAAGAGCAGCAAGTTCATCTTTCTGTTCGTAAGTGCCACTCCAGCTATGCAGACTCACCACTAATGGCCCGGGTGCTGCAGATTTAGACTTAAAAAAATAGGCTTTTTGTTGAGAATTATCCAGGGAAGATTTTAGTTCAATCACTTTAAATTCAGGTTCCCAATCAGTTTTTCGGGTATCATCAAAAGGGGTGAAAGTAGCAGTAAATTGCTTATTAATAGCATTCCACAAGGTTTCGTTTTGGGTAATGAAGATACCGGTGGCTAGGCCAAGGATTAAGATCAGGATGTATGAAGCCGTTGTTTTCATTGTGAATAAATTTATTTGCAAAGCTTGAGTTTATTAGGCTGAATATCTGGAATTAAAATTAATTCTTTTTT
>Ga0208960_1001889_pt1 | contig 10948 bp, 7 predicted proteins | sample GreLakmeON33MSRF_FD_187703 | JGI IMG/M metagenome (GOLD analysis project Ga0208960, IMG submission 187703) | Freshwater lentic microbial communities from great Laurentian Lakes, MI, USA - Great Lakes metaG ON33MSRF (SPAdes) | ecosystem: Environmental > Aquatic > Freshwater > Lake | place: Great...
TTATAACGGCCTGCACCTCGTCGTCACTCACCACTACCTCGATCTTCACCTTCGGCAGAAAATCAACGGAATACTCCGCACCACGGTAGGTTTCTGTGTGTCCCTTCTGCCGGCCAAATCCCCGGACTTCTGTCACGGTCATGCCCTTGATTCCCTGCGCATTGAGCGCGTCTTTTACTTCCTCCAGCTTGAAATGCCGGATGACAGCTTCGATTTTCTTCATGGTGATTCTCCTGTGAGGTGGGGCTTTCAACGAATGACTCCAGAAAACCATACGTGATTTTCTGCCGGGAGCCATACGCATGCGCGCTAGCGATCCCTCTCCGCATCGATATCCATTCACAACCTATGCACACCGCATGCCGAACAGGCAAGGCGTTTTTTGTGCGAGCGATTCGCAGTTCTGCCCAAAGACGCTGTCGCATTTCCAGAGCGCCGGCATAAGCCATAATCCACCGGGTCCCGCACGCCTCTGCCAAAGTGCCGTGCTAGCTGCTGTTGAAAGGTCCTTCGCAAACTGTCTCGCGAACGAGGCGCACCGTCATGCAAATGATACGCATCGCATGATCTGGCATGCGGCCGCGTTTTGGGTCGGTTACTTTTTTCAGCCCAGAGAATTCATGGACGGCGAAAGCTGGATCCATCCAGACCATGGCTCTTCATGAGGCGATAGAGCGTGCCTCGTGGGAGATGCGCCTCGCGAGCGGAGGCGGAAACATCCCCCAGATGCCGGGAGAGCAATTCCGTGAGGTACTGCTTTTCAAATCTCGCACTATGGATGGCACGCTGCGCAAAATAGCCTACGGCTCCCGCTTCGGCCCCCACCGCATGGCCTGCTGCAGCAACAAGTTCGTCCGGCAAGTCCTCGACGCCAGCCATCGTGGTGCGTGCCATGGCGATCGCCCGCCGTACCACATTCTGCAATTCACGCACATTGCCTGGCCAGTGATAGCTCCGAAGCACCTGATAGGCATCTGTCGAGAGCCCTCCTGTGGCCTTACCCATCTCCTGGCTGGCCCGGTTGGCACAATATTCTGCCAAGAGGCCGATGTCGTCGCCGCGTGCCCGCAGCGGCGGCAGGTCGATCCGCACAACATTGATTCTATAAAAGAGGTCGCGACGAAACTCACCGCGTTCGAGCATGGCGTCGAGATTGCGGGACGTAGCGGCAACGACTCGAACGTCGACAGCCGTTTCTTGCCTCGCACCCACTCGCCGCACTCGCCGTTCTTGCAGCACTCGCAGGAGCTTCGCCTGCAAGGGCAGGGGTAGTTCACCAACCTCATCCAAAAAAAGCGTGCCGCCGTCGGCAAACTCCACCAAGCCCATGCGTCGGGCATCGGCCCCTGTAAACGCACCTCGCTCGTGCCCGAAAAGTTCGCTCTCCATCAAAGCATCTGGGATCGCACCGCAGTCTACCGGCACAAATGGGCCCGCCGCACGACGGCTGCGACTATGCAGAGAGCGGGCCACAAGCTCCTTGCCGGTGCCCGTTTCACCCGTCACAAGAACATCCACGGAGCTTGTCGCCACCCGATCAATAATCGAATAGACATGCTGCATCGGTGGACTCTCGCCTAAAAAATCATCGAACGAATACGGCCGCTCAACCGCTCGCCTGAGCACTTCCTCGGCGGCCATTCGCCTAGAGGCCGACAAGAGACGCACGAGCGAGTCTTCAAGGTCGGTCTCAACTCGTTTGAGGTCCAAATAATCGCCAGCCCCCGCTTGCAAGCAGGCTCGCGCGGTGTCGACGCTGGGATGCGGATCGATCACCACCATCGGGAGTTGCGGATCGGCTTTTTTGAGCGCGTTGTAAAGCACATCTGCCGTCGGCCCGAGCCTCGCCGTAACGATGCCCAAATCCCACGAGTCGCGAGCGAGGCTGCCGAGCGCTTTCTCGAGGGATGTTTCCACCCGCAGTTCCATCGGCTGCAATCTCGCCACGAGGGTAGCGTAGGGCAGACCGGTGGCCCCCGAGGAATCGACGACGAGAATGCGAGGTTGCCGCATGGCGACTTGTGTCCGCGTGAAAGCGAATGAAATAAAGCGACGGCCGCCTACCCGTGCTCTTGAACCTGATCAGTATGCCGAGTTCACAACGAACCGGCAACTCGCAGCAGTGCCACCCCACGGATCTGCTCGTGAAAGAAGCTGACCCTTCGGGCATCTTTCGGCGTGCCACGGCTCTGGTATATTTCACAGACATGCCCATGGCACAGAAATGCCTAGCCGTGGGCTTGGTCATTGTCTTCGTTATTTTATTCTCTGGGTTTCTATTGTCCCTGTTGAGCAGAGGAGATTTTCGGCGCATGCCCATCGACCCCTACGCAGCGTGTCCCGGCGGCACTGGCAAAAAGATCAAGTTCTGTTGCACCGAATTGGTGTCCGATCTGGAGCAACTCGACCGACTCATCGAAGGAGATCAAATATCGGCTGCACTCGAGCAAGTCGAACGCCTCTCGCAGCGAACGCCGAACCGCGCCTGCCTGATGGCCATGCGAGTCAAGCTGGAGTTAGGCTCTCGGAAATTTGCTGCAGCGGCGGCGAGCAGCCGCGCTTTTCTGTCTGCTTTTCCCGACAATCCGCTGGCCCTGGGGCACGCGGCGGTAGCCGACGCGATTGCCGGACGGTTGCAGGAATCGGCTGCCTTGTTCGACAAGGCCCGCGAAACTGCAGGAGCAGATGTCTCCCCGGACATGATCAACATCGCAGCCACGCTCGTGCAGGCCAGTGCGCAAGCTGGGCACGTCGGATGTGCGCAAGGAATCGTTGAGTGGCTGATCGATAAATCGCTCAGCACCCCAGAAGACCGGCGGCTCTTGGCATCGATCGTTGGCTCGTCGGGGGTGCCTCCGGCACTCCGCACAAAGGTGCGGTTGGCCGATACGCTCGAAAACTCTCCCGGGAAAAAAGAGTTCGATGCGGCACTGCATGCCGCCCGCAACTGGAAGCTCTCTGCCGCCTTGGCGATGTTTCGTTCCCTTCAAAAATCGACTGGCGAAAGCCGGCCGCTCTTCACCAATATTGCCCTCCTGTGCGAGATGCTGGCTCGCCCATTTGAGGCGTCTGAGGCATGGCTGGCCGTTGCTCGGCTACCAAACGTTCCGTACGACGATGCCGTCGAAGCCACCGGCCGCGCCATTGCTCTAGAAACTGAGGCCGATGAAGATCGGTCGCCTCAGGTGCCGTTTGAGCGAGCTAAGGCCCCGCTGGCTGCCAGCGAGGCGGGCTCCATTGAACTCCTCGAAGACACACTTCGGCACAATGCCCTCTTCGACACCTCCCCATTCGAGCGATCTGAATGGGTTTCGCGAGGTGCTGTGCCACCGCGTTCGGCGTGGCGTGTGTATGAGCCACCGGCCATCCCTGGCAAGGCCTCGCAGCTGCTGGCGCTGTTGCTCATCTTTGGTCGGCAGACCGACCGCGAGCCAGAAGTTGTCCTGCAGGGATTTGCGCCCGATGTGGCTCGAGCCAAGCGAATCGTAGAGCCGCTGCTGCACGTATCTTTTGCCGCGGAATCCGAGCGCGAGGGAATGCCTTCCACCACGCCGACCAACTGGCTGCTGTCTGCGCAGTTTCGAATGCCGCCGCCAGAAAACCTGAAGGAAGGCACGCTGCCAGGCGAGGCATCGGTTTTTGAGAGAATGTTTCACGAGCAGCAAGCAGCCGCCTGGGATCGGTTCCGCGCCGTCTGGCCCGATACGCCGCTGCCAGAGCTCCTCGGCAAGTCACCGAGAGAGGCGCTCAGGCAGCCAGAAGGTGCGTGGCGAGTCGAGTCATTGTTGTCGGAGGGGGAAGCCACCTCCCGACGCCGCGACGCTGCTGATGCTTGGGCTGCTATGCGATTGCAATTGGGCGTAGCTGTGCCCTCTGCCATCGAATCTATCACCCCCATGCAGGATGTGCCTCCGATGCGATGGCATCGGGTGTCGCTAGGGTCGCTGGACTTGGACCAACTCCGCGGAATTTTTATGACGGCGGTCGATGCAGGTTTTGATCTGGCAGCCGAACGGGCCGCAGAGGCGATCGTGGCGAGATCCGACGCTGCGCCAGTCGACCGCATGGAGGCTTGGAGCCTGCTTGAGGATCGCGCTGAGTCGAGCGTGCGGAAACTCGAAATCATTCAAGAGCTCAGAGCACTGGCCGCAACGCTCAAGGCCAGCGACGGCATGATTGACGTGGCTGAACTCCGCATCCGGCTGCAGCGGGGCGATCAAGCCGACATCATGCGGCTTCTGGATCACCTACGACGGGATCACTCCCGAGATCAGAAGGTCCTCGAATCGCTCGCGGCGGTGCTCAGCGAGGCCGGGATCGATCTGTCCAGCTTCGCAGGACAGGCCCAAGGCGGCGGAGTACCGGCTCTCGGTGCAGCGGGCGTGAGTGACGCAACTCAGCCCACAGGCAGCGCGATCTGGACTCCCGGGGGGAGCCAGCAACCTGGGCCACAAGGTGAGAAGAAGGCCATCTGGACGCCGTGAGATGGTATGGCAACATCCCGCCCAACGTTTGACTTATCGGCAATGCAGCGAGCCCTTGAACTGGCCCTGCGTGGGCAGGGGCATGTCGAGCCAAATCCATTGGTTGGTGCAGTCATCGCCTCGTCCGACGGCACGGCTATTGTTGCGGAAGGGTGGCACGCTCGTTTTGGCGAAGCGCATGCTGAGGTGGCTGCCCTCGTGGCAGCTGGCACGAATGCCCGTGGCGGCACGCTCTACGTAACGCTCGAACCCTGCTGCCATCAAGGCAAAACGCCCCCCTGCACGTCGGCCATCATCGCCGCAGGCATTGCTCGAGTGGTTGTGGCCTCTGGTGACCCATTTCCTGCCGTCAATGGGGGTGGAATAGCCGCGCTTCAGGCGGCGGGAGTAGTTGTGGAGGTGGGCCTCAACTCACAGGAGGGAATGCGTCTGATCGCCCCATTTTGCAAGCTGGTGACGCAAAAAAAACCGTGGTTGATTGCGAAGTGGGCCATGAGTCTGGATGGCCGCATGGCCACCCATCCGCCGGACAGTCCCTGGATCTCGTCCGAAGAATCTCGAGCCATCGTGCACGAACTGCGAGGCAGAGTCGATGCGATCTTCGTTGGCATAGGCACGGCGATAGCCGACGACCCACTCCTCACAGCCCGTCCGGCCGGTCCGCGACAACCGCTGCGAATTGTGCTCGACACGCAGGCCCGCTTGCCTCTCTCCAGCCAATTGGTGAAGTCGGCCAGAGACATACCGCTGCTTGTGGCCACCGGCCCTGAAGCTCCCGTTGAGCGACTAGCCGCCTTACGCGAAAGTGGCTGCCATATCTGGCAGGGACGCGAACCATCTCGCGCTGCTCGCTTGGAATCGCTTCTCCAAGAACTGGGCGATCGCCGGATGACAAACGTTCTCGTGGAGGGCGGCTCTGAGGTGCTGGGCAGCTTGTTTGCTCACAAGGCAATCGATGAGGTCTGGACATTTATCGCACCGAAAATCATCGGCGGTAATGCCCCCCAATCACCACTCTCGGGAGAGAGTCTTTCCGGTATTTCCGACGCATCAGCACTCGATATTGAGCACATCGCCTATCCTGGTGGCGATATTTTCATGCGAGGCCTTCTACGATACCCTCGGACGACGTAAAAGGACTTCTCATGCATCCTCCACAGAAGATTTCGCTCGTACTCAGCGACGTGGATGGCACGCTTGTAAATGCCGAAAAAGTGTTGACGCCACGCGCTCAGCAGGCCGTCCACCGCTTACGTGATGCCAACATCCGGTTTGCTATCACCAGTGGCCGTCCGCCTCGCGGCATGGAAATGCTGATCGAACCGCTGCAACTCGATACCCCCATCGCCGGCTTCAACGGCGGCATGTTCATGAACGCACAACGAGAGTTTTTTGAGGAAAAAACGCTGCCCGAGGACGTCGTTGGCGAAGCCATCGAACTCATTCGTTCGCACGGCCTTGAACCGTGGGTGTACAGCGGCAACGCTTGGTTGGTGCCTGCATGGGATGGGGCCCACGTGAGGCACGAATCCTCCACAGTTCAATTTGCGCCCAGCGTCGTCACCGACTTTGGCACGGCGATTCAAGGGGCCATCAAGGTGGTTGGGGTCAGCGACGATCTCGATGCAGTAGAGCGATGCACGACCGCCTCAAAGGCTGTGTTCGGCCAACGGGTATCCGCCAGCCGCTCGCAGCCGTATTACCTCGACATCACCCATCGCGACGCCAATAAGGGGGCTGTAGCCGAATATCTGGCAGGAGTTTTAGGCATTCCCTTCGAGGAGATCCTCACGATCGGGGACGGGCTGAATGACGTGCTGATGTTTCGCAAATCAGCGTTTAGTATCGCGATGGGCAATGCAGCCGAAGCGGTTAAGTCGGTAGCCAGCGCCACGACCGACTCACATGCCAACGAAGGCTTTGCAAAGGCAATCGAGCAGTTCGTCTTGGGCGAAGACTTCATTCAGCAGGCAAATCCCGAATGACGTTTTGCCAGTGAGTGACCGTGGCGTCCGACTTGATTGCTGTCTCGGCAATAGCCACTCGCAGCGATCGGAGCACATCAAATACGACGGCCACTTGCTTGAGCGCGTCTTTGGCCTGCTCGTTCTCCACGTCGGCCGTGAGCTCTATCTCTTTATCAACCTCTCCGTCTCGCTGCTGCACGCAGCCATAGCGGGTCAGATAGACGATCCACGGCTGCACTGCATCGACCAGCCCCGCGACATCCAATGTGGCAGCTCCGGCTAAAGGCTCGTCAAATTTCGACAACTGCGAACCGGTTTCAAGGCGCGTCTCTATCAAGAGACGACCAACCTGCTTGGGCAGAAATGCAAACACAGCTGCATCAGCACCCACCCCGATGGAAGGCTTTACCTGCTCGTCGAGCCCCGCATCTGGGATCGCAAACGACCAGAGCATTCCGCCTTCGACCTTCGAGCTCTCTGGTTCGGGCACGCGATAATCAGCAGGCAACACGTCGGGACTCAGTTTCCTGATCTGGTCAACCAGTTCATCCCCGAGTGCAAACAGATCGCTCATCGCCTCTCGAAAAAGCTTGGGGTCGCTGAGACCCAGCACGATGGCTGGCTCAAAGATCGGGAGAGGTTGTGCTGATTCTGGCAGCTCATTTTGAATCTTCTTGGTCTTACTCTTGGCATCCAGCACAAACCCAATCTGGCCGTCAGCCAGAGACGGGATGATCTTCTTTCGCAGAACTCCCAAGAACTGAGTGCCTAAAGGGCCCAAGTGCTCTTCGACTTGGTCCCATTGCTCGCGGGCGTTTTCATCAGCCTTTGGGAGCAAATATTTTTTGAAGAAAGACCATCCCATGTCAGACCACAGCACGAAATCCTCAAACTGGCCTGGGGCTGCCTTGGCTCGAAAGACGATCGCCCCCAGCGGCGCGCCGCCAGTGTGTTCCAAAAGCTCCAGCCGCTTCGACCCGTCTACGGGTAGATTTCCAGTCCAATTCCATGAGTACCCCTCGTAGCCTTCGGGTGCCCGAAACGAGAAACCCAGCCAAGGGCCTGGTACGGGCAACCGCTTCTTGTATCCCTCGGCAACCCTCGCGAGGTTTTTGCGGGCGTCTGCGGCGGCCCCTTCGGGCAGGCCAGCTGCTTCGGCAACCAAGTCGCTGAGCTTTGCCATCTGTGCGATGTCATCGGCCGACGGAGCCAGCGACGTGGCAAGCGACTGGCTCATGTAGGCAATGCTGGTGATCGGCTTGTCCTTGTGTGCTAACAGTGGCTCCAAGGGCTTGGTGGCAAGCAACCCAGACTCCCCATCGTTTTTCACAACAAGTTTTTCGAGGTGGTCGGCCGAGTCGCCGATCGAGAGGATCACACGATCGCCAATCACGCCAATCGCCACGACGAAATGGAGGCTGCGGAGTTTCTCGACGACCGCGTCCAGCCCGTCGATTTCCATCCCTTCAGCTGCCTCCCGAACAAGTTCATCCCAAGGCACCATGTGTCCCTTGAGCGTAAACGTCAACACATCGACTCCCTTGATCGTGCGCCGCTCAAGCGAATCCGAGAGATCCGAATTGCCCGTAAAAAGCTTGATGAGCACCTCAATCCGCTTGAGTTGGGATCTGCCAGAGTCCAGCTTTGTGGTCTGAAATCCCCACACCAGGTCTGGAATAACAATCGAATCCACGTTGTCGATGAGCGTCTGGAGAAGCAGGCGGGTTTGCAGCTCTTGGGCCGAAATCGGCTCGGCCAACTCCTCGTCGGCCTCCGCCACCTGAAAACGTACCGGCCACACAGGACGGCGGCGTGGAACTGCTACGCCCTCGTCCTCATCTTCATCCATTTCCTGCTCGCCGTCAGCCTCGATATTCTGAAACGCCTCGATGTCGATACCACCAAGCGACCTATCCCCACTGGCCATCTGCAGGATGGCTGCGGCCTGCTGGGCCTGCTGCAGTTTCTTTATTAAATCCAGAAATGTGACGCAGGAGGGTTCGCCATAAAGAAACGTGTCGGTGGAAATCATGTCCTTGAGCAACTCCAGAGCCTGTTCGTTCTCGGGCAGTTCCATAAACGTGGCCACCATCGAAAGTGGACTTCCAGGCTGGGTTGTTTGCTCCTCAATCGATTCGATTGCCCGAGCCACGGCAGGCAGTTTTTTGAGCGCTGCACATGCGTTGCTCTTCAGAAATGCCTGATACTGTTCACGCAGACGGAGCGTGGATGAGACAAAGGCAGCGTCCTTGGGCACCATCGCCACTCCGCTTGCAAAAGCCTCGTCCGTTTGAGCAGGTGCGGCCATCACCCGAACGGAAAACAAACTGCCGACCGTTGCCAAGACCAATGCAAAACAAGCAACGACCATGCCTGCACGCCGCATCAACGACTGCCGCACGGCCGAGCGCTCGGGCATTAAAAACAATTGGCCTAAATTCCTCTGCTGTACGTGACACATGTGGCGGGTGCAGGCCATCGATTCATCCTTTCAAATGGAAATCAATTGAATCCAAACAGACTCATGCTTCTGTGCCGTGAGTCGTGGCAATGACAAGCGACTGCTTGGCCTATTAAGATACGCGAAGCCACGTCCAAAGACCACACGAAAAGCTTTTCTTTTTTCTGACTCTGTCATCCGATCCTGCGAAAGGAAACCCCACGTGCTCATCAAATCCACGCACATTGTGGACACATTCGCCGAGGCCTTCCGGCTGCGGTTCGTGCGAATTATTGTCACGGCCCACGATGCTTATTGGTTGGATGCCGCCGTACGATCCGTCTGCGGCTACGGCACCAGCGTGATTGGATGTGATGCTGAAATCGGCGTTGAAAGGCATCTGGACATGAACGACACGCCCGACAGACGGCCGGGGGCAGCCATCTTAGCATTCGGGTTCTCCCCCGACGGCCTTGGGCAGGCGATTGCCAACCGCACAGCCCAGTGCCTCCTGACATGCCCAACGGCATGTGTTTTTGATGGTCTACCAACGGCTGTTGAACGGGTGCCACTGGGATCGCACATCCGCTTCTTTGGTGATGGCTTCGAAAAAACAAAGGTTGTGGATGCACGCCGCCTCTGGCGGGTACCGGTGATGGATGGAGAATTCTTGGTCGAAGAATCGGTCGGAATCGAAAAAGGGATCGGGGGCGGCAACTTTATTCTGCAAAGTGGATCGCTGGAGGGCGGGCTGGCAGCGGCGCGTCGGGCGACCGATGTCATTGCTGGAATGGCTAATGTGATTGCACCGTTTCCGGGGGGAGTCGTTCGGTCTGGCAGCAAAGTGGGCTCTCGGTCCAAAGCCTTGCGGGCCTCCACCAACGAAGCGTTTTGCCCTTCGCTTGTAGGGCGGGTCGAGACCGGCCTTGTGAAAGGGGCTCATTGCGCACTAGAGATTGTGATCGACGGAATCGACGAGCAGGCCGTTGGCGATGCCATGACCTCTGGAATTCAAGCTGCAATCGGCCCGGAACTCCTGGCTGTTTCAGCGGGCAACTACGGCGGCACGTTGGGAAAATTTCGGTTCCATCTTCACCAGCTTCTCACAACTGCCTGAAGTGACATCTTGGTTGACCTTCTCTGGGGTGCCCGACTTCTGGTACTTCTCCGCGTGCTCGGCTGGCATCTCGCCGGTTGGCCCCCACCTCCACCCCACTGGTTCACCCTTGCAGGGTTTTAACGATGTCTGACCGACCCTCCCGACAGGATCTTGTTGTCGTGCCGAAGCGAGTCAAATTACCGGTCGTGATCGGAGCGATTGCATGTGCGTGTGCTGGCTTCGGCGTTGTGTTGACTTTTGGGATTGGTCGATCCAGCCCGCGGCCCTCCATGGATACAGCCGATACTCTGCGTGTTGTGCCCGATGAAAGAGCCGTCCAAACATCTCTTGAATCCTCCGCGGAACCCGACCGCATCTCGCCGCCGGATGCCGAAAATTCGACCGTTAGCCAACGCGGTTGGCATGCCCCTGCGGCGACTACCGAAAGGTCTCAGAGCAGTTCTCGCTATCCGATTTCTCCTGCTTCGCTCGACGCTCCGGAAGGCATTGAGACAGCGGCCGAAAACTCCGCAGGTTATTCCAGATTCTCTGACTCGGCAGCGGCGACTCCTGAAACGGCACAGTCCGATCCAGAGCAAGGGGCCCCAAAGCCCGAAGCAATGCCGCCGAACACGCTCCCAGAAGAGGGCGACGAACTGGCGCCTGCCATTCCAGCGGTGGCCGTAGAGGCAACTGTACCACCAACTCATCTGGCCTCTGCAGCGAGCGATAGAGAGCCAACGGCTTCAGTTGCGTCGCCAGCGGCGGCACCGATGCCCTCGCCACCACAGGCCCCCGTTGCATCGGCGCCACCGGCTCCGCTGCCATCGGCACCAGCCGCCCCTGTTGCGACAATGCCTGCGACACTGCCAGCCTTGATGCCGTCGCAGGATCGCTATGCCTCCGCCAACACATCGCTCCCAGTTTCGGCCAATCCATTGCGAGCCGCCGCGCCGCA
>Ga0208960_1001891_pt1 | contig 10932 bp, 10 predicted proteins | sample GreLakmeON33MSRF_FD_187703 | JGI IMG/M metagenome (GOLD analysis project Ga0208960, IMG submission 187703) | Freshwater lentic microbial communities from great Laurentian Lakes, MI, USA - Great Lakes metaG ON33MSRF (SPAdes) | ecosystem: Environmental > Aquatic > Freshwater > Lake | place: Great...
TGCGTCACGACCACTGTTATGCCGTCAAAGGCCTGGCCCAGGGCCGCTGCCAGCCAAGCCTGGCAAAGCAGCGACTCTTCACGCACCTGCTGCGCCAGCATGGGTTGGCCGTGGCGGGTCGTGCCGGCTTTTTTGAGGTAGAAGTTGGCCGCTCGAAAAGCCTTTTCCCGGGACTTGAGCTGTGCGCCGAGCAGGTTGACCGTGTGCCCGGCGGCGCCCGGGCTTGGCGCGAGCGCATCAAAGTCGCTCCACAGTGTGGTGCCGATAAAGCGCACTGCCCGCGAGCCGTTGATGCCGGCCTGGGGCCAGATCAGCAGTTCGCGCTCTAGCCAGGTGATGCCCAGCCTCGCGCAGGTCTGGCGCAACCGCGCATGCGCGGCATCAAAGTCCAGACCGTCGTACTCGTGGTTACCCGGCACATACAGCACGGGTGTGGGCCAGCCATGGCGGGGTGAAAAGCGGGCCAGCCCGAAATCGGTGTCGCTTAGCTTGGAGCCGCTTTGGTAGGAGCCAATGTCGCCGGCCAGCACCAGCAGGTCGGCGCCGGGTGCGGGCCGGGGCGTCCAGTCGGGCTGCGCTTCAAGGTGCAGGTCAGAGAGCAGCTGGATTTTCATGGACTTGAGGCGTTGCCGGTGGCTGCCAAGCATGCCACACTGGTCCGGGCGCCGGATCAGCCGGCGCAGGCTGGCGACTTGTGTTCGATCGGCCGGCCCAACCAGGCCTGTCGCTTCAGGCTGCAGCCAACCGCTGCTGCATCGCTGCGCGGGTGCGCTCCAGCGCCGGCGGTAGGTGGTGGGCGAGTTGCTCAAACAGCGCCTGGTGCAGGGCCAGTTCTTGCGTCCAAGCGGCCTTGTTGATGTGGGTGACAGCGGCAAAATCGGCCAGGGTAAAGGGTATGCCGGCCCACTCGATCTCGTCATAGGCCGGACTCAGACCGAATATATTTTCCACCCCCGCGACCCGCCCTTCGATGCGGTCTACCATCCATTTCAGCACCCGCATGTTGTCGCCATAGCCGGGCCAGACAAGCTGGCCATCATCCCCTTTGCGGAACCAGTTGACACAGAAAATTCGTGGCAGCGCCGGGCTGCCGGCTGCCCGGCCCTGCGCCATGTTCAGCCAGTGTTGAAAATAGTCGCTCATGTTGTAGCCGCAAAAGGGCAGCATCGCAAATGGGTCTCGTCGGACCACGCCCATTTGGCCGGCCGCCGCAGCGGTGGTCTCCGAGCCCATGGTGGCCGCCATGTAGACCCCCTCGGTCCAGTCCCGCGCCTCAGTGACCAGGGGTACCGTGGTGGAGCGCCGCCCGCCAAAAATAAAGGCGTCTAAGGGCACGCCCTGTGGGTCGTCCCAGGCCGGGTCAAGCGCTGGGTTGTTGGTGGCGGCCACAGTGAAGCGGGCATTGGGGTGCGCTGCCTTGGCGCCGGTTTGTTTGGCGATCTCGGGCGTCCAGTCTTTGCCCTGCCAGTCGATGGCGTGCGCTGGCGGCTCGCCCATGCCCTCCCACCACACGTCCCCGTCGTCGGTCAAGGCAACATTGGTAAAAATCACATCATGGCTCAGGCTGGCCATGCAGTTCGGGTTGGTCTGGTTGTTGGTGCCCGGGGCCACACCAAAATAGCCGGCTTCGGGGTTGATGGCATAGAGCCGGCCGTCGGCATGGGGCTTGATCCAGGCGATGTCGTCGCCGATGGTGCTGACCTGCCAGCCGGCAAGGGCTGTGGGCGGGATCAGCATGGCGAAATTGGTTTTGCCGCAGGCGCTCGGGAAAGCTGCTGCAACATGGTACTTTTTACCCATCGGCGAGGTGACACCCAAAATCAGCATGTGTTCGGCCAGCCAACCCTGGTCGCGGCCCATGGTGGAGGCTATGCGCAGCGCAAAACACTTTTTACCCAGCAGGGCGTTACCGCCGTAGCCCGAGCCAAAGCTCCAGATTTCCCGGCTTTGCGGGTAGTGCACGATGTATTTGGTCGGGTTGCAGGGCCACGGCACATCGGCCTGGCCGGCGGCCAAAGGCGCACCAACCGAGTGCACGCAGGGCACGAAGTCGCCATCGCTGCCAAGCAGGGCATAAACCCCGCTGCCCATGCGAGTCATGATGCGCTGGTTCACCACCACGTAGGCGCTGTCGGTCAACTCCACGCCGATGTGCGAGATATGGGAGCCCAGTGGGCCCATCGAGAACGGCACCACGTACATGGTGCGCCCGCGCATGCAGCCGGCAAACAGCGCGGGGCTGCCATCGGGCTGGCCGTGTTGCAAAATGCCGCGCATCTCGGCTGGCGCCATCCAGTGGTTGGTCGGGCCGGCCTCCTCTTTGCTGGGCGAGCAGATGAAGGTGCGGTCCTCCACGCGCGCCACATCGCTTGGGTCAGAGCAGGCGTAAAAACTGTTGGGGCGTTTGTGGTGGTTCAGGCGCTTGAAGGTGCCGGCGTCGACCAACAGCTGGCACAGCCGGATGTACTCTTGTTCCGAGCCATCGCACCAGTAGACCGAGGCTGCCTGGGTCAGCGCTGCGACTTCGGCTACCCAGGCGATTAGCCTGCTGTGTTTGATCTCGGCGGGTGCGCCGCAAAGAGGCCCCTGGGTCATGGGCGAGTTCATGGGGTGGTCTGTGGCGGTCTTCATAGGCGATAGATTCTATGAACCCGGGCCGCAGTTACCAGTCGGTTACAAAAAAATGTCGGTTACAAAAAAAGCCATGCAAAACTTGCATGGCTGTGGCAACGGCAGCCGGCTCGGCCCATCAGGCCATGGTCACGGCGATGAAAGCCAGCAGGAAAATGAGTACGCCACCGGCCAGCGGCAGTACAAACGGAATCGCCGAGACGATTTCTTCAACCGGGTCTGCTGGGATGGGCTGGTCTTGTGCTTCGGGCTTGGACATAGGACTACCCGCGGGGGGTCAAGGTTGCTGGACTTCAGATTTTAGCGCCGCTTTAGGGTCAGCCGCTGCAGATGGGCGCGTGCCCAACAGAGCCGCGGCCACGATCATCAGCGCGGCCAGCGCGATGCTCCAGCTGAAGGCCCGCTCGCCCGAGAGCACCAGCAGGGCGGTGGAGGCTAGCGGCGTCAAGTAGCTCAAGATGCCGATCTGCCGCGGATCGCCCCGCTTGAGCGCCATGTCCCACAAAAAAAACGCGGCGCCCATCGGCCCTAGGCCAAGAGCTGCAATCAGCAGCAGGTCCCGAAGGCTAAGGGCTACGCGCGGCTCCAGCGCGGCATGGCAGACCAGCGATAGCAGAGCCGAGACCAGCGCGAAGCCGCCAATGGCAGCAGTTTGGAAGTGCGCTACGCGCCGGGTCAGCAGCGAGTAACTGGCCCAGACCAGGGCCGAGAGCAGGGCCAGCAGGTAGCCCCAAGACCAGCCGCTCGGCCTACCCGGGGCTTCGGCCGGGCCAGCCAAAATCACCACGCCAGCCCCCGCAAAGCCCAGCAAAGCGGCGGCAATGTGAACCCGGCGCAGGCGCAGGCCCGGCAGCAGCAGCGGCGAGAGCAAGACCATGAACAGCGGCCACAGGTAATTGATCAGGTTGGCCTGCACCGGTGGCGCCAGCCGCAGGGCCATGAACAGCAGAAAGTGAAAACCAAACAGCCCGCCCACGCCCAGTGCCAGCGTGGCAGGTGGCACCCGCCAGCGCTTGAGGTCAAAACCTGACAGCGGCAGCGCCAGCAGGCTGCCCACACCTAGCGCCAACCCGGTGAGCAAAAAGGGCGGCACATGGGCCAGCGCCACCCCCAGCGCGGCCAGTGTGCCCCACAAAAGGATGGCGCCCAGGGCCAACAAACTAGGCGGCAGCCGGCTGGACAGGCTGGCAGTTTGGCTGTGCTGGGGGGTCTCGGGCATGGCCTGCAGTGCGCAAAAGCAATGACTATACGGCGCCTGTGCCCCCAGGGTTGCCGGCCTGGCTGGCCCGTGCAGGGGGGTGCGATACTTAAACCGATGGGTGTTGATGTCTTATCCAGCGGCGCACCGGCGCCTGTCAAAAGCCGCTTGCTGCTGGTCGGCCTGTTGCTCTTGCTAGGCGTTGGCTGGGGCAGCACGCAGTCGCTGGGCAAGCTGGCGGTTTCAAGTGGCTACCAGCACTTTGGGCTGATTTTTTGGCAGTGCACCATCGGCGTGCTGCTGCTTGGGCTGGTCAATGTGCTGCGGCGCAAAAGCTTTGCCATCACGCTGGCCGGCCTGCGTTTCACGTTGGTGATTGCCTGCATCGGCACGATTGTTCCCAATTCAACATTTTTCATCGCAGTGGCCCACTTGCCCGGGGGTGTCATGTCGATTTTGATCTCCACCATACCGCTGCTGTCATTCCCGCTGGCGCTGGCGCTGGGCATGGACCGTTTCAGCACCCTGCGCCTGCTGGGCTTGTGTTGCGGCTTTGTGGGCGTGGCATTGATTGCCCTGCCCGAGGCCAGCCTGCCCTCGCCGGCCATGGCGGCCTGGTTACCGCTGGCCATGGTCGGGCCACTTTTTTATGCCTTGGAGGGCAATTACGTTGCCAAATTCAGTGTCGCTGGGCTGGACGCGGTGCACACCATGTTCTGGGCCTCGGCGCTTGCTGCAGCCCTGGCCTTGCCCCTGGCCCTGTGGTCGGGTCAGTGGATCAACCCCTTGCTTGCCTTTGGCGTGCCAGAGTTCGCCCTGCTGGCCTCGTCATGTGTGCATGCCCTGGTCTATGCTGGCTATGTCTGGCTGGCGGCCCAGGCCGGTGCCGTTTTTGCGGCTCAGGTGGCCTATGTGGTGACCGGCTCGGGTGTGCTGTGGGCCATGCTGCTGCTCGGGGAGCGTTTCAGTACCTGGGTGTGGGCCGCGTTGGCGGTCATGCTGGTAGGCCTTTTTTTGGTGCAGCCGCGGCAGCGCCCGGCTCCGGTCTTGCCGGCATGATTCGGTCCTCTCAGGGCCCTGGTGCTCGCCCGGTTGCGCTACGATGTTCGGCTTTGAGGCATTGCCCCATGACGGAGTCCCGGTATGCACAGCCCAAGCTTGCCAGTTAGCGCTTCGCTAGAGCAAAGAACCGCGGCCATCGAGGCGGCGCTGGATGCCCGCGGCTTCAAGCCGGCGGATTTCATTGCCGAGCAGGCACAGATGATCGAGCAGCAGTGGCTGCCCGAAAACGGCGCGCGTCTGGTTGCCAAGGCCTGGAGCGACAGCGCTTTTCGGCAGCGCCTCCTGAGCAACGGCCGGGCCGCGGTGGCTGAACTTGGTTTGGCGATGCCGCCGCACCACCGCCATCTGGTGGCGCTGGAAAACACGCCAGCGGTACACAACGTGATTTGCTGCACACTGTGTTCTTGCACGGCCTTCACCATCATCGGCTTACCGCCTGACTGGTACAAGGAGCTTGAATACCGGGCCCGGGTGGTGCGCGAGTCGCGCACCCTGCTCAAGGAAATGGGCCTGGAGCTGGCGCCTGAGACCGAAATCCGGGTGTGGGACACCACCGCCGACACACGCTATATCGTGTTGCCGGAGCGCCCGCCCCACACCAGTGGCTGGTCCGAGCCTCAACTCGCTGCCTTGGTGAGTCGCGACGGCATGATTGGCGTGGCGCGGCTGTAAGCGGGGAGCACTATGGACGGCATGCATGATTTAGGTGGTAAGCAGGGTTTTGGTCGAGTGCTTTATTCGAACCGGGCGCAGGTGTTTCACGCTCCCTGGGAGCAGCGGGTGAATGCCATGTATGGGCTGGCGGTCAAGCTCGGCCTGTTCAATATGGACGAATACCGCCATGCCATCGAGCGCATGGAGCCGCGCCATTACCTTGCCGCGTCTTATTACGAGCGCACCCTGACCAGCCTGGCCACCCTGTGCGTTGAAAAAACCTTGCTCAGCCATGACGAGTTGGAGCAGCGTGCCCAGGGCCGGTTCCCACTGGCTCTGCCAAGCGCCGCCGGGCGCAGCAACTTGGCTGCTCGCCAAACCTTCAGCCCTGGCCAGCGGGTTCAGGTCAGAACAGACCTGGTGCCCGGCCATGTACGCATGCCAGCGTATGTGCGTGGCAAGCAGGGCGTGGTGGTGGGCGAATCGCCGGCGTATCCTTTTCCGGATGCCCACGCGCATGGCGTGCAGGCCGTCGATGAGCCAACTTACGATGTGCGCTTTGACGCCCTGCATCTTTGGCCAGATTCAGCCGATGCGGCCTTTGTCCATGTCGGCCTGTTCCAAAGCTATTTGCAGGCTGCCCCGGCTTAGGGCTACCCCGGCTTTCCCCCCCCGGCGGCGCCTTGCCATCGACGCGAATTCCTCGCGTTGGCCATGTTTCGAAGTCTCTGGGTCGGGGTACTAGGCCGCCAAATACTGCGCGAGTTGGGCAATGTCGACATTGCCGCCAGACACGATCACGCCCACCCGCTTGCCCCGCAGGTCCAGCGCACCCTGCATCGCGGCTGCCATGGCCAGGGCGCCAGTGGGCTCAACCACCATTTTCATGCGGGCGGCGGCAAAGCGCATGGCCTGCACCAGTTGCGCATCGCTGACCGTCACGATGTCATCTACCAAAGCCTGAATCACTGGAAAAGTGAGTTGCCCCAGCTGCTGGGTTTGGGCGCCATCGGCAATCGTCTTGGGCGTGTCTATTTTGACAATTTGCCCCAGCCGTTTACTTTGTTGTGCATCGTTGCCGGCTTCTGGTTCAACCCCAATCACCCGGCAATCGGGGCTTTGGTGTTGCGCGGCAACGGCGCAGCCTGAAATCAGGCCGCCACCACCCAGGCACACCAGCAGCAGGTCCAGCGGACCGGTTTCTTCAAACAGCTCCTTGGCCGCAGTTCCCTGACCGGCCATCACATGGGCGTGGTCGTAAGGGGGTATTAGCGTCATGCCGCGCTCCTTGGCCAAGCGGCGCCCGATCGCTTCACGATCCTCCGAGTAGCGGTCATAGGCAATCACCTCGGCCCCGTAGCCCCGGGTTGCCGCCAGTTTGACCGCTGGCGAATCCAGCGGCATCACAATTGCTGCCGGAATGCCCAAGAGCTTGGCCGACAGGGCAATGCCCTGGGCATGGTTGCCCGAGCTGAAAGCGCACACCCCGCGCTGGCGCTGCTCGGGCGTGAACTGCGCCAAGGCGTTGTAGGCGCCGCGAAATTTGAAGGCCCCCATGCGCTGAAAATTTTCGCACTTGAAGAACAGCTGCGCGCCGCTCAACGCATCGGCAGTTTGCGACTGCAGCACCGGCGTGCGGTGCGCGACGCCACGCAAACGGTCTTGGGCACTGACAATGTCTGCAAAATCAATCGCAAGCTTCATGATGGGGACCCTGGTGAAGTGCTGCGATGCTACCAAAGTCAGTATGCGCCAGCGCCCCTTAGAATTAAGTGTGATTGCAACATCCTCGCGCCTTCTTCAGCGCTATTTTTTTGGTTTGCGGACCGCTTGTCTGGCTGGCCTGCTGCTGCTCTGCATACCCTTGGCGCAGGCTCAGGCAAGCGCCAAGGCCACCTTCGCCGGGGGCTGTTTCTGGTGTGTGGAGGCCGACTTTGACAAGCTCCCCGGTGTGCTTGCCACCACCTCGGGCTACACCGGTGGCACGGTGGCCAACCCCAGCTATGAACAGGTTGCCGCAGACATCACCGGGCACGCCGAGGCGGTGGAGGTGGTGTTCGATCCAGCGAAGATCAGCTACCAGCAACTGCTCGAATATTTCTGGCGAACCATTGACCCGACCACCAAAGACGGCCAGTTTTGCGACCAGGGCTCGCCGTACCGCACCGCTATCTTCGCCCACGGCAGCGAGCAACTCACGATGGCCCAGGCGTCTTTGGCAGCGCTGCAAAAAAGTAAGCCATTCAAGCCGCCCATCGTGACACAGCTGGTGCTGGCCGGCGTGTTTTATCCGGCCGAGGCCTACCACCAAGACTATTACAAAAAGAACCCCGTGCGCTACCAGTACTACCGCTCAAATTGCGGTCGCGACGAGCGCCTCAAGCAGCTCTGGGGCGCGCCGGCGGCGCCCAAGGCTTTGAAATAACAGTTTTCACAGCGCAATAAACCGGATCTCCGTGGCCGGGATCAGCAGGCTTACAGCCGTGCCCAGGGGCAGGCTTGGCTGGCCACGCACATGCGCTTGGTCGGCCAAAACCAGTGCGCTGCCAACCCGCACCTCATAGCGCAAGAATGCTCCGAGGAACTCTTGGTGGTGCACGACCCCGCTGAGCTGCAGGTGCCCGGCCAGCGCTGGCTGCTCGGCGCTGCACAGGCGCACGGCGTGGGGCCTGAATGCCATTTCGCTTGGCTCACTTGGCGCTACCAAGACGCTTGGCAAGGCCAGCAAGCCCAGTGCGGGCGATGCAAAGCTCGGCCCAGTGTCTCCGGCTAAAAATTGTCCGGCGAACAGGTTTGTCGAGCCGATGAACTGGCTGACAAAGCGGTTTTGCGGGTGGTCGAACAGCGCCAGCGGCGTGCCAACCTGTTGGATTACCCCCTGGTCGAGCACGGCGATGCGATCGCAGGTGGTCAGAGCCTCTTCCTGGTCATGGGTGACAAACAGGGTGGTGATGTTGAGCCGGCGTTGCAGTTTTTTGAGTTCCTGGCGGGTTTGCAGCCTTAGCTTGGCGTCCAGGTTGGAGAGTGGCTCGTCTAGCAGCAGCAACTGCGGCTCGATGGCCAGCGTGCGGGCGATTGCCACGCGCTGCTGTTGTCCGCCCGACAACTGGCCCGGGCGACGCTGCTCCAAACCGTTCAGCTCCACCAACTCCACCACGGCGGCCACCCGGCGCTTGATGTCGGCCGTGGGCAGCCGACGCTCCTCTAGCCCGAAAGCAATGTTTTGAGCCACAGTCATGTGCGGCCAAAGCGCATAGTTCTGAAACACCATGCCCACATTGCGTTGCCAGGGCGGCACCGCGCTGACGTCGTGCCCATCTATCAGTACCCGACCTGCCTGGTTGCGGTTAAAGCCCGCTATCAGGCGCAGCAGCGTCGACTTGCCTGAACCCGAGGGGCCCAGCAAAGCAAAAAACTCGCCGGGCTCGACCTTCAGGTTGATGTCGCGCAGCACCTGGGTCGCGCCAAAGTGCAGCGCCACATTTTCAACCGCCACAGCAACCGGCTTCATGGTGCTGATCCTTTCACATCATGGCTTGCATGGCGGGCTGCCACACGGTGCGTTAGCCAGGTGCCCAAGCCAATCAACAGCACCGCAATAACGCCCAGTGCAGCACCCGGCCCGCGCCCTGAGATCGATTGCATATAAAGGTAGATGCCATAAGACATGGGCGCCAGACTCTCGCGGCTGGTGAGCAGTATGGTTTCTGATATTTCCCCTGCTGCGGTGACAAAGCTCGTTACAAACCCGGCCAAAATGCCGCCCATCATCAGCGGTACCAGCACCCGGCGAAGGGTGCGCCAGCGGCTCGCACCCAAGTTTTCTGCGGCCTCCTCCAGTGCCGGATGTATTTGCGCCATTGCGGCCATACAAGAGCGCAGCGCATAGGGCAGCCGCCGCACGGCGTAGGCGATGACAAAAATCAGCCAGCTGGCGGTGAGTGGCCCGATCCAGGGCAGCTCCACGCCCCTAAAGGCACGCAAGTAGCCAATACCCAGCACCAGGCCCGGCATGGCCAGTGCCACGGTCACCATATGGTCGAGCAGTTGGCGCCCCGGCAATTGCGTGCGCATCACCAGGTAGGCAATGGCTGTGCCCAGCACCACGTCGAGCAGTGCGGCCAAGCCACAGTACAAAAAAGTATTCCAGATCATGCGCGTGCTGTCTTCGAGAACAGTGGCGTAATGCAACAGCGTGAACTGCTCGGGCAGCACCGTAAAGCTCCAAACCTTGGAGAGCGACAACAGCAAAATACCCAGGTGTGGCGACAACACCAACAGCAACACCGCCACGATCCAGCCGTAAGCTAGCAGTGATTGGCTGCCCGAGAGTTTGCGCCGTGGCGAGCTCACCCCGCCGCGCGACTGAATGGCAAAGTCGCCCCGCTGCACAAACCACCAAGCCCCGCCCATCGCGGCAACCGAGAAAAGCACCAAAATAACGCAAATCACATAGCCGATCGGGTCTTCCAGGCCAATCGAGGTCACCCGCAAATAGGCTTGTGGCGCCAGCATATTTGTCACATTGAGCACCAGCGGCGTGCCAAGATCATCGAATACCTTGATAAACACCAACGATGCGCCGGCAATATAGCCCGGCAATGCCAGCGGAAAAACGATTTTTCGAAACAAGCGCCAGCCCGAGCTGCCCAGGTTTTGTCCGGCTTCCTCCATGGCTGGGTCGATATTGGCCAGCGACGCAGCCAGGTTCAGCAAGATGAATGGAAAATAATGCAGCGTCTCGACAAAGATCACGCCATTGAGGCCCTCCATCAGCGGCAGTGAGACCCCAAAGGCGCTGTTGAGCAGCAGGTTGACCGAACCCGAACGCCCAAACAGCAACTGCATTGCCACAGCACCGACAAAGGCCGGCATGATCAGTGGCAGCACGCCCAGTGTTTGTATCAGCAAGGCGCCCCGAAACTCAAAGCGCGCCGTTATCGCTGCCAGCGGCACGGCCAGCAGGGTCGCAAAAAACACGGTCATGCCCGCCACATAGAGGCTGTTGGCGAAAGACTCGCGCATCAGGGAAATTTCTGCAAAGGCACTGAAATGCGCCAGGGTAAAGCCGCCCTGCGCGTTGCTAAACGCTGTGACCACCACGGTGGCCACCGGCAACAGCAAAAAAGTCAGTAAAAACGCGGCAATGGCCAGCGCCAGCAGCACCACACCGACGCCGTGGCGTGGTTTGTTCGCTTGCGACCCGGCCGGGGACCTCACTTGGCCGCGTTGGCGAGCTCTGTGGCCCGGGCGTAGTTGGCCTTGGCCCGCGTCGCCCATTCTTCTTCGACCCGGGCCTTCTGTTTGGAGGCGGCCTCGTCTTTTTTATCGGCCTTGAACAGTGCCAGCAGAGTCTTGTCGGCAATTTGCCGGTCGTCAACGCTTGG
>Ga0208960_1001893_pt1 | contig 10920 bp, 12 predicted proteins | sample GreLakmeON33MSRF_FD_187703 | JGI IMG/M metagenome (GOLD analysis project Ga0208960, IMG submission 187703) | Freshwater lentic microbial communities from great Laurentian Lakes, MI, USA - Great Lakes metaG ON33MSRF (SPAdes) | ecosystem: Environmental > Aquatic > Freshwater > Lake | place: Great...
GGGACCGTTGGTGACGTTTGGTTTTCTGCTCATCCCGCCGTTGATCGCCCGTTTGTTCGCCGCGAACATGCGGCAGTTTGCTTTGCTGGCCGTCGGCAGCGGGGTGGCCAGCTCGCTGGCCGGCTTCTACATCGCTCTGCGCTGGGATTTGCCCGTGGGAGCGGTGGACGTGGCCTTGCTCGGCGTGGTTTTTGCCGTGATGTGCGCCGGGAAGAAAATTTTCAGCATGTCCCGTCCGGCTCCGGTGTGAGGGACGAAATTTTCTCAAGCCGACGGCGGCAAATTTTTCAAGTTCGCGCGCACCGTTTGTAGCTCGTGTTGAAGGCGAGAATTTTCGGATCAGGTTCCACGCCCCATGAGTGGCAGGCCTCGCGATACACCTCCGGCCACCAGTTGCGGTGCTGCGTCAGGCCCGCGTCGCTCCATCTCTTCCATCATATCAGGTCGCGCGACCAACATTCGGCGCCGCCGCCGCCGGCATCGTGCTTCTGAGCGACAGCCCCAACGGTAACGAGGAACTGCGTCACACGCTCGTCGGCGAACTGTTGCATCTGCAGAAGCCGGAGCACGTCCTCCGGCCCTTCGCGCTCTATGCCGTCATCGGCTTAGTGCATTGGATTTTTCGGCGGCAGTTCCTTGCGTTGTCGTTCGAGCCGGAGGGCGCGGTGGCCGAGAAGCTTTCCCTCCGGTGGTGGGACTTCTGGTTCTACGCGCTGTTCGGCGCCGTGGTGACGACCTTCGTCCAGATCGGCGGCGTGCTGCTGGTTTTTTCCTACCTGATCGTGCCGGCCGTCTGCGCCAATTTTCTCTCGCGAAAGCTTGGCGCGCTCTTTCTCATCGGCTGGGTGGTGGCGACGATTTCGAGTGTGGTTGGTCTCTACGCCTCCTCGCAGTTCGATTGGCCGACCGGCGCGGCCATCGTCTGCACGCTCGGCGTGGCACTGATCCTGACCGGGGTGCTGGCCAGGATTCGGAAGGCGGACAAAGGACCATCTTAAGGATCAGGACGGCCCGGATTATTTTCTACGGTGAGTTTTCCGCAGCACCGGTGAGCCCGCGAATCTGATCATCCAATGCGGCGGCCCTGGCGGTAGCCTCGGCGACCGGCAGGCCCTTGCCCATGCCGGGACGCTTGTGCCCGGTGTCGTTGAGCCAGGCGTCCTTGAGCATCCGCTGCTTTTGTTGCACAAGTTTCAAAATCTCCGCGCCCTTCCGATGCGCGCGCGCCATTTCCGCCGCGCCGGCGAAGTCGGCCACGTCCTTCGCGCCGAGATGCAGCAGGACTTGCTGGGCGATGATCCAGTGGCCCGGTTCGCCGACATGCACGCCGTCGCCGGCTAGGAAGAATTTCGGATCCGCCGCGCGCCGTTCCTCCAGCACGCGCTTCATCGGAGCGTGCAGGTTGATCACGTTCCAGCCCGCCGCGCGCTGGCCGATCAGCCAATCCGAGTAACGATCCAGCGTCGCGCCGTAGCCCGGATTACCGCTCTTCTTTTCGTCGAACACCGGCGGGGTCACATGAATGATTTTTGCGCCGGCGGCGGTGACGTCCTCGCGCAGGCGCACCAGTCCGTTGCTGAAGGCTGCGAACCGCTCCGGCGCGAAGGGCAGGTAGATGCCGTCATTCATCCCGTAGCAGGCGACGACGGTGTCGGGCTTTACCTTCGTCAGCACGCGGGCGAGCCGCTCGCGCAGCTCGGGCCGGGGAAAGGCGCCGCCGGCATGGCCCTTTTCCGAGAGACCAGAGACCGTTTCGCTCGGCAGACCGAGGTTCAGGAATTCGATCCGGCGTTTCGGGAATCGCGTCACAAGATAAGTCTCGACGGCCTCCACGTATTGGCCGGAGTGGGTGATGCTGTCGCCGAGGAACAGAACCCGCTGCGCGCCGGGCAGCATTTCCTCCGCGCCGAGGACGTGAACCGCCGGACCCGCGACCAGCAGCGCAAGCAAGTGACAGAGAGATTTCATGCGAATGAGGGTGTCGGGCCGCGGCTCCATCGCCAAGCACCAAAGCTTTCACCGGCAGCGAGAGAGCGCATCCACGCACTCCCCAGAATGCGGACGGAGCGCGGCTGTGTCGCGGAGACCAGCCGCAGCGGGTCCGAATGTTGAACGGTGTAGAATGTTCTGAACGCGCACTGCCATGCGTAGCTGCTGCGGCTGGTCGAGGACGACACAGCCCGCTCCGGGCCAGTGTCAGGATGCGCCCGCAGCGAGACTGCTCCCGGAGCGCCGGTCTCCGACCCGGCAGGCGTGGAACCGCTTCACCACCGCGCCGGATCGGAGATCGGCGCTCCGAAAGAGGCGCGGGGTGAAACCAGCGTCAGGCTGCGCCTGCGGCCAAAACTTTACACTCCGCCCGCAATCCTTATTCTGCCGTCATGCGTGTTGTGAACGTCTCGCTCGGCGTCCGAAGTTATCCGATCCTCATCGGCGACCACCTCCTTGCCCGCCTCGGCGCGGAGTGCGCCCGGCGGAAACTGGGCCGCCGTTGCGCGGTCATTACGGATGAAAATGTCGGGCCGCGCTACGCGAAAACTGTTCTCGATTCGCTCACGGCGGGGGGCTTTGCGCCGGTTCTCATCACCGTGCCGGCGGGCGAAACGGCCAAGAGCCTGAAAACTGTTCAAGCGTGTTACGACCAGTTGGCCGCGCACCGGCTCGAACGAAAATCATTCATCGTGGCCGTCGGCGGCGGCGTGGTCGGGGACCTGGCGGGCTTTGTCGCGGCCACTTATTTGCGCGGCGTGGATTTCGTGCAGGTGCCGACGACGCTCCTCGCGCAGGTGGACAGCTCGGTCGGCGGCAAGGTGGGCGTCAATCTGCGCGCGGGCAAAAATCTCGTCGGCGCGTTTTATCAGCCGCGGCTGGTGCTCTGCGATCTCGGCGCCCTGCGAACGCTCCCGGCCCGCGAGTTTCGCGCCGGCCTCGCCGAGGTCATCAAATACGGGATCATCTACGACGCCGCCCTCTTCCGCCAACTGGAGCGCGGCCTGACCCGGTTGCTCAAGCTCGATGCGAAACTGCTCGCCGCCGTTGTAGCCCGCTGCTGCGAAATCAAGGCCGACGTGGTGGGGCAGGACGAAACCGAGGGCGGACTGCGCGCGATTCTGAATTTCGGCCACACCATCGGCCACGCCGTCGAAAACATTTCCGGTTACGGAAAATTTCTGCACGGCGAGGCCATCTCCATCGGCCAGGTGGCGGCGGCGAAGCTTTCGGCGGAACTGTCCGGACTGCCCGTGGCCGACGCGCAGCGCATCGAAAACCTTTTTGCCCAAGCCGGCCTCCCGGTGGAAATCAAACTCAGCGCGGGCCAGTGCAAGAAACTGTTTGCCGCCATGAAGCTCGACAAGAAAGTGAGCAGCGGCGAAATCACCTTCGTGCTCGCCCGGAAAATCGGCCAGGTCGTCTGGGGTCAGAAAGTGCCGGCGGCCACCATTGACCGCGCGCTCAACAGATAATTGCTCTCTCGCCAGCGCTGCTCCGTGATCCCTCTCCGCAACCCAAGGCTTCTTGAGTTGATCGAGCCGGCTGCTGCGCGTCTCGATGTCCCGGACGATGCCCCGGAGTTCATGCAGGTCGTTCGCTGCCAAATGGGGCTGCAAGCGCTGGAGCAACTGTGCGCCAAGGCCGTCGTGACCGGGCGGCTCCCTACTTCAATTCTTCGCCCGTCGCAATTTGTCCCGGTTGAAGAAAAGTTTTAACCAGTTCGCCTTCGCCGCAGACCGTCATGCCGAAAAAATCTCTTGAACTATTTTCCTTCCGGCACTTCGGGTTCGACATAGAGCCAGTCGGCCAAAAATCAAGTTGATCGTCGGAAATGTTCCGACGACTGACGCGATCCATCAAGTGTGCCAGAAGTTGTGGGGGAAGCTGGTGGCGGCGGACGCGCGGTATGGCTATTCGCCGTAAAAGCCGCGGGTGATTTCCGCTTTCAATTTTTCACTTCGGCGGGGTCGTCTGAATCAGTCATTTGCTGGGCGAGTTCGGACAGCTTTTTTCCAGGAAACTGACGTTCGCGCGCCAGTGCAAAAGCGAATTGAATCACTTGCGATTGTTCCGCGCGGGACGGGTGCTTGATTTCTTCAATCACATTGGATGCCGTCATGGGGAAACATCAGCAAACGCCTGAATCGCCCGCAAATTCAGTTTTCACCGCTGATAATCTCCAGTCAGTGCCAACGAGTCCGGTGCTTATCTGCGGCCATTTCGCTTTTCTTGTTTTCCATTGCCGGACTCTCCGGTAGCGTCCGCGCATGGTTCTGGTCATCGACAACTACGATTCGTTCACCTACAACCTCGTCCAGTACCTGGGCGAGATGGGGGTGGACTTGCAGGTGCATCGCAACGACCAGATTTCGCTCGGCCAGATCGAGGCGCTCCGGCCGGAGCGGATTCTCATTTCGCCCGGCCCCTGTTCGCCGCGCGAGTCGGGCCTGTCTAACGACATCATCCGCACTTTCGGACCGCGGCTGCCGCTGTTCGGCGTCTGCCTTGGCCACCAGTGCATCGGGCACACGTTTGGCGCGGAGGTGGTCGTGAACTACCGGATGATGCACGGCAAAACTTCGCCGATCAAACATGACGGAAAAGATTTGTTCGCCGGGCTGCCGAGTCCGTTTGCCGCCACCCGCTACCACTCGCTGGTCATCAAGCGGGACACGGTGCCCGACTGCCTCGAGATCACCGCCGAGACCGAGGAGGGCGAGATCATGGGCGTGCGGCACAAGACGCATCCGATTTGGGGCGTGCAATTTCATCCCGAAAGCATCCTCACCGAGCATGGCCGTGTTCTATTGAAGAATTTTTTGACCTTGAAAAAATAAACTGCAAGCTTGACGCCCGGGCCGGGTGTGGTTGCATTTGCCTAAATATGACAAAGAAATTTTTAACCCTCGTAATGTTGAGCACCACGCTCGCCCTGATCACCGGCTGTGTTGACACGATTGACGGCAAGAACCGGTTCGGTATGCCGTTCGTCAAAGACACGACCGTCGGCCGCTATGAACGCCCCGGCACCCAGGTCTGGACCGCGGCCAAGGAAGTGATGAATTTCAATGGCAAGCTTGTCCGGGAGGACGTGCTGCAAAAAGTGCTCGAAGCGACGGTGGGCAACTACACGGTCTGGATGCGGGTGGACGACGCGGACGCGAAGATTACGCGCCTGGTCGTGCAGGTCCGCACCAAGGGCGGCGGCACGGACAACGCCCTGGCCGCCGAACTCGACAAGCAGGTGGCGGTGCGTCTGGCGGGCGGAACGTTTCCCACGGCCCCGGTGCCGCCCACCCGTTAATCCTCCTTTCTTTTTCTGGGATACGGATCGTAAGAGCCAAGTTTAACGACTTGGCTCTTTACGTTTTTTCTCAGCTCCAAATTCAACCGGCTCATCCGCTGCCGCGCCACGGCGGCAGCGGCCAGCGTGGGAAAGAGGTCGATGATCCGCTGCAAGCTTTGGGCCGCCGCGTCCGCATCATTGCCCGGCGTGATCTGGAAATCGGCCAGCAGATTCAGCCAATGAACGATTTGTTTGGGCGGCTGATTGGGGTGACGAAGGATCTGCTCTAGTTCGGCGGTCGCGAGGTCGAGACGTTGAAAATCTTTCGCGTAAATGACGGCGAGTTCTTCCCTGGCCTCGCAGTCCAGCGGATGCATCTCCAGATGATTGATCAACGCTCCGGCCCGTTCGTCGGGGTCTGCCACGGGCGGCGCGACTTGGTCCAGATGTTCCTTCCATTGCGCGTACGGCACGCCTTCGGGGAGCGGAATGGCGGTGCGATCGAGCGCCGCGACTTGCGGTGAGTTGGTGCCGAGGTGGGCGAGGCGTTGCGCGGCGCCTTGACCGAGGTCGGTGGCGGGAAAACGCTCGATAATCTTTTCCAGGGCCTGGCGGGCGGCCTCCGTGTCCTGCGCGTATTTCAGATGCCAGTCGGCGAGTTGGGTGAGCGCGTAGGCGATGTTCTTGGGCGCGTGGCCGGGTTGGTGGCAGAGTCGCTGGATGGCGAGGTCGGCGGCGGCGAGATCGTTCAGGTTCACGGCCTGAATTTCCGCGATCATCAACTGGCCGATGACATCGGTCGGGAAGCGCGCGAGCTGGTTTTGAATTTCACGGATGGCCTCGGTGTATTTGCCCTGCATGCGCCGGGACTCGGCGCTGGAATAGAGCGGCTTCGCGTCCGGCTCCTCGTTGCCGCCGTCGAACATGGAAGTCAGCGGCCTGGCCAGCATGGCACCGAGACTCGGCGCCCAGATGAAGGTCAGGGCGATGCCGGCGGCCAGCGCGACAAACGGGATGGCGACGGCTCCGACGGAGTCAGGTCCGACGCCCAGGGCGGTGAAGATCAAAAAACCCGCGACCAGGCCGGTCAGAATCCATTTGAACAGCAGCCGCGCCGGATCATCGCTTGAGCGCAGGGAGCGCTTGAGCATCCAGCCGAACCCGCCGAACGCCGCGAGGATCATGGCGAGTCCGACGGCGATGAGGACGGGCCGGGGCATGAGTCACGGCGCTTTGGGCGGGTCGAATTCCAGGCTGGTGCGGGTGCCATCCTTCAAGTTGAGCATTTCCATCTTTCGCACCTGGCCCTGCGCGACGCTGTTCACCTCGAATTGTTTCACCCGCTCGTTGGCGCGGTCGTAGGCCTCGGCCATGAGCAACCCGCCAGACTCGAGGTCAATCCACGAGACGACACGGGCGTAGTCGTTCGTCACCGCCGGGCGGCTCTCCAGCACGCGGCAGGCGCGGCCTTTGCGCATTTCCTTTTGCACCAGCATCTGGTGCGGCCAGTGGAAAAATTCCTGGCCGAGATCGGTGAAGGAAAAATCCGAGCCGGCCAGCGTGGTGAACATCTGACCGCGGGGCAGGGGCTGCGGCTCGCCGGGCGGCGCGTTGGAACTCGTGGCCCGCGCGAACAGATATTCGTTCGGCCGGTTGGTGAAATGGATCACGACCAGTTTCTCCGGCGCGATCTGGTTCGTGCCGCCGGTCTGATAGCTCACCTGCCAGGATTGCCCGCCCGGCTCAATTTTGCTGGTCAGCGGAATCGCCACGACCGGCCGGCCGTGGCCGCGAATTTTCAGCGTGCCGGCAAAGGCAGCGGCCTCCGCCGGACGGAGCGCGCGCAGTTCCGCCGCGAGTGCCTGGCCGGCGGCGAGGTCATTGAGCGGCGGTGGCGGCGGATTGGCGGCGGGATGGACGTTGAGCGCGCCAAGCAAAAGCAGCGCGCCGAGCAGCCGGCTGGCTGACGGGGGCGGTTTCATTTTGGTCGCAGTGCGAGCGAGATCAGGTCGGAAATGTGGCGGACGAAATGTGCCTTCATCTTCTGGCGGATTTCCGCCGGCACTTCCAGCCAGTCGTTGCGGTTGAGTTCCGGCAGGATCACTTCCTTCAGCCCGGAGCGGGCGGCGGCGAGGACTTTCTCCTTGATGCCGCCGACGCGCAGGACGCGCCCGCGCAGGCTGATCTCGCCGGTCATGGCGAGGTTCGAGCGCACCAGCCGCCGCATGAACAGCGAGGCGAGCGCGACCACGATGGTCGTCCCGGCGCTCGGCCCGTCCTTGGGGGTCGCGCCCGCTGGGACATGAACGTGCAGGTCAAATTTTTCAAAATCCGTTAGTTCTAGTTTGAGCGGCCTGCCCTGGCTGCGGAGATAGCTCAAGGCGGTCTGGGCGCTTTCTTTCATCACGTCGCCGAGCGAGCCGGTGAGGATGAGGTTCCCTTTGCCCGGCATCCGCGTGGCCTCGATGAAAAGAATTTCGCCGCCGACCGGCGTCCAGGCCAGGCCGAGGGCGATGCCAAACTCGGTGATTTTTTCCGCCGTCTCGGAAACAAACTGGGCGTGGCCGAGATATTTGGGCAGCTCCTGGGCGGTGATCGTGATCGTCCCGTTCTTGCCGGCGTGGCCGACGATTTTCCGCGCGGCCTTGCGCGTGAGCGCGGCGATCTCGCGTTCGAGCTGCCGCACGCCGGCCTCGTGCGTGTAATCGTGGATGAGCCGGCGGAGCATGGCGTCGGGATATTTCACCGCCGCGCGCTTCAGGCCGTGCTCCTCCAACTGGCGTGGCACCAGATGGCGGCGGGCGATCTGCAGTTTTTCCGCCGCCGTGTAGCTGGGCAGCCGGATCAGTTCGAGCCGGTCGCGCAACGCCGGATGAATCGGATCGAGCCAGTTGGCAGTGGTGATGAAGAGCACCTGCGACAGGTCGAACGGCACGTCGAGATAGTGGTCGGTGAAGGTGTTGTTCTGCTGCGGGTCGAGCACTTCGAGCAGCGCGGACGCGGGATCGCCGCGAAAATCCGCGCCGACCTTGTCGATCTCGTCGAGGAGGATGACCGGGTTGCGGCTTTCGACGCGGCGCAGGCTTTGAATGATGCGGCCGGGCATGGCCCCGACGTAGGTGCGGCGGTGGCCGCGTATTTCCGCCTCGTCGCGCAGGCCGCCGAGGGAGATGCGGGCGAACTTGCGGCCGAGGGCGTCGGCCACGCTTTTGCCGAGGGAGGTCTTGCCGACGCCGGGCGGGCCGGCCAGGCAGAGGATCGGGCCTTTGAGATTGCGCTTGAGCTTGATGACGGCGAGAAATTCCAGCAGGCGCTCCTTGACCTTGCTCAGTCCGCAATGCTGTTCGTCGAGGATTTTCTCCGCCGCCGCGAGGTCGAGCTTGTCCTCGGTGGTCTTGTTCCACGGCAGGTTGAGGAGCCAGTCGAGGTAGTTGCGCGTGATGGCATACTCGGCGACGGCGGGCGACATCTGCTGGAGGCGTTCCAGTTCCTTGAGGACGATTTTCTGCGGCTCTTCCGGCAGCGGATGTTCCTCGAGTTGCTTGCGGAGACTGTTGACCTCGGTGGTGGTGGGATCGCTCTCGCCCAGTTCGCGCTGGATGGCCCGGATCTGCTCGCGCAGGAAGAAGTCACGCTGGCTCTTGCTCATCGTGTTCGTGACTTCGTTCTGAATTTTCGAGCCGAGCGCGGCGACCTCCAGTTCGCGGTCGAGCAGCAGGCGGAGCCGGCTGAAGCGCTCGACCACGTCGCTCGTTTCGATCAGGCGCTGGCGCTCCTCGAGGTTGAGGTTCACGTTGGCCGCGATCAGATCGCTGAGCGCGCCGGGGGCGTGGGTGTTGAGGGTGGCGATGCGGACCTGGTCGGGAACGGCGGGCGTGAGCTTGATGATCTCCTGAAATTTTTGCAGGGCGTTGCGGGCCAGCGCGGTCAGTTCCACCGAGTCGTTGGCGATGTCTTTCATCACCTCGATCTTCGCGCGCAGGTAGGGCGACTCGCTTTCGTATTCCTTGAGGTGAATCCGCCAGATGCCCTCGACGAGGATGCGGACGGTGTTGTCCGGAAATTTGAGCATCTTGAGGACGCGCGCGCCGCAGCCGTGCTCCCACAAATCTTTCGGGCCGGGATTGTCCAGTTCGGCCTTGCGCTGCAGGACGAGGCCGATCATGCGGTCGCCCTCCACCACGTCGTCCACCAGCTTGATGCTTTGCGCCGTCTCGACCAGGAGGGGCGTGACCATGCCGGGGAAAATCACAATGTCGGAAAGGCCCAGAATGGGCAGCATGTCCGGCACGGTCTTGCCGGCCATTCTGGCCATGGACGTGTCCGAGGAGCCGGGGGTGGTGCCGAGAATATTGATGAATTCAGTTTCCGGGGAGCTCATCGCGAGTTTTGTGACATTGACTGCCTCAACCCGTTAACAAGTTCAGGAACCGATTATTCCTTGGAAACAAGCAACGAGCGGCTTTTCTTCGTTGCGGGAACGGCCTGCGGGACGTCCACCCGGAGAAAGCCGTTTTGGTAGGAGGCCTTGGCTTGGCTGAGGTCGTAGCCGGGAGGAAGCTCAATCACGCTTTCGAAGGAGCCGTAATTGATCTCCATGACGAGGAAGGTGCTTTTCGAAGACCGGCAACCGTCGGGGCGATGACCGCTGATGATGAGCCGTGTTCCCTCCACCGCTAGTTCCAGGTCCTCGCGGCGCATTCCGGCCAGTTCCACTTTTACCACAAGGATTCCTTCGGTCGTGTAAACGTCCGTGTTGGGCGCCCACCGGGATTCGGCCGCATCTTCTCTGCCGCCGCCGCCGGTCGAGCTTTTAAAGTAATACAGTGACGAGTTGGCTTTGCATATTGCGGTCACGCGACGACAGTATCTCACGCACCAAGCCGGCGCAAGTTGGTTTCTATTTCATTTTTACGGTCACCACCGGCCGCTCCCCCCTGCGGGCGTGGAAGACAATGGACTGTTTAGTCCCGTCCCGCGCGGGCGAGGCGCAGCCGCAATGCGTGTCGCGCTGGAAGCTGAACTTCCGCCGGCGCAGCCGGCTCCCGGCGAACAATGCCGCCGTTACCGCCACAATGGCCAGGGCTGTAATTTGCTGCCAATCCATGGACACATGCTAGCGCGCCCGTTCCCCTTGGCAATCCGTGTTTTCGGATCGTGTCATTCTTCCGAATTGGCAGCCGGGCGTGCCCCGGTTAACGTCCGGCATGTCCGCGCCCATTTTTCGCCACACGCACCGTGTCACCTACGCCGAATGCACCGTCGGCAACCACATCTATTACGGGCGTTATCTTGATCTGCTCGAAGCCGCGCGCGGGGAATTCTTCCGCCACCTTGGCGCGCCCTTTCTCCAGTGGCAGCAGGCCGACACGATTTTCCCCGTGATCGAATGTCATCTCCGTTACAAGGCCGCCGCGCGCTACGATGACGTGCTGGCCATCGAAGTCTGGATCACGCAACTGGAAAAAGTGCGGCTGAATTTCGCCTACCGGATTCTCAACCAGGAAAAGTCCCTGCTCGTCGAAGGTGAAACGCGCCATGTCTGCGCGTCGCGCCAGGACAAGCTGAAAAAACTTCCGGAGGATCTGGTTGCCCGGCTGCGCCCCTGGCTCGCGGAACCGGCGGGGTGACCGCGTTTAACT
>Ga0208960_1001894_pt1 | contig 10916 bp, 10 predicted proteins | sample GreLakmeON33MSRF_FD_187703 | JGI IMG/M metagenome (GOLD analysis project Ga0208960, IMG submission 187703) | Freshwater lentic microbial communities from great Laurentian Lakes, MI, USA - Great Lakes metaG ON33MSRF (SPAdes) | ecosystem: Environmental > Aquatic > Freshwater > Lake | place: Great...
GCGCACTACTGCCGACGAGTTTGCACGTGCAACCGACTGGCAACCGAAGCCCGAAGGACTCTGCCGAGGCGAAGTCTGTGTCCCAGCCCCAGGTGCGTTGTCGTCTGACGGAATGATCGATGTCGCGGTTGCAGCGCAAAAGTTAGGCATGCCGATTGTCCAAGACATCGAACATGGCGTTTGGGCGCTCGGCTCAGCAACCTTGTCGGGCAAGTCGCTCAGTACTGCAGTTGCAGCCGACCCCGAGTTAAAAACTTTTGACGGAACACCATTCAAGCTCTCATCACTTCGCGGCAAGAAAGTAGTCCTTGTCGCGTGGTCTAGTTATTGAGGCTGTCGCTCTAGCTTGCCCGGGTGGCAAGCACTTAACGAAGAAATCGCCAAGTTCGGCGCAACTGTTGTCACCGTTGCCCTTGATATCGATCCTGCTTTAGCGAAACCTTGGAACGATCTCGCCAATCCAAATCACCCAAGTTTGGTTGACACTCTCCACATCACCAATTCGCTTTTTGGATTCACCAATATCCCAATGGCTGCTTGGATTGATGAAGACGGGAACTTGGTACGTCCAGCCGAAGGTGCTTCCATCGAACGAAGTCCTTTGCGCGACATGGAAATACCCGAGGGCCTTCCTGAACAACTCAACAAAATGATGCACGCCGTTAAAGCGATTCCCGATGACGGCGAGGCCTATCGTGAGGCCATTTTGGACTGGGTACAAAAAGGTTCGACTTCCGCATTCGCCTTGACTCCCGATGAAGTCATCGCACGCAGCCAACCACGATCTGATAACGAGGCTCGTGCCACGGCATGTTTCGAACTTGGCGAATACTTCCATCGCACTGGCGAGAACGAGACGGCAGTGAAGTGGTGGAAAGAAGCGCATCGACTGCACCCACAGAACTTGACCTATAAGCGCCAAGCCTGGACTTTGGTGACAACGCCTGCTGGCGCAACCGAGTACGACCTCATGCAGGGACCCAATGAGGTGTACGACAGCAACCTCGTTGATGAGGTCACTGGCGAGGGCGGATTTGGTCAATTCATTATCCGACCACGCCTCTAAAAGCAACGGGGATTTCGGTCAAAAGTGGTGTGAGCCAACTCATTTCGGACCCACATTTGGACGGTAGCGTTAGGGGCAATGGCTGATCTCGAGCACGTCCGATGGATCCGCCGACCTGAACTGCGTCGGCCCCATGTCATCGCCGCCTTCACTGGCTGGAACGATGCTGCCGACGCCGCGAGCACTGCTGTTAAACACCTCGTTGAGAATTTAGGCGCAGCACCTCTTGCTGAAATCAACCCTGAAGAATTCACTGACTTTGCAACCATTCGTCCACATGTTCGTTTGAACAGCGATTCAACACGGCACATCGTGTGGCCCACCGTCAGTCTCTGGAGTGTTACTAGTGACGACGTCGATCTGATTCTTGTGCTCGGGCCCGAACCAGCGTTGCGTTGGAAACTCTTTTGTGAACAAGTAGTTGGCGTCGCACGCGAATACAACGCATCGACCTTCATCTCGCTCGGGGCACTCTTGGCCGATGTCCCCCACCGTCACGAAACACAGGTCCTCGGAACTGCCACCGATCAAGCCTTGATCGACGCCCACGATTTACAACGCAGTCGTTATGAAGGACCAACCGGAATTGTTGGAGTCCTCAATGACACTGCACACTCGGCCGGATTTTCAACTGCATCACTGTGGGCCGCAGTTCCCGCATACGCCGCACAAATCCCTTCGCCCAAAGCAGCGTCGGCCCTCATTGAACGACTTTCCGAAATTGTTGGTTGCGATGCTCCAACCATGATGCTCGATGCTCAAGCTGCACTGTACGAAGAACAAATTGATGATCTGATCAGCAATGATCCATCAATGGCGCGCTATCTCGATCGCCTCGAAAACCGCAGCGATGACGACGATGATTACGACGAAGACGATTACGACGAAGACGATGACATGCCGTCCTACGGCGTATCACCCGATCAACTGAGTTTCGAAGGAATGGATGATGCTCCGCCGTTAAGCGGACCACTTCCCGATGAGCCAGTCGACAGTGACGCACTCATGGAAGAAGTTGAGCAGTTCTTACGCAGTCAACACGACGACTGATTTCAACACATCAATCGGCTTGACGCCACACAGCCGAGCGCGGCGAGTCAAATGTCGCAATTGATTGTTCGCCATTAATTGCAGCAAATGCCATCTGGCCCCACCACTCGATTCCTGCAGTCGCACTCGGCAATGCGTCATGCGCAAACCAACCAAGGCCACTTGTTTCTAGTGGATGACCTTGCAAGCTTCCTCCGGTTGCTCGACAGTGGAATAACAACATGTACATACCGAAACGACTAAAGCCCATCCGCTGGCCGTCAACGACGCCGAGCAACTGCACGGGCTCACATTCGATACCAGTTTCTTCAAAGACTTCTTTCACCGCAACTTCACTTGCCGAATATCCAACGTCGGCCCAACCGGTCGGATACAACCAGATACCAGAATCGGCTCGCTGCATCAGCAGTATCTCGCCATCGTCGTTACCGACAATTGCGCCAATCGCTACTTTCGGTGTGACGTACCCAGGGATACCTTCGCCAACAGATTCCATCCATTCTTGGACAAAGTGATCTTGTTCGCGACGCACTTCTAAAGCTTCATCGGCAGCTGCCTTAATATCAGCGGCTACATGAAGTACTTCTTCATATCGTTCACGCTCATACAAATTCTGCGTGAATCCCATACCGGTGCGGGCAATGCCAGCGAGTGTTTCGCTCCACCGCACTAAATCTCGGGTGAAGTCTGCTGGTGTCGCGTCACTCATACTGCGAAGTTACCTTCTCACGAGGCCAATGAGAAGAGAATGGCACGTTCAACTTCTTGACGATGAAATTTGTCGGTCAGTTTTGAACCACTTGATGTACGAACATAAAAGGCGTCAACAACTTCATCGCCAATGGTTTGTACGGTGGCATGACGAATATCGAGACCAACTTCGGCCATTGCTTTTGTCACGCGATGCAAGATGCCATGTTGGTCTGGGGCCCGCACTTCAATCACTGTCGCATTAGATGAAGCTTCATCAAAGAACGTCACGCGCGGTGGGGCTAGTTCTCCGGCCGAACGACGCTTACGGCGATAAGTTTTCGCACGCTCAGCCATTCGTGCCTCAATCGCCAATTCACCATTGAGGGCTCTCGTTAGATTCTGAACAATTGGTTGCCATTCAATCGGACCATGACTTGGCACGATCACTCTGAATTGTGAAGCAGCCATTCCCTGTTCATCAGAATGTGCTTGAGCACCAAGGACTCCGAGTCCGTGCAATGCCAGCACTCCGGCAACACGACTAAATGTTCCAGGTCGGTCAGGACTCACAACCGTTACTGAATCATCACTGAGACCAAATGTCACAGTGCCGCCCGCCATCATCTCAAGTACTTCTGCGTCGGGGAAAAGTCGCCACTGCGCTTCTTCAACTTCGGCGCCACCGAGTACAAGATGCACGCGACGCACGAGGTCGCTCACGAGTTCGGCTTTCCAAGTGCCCCACGCAGCCGTACCCGTCGCCAAACTGTCGGCTTCGGTTAAGCCGTGCAAAAGATCTAACACCAAAGGAGTTTTAACTTCGTCAGCGACCATCATGATCGTGGCGCTATCGGCTAAGTCTCGTCGTGTTGCAACATCGGGCAAGAGCAAGTGATGTTTGACCATCGCACAAATCATTTGAGTGTCATCGGCATTCAAGCCAAGACGTGGCCCGATTTTTTCAACCATGGCGACGCCAACTTCGGTGTGGTCTCCCGGATAACCCTTACCGATGTCATGAAAGAGTGCACCAAGCACCAGCAAGTCTGGGCGGGCAACGCGATCGGCCCATGTTGCAGCGTTCGCGGTTGCTTCCCATAGGTGTCGATCAACAGTAAAGCGGTGATACGCATTGCGTTGTGGCTTACTGCGGTTCGGTGCCCATTCGGGTAAAACCTTCACCCACAAGCCTCGTTGATCAAGAGCCTCAAGAACCGGAATTGCATCGTGCGCTGTCAACAACAAGCCAACAAAATCATCAATTGCTCCGACTGGCCACGGGCTCGGCATCGGAGGACACGATTGTGCTAACCGATCGAGCGTTGGACGATCAATGCGGGCTTTGTGACGGGCTGCCGAAGCCGCAACACGTAACAACAATGTCGGATCGGTAGCAGGATCAACTGTTTCCTCAAGATGAATCTCACCTAGATGCAAGATCACTCCAGGCGCCAGCAGTTGATCGGCAACAGGCTTTGTTTTTGCGGCTGCAACTCGTGCCCATACTTCGTCACCCACCCACGAAACTGACCGACCAGCATTTGAAAGTGCGGCAACAAGCGCATCAGCATTTCGATATCCGCACAGACTTGCCACTGCATCTTGATCTTCGAGGTGCATGACCTCAACTGCACGTCCCACGTGTCGATGCAACGCAACCCGTACGGCCATCAATACATCGCGACCCGCATCAAGTGCATCACGATCTGAACGCGATATCGCGACTCCGGCAGCCTCAGCCCAAATCAATGCGTGAATATCTCGAAGCCCGCCGTAACCCTCTTTGAGATTTGGTTCTAGCAAGAATGCAACTTCGCCGTTGTCTTGTTGGCGATCACGAACACGTTGCATCAGTTGAGGTAGTCGATTTGACGCCCCCGCTTTCCATGTCTTCACGCCTTCAACACTGAGTTCATTCGCTAGCGATTCATCACCAGCTAAAAGACGCACACTCAATAACGCCGTCGCTGCATCGAGTTCTGACTTTGCAAGTTCGGTTGCTTGCTTCACCGTGCAAACTGAGTGACCAAGTTTGAGACCCGAGTCCCAAATCGGATACCAAATCTTTGACGCAAGGTCGTCAATGTTTTTTGCTCCGTCATGTATCAACATGATGTCCAAGTCGCTGTACGGCGCTAACTCACCTCGGCCGTAGCCACCAACAGCAACAAGCGCGACTCGCTTCGAAACTTTGACGGCTTCGAAAGCACTTGTCCAAACCTCACGGATCCACTCGTCGGTCGCTTCACACAAAGCGTGAGTCAAACGCACCCCGCGTAACTTGGTGTCAGCGAGAACCTGTTGGCGGCGTTCCATTCATACATTCTGACCGAAAACGGCGACAACAAACCATTTCAGGCTGGAGTTCTTATTGGTTCTTCTTACGCATCATGACGGTGGCTGCTTTCCAGGCCCCCCATTCGATGCCTGGCTCAACAAGTGCTTCATCAATATCGACCCAAGTTGCCGGGCTCAATCCATACACATCGTCGGGGAATGAACGTTCATCGAATTCGTCACGGACAACTGGCGCACACCCGAGATTGGTTAACAACTCGGTGACAGGTCGTGTTGCTTGACGAAATACTGCCAACGGGTTGGTTCGTTGTTCAAAGACATCTCGAGACAACAGGTCAACCAAATTGGCATGGACCTCGGCCGATACTTGAGCGATCACAGACATACAAAGATCTCCGACCTGAGGGTCGGAGATCTTGTGTTCATCACAATGTCGTCGGATCAAACGCTCGGCCCACTTGGCCACAACTCGGTCTGAAGTCTCGAGCAATTGAGTTGAGTACTGATCCACCTGCCCTATGCAAGCAGACTTTGTCTCAGTTCCCTCACTCGTGGCTAAGGAGCGATCGTTGTGTCAGGGGTCGTCGTGTCGGGAATTGTCGTGTCAGGGGTCGACGTATCAGGAATTGTCGTCGTAGGCGCAGTGACAGGTGTCAAGAGATCAAGCACATCAAGCAAGATGCGACGAGCGTTGTGCAATTGATCGCGAGCCGGCAATGAACCATCACCAGGTTGGAGCAACGAACGCACCTGAGCCAGAAGCAATAGCGCATCGGAGTTTCCTTGAGTGTCGGCAGCAACTTCAAGGCGTCCAACAATTTCAATCATCCGCTGCACCACCGCGGCGATTCGGGCATCGCGCACTTGCTGCAATGCAGCGCGCACGATCTGCTGGGCATCGGCAGTGGGATCGGCAAGGACTTGTTCTTGAGCTGCATGCAATACCGCTAACAACTGGGCCTTGACTTCCTCGGAGGCATCCGATGCTTCGACAGCAGCAATCACGCCAGCCAACGTCACTGAAGCGCGCGCTGTTGGTATACCGGCTAGTGCGTCTTTGGCAAGATCCATTGCTTCTTCAAAAACGTCATGATCGGGAAGTGTTCCTGCATCAAGTGACGCCTTCACAGACTGCAATGCAGTACTCGCCGCAACTGCAGCATCAGAAGTATTACCTTCGAGAAGTCGTAAAGCTTCGGTAACCGAGCCACTCATACGCGAGATCTTCTGAGTATCTGGCACTCCACCAGTTACCGGGGAGTCGCCGCGATAATTTCCTCCACCAATACGGATGTACACCAATGCAGCCACATTGTCGAAAATTGCTTGAACATCGGCGGCTGGAATAACTTCGCCCGCATCAACACGTGCTTGTAGCGCCAGCAATGCCTCGAGCGCAGCGTCACGTGCCTCGCTTGCTGGCAAAGAATTCAAAGCGGTCGTCGCGCGTGCAATATTGCGAGTTATGTCTCCGGTTCGATTTCCATGATTATTGTGTTCGCCTTCTGGCGTCTCTGATTTGTTTTCATCATGTGAATCATCGTGAGATTCATCTTCTGACTCATCATGAGAATCATCGTCAGACCCAGTAATTGGTAACCCGACAATGACATCTGTTGGGATTGATGTTGTCGTTGAAGTATTCGTCCGTTGGCGACGTGGTTCTGATGTCGTCGGTGTTGCAGAATCAGAATCTTCTGATTCGACTTCGATGGTTGTCGGAGGCACGCTATTTCGGTTTCTGTCACGACGAGGAATTGACGACTGCGGCACTTCTGTGGTTTCGGTTTCATCTTCGTGAGATCCACCGCCAGATGCGAGCAGTGGGCTTGAACCAATAGCTAACGGCATGACCAAAATGGCGAGTGCGGGAAGGATGTAATGACGCTTCATGGTTTTTTCCTTTGTACAGATTGAGGGGAGGTTGGACGTTTAGGGGGCAACAGAGTTGAGATCGGCAAGTGCCTGATCGATCACTTCAAGATCGGCATCAAGTGAGGCCAGTTCGCTTTCAACACCGGCTAATTCGGCATCGTCAGAGATCGCACCTTGGGTCAGCGACGTTTCAGTCTGGGCTGGTTGGCTCGGATCTGAATCTGATTTCCCCGATCCACAGCTCGCCAGTATTGATACCGCGATGCACAGGGCACTCAGTCGGGCTAGGCGCTGCTTGTTCATGTCAACTCACTTCTCGGTCTGCTGAGTTGCTGGCGGCATCTCAGAACGAAGTAGTCACGCCTCGCCCCTACTCAAGGTTTGGTGGGTAGAGAAATTGTCCCAATCAATATGACGAACTGTCTAGAGATGCCACAGCCCTTCTATATGGTGAAGACATGGGATTCTTTGAAGCACGCAAACAGCGCCGGGCGGTTCAGGCGGCAGCCAAACTGGCGACTCAACTGCACGAGGATGCGCAAAATTGGCAAAGCAATACCGATTCCCTCGAGGCGATGCTCGTCGTGGTGCGTGATTGCCGAAATGGCAAACTGACCGAACAATTCACCGATTCGGGCGACTACGGCTTCATGCTGAAAAAGGATGAATTCGCTGTGGCATTTTTGCAGGTTCAATTTCTTGAAAATGTTCGGGAACCAACCCGATACAGCGGAGGTTACGGCGGGGTGTCTTTCCCAATCTTCGGCAAGGTCCGACTTAATGCTGGCAAAACCGGGGGCAAGATGACCCAAGGTGCCGAGTCCATCAATGCCACCGACCAAGGACCACTGCTCATCACAAACCAGCGAATTATGTTCTCGGGTACCAAGCGAACTCAAGAATGGCGCTTCGACAAAATGATGAGTTGTTCGCACTTACCAGAAGGCGCCACGATCTTCGCGATGACGACCGGAACACAGCCAACCGGAATTAGATACGGGGAAAAGTCTGCGACCGAAGTCCAATTCCGTATCGAATTAGCGTCAGCGATTGCTCTTGATACTCTCGACCGCTACGAGTCCGAACTTCTCACCGAACAAAAGCAACTCGACGCCGATCGTCCACTTCCTCCGCCGCCTCTTACTCCAACAACCTGACCTGTGGTGACTCTGTCTCGTAGAGTTCAGTCCATGAGTTTGCACAGGCGCCCGTCACTCGCCTTGTTTTTATTGGCAGGAACATTGTCAGGCCTCGTCGCCTGTAACGGTGGATCGCCTGACTCAACGCCCGACAGCACCCCACAAGTTTCAACCACCGCCGCACCCGCAGCAAGCGACGGAGTTTTTCGCATTGGTCTACTCATCCCCCAAACGGGACCAGGCGATGACAGCAATGAATCGCTCACTCAAGTTGCAACCGATGCCATCGAAATCATTAATGCCTCTGGCGGAGTCCTTGGTCAAGATATTGAGCTCATCGTTCGCGATGAAGGATCCGACTCTGCAACTGCGCTTTCCTCCGTCGACGACTTCATCAGCGAAGATCGCATCGATGCACTCATCGGCCCGATGTCATCGCCCATTGCCTTATCGGTACTTCCCCGTCTCGTTGAAAACAAAATCGGCTCGTGCTCGCCAACAGCGACAGCAGTTTCACTTGCTTCATTCCCCGACAACGGGCTATTTGTGCGCACCGCCGCCTCGGATATTTTGGCGAGCGAGGCCATGGCTCAATTGATTGAACAAACTGGCGTCATCGAAACACTCGTTGCCTATCCCGATGATCCATTTGGGCGAGCCTTTGTTGCCGAAGTTCGTCGTTCACTCGCCGTTCAAGGTATTGCTGTTGTCAACGAAGTTGCTTATGACACAGCAACATCCGATGTTGCATCTATTGCCACACAACTCACTGCAAATCCGAACAGTGTGATCACACTCATTGGAGACAGCGAGAGCGGTGGTCGTCTTTTGAATAGTTTGCTTGATACAAAGTCGCTCAACAAGATTGTTGTCAATGACGCAATTTCTCAAGCCGATCTGTCCAGTAATGCCAATCTTGATTCTGAACTCCGTCGCAAAATCGTCGGCGTCGCTATTGATGCATTTGCCGGAGCCAATTCAGCAAGCAATGATTCGGTCCCTGCCTTTTCGGCAGCCATCACCGATTGCGTCAACCTTTTGGCCTTGGCCGCTATCGCTAGTCAGTCCGATGTCGCCGAAGTTTTCATGACTCAGGTTCCGGTCGTCAGTCGTGGTGGTTCAGGTTGCAACTTATTTGAAGATTGTTTGGCTTTATTGCAACAGTCGCTCAATATCGATTACAACGGCGTGACTGGGTTGCTCGATCTTGATCCAAATGGCGACCCATCACGCGCCGAGTTCGTCACTTTTGGATTTGATAACCAAGGAAACAGCGAGTTCACAGGACGCATCAGCGTCGTTGCTTCGCCTTAGATCAAGTTGGCTAGTTCACTCACATCGGTGACGGTGCCTGCATAAAAAGTTCCGAATTCGGCGTACACAGCCGATGCTTCATCGAAGCGCATTGTGTAAACAACTTCTTTGAGATCATCGGGGCGATTCGCGAACAAAGTCACTCCCCATTCGAAATCATCAACTCCGGTTGAGCCAGTAACTATTTGAATCACGCGCCCAGCAAACTTACGACCGCTGGTTCCGTGTTCGTGCATGAGTTCTTTGCGTCGGTCGTACGGCAAGGTGAACCAGTTGGCATCTGTGACGCGGCTCTTGCTCATTGGGTAGAAACACCAGGCCAACTTGCCTTCGGGTGGAAGCTGCGGATACAAGCGTGGGGTCAACATTGCCTCGGGCATTCCTACGGCGTACTCACTGACTTCGGTCATCGATACATAACTGTCGATGATGTCAAGGCCAGCATGTTGAAGTGCCGTCTGGAACTTTCGCAACAAACGCCAGTCTTTGGTGAGCGCCATGACCGCCACATCCGCTTTGTGACCAAGCATAGAAATGCACACAACCTGAACGCCAGCTGCTTCAGCTTCCTGTACTGCTGCGACAAACTCGTCGGCTTCATACACCAGTGTCGGCTTAGCAAAAAGATGAATGACAGAAAGACCAACACTGGGGCTCATCGTTCCATCTTCGGCGGGTGCGGCTACGGGGGCATGCTCACTCATAACTAAAACCCTATCTGCGAACTCATGCAGGGTTATAGCGGACGGCTGAGCCTTCTCTCACAAAGCCAAAAAGACTTATCCCAGCAACTTTCGCCGTTTGAACCGCCAATGAAGTGGGTGCACTGACTGACACCAAGGTTCCAAATCCAGCAGCCCAGGCTTTTTGCACCATCTCAAAACTGGCCCGACTCGAAACAAAGAGCCCAAGACCATGGGCCGGCAATGCGTGGTCTAAAAGCAAACGCCCTACAACCTTGTCGACTGCGTTATGACGACCCACATCTTCGCGAACAACAAGCACATTGCCTTCTGCATCAAAAGCCGCCGCGACATGTACCGCACCAGTCTGATCGAAGAGAATCTGACCCGGTCGCACGTTTTCTGAGATTGACAAAACAAGCTCATGCGAAATGGCAGCCAACTGATTGCTCGGTAGTGGCGACAACCGCTCAACCAAGACATCAATCGATTCAGTGCCGCAAACTCCACAACTAGACGTCGTTGTTCCGAGCCGAGGGGTCGGCACTGGCGCACGACCACCAGTCTCGACAGTCACCACATTGAATTTGCTCTCGACGGCCGAACCATCGGCGCAATAACGGACACCGTTAACTGGCGCTCCGGCCAACAACCCTTCGTTAAAACAAAATCCAGCCGCCAATTCGTAATCATGGCCTGGTGTACGCATCGTGGTTGCGACTAAATGTCCATCAAGTCGAATCGACATCGGCTCTTCAACTACTAGGTCGTCTGGTACGCGACGGGACGAATCTGCAT
>Ga0208960_1001895_pt1 | contig 10915 bp, 9 predicted proteins | sample GreLakmeON33MSRF_FD_187703 | JGI IMG/M metagenome (GOLD analysis project Ga0208960, IMG submission 187703) | Freshwater lentic microbial communities from great Laurentian Lakes, MI, USA - Great Lakes metaG ON33MSRF (SPAdes) | ecosystem: Environmental > Aquatic > Freshwater > Lake | place: Great...
GATGTGATTTCTCATCGTCAGTACTTACTCCCAAAACTTCAAATCCTTGTGCTAGCAAGGATTCATAATTATCCCTGAAGCTGCACGCTTCTGCAGTACATCCCGGCGTATCATCTTTGGGATAGAAGTAAAGGATAATACTCTTTCCTGCAAAATTACTTAAGCTTACAGATTTGCCATTTTGATCATTTGCAGTAAATTCAGGTGCCTTTTGCCCTTCGCTTAATTCATTCATTTCAATGCGTTTTTGATGCCCTAAAATTAGTAAAATAAATATAGTGAAGTGAATATTTCTGTTACTTGTAAAATACAGCATGGAACATAGTGGTATTATTTTTCTTGTCGGTTACAATTAGTTGGAAATCATGTTTTCCTTTGACAAGTAAATCGTCTAGACGATGCCATAATGAGCCAGATTTAGAATCATATTCCATCAAAACCCAGCGACCGTCAAGCAGCGCGGTGAAGTTGTCGATTCCTGATAGATTATCAGCTATACGAAATTGAATCCTTGAAGCTGAGGCCAGATTTACTCCATCTCTGATATTTATAGGGATGATTTTAGGTGCCACAGTATCTAGGGTAAGATAAAAGCTATCAAAGGTTTTTAGTTCAGCCTTTACAGTTCCATTTTCATAGTACCCACCCTGTGCAATTTTTTTGGTATTTACGATCAAGGCTTTGCTTCGCAAATTTGATGGGAGATCTTCAGCTATGTTTATGGATAAACTATATGTTCCGTTTAAAGGAATTAAACGATTGTGGACATGATGTATAGGTGAATACCCGCCAATAGGCTTGGGAGATCTGCTATAAACAAAGTTCAGGTCACTAAACAGCGTTTTTAAAGGAAATATAATACTGAGCCCGGTGGTATCAAACGTATTTATTTGGTTAAAGGTCATTTTTTTTCCTTCAGGCTGTTTTAATATTTTTTTTGATACAGGATCAAATCTGACTTTGAAGTTCAATACACTTTCATTTCCGGCAATATCTTTTACCACATATTTTGCCTCGTGTATAGTTTGATCAGTACTATTTATTAGTCCACTATTGACCGAATTTTTATAAATATTCAATTCATTGCCTGGTTCTATGAAGCTCTTCTGAATACGTTTTCCAATTGAAATCAATGCAGGATGATCAATATGTGAATTTATGCCACGGGAGTGTTCAAAAGAGAATTTTTCCCAAACAGAAGCATAAATCAGCCCACCATCAATAAACAATTCTATAGAATAAGTTCCATTTTGGTTGTCTGATGCAGAGTTTTTATCGGAAGCTATAATGCCAAAGCCAGATTCTCCTCCAAGTGTAATTATGGCTTGGTTTGAAACCTGGTAGCGTCCAGCAGCTCCGCTAAGTGGGTAAAATTGCTTTGGTGTATGTTCGCTAAAAGGATTTCCATTCAGTTGGTACACGTATAAGCCTATTATTGAAGGTTTAATCTTATCAGGAATGGTAATGCCAAAAAGTTGCGGATTAATAGTTTCTTCAGTTTTTGTATCACGAAGCTCAAAATGAAGGTGGGGGCCACTAGAGCCTCCTGTATTTCCTGCATAGGCAATGATTTCTCCTTTTTTAACCGGAATTTCAACAGAAAGAAGCGGAAAGTCAACATCAAATTTTTCGACGCTGTATTGGTAGAATGTTAATGCCTGGCTTATACGTTCATTGTAATTTCTTAGATGCATATAAACCGAAGTAAACCCATTGGGATGATTTACATAAAGTGCATTGCCCCCGCCGCTAATCTGAACTCTGATTCTGGAAATGAAACCATCTGCAACTGCAAAAACTGGATAACCTTCACGCTGATTGGTTTTGAAGTCAAGCCCAGAATGAAAATGATTGGTACGTATCTCGCCAAAATTACCCGAAATAATTGGTGGTAGGTTAAGCGGAGGCCTGAAATAATTTAGTGGATAGGTGATCTGATTTGTCTGGCTGCAAACCACACAATTTATTAAAAGAAAGGCAAGTGTTAAATAGCTTTTAAACATTTGAATGTATTATTACCGGACATAAAAATCCAGTAATTTTTCATCTTCCAAATAACCCGCCAAATGATCACCAACATTTACTTTTCCAACTCCCTGAGGGGTTCCCGTAAAAATAAGGTCTCCTTTTTTAAGAGTAATATAGTTGGATACAAATGCAATAATATATTCATAAGAAAATAACAAATCACTTGTATTACCGCTTTGAACAGTATTTCCATTGAGATCTAGCCTGATGCTCAGCTTAGTTAAATCCTTGAAAGTTGATTTAGGAAAAAATTTGCTTACTGGAGCTGAATTATCAAATGCTTTGGCCAGTTCCCATGGAAGCCCTTTTTCTTTATGCTTTTGTTGTATATCCCTTGCGGTAAAATCTATACCAAGACCAATTTCATCAAAGTAATTACCTGCAAATTTTTCAGCAATATGCTTTCCTTCTTTTGAAACTTTTAAAACGAGTTCTATTTCATGATGGATATCGCTTGAAAATTCAGGGTGGTAAAATGGTTTATTATCCTTTAAAATAGCTGTGTCTGGCTTCATGAATATCACAGGTACGGTTGGAACAGGATTATTAAATTCTTTGGCATGTTCGGCATAATTACGTCCAATAGCTATTATTTTCATACAGCGAATATATAAATACAGAATAAAATGAAGATAAAATTTTGATTAAAGTACTGAGATTCGCTTTGTAATGATTTCTGATCCTACACTAACACGAATAAAATAGAAACCGCTGGTGATGCGTGATGCGATGGTGAAAGGTTTAGTTTGATCGCCGGCGGCAACTCTTTCAGAAAGCAGGGTAGTGATTTCATTTCCTAAAACATCCATAATTTTTACAATTACATTAGCATCTTTGCTCATGTTAAAGCTTAAATTTAATTGATCAGAAATTGGATTTGGGTATACCTTTACATTATTCAACACCTTGTCATTGGCAACAGGTTTAGGAGCACCCATGATCTTCGTATTCCCAAAAAAACTCTCTTTGGCAGGTTTAAATGGAATGAAATTTACCTTTACACCATTTTTAAGGTAGGCCGGTTTATTGAGTCTGGTATCCGTTATTTTGGTAGCAACCTTTGCTTTTATTTTTGACGAATCTGGCTTGGCTCCCTGCTGAATTTTATATGCATAGGTATTGCCAGCCATGAATATGGTTAGCACTATGGATATAAGAAAAATTCGCAGGTAGAGATTTATCATACGCAATTACAATAAAAAATAAATATAAGGCATTTTAAAATATACCAACAGGGTTTTGAGCCTTTTTAACAAAATTTAACTAAATCTAGTTTAAGATATGGATAAAAACCTCTATATGTTAGTTTAAATTTAAAAAAAATGATTAAAAATGAATGTATTATTTATACTGTTGTGATATTGTTTTTAAGATGTACTTTTGTCAACTAATTTTAGTCAAGTGTCAAACATAAAAAATTTCCAAAAGCTATCTGCTGCAGGTTTATTAATCAGTTTAGGTATCATTTACGGTGATATTGGAACTTCTCCTCTTTATGTTTTTAAGTCTATCATCGCAGATCGTATCATAACTGCTGATCTTATTTTGGGAGGCTTGTCTTGTATTTTCTGGACATTGACCTTGCAAACCACTATAAAGTATGTGATAATTACGTTACGCGCCGATAATAAAGGTGAGGGAGGTATTTTATCACTCTACTCATTAGTCAAGAAAAAGGGTAAATGGCTGGTTATCCCAGCCATGATTGGTGGATCATCATTGCTTGCTGATGGGATGATCACACCGCCCATTACAGTTTCTGCTGCAATTGAGGGGTTAAGAATTTTTTATAAAGATATACCTACTGTTCCTATCGTAATAGTAATTATTTCTCTTTTGTTCTTGATCCAGCAATTTGGAACGTTTATCGTGGGTAAGGCATTTGGACCAATTATGTTTATATGGTTTACCATGATGGCCGTTTTGGGTAGTTTTTATCTTATTCAGTATCCTGAGATACTCAAAGCCGTTAGCCCTTATTATGCCTACGCTTTATTGTCAACTAATCCAAGTGCATTATTTATTCTTGGTGCTGTTTTCCTTTGTACTACAGGTGCAGAGGCACTATATTCTGATCTTGGGCATTGCGGACTTCCTAATATTCGGATTAGCTGGATATATGTTAAACTTTGTCTTTTATTAAATTATTTTGGACAGGGAGTTTGGCTTTGGCAGCATCAGGGAAGTGCTTTAACTCCTGGCGATAATCCATTCTTTAGTATTATGCCTGAATGGTTCTTAATTGCTGGAATCAGTATCGCTACCGCTGCTGCAATCATTGCTAGTCAGGCTATGATTTCGGGTTCATTCACGCTGATATCAGAAGCAGTAAGACTTAACTTATGGCCGAAAGTTAAAATCAATTATCCAAGTAATCAAAAAGGTCAGTTATATGTTCCTTCAATTAATATTTTATTGTGGATAGGATGTATTATTGTAGTTCTGATTTTCCGTGAATCTCAAAACATGGAAGGAGCATATGGTTTAGCTATAAACCTTACCTTCATGATGACTACTATTCTCGTTACTGTTTTTCTAAAACGTAAGCAGTTTCCTAATTATCTGATAATTATTTTTGTAACGCTTTTCGGACTAATTGAATTAGGATTTTTTGCAGCTAATATGGCTAAGTTTCTTCATGGAGGATGGTTTACCTTGTTGTTAGCTTCTTTATTATTATCTGTCATGTGGGCATGGTATTCTGCAAGGAAAATCAAAAACCGCTTTGTGAAGTTTGTTGAGATTGATTCATACTACCCTATTTTAACTGAATTGAGTGAGGATGAAACGGTCCCTAAATATGCCTCTCAATTGGTTTATCTAACTAGCTCAAATTTTAACTCTGAGATAGAATCGAAAATAATGTATTCTATTTTACAGAAACAGCCCAAGAGGGCAGATGTATACTGGATAGTACATGTTGATGTAACTGATGAACCTTTTACAAGAGATTACAAGGTTGAATCATTAATTCCAAATAAACTGATTCGTATTAATTTTAAGCTGGGTTTCCGTGTAGAGCAACAAATTAATGTTTTGTTCAGGAAAGTGGTAGAAGAGTTAGTGAAAAATAAGGAAGTAGACATTACGAGTAGGTATACATCTTTAAACAAATATAAGATCGTTGGTGATTTCAGATTTGTGGTATTGGAGAAAATATTGTCCAAATCGAATGTTTTAAGCTTTAAGGATAAATTCATCATGGACTATTATTTCATACTAAAGAAGTTTTCACTTTCTGAAGAACGAAGTTTTGGTTTGGATGTTAGCTTTGTAACTGTAGAAAGAGTACCATTAATGATTTCTTATCAGGATACCAGCGAATTAACTCGAATGGAATAGATTTGGAAAACTATATTTAAAATTCAAATAAGAGCCTGTATCATATTCATGATAGAGGCTCTTATCTTTTCAGAGATATTTTTAATATTCTAAATTCATTATTTATTCAGATTACTCTTATGGTAAGAATAAGAAAAATAAATGATCAGACCCATTCCAAGCCAGATCAAAAACCGTAGCCAATTGGTGTATCCCAGTTCGGTCATCAGGTATAAACAACTTAACATTCCCAAAACAGGAATGAGCGACAAATTTTTCATGAATGATAATACAGACATAATAATCGCTGCCAGAATGAACAGAAAATAGGGGAGTTTATCTTTGTAAACATGCCAGTCACCATTGTACTCAAACAGTGCCAAAATCTGCTCTTTGAATACAATAAATACTCCAATAAAGAGTAAGGGAACAATAAATTTTGAGTTTATATAGGGGATGCGGAAACGTTTATGTTTGGATTCTTCGGCATCTTCTTTGGGAAGGAGCAGTACACCCGCACATACCAAAACAAATGCAAATAAGGTACCAATACTAGTCAGGTCTGTTACCTCGGTTAGGTTCATGAATAATGCCGGAATTGCCACTAGTGCACCTGTTACTAATGTAGCAAACCATGGTGTTTTATATTTGGGATGAATGCTTGAAAATTTGGCCGGTAACAATCCGTCCCGGCTCATGCTCATCCAGATACGTGGCTGACCCATCTGGAAAATAAGAAGAACACTTGCTGTAGCAATAACAGCACTAACTGAAATGATATAACTGATGTTTTCTAATCCTACATTTTTAAATACAAATGCCAGTGGATCTTCAACCTGCAACTCTTTATAATTAACCATTCCGGTTAATACGAGTGCCACAAGAATATATAATACCGTACAAATTATCAAGGAGTAGATCATGCCTTTGGGTAGGTCGCGCTGTGGATTCTTGCATTCTTCTGCGGTAGTTGAAATGGCGTCAAATCCAATATAAGCAAAGAACACTCCCGAAACACCTTTCATCATTCCATCAAAGCCATTAGGCATAAAAGGATCCCAGTTGGCTGGTTTAACATAGAAAAAACCCAGGATGATTACACCAATTACTACAGCAACTTTCAAAATAACCATGGCATTTGTTGCTCTTTTGGTCTCTTTGATTCCAATATAAACCAGATAGGTAATTAAAAATACGATGCCAAGCGCAGGTATATCGGCAATTAGTTTAAAATTACCGGATCCTGGGGCTGTAGCCCATGCCTGGGCGGCAAATTTTACTTTTTCGCTGATCGCATTCAGGTCAGTTCCAGCTGCGAGCATTGCAGCATGGGCTTTGTATGCGGTGAGGTAATCCATGGTTAGGTATGCCGGAATATGGATATTGAAACCTTCTAGCAAATTAGTAAAGTATTCACTCCATGAAATAGCTACCGCAATATTACCAATTGCATATTCCATTAAAAGGTCCCAGCCAATGATCCAGGCAATAAGTTCACCAAAAGAAGCATAGGCATAGGTATAGGCACTGCCGGCAACAGGTATTCTTGAAGCAAATTCTGCATAACATAAAGCCGAGAAACCGCAGGTAATTGCAGTGATGACAAATAAAATACTAACCCCTGGTCCGCCCTGAAAGGCTGCATTTCCAATGGTTGAAAAAATTCCGGCGCCAATAACGGCTGCAATACCCATTAAAGTAAGGTCTTTTACAGTAAGAACCCGTTTTAATCCTTCAGCCGTATTTTCAGTATCAGAAAAACCTGCTTTTCGATCTTTCATTATCAACTCAATCGACTTTTTTCGAAACAGGTTTATAGACATATCCTCTAAATATTGAATGGTTTAAGAATCAAACATAAAAATTATTTAGTTTTGAAAGCGCATTCAAGCTAAATAATGAATAAAAGCCTCTCTCAAATCATCTACCAACAGCGATATTTCCTGATTCCTTTTTTGATAGTGATGATCACAGGATTTTCTTTGATGCTTGTATTTTCTAAAACAGACCTTTTTTTATTGATTAATAATAAGCACAATCCTTTTTTTGATCAGTTTTTCAAACTTAATACTTGGCTGGGAGATGGCTTGATGACCATCGTGGTTGTTTGCGGGATGTTATTTTTTAAATATCGCTATGCTGTACTCACAGCACTTGCCTATGCCTACACTTCTTTGGCCGTTCAGATTCTCAAAAGATTATTCAACGCTCCAAGACCTGTTAAATTTTTTGAGGACATTGCTCCAATAAGAACAATTGATGGTTATGCCATGCATGAATGGAATAGTTTTCCTTCTGGACACACAGCTTCAGCATTTACTCTTGCCGTTGTTTTATCCTATGTACTTCCATATAAGCATAGCCATTGGATTCTTATACCTTTTGCAGTTTTAACGGCATTTTCAAGAGTTTATCTGGCTCAACATTTTATGGAAGATATTATTGCAGGGTCTTTAATTGCAGTGACAATGACTTTGCAGCTAATTTATTGGCTTGAGCATACTGATTGGTATCATGCTAAGAAATTAGACGGGAGGTTATTTGGAAAAGCTTGATTTACGTAACAAGGCTCTTATTTTATTTTTTCTAAGCCTAACTTTGCTTTTGCTCAATCTGGATAAGCCCATGATCTATATTCTTGACGAAGCTAAAAATGCAGAGTGTGCTCGTGAGATGCTTGTTTCCGGAAATTATGTAGTTCCCTATTTTAATGGACAGCTCAGAACCGATAAACCGCCACTTCACTATTTTTTTTAGTTTAAGCTTATAAAATATCAGAATTAATCCAGCTTTTGTAATTCACTTTTGATGAAATCAGCAAGCTCTTTTACATAAGCAGCACTAAAGTTGAATTCAATCCCGGCAGTTTCATAGATTTCTTTTATAGTTTTTGTATAACCTAGTTTTAATGCATCCAGATACTTTAAAAGTCCTGTTTCAGGATCGTTTTTATAGTTTTTCCAAACTGCAATAGCACCCAGTTGAGCAATTGCATATTCTATATAATAAAAAGGAACTTCAAAAATATGAAGCTGTTTTTGCCACAGGTTTTCTAGTGCATATTCATGTTCAGACCAGTCGGCAAAATTATTTCCGAAGGGTTTGATACTATTTTTCCAGGCTAGCGCTCTTTGTTCACTCGTATGTTCAGGGTTGGTGTATATCCAGTGCTGAAACTGATCAACAACTGCAACCCATGGAAGAGTTTTAAGTACATCTTTTAGTTGATCTTTTTTAGCTCTTTTTAATTCTTCCGGTTTATCGAAATATACATCCCAATGATCCATAGAAATCAGTTCCATACTCATAGAAGCAAGTTCGGCAACTTCAGAAGGTGTATGCTTGAAATCGTTTAATTCAAGGTCTGAAGTGATAAATGTATGAATAGCATGGCCTCCTTCATGAACCATCGTTGTCAGATCTCGGAAAGTGCCGGCTGAATTCATGAAAATAAAAGGCGCTCCGCTTTCTGCCAGTGGATAGTTATAACCTCCCGGAGCTTTTCCTTTACGGCTATCTACATCAAAAAAACCATTAGCTTTCATTATTTCAAGCCTTTGGCCAATGTAAGGGCTTAAACCGTTAAAGCACTTGATCGATTTTTCAATCAGCTCTTCACCGTTTTTAAATGGCTTTAATGCTGGTTTTCCTGAAACGTCTACCTCCATGTCCCATGGCTTTAACTTAACTAATCCCAAAGCTTCACGACGGCTTTCTGCCTGATGTTTTAATATAGGGACGATTTCTTTTTCAATAGCTTCATGAAATTTATAGCAGTCTGTAGGGGTATAGTCAAAGCGACCTAATGCTTGGAACATATAATCTCTGAAGTTTTTGAATCCTGCATTTATGGCTACCTGATGCCGAAGTTTTAATAGGCTATTGAATAATTCATCCAGCTTATCTTTATCTTGTAATCTACGGGCAGTTATGGCTTCCCAGGCTTCTTGCCTAACTTTGCGATCCGTGTCTTTTAAAAAGACTGCAGCTTGTTCCAAAGTGTATTCCTTTTCGCCAAGTTTAACAGACATGGAGCCAGTGATTCCTTGATACTTTTGCTGCTCAACCTGAATTTGGGTCATTAATGGGATATTTTTTTCTTGGAATAGTTCAAGCGCTTTTTTAATGCCACGCGTGTAAACAAAGTATCTTTCTTTATCTAATTTTTCAGAATACGGACTCTCAACAAATTTATTATTTAATTGATTATTGATTGGAGCTATCTTAGGCTCAATTTCAGTTGCAAAAAATTGAAAATCCTTCAAAAGCGTTTCGTCTGTGGTATCGCAGGTCATACGAATATACCGCCATGCAAAATCCTCTTCGAGGGCTGCTTCAATTTCGCTCCTGTCTAAAAGCCATTTTTCAAGCTCTGAAACAGAGCTTATGTTTCTAGACAGTAGATCATTAAATATAGGTTCAAGGCTAATCCAATCAATGTTAAGAGTTTCAGGGATATAGGCTCTTGGTTTTTTGGAGATCTTAAGGTCGGTCATATTAAATTTGATTTCTCAGGTAAGCGTCAAGTAAAAAGAAGATAGCAAATACAACTGATGCAATGCCATTGGTTGTAAAAAAAGCATGGTTTAATTTTGAAAGGTCATTTGGTTTTACCAATTGATGCTGATAGATCAGTAAAATGATAAAGAACAATACCCCTGACAGATAGAACCATGAAAAGCTCGAAACGATATAGGGCATAGTCACGAATATTACAGCAAGTACATGAAAAATAGAGGACACATTCAATGCTTTTTTCTTTCCTAGCCAGGCAGGAATAGATTTTAGATTGTTTTGTCTGTCAAATTCCTCGTCCTGAAGTGCATAAATAATATCAAATCCACTAACCCAGCATAAAACGGCCAGAGAAAAATAAACAGGAAGCATGGCAAACTGTCCAGATACTACTAAATAAGCTCCTATAGGTGCCAATGCAAGTCCAAGACCTAGAATAAGATGACATAGTGGAGTAAATTTTTTGGTATAACTGTATCCGAGCACAACTGCGAGTGCTACTGGCGAAAGGTAAAAGCAAAGTTTGTTGATGAGCAAAGTAGTAAGAATAAAAAGAATACTATTTGCGATCGTGAATATCAATGCTTCATTAGCACTGATCTTGCCTGAAGGGATATCACGTATAGCTGTTCTTGGGTTTTGCGCATCGATTTCTCTGTCTAAGTACCTGTTAAATGCCATTGCTGCATTTCTTGCAAAGATCATGCACAATATCATCAGCAAAAGTTTTAGCCAGTTAAACTCTTGTCCGGTTACTGAGATGGCAAGAAAAAAACCAATAAAGGCAAACGGCATTGCAAAAACTGTGTGGGCAAATAATACCAGGGAAAAATATTTTTTCATTTACAATTTTTTATTTGATTGAGCCAGTAAGCAAAATAACTAAATCAGGTTAAAAGCCTAATTTGAATATATTTAGCGGGTAAACGACTTATTCAGCTCATTAATAAAATTCAGAATTTCATCGCGTCCCTGCTGATTTTCTGCTGAAGTAATGTAATGCATGGGCACTTCCTCAAAGATTTCAAGTAATGATTTTCTAAATTTTGCA
>Ga0208960_1001897_pt1 | contig 10914 bp, 12 predicted proteins | sample GreLakmeON33MSRF_FD_187703 | JGI IMG/M metagenome (GOLD analysis project Ga0208960, IMG submission 187703) | Freshwater lentic microbial communities from great Laurentian Lakes, MI, USA - Great Lakes metaG ON33MSRF (SPAdes) | ecosystem: Environmental > Aquatic > Freshwater > Lake | place: Great...
GAACGGCGACACCAGTGACGGCATAGGTTGGCCTGCCAAACCTGGCAGCATGGGCCGCGCCTATCCCGGGCACCGCGTCGCGGTGATTGACGACGAAGGCCATGAATGCGCCGACGGCGTGCCCGGCGATGTGGCGGTGCATCGATTCGATGTGCACGGCCAACCCGACCCGATTTTCTTTCTCGGCTATTGGAACCAGCCTAGCGCCGCCGCCAACAAATTCACCGGCGACTGGTGCCGCACCGGCGACTTGGCCACGCGCGACGCCGATGGCTACCTCTGGTACCAGGGCCGCGCAGACGATGTGTTCAAGGCCGCCGGTTACCGCATTGGCCCCAGCGAAATAGAAAACTGTTTGGTGAAACACTCGGCGGTGGCCAACGCCGCCGTCGTGCCCAAACCAGACGCCGAGCGCGGCAATTTGGTGAAAGCCTATGTGGTGTTGTCTGCTGGCTTTACAGCGTCAGATGCATTGGTGACGCAGTTGCAACAGCATGTGCGCGGCCTGCTGGCACCTTATGAATACCCCAAGGAGATTGAGTTCATCGATCAATTGCCGATGACCACGACGGGGAAGGTGCAGAGGAGGGTGTTGAGGTTGAGGGAGGAGGAGAGGGCGATTTTGTTATTGACTAAGCATTGACATCAGATTCTTTCGTTAAATATGATTGAGTGTTGAAAGAGGTCAAATCCAAATGAAAGTCATCAAGATAGGCATCGCTTCCCAGCAAAAAATCCGCCAGCGCGTGTTGGCTATTGCCAAGGGCGAAATCACACCCAAGCTATCTGACCCGAAGGTCTGGTTTACCTCCATGCGTCCGCTGGCTGAGGTATTGAGTGACGAAAACCGTGCCATGCTTGACGTGATTCGCCAATCAAATCCAAGTTCGATCAGTGAGCTTGCCCAAATGACGGGGCGCAAACAAGGCAATTTGTCGCGCACGCTGAAAACCATGTCTCGCTATGGACTCGTGCGTATGGAAAAGAACGAACGGTCTTTGCGTCCGGTGGTGTTGGCTGACAGCTATCAGTTGTCTATTGCTTGAATTTAGTGCTCCTGCGCAAATAATTATCAAATCAACCAAGCCCCGCCACCGCTCTCAACTTGTCTTTCTTACTCGGCCTTTTCCCTTTGATGCCACCGTTGCCTTGCGGCGCTGGCGGTTCATCCACCGGCTCGAAGCCCGGCACGTTCTCTAAATCAAGCAAAAGGCTTTCGCGTTTTTGTATCACCATCCAATGCGCCAGCGTTTCTGCGGTGACAAAACTCACCGCGTCGCCATGCTCACCCGCGCGGCCGGTGCGGCCGATGCGGTGGGTGTAGTCGGTGGCCGAGCGTGGCAAGTCGTAATTCACCACCACGGGCAGCATGGCGATGTCTATGCCGCGCGAGGTCAGATCGGTGGTGACCACCACGTCCCAGCGGCCGGCTTTGAAATCGCGCAGCACATCCTGGCGCGCGCCCTGGCTCATCTCGCCGTGAAAAGGCGTGGCAAAAATACCTGCTTTGTAAAGCTTGCCGGCCACATGCTCGCAGGCGTAGCGCGTGGCCACAAACACCAGCACCTGTTTCCAGCCGTTTTCTGCCATCAAGTGACGCAGCAAAGCACTGCGTTTTTTGTCATCCACGCGAATAGCGCGTTGGCTGATGTCTGGCTTGTGGCCCTCAAATGCCTCCACCGTGATGCGCACCGGGTCGCGCAGCAAGTTGGCGGCAAGCGCCTCCACCTCGGGCGCGAACGTGGCCGAGAACAACAAAGTCTGTCGCTTCGCAGGCAACAGCGCCAACACGCGTTGCAATTCATCGGCAAAGCCTAAATCGAGCAAGCGGTCGGCCTCGTCCAGCACCAGGTGTTGCACATCTTTGAGGCTTACCGCGTTGTGATCGACCAGATCCAGCAGGCGCCCCGGCGTGGCGACCACCATGTCGGCACCGCCGCGCAAGTCCATCATTTGCGGGTTGATGGACACACCGCCAAACACCACAGCGACTTTCAGCCCCGGTTTATAGGAGAGATGCGTGAGCACACCGCCGACCTGTACCGCCAGCTCGCGCGTGGGCACCAGCACCAGACTGCGTATGGGGCGACGGAAATTGGTCTGGCGCGGCTGCAACACGTGCTGCTGAACCAGCGGCAAAGCAAACGCCAGCGTCTTGCCCGAGCCGGTGGGCGCGGTCGCCCACAAATCACGGCCTTGCAGCGCAGGGGGAATGGCCTCGGCTTGAATCGGGGTGGGGGTGTGCAAACCCATGTCGGCCACGGCATGTTGCAGGGCGGGGGAGAGGTGTAAATCAGAAAAGTTCAAACGGTTTTTTTTTCTGGTTGGCTTGCGAGAGTCAAAACGGGGTGAGTGGGCAGCTTAACCTGTTGGGCTTGACCTCATTTCAAGCGTGTGGCAAAAATTGAAAGTTTTAGGCTCACGCAGAATTCCACGGATTTATTACTTTGACTTTTGCAGCGATATAAGGCGAGGCGTCCCGGCTTGCAACAATAAATCCTTTGGACGCAGCAATCGCTGCAATATAGCCGTCGGGAGTGGGAAAGCCTTTACCGCTTTTTCTGGCCAGCAGTGCCAGGTGTGCATATTCGCGTGCTGCGGGTAGGTCGAATGACAAAGTTCGGTCTTTGAACATCTGAGTCAGTCCTTCAACGGCTTGTTGAAGTCTTGTTTGTCGCTGTCCGTTCGGTAAAGCAGCAACCCCGAATAACAATTCTGCAAAGCTGACAGACGACACATACAAGGTTTGTGCGGCTTGGACATTCAACCAATTGAGCACCGACGGGTCTGGCTGAGGCTTCATGGTTTCTGAAACCACATTGGTATCCAGCAGAATCATTTGAAAACCATGGGTTCAGCAGGCGGTTTATTCAATTTTTTTTCTAGAGCTTGAATATCCTGGCGGGTCACACCCGATTCCCGACTGAGTGCAGCCATGGCATCCCCCATCAGCAATCGCGACGCTGGTTTCACCGCAACGGTAAGTAAGTGTCTGACCGCTGCTTCTGTGCTGACCCCGTTTTCAGCGGCGAGCAAACGCAAAGCGCGGTGCACATCGTCGGGCAGATTGCGAACGGTCAACATCGCCATAGGTACACCTTAAATATATAAGCAAGCAATGCATGCATTTTAATTTATTGAATGCATTTTGGCAAGCTCACTTTCTCAGCGCCGGCAAGCCCACCCCCGTCGCATCAAACCCCCCGTCCACGGCAATCACTTGGCCGGTCAGGTAACTGGCTTCAGCAGACGATAAAAACACAATCACCCGCGCGATTTCCTCTTCGCTGCCATAACGGTTCAGCGGAATAGCATCGTGGTAAGCGCTGACGATATCGGCCGTGTGTACAGCCATGGCAAGCTTGGTTTTCACCGGCCCGGGCGCCACGCAGTTCACGCGTATGCCCCATTCGCCGAGTTCTGCCGCTTGTTGCTTGGTCAAATGAATCACAGCTGCCTTGGATGTGCCGTAGGCCACACGCAGCGTGGACGCGCGCAAGCCGGAGATGGACGCGATATTGACAATACAACCCCGGCTCGTGCGCAGAGCGGGCAATACAGCCTGCGAGCATAAAAACACACCGTCGAGGTTGGTGCGCATCACAGTTTGCCAGCGCTCGAACGTGGTGTCTTGTATGGCCGCGAAATCGGCCACGCCTGCGTTATTCACCAGTGCATCCACCCGGCCCGACCATTGCATCACGCTGTGCAGCATGGCGCTGACCTGGTCTTGTTGAGATACATCACATTCAACTGGCAACACAAGATCTAAACCGTCTGAGGCGCGTTTAAGTTCAAGCGCATCCCGGTCGACCATGGCGACCCGGTAGCCTTTGCTTAAAAACAAGTGAGTGGTCGCCAGGCCAATGCCGCGCGCTGCGCCGGTGACGATGGCGGTGAGTGGGGGGCGACTTGTGTCTATTGTCATTTTGAGTAAATTATCGGCTGACTTGAAAGTTCGGTAAGAACCAGATCACGTATTCTCATGCTTTGTCAAATACTGTCTGCGTCTTCACCCCACGTAAACTCAGCCCCATGAAAAAACTCGAACTCACCCCTGTCCGCTTGGGTCAAAGCGATTTGCACGTCACCCCTATTTCTCTGGGCACCATGACTTTCGGTCAGCAGGTGGACGAAGCCACCTCGCACACCATCATGGACCACAGCATTGCGCGCGGCGTCAATTTCTTTGACACCGCCGAGATTTACGCTGTGCCGCCCACCGCCGAGTCTTTCGGTAAGACCGAAACCTATATTGGCAACTGGCTGACCAAGCACCCTGGCATGCGCCAGAACATCGTGCTGGCCTCCAAGGTGGCCGGTCCGTCGCGCGCCATGCCCTGGGTGCGTACCAGCGAAGGCATGACGCCGGCCGATATCCTGGCCTCGTGTGACGCCAGCCTCAAGCGCTTGCAAACCGATGTGATCGATCTCTACCAGATTCACTGGCCTGAGCGCCACGTGCCTATGTTCGGAGGTATGTACTTCGAGCCTAAAAACGAAAAATCTGCGACTTCTATCCACGAGCAGTTGCAAACGCTGGCCGGGCTGGTCAAGCAAGGCAAGGTGCGTTACATCGGTTTGTCCAATGAAACGTCTTACGGTGTGCACGAGTTTGTGCGTCTGGCCGAGCAACACAATTTGCCGCGCATTGTCAGCGTGCAAAACGCGTATTGCCTGGTCAACCGTGTGCCGGAAAACGGGTTGGACGAAACCATGCACCGCTTGAATGTGTCGTTGCTGGCGTATTCACCGCTGGCCTTCGGTTTGTTGACCGGCAAATACGACGAAGCCGGTTTTCTGAGTGACAAGTCGCCCAAAGAAGGACGTATCGCCAAATATGAAAGCGTGCGCAAGCAGCGCTGGGCGCGCCCGGAAGCCTTGGCGGCGGCGAAACGTTACAACCAGCTCGCGCGAGACAACGGCATGACGCCTACCGACATGGCGCTGGCGTTTTGCTACACGCAGTGGCGCGTGGCCAGCACCATCATCGGCGTGACCTCAGTGCAGCAACTCGATGAAGACCTGGACGCCTGGGGCAAACAGCTGACGCCTGACATGCTCAAAACCATAGACGAGATCCGCTGGGAAATGCGCGATCCGGCTGTCTGACCTGGATGGAACAGGCGCTGTCCCTTGTTTATCCGCTGCTGGCTGCGCTGGCGGCTTACCTGATCGGTTCGCTGTCGTTTGCGGTGCTGGTCAGTCGCGTCATGGGCTTGGCCGATCCGCGTTCTTACGGCAGCCAGAACCCGGGCGCCACCAATGTGCTTCGCTCGGGCAACAAAGCCGCTGCTGCACTCACCTTGTTGCTCGACGGCGTGAAAGGCTGGTTACCGGTCTGGGCGGTCGTGCGTTACGGCGCGGCTTACGGTTTGGGTGACGGTACGCTGGCGATGGTGGCACTGGCGGCGTTTGCCGGTCATGTCTGGCCGGTGTTTTTCCGATTCAAGGGCGGCAAGGGTGTGGCAACAGCCGCCGGTGTGCTGCTTGGTATTGAACCTGTGCTGGGGCTGGCGACCTTTGCCACTTGGTTGATCGTGGCGTTCTTTACGCGCTATTCATCGCTGGCGGCGTTGGCAAGTGCGGTGTTTGCGCCGGCTTATTATTTTTTAGGCAACCAGGTGGTCTGGTTGATCGATAAGCAGGTGTTGCTGGCGACGGTGGTCATGAGCGGCATATTGGTTTGGCGGCATCAGGCAAACATTGCCAAGCTGATGCGCGGTAAGGAAAGCCGTATAGGTAAAAGCTGATCTCAGTTTCCTCGAATCGCATAAATGCTGACAGGGAAAACCTGCGAACAGATGACGACATGGCGGGCGGGCCGAAGCGAACATTGGCGCGAAACGGCAGTGAGCGGCTACACAACCGGCGTGGCGTAAGCACAATGCTTCAAAACACACGCAAATGAAACAACTGGCATGGCGTGAACAAATCAATAGCCCGAAAAAAAGGCACCCGAAGGTGCCTTTGATATTTCTGCGAACAGATGGATCAATAAACAAAAATGGGATTCACAATAGCTTGCACCGAACCGGTGGTGCGGTGCTGTCCTACAGTGATCATGCCCTCATACACACCGTCTTTGATAGCTTGCTGGGCAACGACGTTCTCCAAAATGAAGACACCGAATTCAGCCAACAAGATTTGGTGAACGTGGAACACTTGGCCTTCGTTCTCGAAAGGAACAACTTCCAAGCCCCAAGTGTCTGAGCCAATCATGGCAACACCCAAGTTAGCCAAATAGCGGGCACCTTGAACACCCAAGCCAGGATGGGCTGCGCCATTGCGCTTGTCATCCACGCCCAACAGTTTGTGCCAGCCGGTATAGAAAATCACCACATCGCCTTTGTTGATTTTCATATTGCCTTGGCGCTTTAAAGCAGCTTCGATTTCAGGCTGATTGAAAGGCGTTCCCTCAGGAATAATGTCTTTCCCCATCAGAGCTGTCATGTCCAAGAGCACAGCGCGGGTGGCCACGCCTGGGAAAGTTTCTATGCCGAATTTCTTCAAGCCGCTGACGCCAGTCACTTCTATGCCGGGGGTGCAGTTGTAAAACACATTGTCAATACCGATGTGGCCCAGTCCATCCAGCTGCGTACCGATACCCACCCATGATTGCAATATGTCGTCGTGGTAACTGAGTTTGGTATTGCCCAAAGTTTGACCGTTCTCTTGACCCGGTCTGACGATGGTCATTGAGTAGGTGCGGGGAGGAAAAGCAGGCGTTTTGGTATTGGTCTCAATGGCCATGGCCATCTTTTTGCCTTGTTTAATCAGCTTGGATGCAGCGATGATGTTGTCTTGGGTGATATTGTTCAAAGCACCGAGTTGGTCATTCGGACCCCATTTGGACTTGTGGCAACTTTCATATGCCAAGGCGCTGCCCATCGACACCAACCCAAGAAATACGCTTGTCAAAATGCTTGAGGCCAGGTTTTTAGTTTTCATGAATTGACTCCTTTGTCGGGCTCATTGAAAAGTGAAACATGTGCATCGGGCTGAGCCACGGAGCCCTTTGCACATTGAACAACGATGCGCTGAACCTCTTGTTCGCCTTGGCTGGGCGTTTGGCGTTTTTCACGGGTGAAATTGGAATGGCATTCGCTGTCCGCAGCCAATACCTGACCCATGCGAGGGGAAAATCCTATGTACCAGGTGGGATCTTGCATTTGCATATGGACTTGGCTGTGGCTGAGGGCGTTGGTGAGTTGCACATCAAATTCAAAGTAAATACCGCCTTGAAAACCACGACCGCCATCACGCGCGGAGAAGTTGCTCACCTCAAAAGACAAGGGGGCTGCGGTTTGGCCGTCTTCCAGTGTTAAAAAATACTTGTAGGGTTGCATCAGCGAACTGTTGCCATCGGCGAAGGCCTGCAATTCGTCGGGGTCGAGCAGTCCGTTTTGGTTCAAATCTATGTTTTCGCGTACCTGGATACTGCTTTGCGCATCCATTTGCCAACTGATGTGAAAACCGCTCATGGTGTCATTGCTCAGCAATGGCTCAATTTGGTAGGCCAGTCGCAAATGCGGGTGCGCGTGGGCTGTGCCTGTGCCCAAACCAAAAGCGATAAGGTATCCAATGAAACTAAGTCTATTCAAAATCATCAATGCAAATATAGTATTCAATTTGAATGTAGACGACCATGGTATCTCATGCTGTCATGTCTGAGACTGTTCAACGCAAAAATAAATGTTGGCTAGTATTTACCCTTCTAAGGCGTTACTTCTAATAATTATTGCTTTTTGCATTAACGGAGCGCAGAAATGCTGGCGGAGAAAACTACGACACTTAAGTACGTCAAAAAATAATCGGTATCTGACCCCAATTAACCGATTAACCGATTAATCAGTCGCGGAAATTGTCAAAGCTCAGCGGCAAATCCGGCATCTCTTTGCGAATCAGCGCCATCGCCGCTTGTAAATCATCCCGCTTGGCTCCGGTAATTCGAACAGCCTCCCCTTGGATGGCAGCCTGTACTTTCATCTTGCTGTCTTTGATCACACGCTGAATCTTCTTCGCATCTTCACTGGCAATGCCATTGCGCACCTTGATGATTTGTTTGACCTTGTCGCCGCCCATTTTTTGCACATCGCCTTTGTCCAGAAAACGGATATCCACATTGCGCTTGGTCAGTTTGTTGCGCAAGATGTCGTCAATTTGCGCCAATTGAAAGTCGCTGTCGCCGATCAGCGTGATTTCCTTGTCCTTGAATTCGATGGTGGCCGAAGTCCCTTTGAAATCAAAACGGGTGGTGATTTCCTTGGCCGTGTTCTCAACGCCGTTTTTCACTTCCACCACGTCGGCTTCACACACAGTATCAAAAGAGGGCATGGTCGGTACTTCAGAAGTTCAGGTGCGACAATTCTCACATGATTATCGAGACCCAGGTTCCCCTGCAAGCCCACAACACCTTCGGCATCGCCGCCAAAGCCGAGCGCATGCTGCGCTTGCGCAGCATGGAGGATGTCGCCGCGCTGCTGACCGACCCCATACGCTTAGAGCCACATTTTGTGCTGGGCGGCGGCAGCAACATCGTCATCACCGGCGACATCAAACCCTTGGTGATCAAAGTGGAGCTGCTGGGCAAACATTTGGTGTCCGAGGACGACAAGGCTTGGATTGTGCAAGCCGCTGCCGGGGAAGACTGGCACGGTTTTGTGGAATGGACTTTGCAACAAGGCTGGCCAGGGCTGGAAAACCTGGCCATGATCCCCGGCCTGGTCGGTGCTTCGCCAGTGCAAAACATCGGCGCTTACGGCGTCGAGTTGCAGGACCGGTTCGAGTCCTTGGACGCGGTGGATTTACACACCGGTCATCATTTCACGCTGGACGCAGCGCAATGCGCTTTCGGTTACCGCGATTCGGTGTTCAAACACCAGGCCAGCGACAAACGCGATTTGGGTTTGCTAGGACGCGCACTCATCACGCAAGTGCGTTTTCGTTTGCCAAAGAAATGGACGGTCGATATTGGTTACGCCGACTTGGAAAAAAAGCAATCGCAAACCGGTATCAGCCAGCCTACACCGCAACAAGTCTTTGACTGGGTCTGCGAGATCCGTAGCGCCAAATTGCCGAATCCGCAGGTGGTGGGCAACGCAGGCAGCTTCTTCAAAAACCCGACCGTGTCGCCCGAACAATGCGCGGACATCATTGCGCGCGAACCGCGTCTGGTGCATTACCACCTGAGCGATGGACGCATCAAACTCGCCGCCGCATGGTTGATAGACGCCTGCGGTTGGCGCGGCAAGTCCGTGGGTAACGCAGCGGTTTACGACAAACAAGCGCTGGTCATCATCAACAAAGGCGGGCGCGACAGCCCGTGCACCGGCGGCGAGGTGGTGACCTTGGCCAAAGCGATTCAAACCAGTGTGTACGAGCGTTTTGGCATACAACTTGAACCGGAACCGGTGGTGGTCTGATGAAAACTATGTTTCTGAAATTATTTTTCACTGCGCTCTGCTTCTTGACAGGCACAGCGAATGCACAAACTTACCCCGTCAAACCTATACGTTTGCTGGTGCCGTTTGCCCCCGGCGGCAGCACCGATTTGATCGCGCGTATCGTCGCCGAGCCGCTGGGTAAATTGCTAGGTCAAACGGTGGTGGTGGAGAACAAGGCCGGAGGTGGCGGCACCGTGGGCGCTCTAGAAGTAGCGCGCGCCGCGCCAGATGGCTACACCTTGGGTTTGACCACGGCATCCAGCGCGGCCACCAACCCGGCCATCAATCCGTCCATTACCTACAAGCCGCTCACCGATTTCACGCCCATCATCAACATGGTTGCCTCTCCGAATGTGTTGGCGATTCATCCTTCATTTCCCGCCAAAGACATGGCTAGTTTTTTGAAAGAGTTACGCGCTCAACCGGGTAAATACGATTACGCATCTTCGGGCACAGGCGGAATCGGGCATTTGCAAATGGAGTTGTTCAAAAACCTCACCAAAATATTTGTGGTTCATATTCCTTATGCCGGTTCCGGCCCGGCACTGCGCGACACGGTGGGCGGGCAGGTGCCGATTATTTTTGACAATCTGCCTTCTGCTTTGCCGCACATCAAGGACAAGCGTTTGATTGCGCTGGCGGTGGCCTCTGCTGAGCGCGTGGCCGAATTACCAGCGGTGCCCACATTCAAAGAGCTGGGTTTGGAGTCTGTGAATCGACCCGCGCTCTACGGCATTTGGGCGCCCAAAGGTTTGCCCGCGCCCTTGGTGTCGCAATTGAACGCTGCCGTGCGCAAGGTGTTGCAAGACCCGGCAGTGTTAAAGCGGCTTGAAGCCACGGGTTCTCGCGTAGTGGCCAATAGCCCGGTTGAGTTCGCAGCGCAATTGAAAGCCGAATACGAGGTCTACAAAAAGGTGGTGGATGCGCAAAAACTCAAGCTCGACTGACACGCCTGATCCGCTGATCGATGCTTTCATCGACAGCGTGTGGCTGGAGGACGGTTTGTCTGCGCTGACGCTGGCCGCTTACCGGCGCGATTTAAGTGCGTTGGCGATTTGGCTGCATACGCAAAACACTTCACTCTCCTCAGCGGTGGAAGCTCACCTGCAAGCCTATTTTGCGCACCGACACGATCAAACCAAAGCCACATCCGCCAACCGACGAATGACTGTATTCAGGCGTTTTTACCGCTGGGCCTTGCGCGACAACCGCTTGCTGGCCGACCCCACGTTGAAATTGTTGTCGGCCAAACAACCGCTGCGTTTGCCTAAAAGCCTGAGCGAAGCGCAGGTCGATGCTTTGTTGAACGCGCCGGATACAGACACCGCTTTGGGATTGCGTGATCGCGCCATGCTGGAGTTGCTCTACGCCAGTGGTTTGCGCGTCAGCGAACTGGTGAATCTTCCGTCCTTGTCGCTGAACATGCGCGAAGGCGTGTTGCGCATCACGGGTAAAGGCGACAAAGAGC
>Ga0208960_1001901_pt1 | contig 10900 bp, 7 predicted proteins | sample GreLakmeON33MSRF_FD_187703 | JGI IMG/M metagenome (GOLD analysis project Ga0208960, IMG submission 187703) | Freshwater lentic microbial communities from great Laurentian Lakes, MI, USA - Great Lakes metaG ON33MSRF (SPAdes) | ecosystem: Environmental > Aquatic > Freshwater > Lake | place: Great...
GAAATTAGATCGATTTTTTTTATTCCAAAATGAAATATTGGAGAGAGTTTTTTAATTTACTTTTTGAAAAAAATCGTCGCCGTCATCCCCTCTCCCCACAAGTGGGGAGAGGGCTAGGGTGAGGGGGTTTTGGTTTAAAAAATTTATAAATTTGTGGTTTAAAAGTTAAACCAAGAAATTGCCATTTTTAGAATTTCTTTGTGGATAAATGTTTCATCTTTTTCTTCGAAAAAGATTCACGCCAGGGATTGCTTCGCTTCGCTCATTATCCCGTAATTTGCTAAAAATAGCCATTTAGGCTATTTTTTTAACGCAAATAACCCTCAAGGGGAGAGAGAGCTAGAACCCGAAGGTTTTACGAGTTTTATTAAAATTTAGGGGCGTAAGCATTTATACTTCTATATTTATTCTTAACTAAATATTTATTAACAATCAAAAATAAATTTAGATTATACTTGCAACCAATGTAATATTTTTTAATCGATAAAATGTATTATCGCCCCCATCATGATATTCTCTAGCTAAAAATTTACTATATCATTAAATCTATTTAAAAGCTGAATCATAAAATCTAATTGATTATCTTTGGATGAATTTAACATATTCACAAAATGATAATAAGCTTTTACAAATGTCTGATTCATAGCTCGCGCTTGGAGAATTTTGATAGTGCGTCAACAATTCCGTGCCAATTTAAGAGGAGCTTTTAAAATAATATAACACTTAAATTGATAAGAAATTATTTCCCTCTCCCCCCATTATCTCTTTCTTTAGGTTTCTTATCATTCTCATGATTCTCAGGCTTCTTAGGACTAGAATTGGGTTTCGGATTAGTCAAATCCGCAAGAAATTTTGCGACTTCACTTTCTATATTAGTAGGAACGGGGGCTTCCCCTTTACTTACATTCCCTCCTTCGGGAACGTCTATTTGATTTCTTAAACTCAAAAGAGTTTTTACGGCTTCATTATCTACATTATGGGGGCGCTTTCCTGATGCTTGACTGGCGGATCCTCCAAATCCTCTTGATCTTTTATCAGAGGAAGGTTTTTTGCTAGGGTCTTTGGCTAGTTCTTCATCCCGTCTTGCGTTACCTTCTTGTCTAGCACTCGTCATCCTCAAGTCATATCTCGCGGGACCCCCACTTTGAGTCACATCTGCGCGTCCCCCTGTTCCGATGGCCTTAAGCTTCTGTCTGAATTCCCAAGGAGCCACATCTGTGGAAGGCTTAAGCTTCTCTCTTGTCCCTACTGGGGGAGCCCCGCCTGGAGCCACATTTGCGAATCCCCCTCCTGCGGGACCCCCACTTGGAGGCACAATTGTGTTAGGCTTAAGCTTCCTTCTTGTGAATTTCAATTTGAATTCCCCTTCTGCGGATCCTCCAAATCTTGTTGAGGCTTCGTTTCCTAATCCTTCATTATGGGGGCGCTTTCCTAATGCTTGAATGGCGGATCCCTCAGCGGATCCTCCAAATCTTGTTGAGGCTTCGTTTCCTAATCCTCCAAGACTCCTTCCTCCAGTAGTAGGGCGAGATCTTCCTGATTGAATGGCGGATCCCCCCTCAGCGGATCCTCCAAATCCTCCGAACCCTCCGAATCCTCCGAATCCTCCGAATCCTCCGAACCCTCCGAATCCTCCGAACCCCATTTCTGCAAGAGACAAACCTCTGTTATTATTAAGATTGATGCTTAATAGACCATTCCTATTTTCATTTAATAGGACTTTAACTCCTTGATCTCCGATATTGTTTTCACTGAGATTAATGTCTCTTAGAGTTCTGTTTTCCTTAATTGCATCTGCTAGGACTCCAGCTCCTTGATCTCCGATATTGTTTTCACTGAGATTAATGTCTCTTAGAGTTCTGTTTTCCTTAATTGCATCTGCTAGGACTCCAGCTCCTAGATCTCCGATATTGTTGTTACTAAGATTAAGTTTTATTAGACTTGTGTTTTTCTTAATTGCATCTGCTAGGACTTCAGCTCCTTGATCTCCGATATACTTATCACTAAGATCAAGGGTTTTTATTGTGTTTTCCCGAATTAATTTTGCTATGAATGTAACTCCTGATAAAAAAATTACTTTATCTGAAGTAGCTCCTTTGGGAGCCAAAATGGTATATCCTATAGTACCGGCTTCGATATACTCAAAGTCATCTGTTATTCCTACTGGGAGTGAATAATGTTCTAGACCTACATAAATAGAATTTGTTCCTAATCCTGATGGTGGTGGTGGTGAATTATAAGTTAGAGTTGTGGTTGTATTTTCTACATTCATTAATGCATCAAGCCCTTTTTTTGTGATTTTGCTATTAAGTCCGATATCAAGCATTTTTAAAGCTATGCTTTTAAGTTCTTGCGCTATTGCCATAGCTCCAACATCTCCGATATGGTTTTTATGAATACCAAGTTCTGTTAGAGTCGTGTTTGTTTTAAGTGCTTTTACTATGGCTATAGCTCCAACATCTCCTATATCGTTATTACTAAGATCAAGTCTTGTTAGAGTCGTGTTTGTTTTAAGTGCTATTGCTATTAATTCAGCTCCATTAGCATCGATACCGGTATTACTGAGATCAAGGCTTTTTAGAGTTTTGTTTGCTTTAAGTTCTTCTGCTAGCGCTTGAATTCCTCCACCTGTTAGTGTAATTTTTTGACCTAGAAGATTAAGATATGTTAGACTCGGATCATTAGTGCGGAGTTTTTCTAAAGTTTTATTAAAAAGTAATGTGTTTTTTGTCATTTTACCCCTTTAATTATTGTAAATTTTTTAAAACAATTAAAAAACTATAAGTTATCCCATTTTTTTAAACAAAAACTTTCTTCTTAATTATTTATTATTAATTTTTTAATTTCTAATTTCTAGTAATCAATTTAATTTTGCATCGAGATTCAAAAGTGTTTTATTTTTAAAAATCTTCTTGGCTGAATCTTTGTAAATAAATCCTGGTGGCATTTTAAGCGTATGATGAATTCGTTTATTATTGTAATAAGAAAAAGGTACCAGGTTACTTTTATTTCTCCAATTTAAAAAAAACTCGTCAAGCTTACGGGGTCATCACTCTCCCGCTTTTCGGGAGAGTCGCTTAAGCCAACTTGTTGGCGATGCGGAGAGGGGTCAGAAAAGTGTTGATAATCAAGGATTTTGAGTCGATGCATAAATTTTACAAAAAAGACGATTTGTTGATTTTCTTTTAAGTAAATGATGATTTTAATGTTTAGCTCAGAGAAAAAGGCACCAGGTTACTTTTATCCAAGCTATTTTTTTTCGCAAATAACCCGCATCGCCAACAAGTTGGCTTAAGCGACTCTCCCGCAAGGGGAGAGTGAATACACCGAAATCGTTTCGAGAAAAAAAGCAACCTGGTACCTTTTTTAATTATTGACACTCTTCTGACCCCTCACCGCATCGCCAACAAGTTGGCTTAAGCGACTCTCCCGCAAGGGGAGAGTGATTACACCGAGATCGTTTCGAGTATTTTTGTAAAATGAAGGGATGCTAAATTTTACTCAATAACACCAATCGATTATTTTGGACTTTCTTGAATAAAAATAGCATTAATAAAAATAGCATTCAAGGCTTTGCAACTAAAGACTTAATCTCAGACGATACGAAATTGATGTGGATGGAGTTTTTACTCTTGAAATTCTATATTTATTTTTGATAGACTGGGTAATAAAAGAGGCATCATAGAATAATCCACCACCTTTTGGTTTTTTTTTAAAACAAGTGATGATGTTGGTTGTTGATGGTTTTTCGATCAGATAAGTTTCGCCGCCGCTGGTAATAGAATTGGCATTTATTGCTCCTCTATTTCCATGCATATTAACGGTTCCAATTGTGGTGGTGGTTTGTGGGGTCGTAAAAGAGCTATAAGAGTTTTTAGTATTACCGCTTACAATTACAAAATATTTAAAACCGTTTTCTATGGTGATTTCGGCACTTCTAAGTAAGGCTAAATCAATTGTTTTTCCTGATTTTGTGTAACCATTTCCTTCAAAATCTACTCTAAAAATATTATCACCCAGCCTAGAATCAGAATATCCCCCACTAAAAGAACTTGGTTGATAAGAGGTTGAGCAACTTGGTAATAATAAGATTAAGAAAATTAAAAATAGTTTGTTCATTTTTTATTTAAAAAAATTAATTATAGAGTGCATGTAATATGAAGATGCTGATATTTTTTTATCAAGTGAGGTGTTTAAAGATGTTGCGGAATAATTACCCTCTATCATACTTTCATTTTCACATCTCCAGCTATTTTTATCAAAAACCACGCATGATTTCGGCTCTGTCATCATATCTTTAGAAATAACCAACTGCTCTTTGGGGAAAACTTTAAAAACTCTTTTTGAATACCGTATATTTTCATTTTTTGGGCAGCTGTAGGTATTGTGCTGAAAGTCTGAGCAATATGAAAAATACAAGGCTTTTTCTTGATAATCAGAAGACGGGATTAGTAAATACGCCACAAATAAACAAACTACTAAAAAAATTATATTGTCCTGCATATTTCAATTTCTCTTTGTATTAAATTTAGTAAATCAATTCGAAGTAGCAAATACTCTCTTTAAAATATCTTTATTTGTCAACAATAATGCTATTTATAGAGTTTAGAGTTATAGGATGAAGAATGCTGAAATCGGTATTATAAATTTTGGGGTAGGGAGTTTAACTCCTCGGGAGGGATTACTCGATCGAATCTCAAGTCACAAGTCGCCTATTTTTCTAAGTCAATAAATGGTAAAGAAAAATGAACGGCTTATTGTCGAGCCCATCTGGGGTTTTCTTTCATTCGTAATGAATAAATCTTTAGAAAGATAAAACTATGTTCCATCTTTTTAAAGATGGCTCCTTGGGAGGGATTCGAACCCCCGACCAAGTGATTAACAGTCACTTGCTCTACCACTGAGCTACCAAGGAATATTTTTTAGCTTGCAAATAGAATAAAGTTTTATAATTCTAAAATCAAGAGGCGATTAAATATTTTTTTCAGTTTGGATTTTATCGCCTGAGAAGGGGGGTGAGAAAGATTTTAGTAGTTAAATCCTCGGGAGTCGCGCGGGGGTATTTAAAAACCATCAGCATTAAAGATTTTAAGATTATCTAAAAAGTTAAAACAAAATTTCTTAAAAAAACGATTTCTTGATTTCATTTTTTCTTAAAAAAACATTCAAAAATTATAAAATTATCTTTAAAAATCATCAATTTTTTTCAACAATTTTAGAATTGATTTAGCAATTTTTAAGCAATAAAAAAGGAGTTTAAATTTCTTTAAACTCCTTAATTAAAATCGAAATAATTCTAGTGATTAATTTTTTCTTTCACCGAAGAAGCGAAGAAGCATAATGAATAAATTGATGAAATCCATGTAAAGATTTAAAGCGCCCATAACCGCCATTTTAGAAACCATTTCGTCATTGCCGGCGAAGTGGTAATAAGTTTGTTTAATTCTTTGAGTGTCATAAGCTGTTAAGCCAATGAAAATGAAGACTCCAAGAAAAGAGATTGCAAAATCAAGCCCAGAACTTTTTAAGAAAATATTGATTATTGAGGCAATCATGATACCAATTAAGCCCATGATTAAGAACGATCCGAAGCTTGTTAAATCTTTTTTAGTTGTGTAACCATATATACTCATAGCGCCAAAAGTTGAAGCGGTTATAAGAAATACGCGAGTGATGCTGGTTGCGGTATAAACTGCAAAAATTGTTGCCAAAGAAAGGCCCATTAAAGCTGAATAAATCCACAAAAAAGATTTAGCTTTTTCGGCAGAAATAGATTTTAATTTAAAGCCAAAAAATATTACAAATCCAAGAGGCGCAAGCATAACTACGAAGGCCAAAGGAGTTCCAAAAATCGCTTGCATTAAAGCGGGAGAGCTGGCGACCATGAAGGCAACTAAACCAGAAATCGCTAGTGCAATTGACATATATTGATAAACTTTAACCATGTAATCGCGAAGTGCGGAATCAAAGGTTGAAGTTCTTGATGCGGAAGAGGCAAAAGATGTTTTGCTGTTATATTCAATCATATTTATTCCTCAAATTTGTTTAATTTTAAGTAATTAGAAAATTTTGGTTGATGAACCTATTTCTTACTCTATAATTCAAAAAAAAATTTTTCAAGATAAAAAATGTCCAAAAAGAAAATAATTGCCATTGTTGGTTTAATGGGAGCTGGAAAAACAACCGTTGGATCGCGATTGGCGCAAATTTTAAAGTATTATTTTATTGATAGCGATCAAGAAATTGAAGATGGTGAGCATCGTTCAATTGCTGATATTTTTGCGCAAAATGGTGAAAAATATTTTCGTGAAATCGAAGCAAAAACCATTCAAGAAATTATTAATCGTGACGAAGAAATCGTTCTTTCTCTAGGTGGCGGAGCTTTTGTTAATCCAGAAACTCGCAAAATTTTAAAACAAAAATCCACAATAATTTGGCTTCACGCTTCGATTGAGGAAACTTTAAAAAGAGTTGGCTCTAAATCAAATCGTCCGCTATTAAATCAAAAAAATAAGCGCCAAGTTTTAGAAGATTTGGCAAAAATTCGTTATCCGATTTATCAAGAAGCCGATTTTGATTTCGACACTACGCATTTAACGCATGAAGATCTTATTGAAAAAATTATTAACAAAATAAAAGATTATAAAAATGTTTAATAAAGTTACCCTCGATTTACAAGAAAAATCTTATCAAATCATTGTTGGTAGTAATGTTATAGAGCATCTAAAGGTTTTTTTAGAAATAAATAATTACAATAAAATAATCGTAATTAGTGATGAAAATGTTGCTAAATTGCATGGTAAAAAATTAAAAAATATCGTGCAAAACATTGATTTTGTTGAAGTCAAAGCGGGTGAAAATTCAAAATCATTCGCGGTTTTTGAAAAAGTTTGTGAAGAAATTTTACAAAAAAACATTGATCGTAAAACTTTATTAATAGCCTTTGGTGGCGGTGTGGTCGGGGATTTAACCGGTTTTTGTGCATCGGTTTTGTTGCGCGGAATTGATTTTATTCAAATTCCCACAACGCTGTTGGCGATGGTCGATAGTTCGGTCGGAGGCAAGACGGCGATTAATTCGCAAGTTGGAAAAAATTTAATTGGCAGTTTTTATCAGCCAAAATTAGTGCTGTGCGATATCGATTTTCTTGAGACATTACCACTTCGTGAATTTCGTTCGGGTTATGCAGAGATTGTAAAATACGGATTTATTTACGATAAAATTTTCTTTGAATTTCTTAATGAAAATTTAACAGAAATCTTTGCTAAAAATCTACAAATTTTGCAGAAAATTATTACGCGCTCATGCGAAATTAAGGCGCAAATTGTTGGTCGTGATGAAAAAGAAAATGGCGAAAGAGCTTTATTAAATTTTGGACATACTTTTGGGCATATTTTTGAAACCGAAACAAATTATTCTGATGAAATTTTGCACGGCGAAGCTGTTGCCCTCGGAATGTTGATGGCAAGCCAAATGTCGGTTGATTTTGAACTTATTAATGAAGAGGAATATCAGAAAATTTTTAATCATTTGCAAAAAAGTGGTTTTAATTTGAATTTAAAAAATATTCGTCAAAATTGGCATCAAGAAAATCTAATTAAGCATTTATTTAAAGATAAAAAAACTGAAAATAATCAACTCACTTTTATTTTATTAAACAAAATTGGTGAAGCAAAAATTTATAAAAAAATTTCATTAGAAAATTTTTTAAAAGTTTTGAAAAAATTTCTTGATTAGTTGATTAATAAATTTATTATTTATTTAAAATAGTGCCAAATTAATTTGGCATTTTAGTTTGCCTGCGTGATGGAATGGTAGACATAACGGACTTAAAATCCGTGGGGCTTTAATGCTCTTGCCGGTTCAAGTCCGGCCGCAGGTACCAAATCTTTGTTCTCATTAGAGCTATTTTGAGAATCTTTTTTCCATTGTTGAAATTATAAAATTACAATGCTTTTTGCTAAAAAAATAAAACAAATTCTGTTATTGGTTTTTTTAGTAAGCGTGCTTGCCTCTTGCGATAAAGTATGCTATGAGGCCGATCAGTTTTATGCTAAAGTGCACACTATTTACGCAAATGGCAAGATTAATAAAAATGATGGTGATGTTGGAATTAATAGAACTACGGCTGGAGCTTACAACGATGAAAATGGCGGCGAAATTATTGAGTGGCAAAACACTGGACTGAATGCCAATGGGGATGATTTTTTGATTGCCATATCGGGAGGTTGGAACGAAGTTGGCGGAGATGATATCCAAGAAAAAGAGATTTCAAAAATGCCTTCTTGCCGACTTTGTTTTAAGCTCAAAGATTCTGCCTCTGGTACCGATAATTGTATATGTGGGCCAACATCAGATGACGCAGAAATTCATTCATCTGGAAGGGAGTTGGTGTGGGAATCGCCACAAAAAGAAGAAGCTGCGGTGAATGGAGGCTCGACCAACCCTGAATCCACAATTGATTGCAAATTGTCAGAAAATTATAACAAAACTGATTTATGCACTTGCCAACCTCTTGCTTCAGGCATTTCTAAATCAGAATTATATAATAACAATTATTTTTCATTTTCACGCAACGCTTATTTAAAAACATCATCACAAACTGAACTTGTCCCATTGATCCATTATGATAGAAAGCTGTGTGCATATAAAATGGGCGTGGGTCTTTATGTTGGATTAGTTCCTCCAGATCATTCAGTGCCTCCAGTTGCTTATCATTTGGCTTCTAGTGAAATAGTTTGCCCACCGGGGACAAAAACCTTTAAACAAGAAGGTGGTACTGTAAAAAAGCGTTGCGTTGACGATAATGGCGTAGATAAAACAAAAGTTATTTATAGAAGTCCGGGTAGAAAAATCTTTAAAAAAGTTCCGCCAGGCACGCCCGATTCATCTTCTCCAGGGGCTGATTATCATCAAAGTGGAGATGAGGTAAGGCTTAATATATTCGATCAATATTTATCCGACAATGGTGGTAAATATAGGGTCGAATTTATTCGGGGCGTTATTTCCACCCAAGGCAATGGATTAATAGCTGAAATAGTTACGCAATTCGATCGTTATCTTTTTGGAGCCAATTATTATGATCATAATATTAAAATGAAAGTAGTAGAAAGGGGCGTTGTAGAGTATATGTATCAGGCCGTCCTTAATGATAAGATAGTCAGAAATATAATTTCAATTTCATTGGTAATGTATATTTCTTTCTTTGGCTTAGCTTTTTTCATGGGAATGACTGATTTTGGAAAAAAAGAAATCATGATGAGGCTTTTAAAAATAGGCTTAGTTATTTTGTTTACCAATGTGAATGCTTGGCAAATGTATAACAGCTTAGTCATTACATTCTTTAAAAATGGCATGGATAAATTGGTCGCCGTAATATCCGGTATCTTTGAATCAAATATGGATAGGACCCTAACAAGCATTGCTGTAGAGGGAGTAGGTTCGGAAAATTTTGTAGAAGTTGATGCTGGTAAAAAATTTATGTTTAGCGATCGCTTAATAATGGATCTGATATCAAAGCCAAATATGTCTAGAATTTTCGGATTACTTTGGATTCCAGGAAAGGGATTTTTTGCCCTATTATATATTCCGATAATTCTATTTTTAATTCTTTATTTTATTTATATGGTGCTTGATGTGGCATTAAAATATTTGATAAATCTTTTGAAAATTTGCATCGGTCTTGCTCTTGGACCAGTATTTATTTTATTTAGTCTCTTTGAAAAAACCAAAGATATGTTCAATAACTGGCTCGCTTTCGTTGCCTCTAGGACTTTAGAGATAGTAATTTTATTCACAATGCTTCATCCTTTTTTAGTAATATTAGATGGAAGCTTCAAAGACATGTTAGCATTCAAAGTATGCTCGGACGATATATCTGTTGATGGTTTTTGGAATTATAGTATTTACAAAGCTAGTGATACAGGAAGAAGTATTTTTGATTGGGCTCAATATTTCTTAAAAATAGCCGCCTTAATTTTTATTACAAAATCGGTTTGTGATAAGGCTGGATTCATTTCTGGTCAATTAATTTCAATTGGTGGTGTTGCAAACGCTGATCCTGTATCTGATGCTGGAAGAGGTGAGAGTGGATTTAACATGGCTTCTTCAATAGTTAAAGGTGCTGTTGGTCTAGCAAAAACTGTGATAACGAACTCAAAAATTTCTCAAGCTGGAAAATTTGCTGGCAGGGCAATGATAAGGGGCTTAACAAGCATTGGCAGAGCTAAAATTGGTGAGTCTGGTTCGATTAATGACATGGTTAATAATGCATTTAAAGCTGTTGGTATTAGAAATAGAGGCTTAAGATCTTACATGCGCGATAGAGAAATTGATAAGGCCATTGGCCTTGCAGAAGGAGACGCAAATCAGAGGGGCTTAGAAGGAAGAGAGAAACATGAATATATCATGCAAAATGCGCAAAACAGAATAAATATTTTTCAAAACGAAAATAAAAATAAAGCTGTTTTGCTAGGTATTGATAACAAAAATATTGAAAAAAGATTGGATAAAAAATTACTTGAAGCGCCAATAAAAGAACATATCAAGAAACAAGCGAAAGAATTAAAGCTAAAAGGAATCCATGGTAAAGATGCTCGAGATATAATTGAAAAGGGGGTTGGTGACTGGGCAAATAAAAATCTAAATTTTTCTGAAGGTCTTGCCAAAAGAAAAATTTCAAAATTTTTCAAAAAAACCTCAGTTAAAGGTTCGTTGGAATCTTCAACCGCAATGAGTGCATCGGAAGGGTTGGCACATTTCCAGAAACTACTTGCGAGTGGCGATAATGATGCTGCCAAGACATTTGGAGATAAATATAAAAAAGATAATGCTGAAAGCTATAACGAAAAACTTCAACAACGCGAAGAAAATAAAAGAGAAGGGGGCGTTTTTGTTAAAG
>Ga0208960_1001902_pt1 | contig 10897 bp, 7 predicted proteins | sample GreLakmeON33MSRF_FD_187703 | JGI IMG/M metagenome (GOLD analysis project Ga0208960, IMG submission 187703) | Freshwater lentic microbial communities from great Laurentian Lakes, MI, USA - Great Lakes metaG ON33MSRF (SPAdes) | ecosystem: Environmental > Aquatic > Freshwater > Lake | place: Great...
CTGCGATAGCGGACCAGATTTCACACGCCAAGACACAGGGTCACGACGTTGTGCTTGTTACTTCTGGGGCAGTCGCGCTCGGCATCGCTGGTCTTCGTCTTGATCGCAGACCCACAGACGTACTTTCGTTACAGGCATTGTCTGCGGTTGGACAACCACAGTTGATGGCCGCATACGCAAAAGCATTTGAGTCACACGGACATGTGATGGCGCAAGTCTTGCTCGTGCCACATGATTTTGTAGACCGCACCCAGTACTTGCATGCACGCGACACCATGCTCAAACTTCTTGAACTTGGTTGCATTCCGGTTGTTAACGAAAACGATGCGATAGCCAACAACGAAATCAGATACGGCGACAATGACCATTTATCGGCATTGGTGTCGCATCTCGTCTCGGCCGATGTGTTGCTCTTGCTGACAGACACGGATGGTCTGTATACGACTAATCCACACACTGATTCAACTGCTCAAATCATCCCCGTTGTCACCGCAGATGATCCACTTTTGCAAGTTGATGCAAGACAATCCGGAACAGACCGCGGGAGCGGTGGCATGGCATCCAAGATTGCTGCTGCACGCATCGCCTCATGGTCAGGTGTAGTGGCTGTCATTGCATCTGCCGAAACTCCCGACGTACTAGCGCGCATCATCGCCAACGACGGCAAAGTCGGAACATGGTTCTTGCCCCATGATCGTCAACTTTCGGCTCGCAAGTTGTGGATCGCATTTGCCGCAGAGGTAGAAGGATCTGTCGTTGTTGATGCTGGAGCCTGCGAAGCACTCATTTCTCGAGGAACATCATTGTTGCCTGCAGGAGTGGTGAGTGTCGTGGGCAATTTTGTAACGGGAGCCACGATCGAGATATGTGACGAAGCGAGTCGTGTTGTTGCCAGAGGCATGGCGGCAATGTCAAGTCTTGAGATCGAGCAGAGTCAGGGCAAGCGCAGTTCTGACATCAACAGCAATGTGTCAATCGAGGTAGTGCACCGAGACGACTTGGTGATTTTACAACTCTAAAAGTCCTGATCGTTCGAATTGTCTCGTGGTCGCGACAGCAGCACACGCGAAGCAAAGAGAGTCTGAAGTTGGTGCATCTCCGGCACACGCAACACGTATAGGCCTGCGAAATACACAACAAGGCCAGCCGTGGTACACAAGAAAACTTCTCCAAAGCGCGCAAGCGTTGAGACGGACGTAAGAGATAACTGCATAAGTTGCACGATCAGCGCCATTACGCCTGCGGCAATTGTCACTCGCCAAACGAGTGATCCAAAGGTTGACCATTTGATGGCCCCAAATCGATAGTGCAAGACGATCAGAGCAAGCACTGCCGAGATGGAATAGGCGAGTGCGAATGCCAATCCAAGCCCCAGTACCCCATGGCGCTCAACGAGAAAAATAGCGAACAAAATATTCAGCATGTTTTCGAAGAGGTTAATAAAAAATGGTGTTCGTGTGTCTTGGTGTGCATAAAACCCGCGCAATGCATAGATGTATACCGAGAAGCCCACGAGTCCTATTGCAAACCCAGAAAGTGCACGCGCCGTATTGTCGGCGGCTATCGAGTTGAAGTGTCCGTGCTCAAGTAATGCGCTGATAATAGGATGCGACAAAATCAGCATCCCCAAGGATGCAGGCAATGTGAGTAAGCCGATCCAGCGCAGACCATTGGTCATCCAGGTTGCAAAACCGTCGCGGTCAAAGTTGTGAGCGCGACGCGCAAGTTCAGGCACAAACGTCGTGGCAATTGAGATGACTAGCAGTCCGTGGGGCAGCATAAAAAAGGTGAACGCTTTGCTGTACGCATCTTGGTCTCCGCTTCCGGGTCTTGCCAAGTTTTTCACAACAATGAGAGCGATCTGATTCGTGATGACATAGCCAAATGTCCAAGCCGATAACCGAGCAAGTGACCGAACTGCCGGATGTTTAAAGTTCGGCGCGAAACGCCACCTGAATCCAGTGGCCCGAAGTGCAGGAACAAGGACGATCGCCATCGTTGCTATACCGGCGGTCGACCCGAGCGTAAGTAGTAAAAAGAACGTTTTATCATTGAGTACATCATCAAGAGTGGGTGTTCCGTCGCGAGTAAATGGAATCACCAACAGCGACGAAATGATAACGATATTAGATAGAACTGGAGCCCATGCGGCGGCCATGAATCGTCGATGTGCATTGAGCAAAGCGGTGGCGATGGCAGTCATTCCATAGAAAAATATTTGAATCAAAAAAATTCGAGTCATCACTGTTCCGACATGGCGAAACTGTGATGCACTGACGGACTCACTCGGGTGCAGAGAAAATAATCGGAAAATAAGAGGTGCTGCAGCTATCGCGATGAGAGTGGCCACGATGAGCGCAATGAGCGAGACGGTGACAATCGACTGCGTTCCTTCGTCGTCTCCGGTGTCTTTTTCTTGGGTTACTAGTTGTGTGAAAAGAGGCACTAGCCCTGCAGCAAGGACGCCTCCAATGAGTAGTTCATAAATCGAGTTGGGGGAGTTGTTGGCACCATCAAATGCGTCCGCTAATGCGGTTTGACCGATGATGACGCCAAAAACAATGATGCGTAGGAGTCCGGTGATGCGCGAGACGGCGGTGCCGATGGCAACGATTACGGTATCTCGAAACATAGTTAGAGCGTAGAGGGGCAAAGGCTTCGCCCGATTGATGCCAGTTCTGTCTTGCCGAGTACGGTTAGAGACTTATGACCCACCGCTTTGACTCAGTACAGATCGTCCGTGAAGGCCTCAAAAATGTGCATTACTTAGCCGATGACGGCATTGCTGGCGTCGTTTTCCTGGCAGACCGTCTGGCGAAACCAGTCCTCGTCGAAGGTCCAGCAGGCACGGGAAAGACTCAGCTCGCCAAGAGCGTTGCCGATTTCTTGGGTGCTCGACTGATTCGACTGCAGTGTTATGAAGGTCTTGATGAGTCAAAAGCACTGTATGAATGGAATTACAAAAAGCAGTTACTGCGTATTCAGGCCGATCGAAAATCGGACTCATGGGAAGACGTTCATGATGATATTTTCGGCGAAGACTTTCTGCTTACCAGGCCATTGCTTGAGGCCATCACAAGTGAAGATCCTGTTGTGTTGTTGATCGACGAAGTCGATCGCGTTGAGGTTGAGACCGAAGCATTATTGCTCGAGATTCTGTCGGAGTACCAAGTGTCAATTCCAGAACTCGGCACAATTCAGGCTAAGCAAATTCCGTTGGTCTTTTTGACCTCCAATAACACTCGTGAACTATCAGAAGCTCTGAAGCGGCGTTGTCTCTTCTTGCATGTGGATTATCCAGACATGGAACGTGAAAAAGAAATCGTTCTCACGCGCGTTGAAGGAATTACTGAAAACCTTGCTGACCAGATTGCCCGAATTGTGCGGAGCATTCGCCAGTTAGACCTAAAAAAGGCTCCATCGGTCAGTGAGACCATCGACTGGGCTCGCACGCTCGTATTGCTCGGAATCGAACACATAGAGGCAGAACAGGCAAAAGAGACACTTCATATTTTGCTGAAGTACCAAACCGATATTGCCAAGGCCGCTAAAGAACTATCGATCGAAAAGTGAACTAGGGAGGCTCATGCTCGATCTTCTTTCGGGCTTCATCACAGAACTGCGCAATGCAGGTCTACCGGTGAGCCTCACCGAAAATCTTGATGCCATGGAGGCAATCAAGCACATCCCAATGGAAGACCGCGATGCATTTAAATATGCTCTTGCGGCAACTCTTGTGAAAAATAATTCACATTGGCGATCGTTTGAGACAGTTTTTGAGGTCTATTTCAGTTTGCGCGGGCCGGAATACGCAATTGATGGCGACGTTGATGCAGATGAGTTCTGGCGAGAGATGCAAGAGCAACAACGCCAGGGAGAAGGCAACGGTGGTTCTGGCGGAATGGAAGGCTTGTCACCAGAAGAGCTCATGAAGATTTTAATGAAGGCTCTTATGGCGGGCGATCAAGCAATGATGCGCGCGCTCGCGCGTCAGGCAGTGCAACGCTTTGCCGGAATGGAGCCAGGTCGCCCTGTTGGAGGCACCTATTACCTATACCGAACACTGCGAAACTTAGATCTTGAGGCGATGTTAGAAAAATTGATGGAAATCAGTCGCCAAGAAGTCAGTGGAGAACTCACCGCTCTCGAAGAACGTCTCGAACGCGATGAACATGAAGATCAAATCGAAAAGTTTAAACAAGAAATCGAAGCAGAGATTCGTCGCAGATTAGTGGCGGACAGAGGCGTCGAGGCAATGGCAAAAACCTTACGCAAGCCTTTACCTGAAGATGTTGAGTTCATGCATGCAAGCCGTGACGAAATGCAAAGTCTTAAAAAAGCGCTCCAACCGCTGACGCGCAAACTGGCAGCGCGACTGGCCCGTAAGCGTCGACATGGGCGCAAGGGTCCATTGGACTTTCGTAGCACTGTTCGACACAGTTTGAGCTACGGCGGCGTGCCAGCAGATCCCCAATTCAAATATCCACGTCCAGCAAAGCCCGAATTGATGGTGGTTGCTGATATTTCGGGCAGCGTTGCAGCGTTTGCGCGATTTACGTTGATGTTGGTTTACGCGATTCAAGGACAATTCTCAAAAGTTCGATCGTTCGTGTTTATTGATGGCCTCGACGAGGTCACCGAATACTTCAAAAATACCGAAGACATCAGCGTCGCAATCCATCGGGTCAATACAGAAGCAGATGTCATCTGGGTTGATGGTCACAGTGACTACGGTCATGCATTTGAGGTGTTCTGGAATAAGTTCGGCAAAGAAATTGGCCCCAAGACAACTGTCCTGTTACTTGGAGACGCCCGCAATAATTACCACGCCTCTGGTTCATGGGTGGTCAAAGAAATGCGTCAAAAGGCGCGGCACGTGTATTGGCTGAACCCAGAACCCAAGTCGTACTGGAACACCGGGGACTCAATTGTTGGCGAATACGGCACCTTCACCGACGGTGTGTATGAATGTCGAAATATGCGACAACTCGAAGCATTTGTAGAGAAACTCGCATGAGCAACACCCGGTTAGTGCTGATCCGACACGGAGAGTCTCAAGTAACCGTCAAGCGTATTCTGGGCGGACCCCGATCATGCACGGGGCTATCACCATTAGGTCGCCAACAGGCCGAGAGACTCAGAGATAGATTTTTGTCAACGGCAGAAATACGGCCAGATGTCATTATCTCGAGCGGTTATCCACGAGCGCTTGAAACCGCCAACATCGTGTCATCGGGGCTCGGCAGTTTGCCCGTGCAGGTTGACACTGCGTGGGGAGAACATGACCCAGGTCCTGAGTGCGACGGGATGAAATACGAAGATTTTGTGGCACGTTTTGGTCATGTTGATTGGTCCGGTGATCCAGATGGCGTCACTTTTCTTGGCGGCGAAACCGTCGCTGAATTTAGCCATCGCGTGCGTGGAGCCGTATTTAATTCGATCAATATGTACGAGGGCAAAACTGTTGTTGTGTTTTGTCACGGTGGAGTCATTGATGCAAGTTTGCGGCGAGCCCTCAATGTGCCCGTAGTTGGCGGATTCGATATCTATACACTCAATACATCTGTGACAGAAATCGTGCACACCGGAACAAACAAGTGGCAATTGCTTCGCTATAACGACTCTGCGCATCTAGCAGGGCTGCCTTCGTCGACTCTTTCGAGTCACGAACCATCCGGAAAATAACCGTATGGCAGCCGTGCGCACCGTTGTTGTGGTGGGTGGAGGTACCGCTGGATGCACGGTCGCTGGTGTGTTGGCGATGAATAAAAATTATTCAGTTATCTTGCTTGAAGCTGGTTCGCCTATTAATGACAACCAAGAACGTGACTTCTTTCGTGTCTTGAGCGGTCAAGATTCATCTGTTACACGTCGGAGCGTCTTGCTAACCGAGACAACCTCAACTGACGATTACCTACAAGCACGCGGGCTAGGCGGTGGCAGCGCCATCAACGCCATGGTCTCAGTTCGTGGTCCCGAAGATGATTACAACAATTGGTCGCAAGAATTTGGATGCACTGAGTGGTCGTGGTCTCACGTCGCTCCCGCATTTGATGCATTGCCTCTCAGCCTTTATGAGCCAAATGACAATGAGCTTGGCGTCGTTGGAGAGGCGCTGTTACGTGCAGTTCCAGGCGCACAACGCTGCGCACTCGCTTGGAACAATGGTCGACAATCAGCGCGGATTTTTCTTGACATAGCCCAACAGACCGGTGCATTAGACGTACGAACTGGCGCCGTCGTGTCCAGAGTTTGCATCAAAGATGGCAATGCAACAGGGGTAGAGCTGAGCGATGGAACGGTGATTGTTGCTGATGATGTGGTGCTCTGCAGCGGTGCGCTTGCAACCCCTTATCTTTTGTGGGCGAGTGGATGTCAACATTCAGCAATTGGGCGCGGTCTTCAAGATCATCCTGCCGTCATGTTCAGCACAACTCTTAACAAGCCTGCTGCACAGGGATTTGTTGTGACATCACATGCATCTATTGCACTCGATGGTGTGCCTGATGCCGGACAAATGATGGCGTACAACCATCTTGGCGATCCAACGCGCACCCTTGGCGGGCTCGGCGTTGCACTGACTCATGTGTGGTCGCGAGGACACATCAGCGTTGATGGTGCAAGTACGCGAGTGCAATTTAATATGTTGAGTGATTCGCGCGATCAACGCGCGATGCGCGAGTTGGTGCGTATGGCAGTCACGTACACGTCAACTCAAGCAATGAGCGCTATCGGTTCTGGCTGGACGTGTGATGAGAACGCTAGGCCGTGCTCTGAATTACTTGATTTGTCAGACAATGAACTCGATACGTGGGTGTCGTCGCACCTCGGGCATCAATCACACGCCGTCGGCACTTGTCGGATGGGTAGCGCTCAAGACCCACACGCGGTGGTGTCGCCCCATGGACAAGTACATGGCGTGTCGTCATTGTGGGTTGCTGACGCATCTGTGTTTCCTCGCATCCCTCGAGCCAACACAAACTTGCCTGTCACTATGGTGGCTGCTCGGATAGCGAATTTTATTTCGGAGAGCGCTCGGCCTTGATTTTTCGACGAACGACAAATATCCATCCAGCAATAACACAAGCACTAAAAAAGAACCATTGGCCCGCGTAAGAGAGATGTGACCCATTGTCAAGTGTCGGGTTGATTACTCGAGCAGGCCAGTCACCTTCGGCAGGTGTTGAATCGAGTCGCTGAATATACATTGCTGCAATGTCGCCATCTATTTGTGCATCAATGCGTGGAATATCTATGCGTTGCCACTCCAAAACAGCGCCAGATGATGAGTCAATCGCACCACCAAATGATCGCGTCTGAGATCTCCTCAAAAAACCTGTCACGCTCACAACTTGGGTAGAAGGAGCCGGCACCGATTGAGCAAGTGGGGTGAACCCTCTGTTGATTAATACAGTGATTCCAGTTGTCGTGCGCAACGGCACGACGGAGTTGACTCCAGCAGTACCATTTTGAGACTTATTGACGATGGTGATGGCGTCCTTTGTGACGTATGAACCCGTCACAATCACAGGTCGCCATTCGACCGATTCGGGGTCTGTTGCAGAAGTCAAGACGGACGCCATCGGGCCAACTGGTGTCGAACTATTTGAGCGCACCAGGGAGTTGAAGGCCTGACGTTGCTCAAGTCGATGGAGCTGCCAAAACGCCAGATTTATCAACAAAACAAGGCTGCTGCAGACAACAAGATGAAGCAGTAGCCAACGAGGACGGAGAAGAAAGCGATACATGGTCAATCCAAAGGTAGTGCGGTGAGGGCATCGGACTACCGTCAAGGTGTGGCAATTGAGAACTACACCCAAGAAAATCTGACAGATGAATGGTGGTCAACCATCTTTGGGCATTCAGTCAAAGCCGGAACTGCTGCAGCCATCGGCGATGGACTCGTGGGGATGAACTTACGCGTGCCGTTGAGTTCAGCGTCAGCAGACGTGCCATCAACTGTTGTCGTTAAGTTGGCATCCAACGATCCGACAAGTCGCTTCACCGGAATCACGCTGCGCAACTACGAGCGCGAGGTTAAATTTTATAACGAACTCGCAGCAACAGTGGATATCCGAACACCGCGCTGCTTTTATGCAGATTGGCACGAAACCGCCGGAGATTTTGTCATCGTGCTTGAAGACATGTCTCCAGCCGAACAAGGTAACCAAATCACCGGATGCAAACTCGATCATGCAGAGGCCGCTATTGATGAGTTGGTGGCACTTCATGCCCCACGATGGAACGACCCATTGCTCTGGGAAGTTGATTTTTTACAACGACGCGCGACTGCAGAGGACGCGTCGATACTGCAGATGATGTACAGCGGCGTCAAGGGTGCATTCTTGGACACTTTTGGCGATGCAATTACGGCAACCTGTGGTGAGTCTGGCATCGATTTTATACATCAACTCGAAAAGGTATTAACGCAATATGTCAGCGAAAGAGAAGAACCATTTACCGTAATCCATGGAGATTTTCGACTAGACAACATGCTTTTCGCATCTGCCCAAGGTGGAGCCAAATGCGTTGTTGTTGATTGGCAAACCCCCGGGCATGGCAACGGAATCGCAGATCTTGCCTATTTCATCGGAGCAGGCCTTGTGCTGCAAGATCGACGGACCCATGAGCAACAACTCGTGGATCGCTACATTGCCGGATTGCAATCACAAGGCGTAGATGTTGATGCAGACTGGGTGCATCGGTTGTATCGACGAGAAGCAGCAGCGGGAGTATTGATGAGCGTCGTGGCTTCTCAGATCGTTCAACGCACTGATCGCGGAGATCAGATGTTCACTGCCATGGCGACTCGCCACATTCAACACGCACTAGACAGCGAAACATTGTCGTTGATCTAATGAGCAATAAATCCAATCCAGCCTTGGTTCGTTGCCGACGAATTTTAAATGAGCGAATCCGCCCGCAGATTATTGCCAATATTGCTGATCTTGAAGTATCGGCTGCGGCTTCACATTTTGAGCCTGTCAGTTTTGCTGAGGCGAAGCGATTTGTTTATGAACCTTTTGTGCTCGGTTCGGCGATTGCTCCGGCGTGGCACACACGATGGTTTATCTTGCGAGGACATATTCCAAAAAATTGGGATATTGATGTCACAACGACCACGGTCTCGGTGCATCTTGACTTGGGTTTTATCGGCAACTATGACGGCTTTCAGGTAGAGGCAATGTTGTATCGCGATGGTCACCCAGTACAAGCCATACAGCCCGATCGCAGGCGGTACACCCTTGAAGTAGTGACTTCGGGCGAGGATATTGAGTTATTTTTAGAAGTAGCGACAACTCCAATGGTGTCAAACATCTCTCATGGCAAAGAAGTAAGTGGCCCCGTTATTACTCCGTATGCAGATCCGGCAACGTCACCAATGGGATCTCTGTACCGTTTAAGTGTTGCTCAAATTGAACGGCGTCTCGTCGCGATGGAAAAATTTGCGCTTGCGTTTGAAACTGTTCTGGATCTGGCATCCGACCTACCAACCACTGATCCGATGTGCGCGACAAGTGTTCGTGTTCTAGAAGATGCGATCGCAAGCATCGACATTGCCCACATCGCCCCACACGCCAAACGCGCAATCGAAATACTTGAGACCCTGTTGTGTTTGCAAAATGGTGACGTGGCTCACCAGATTGTGGCTACAGGACACGCCCATCTTGACACTGCTTGGTTGTGGCCATTGCGAGAGACACGCCGCAAGGCCGCGCGAACCTTTGTGAATGCGATTGGGATGGCACGACGGCATCCCGATCATGTCTTCAGTGCCTCTCAGGCTCAGCACTATGAGTGGGTACGGCTCGATCATCCTGAGATGTTTCGTCAAATTCAGCGCCTTGTAGCGGATGGGCAGTGGAGTCCAGTTGGCGGGATGTGGGTTGAAGCAGATCTCAATTTAAGCGGAGGCGAAAGTTTGTGTCGCCAGTTCTTGCATGGTCAGAGATTTTTCGAGAAGTGGTTCGGTATGCGTTCGGATGTGGCATTTCTGCCAGATGATTTTGGCTATCCCGCAGCGTTGCCACAAATTGTCTCCCAGTCGGCATGTTCGTATTTTTTCACTCAAAAACTGTCATGGAATGAGACCAACGTTTTTCCGCATCACTTGTTCTGGTGGGAAGGACTAGATGGATCAAGAGTGCTCACTCATTTCAGCCCGATCGACACATATAACGCAATCAATTCTCCCTCGCAGTTGCGATTCGCTGCCAGAAACTATCTTGATCACGCGATATCTGAGACATCGTTGTCGTGTTTTGGTCACGGCGATGGTGGTGGTGGTCCAACGGATGAAATGGTGCAACGCACACAACTTCTTGCTGACGTCAGCGGAGTTCCGCGAGTACGTTTTGGCGCGCCATCTGATTTTTTTGCAGAAGTACACGAAGCGTCTGGAGACATTGCTCCTACATGGGTGGGGGAGATGTATCTCGAAAAACATCGCGGCACCTTGACGTCCCAGGTCAAAACAAAACAGGCAAGCCAAGACGCCGAAAGGGCTCTGCGCGAGGCTGAGATCTGGAGCGTTTCAGCTGGTGAATCGGATGCTGACCTCACGGAGCATTGGCAGAATCTTTTGACGCAACAGTTTCATGACATCTTGCCTGGCTCTTCAATTACGTGGGTACATCAAGATGCTGAGCGGATTCTGAGTGAAGTTATCTCGGAAGCACGCATGATTTCGGCATCTGCACTCAAGACAAGGGATGAAATATTTTCGCTCACAGTTGTCAACGCATCATCGTTTGATTACTGCGGAGTTGTTGTATCTGATTTACCCACTGGTCTTGCAGGACTAAGCACGACAGATGATCTCGTCGTTTATCAGGACGACAAAGTATCAACTGTGCAACGCTTGTCGTCAGGACGAATTGCATTCATATGCAGCGTG
>Ga0208960_1001903_pt1 | contig 10891 bp, 11 predicted proteins | sample GreLakmeON33MSRF_FD_187703 | JGI IMG/M metagenome (GOLD analysis project Ga0208960, IMG submission 187703) | Freshwater lentic microbial communities from great Laurentian Lakes, MI, USA - Great Lakes metaG ON33MSRF (SPAdes) | ecosystem: Environmental > Aquatic > Freshwater > Lake | place: Great...
TTATTTATTCCAAAATTCCATTTTATTGTTAGGATATCGTTTTGCATGAATAATTTTAACTTCATCAAAAAGGAGTGTTCTAAACTCTTCAACATTTCCCTTTTCAATTGCAGAAATAAAAATACAAGGATCTTTAATTTTACTCATCCAACTTTTTTTCAAACTTTTTAAAGTCAAAATCTTTTTTTGTTCTGTATTCACCTCATGGTCGTTTTTCGGAGGTTCGATGTAAGCATCTATTTTATTAAAAACCAATATAGTACGTTTATCTCCAGCTCCAATTTCAGCAAGTGTTTGCTGCACAACATTCAGTTGATCTTCAAAATTAGGATGTGAAATATCAACCACATGAAGCAAAATATCGGCTTCACGCGTTTCATCTAATGTTGATTTAAATGATTCTACTAATTGTGTTGGAAGTTTTCTTATAAACCCAACGGTGTCGGAAAGCAAAAAAGGTAAGTTGCCTATCACCACTTTTCTAACTGTCGTATCCAGTGTAGCAAATAATTTATTCTCTGCAAAAACATCCGATTTACTAAGCATGTTCATAATGGTAGATTTTCCTACATTGGTATAACCTACAAGCGCCACACGCACCAACTCGCCCCTACCCTTACGTTGAGTAGCCATCTGCCGATCAATGATTTTTAAATCTTCCTTTAATGCAGTAATCCGATCACGAATATTTCTTCTGTCTGTTTCAATTTCTTTTTCTCCTGAACCACCCCTTGCGCCTGTCCCACCTCTTTGCCGCTCCAAATGTGTCCACATACCTGTCAAACGAGGAAGCAAATATTGATTTCGTGCTAACTCAACTTGCGCTTTAGCATGAGAAGATCGTGCACGAGCAGCAAAAATATCCAGTATCAAAAGGTTACGATCAAAAACTTTTTTACCTGTTTCCTTTTCTAAATTTCGCTGCTGTGAAGGGGAAAGCTCATCATCAAAAATGATATAATTGATTTCATTAAGTTCACAAAATATTTTTATCTCATTTACTTTACCAGAACCTACATACAATCTATTGTCAGGATGGGATAGCTTTTGTGTAAAGTTTTTTACGGGTATAATATCAGCTGTACGCGCTAAAAACGCCAACTCCTCCAGGTACTCCGTCATCTGCTCCTCGTCTTGGCGTTTATCAATTACGCCGACAAGCACTGCACGAGATTCAAATTTTTCTATTGGTGGGGGATTTTTCATTATCAGAAAACGAGCAAAATAGAATTAAAAATAGTTAGGCGATTCAATTATCTCCGTAGTTGTTCTGCATATTTGGCAACGGCATTCAGCTGTTCCACTTTAAAGTCAGGTGCAAATGAACGCATTCCATTTTTTCCATCACGTATTATTGCTAGAACAGCAGCAGAATTAATTTTACTGGTCACAAGATTAGCTGCACCCATAGAACCCAAATCGCCATTTTCGCCATGGCACAAAGAACATTTTTCTAAATATAAAACTTTCCCTTCATCGGGAACTCCTGCTTGATGTGAAGAAGAATCTATTGAAGTCTTATTTGCCACATCAGTTCCACACGAGAAGCAAAAAAAAACAGGAAGCGAGAAAATAATAAAAATCGAAATACTTTTTTTCATTATTATTTTTTTAATACCAATGGTAATTTGCAAACTTTTGCATAAACGGCCAAGGAATCATTGCAATGATTAGCAAAAGTGCAATGGTAAAATAAATTGCTAATTTTTTAAATTTTAATTTATCAGTTGCTGCGCGCTTGGATGTTGAATAACCAATTGTTACCAATGTTATTGCCGCAAGCATTCCTACAATATGTTCCACAGAAAAAAAGCGTTGCAATGGATCTTTCATCGAAGCTGCAAAATCAAAAGTCGAGTTCGTTACAAGTTGTAAGTATAGCACCAATCCAAGCACCAATTGAATATGAATTGAGATCAAAGTAAAAAGTGCAAGCTTTTTATCTCCTAAAGTAAAAGGTTTGCTACCAAGCCATCCTGCAAACGATTTAACAATAGTTATAATTAGTAAAATAAGGGCCAGCCAACGCAAGGCGGAATGGGAATGTTTTAAAATGTCTTCCATAATTATATAATTGAATTACAAAATTAAGGAAATAATAACAAGGGGCATCATCTATTATGCAAATACACTATTCTGTGTCTATATTTGCGTTCGCTGAAAATAAATCTGATGAAAATAAATATTCTGTATTTAGCTCTAATTCTTTGTGCACTTAACTCCCAAGCACAAACCTCTACATTTCCAGTAAATGGTGCAACGGATAACAGGCATACTATTTATGCATTTACCAATGCACTTATTCAAACTGACCCTGAAGTTTCGATCGAAAACGGAATAATGCTTATTCAAGATGGTGTTATTTTAGAAATAGGCACAGCAGTTAAAATCCCGCAGTCTGCCATAATTTACGACCTCAAAGGAAAATGTATTTATGCTTCGTTTATTGATTCTTATACTAGCTATGGAATGCCTGAAATTAAACGAGGGGAATGGTCGCCAAGACCACAAACAACATCGTTCAGAGAAGGAGCATTCGGTTGGAATGAGGCCTTGAAACCTGAAACCGATGCTGCTAAAATTTTTACATCAAATATCAAAGATGCCGAAGAATTACGCAACATTGGTTTTGGTACCGTGCAGTCATTTAACAAAGATGGCATTGCGCGTGGTACCTCTGTGTGTGTGACATTAAATGCAGAAGATGGCGATAATGCTGTGATGGTTAAAGATAAAGCTACTGCTTGTTTCTCACTCGACAAGGGTTCTTCGAAGCAAGATTACCCATCTTCTACTATGGGTGCGATTGCATTATTAAGACAAACGAATTATGATGCCGAATGGTACAGAAACGAAAAAGATAAAAAAGAATTTAACATTACCCTTGAAGCTTGGAATGGCAATTTATCACTACCACAAATTTTTGAAACGACCGATAAGTGGAATGTGGTACAAGCAGATAAATTAGGAGATGAATTTAAAGTTCAATATATTTTTAAGGGCAGCGGCAATGAATACCAGCGGATGACTGAAATGAAAAACACATCTGCTAAATTCATTCTTCCAATAAACTTTCCTATTGGTTACGAAGTGGAAGATCCATACGATGCAGAATTTATAGGATATGCAGAATTGAAGCATTGGGAACTTGCACCAATCAACCCAGTAGCTTTTGAAAAAAACAACATTAAATTCGCCTTAACCACAGCAGATTTAAAAGACAAAAACACTTTTTGGGAAAACCTTCTTAAAGCAATTGATTATGGTCTTTCTGAAACAGAAGCGTTGCGATCTTTGACCGAAACTCCAGCAACATTAGTTGGCATCTATGATAAAACGGGTTCACTTAAAAAAGGGAAACTTGCTAATTTTATCATTACAAATAAAAATATATTCAAAGATGATGCAGTAATTTATGAGAATTGGATTAAAGGACATCAGTACATTCTACAAGACTACAACGCCATTGACATTCGTGGAACTTATAACCTAGTTATTAATACAAGTGCAGCACCTAGTTTAAAAATTGAAGGCGATCAATTTAAAATTAAGTCAAATTTTATGCTTGGCGATTCAATCACTGAAAATGTAAATGTTTCAATTATTGGAAGTATTGTTACCATTTCCTATTCGAATAAAACAAGTGATGGTACAGTAAGATTATCTGGTATTGTCAACGCAACATCGAAGTCCATGAGTGGTCGCGGACAATTAGCAAATGGAACATGGGTGGATTGGATGGCAACTCAAAAATCTAGTTTTACAGAAAAGATAGCCGACAAAGACACTACAGTTAATGTTTACCCAACATTAGCTGATGTTATTTATCCGTTCCAAGCATATGGAAGAAAGAAAAAAGATCCATTAGCGTTCGAAAATATTTCCTCAACTTACAATTCTGTATTAATTAAAAATACTACTGTCTGGACAAATGAAGCTGATAGTATTCTTTCAAATACAGACGTGCTCATCAGTAATGGAAAAATATCAAAAATTGGAAAGAACATTAGTGCGCCTACAAGTTGCAAAGTAATTGATGGAACAAATAAATTTTTAACTCCCGGAATAATAGATGAGCATTCTCATATTGCAATAAGCGGCGGTGTAAATGAAGGAACGCAGGCATCAAGTGCAGAAGTACGAATTGGAGATGTAATATATCCTGACGACATTCAAATTTACAGACAACTTGCAGGTGGTGTAATAGCAGCTCAACTTTTGCATGGTTCAGCAAATCCTATTGGAGGACAATCTGCAATTATAAAATTGCGTTGGGGGGCAGCAGCAGAGCAAATGAAAATTGAAGCTGCGCCAGGCTTTATCAAATTTGCTTTAGGAGAAAATGTTAAACAAAGTAATTGGGGGGATTATAATGTCAGCAGATTTCCACAAACGCGTATGGGAGTAGAGCAAGTTTACTACGATCATTTTATTCGCGCAAAAGAATACAATGCCGGCTGGGAAAAATACAAAGCCCTCTCAGCTTCCGAAAAATTAAAAACTAATGTACCTCGTCGCGACCTAGATTTAGAAGCGATTGCTGAAATACTTTCAGGGAAAAGAAATATTACTTGTCATTCTTATGTTCAATCCGAAATTGCAATGCTGATGCACGTGTCAGACTCAATGGGCTTTAAGGTAAATACTTTTACACACATTTTAGAAGGGTATAAAGTAGCAGACATAATGAAAAAACACGGAATTGGCGGTTCTAGTTTTTCTGATTGGTGGGCCTATAAATATGAAGTGAAAGACGCTATTCCTTACAATGCAGCAATCATGTCGCGCGTAGGAATTGTTGTTGCTATAAATTCTGATGATGCAGAAATGGCTCGACGTTTGAACCAAGAAGCTGCTAAAGGAATTAAATATGGAGGAATGTCAGAAAGAGAAGCATTTAAAATGGTTACGCTTAATCCAGCAAAACTTATGCACCTCGATCAATTCATGGGTAGTATTAAAATTGGCAAAGACGCTGACCTTGTTTTATGGAATGGCAATCCAACTTCAATATATTCTAAACCGGAAAACACAATTGTTGATGGTAAAATTTTATTTGATCTTGGTGAAGATTTAAATTTAAGAAAAGAGATGGCGGTAGAAAAAGCTCGAATCATTCAAAAAATGATGCTTAAAAAAGGAGAGGGTGAATCAACACAAAAACCAGCATGGCATAAACAAAGATTATGGGAATGTGAAGATTTAATTGAAGATGAAAATTATTTAAATACAAATTAAATTAAGGAAAAATATATTCAGTGCCAATATAAAATAGTTCAATGCACACGACCATGAAAAAAGTATTCAGTTTATTAATGTCAATTTTTTGTTTTGCAATTTTTTGCTTTGCACAGCAGCCTATTCCGGCAAAAAAACAAACGAAAAGTATTTTGTTGATGAATGGAACTGCTCATTTAGGAAACGGATCCGTAATTGAAAATTCTTTGGTTGGTTTTAAAGATGGGAAAATCACTTTGATTGGCGATGCAAAAAGTGTACGAATTGATAAAAGTCAATGGGATACAACAATCAATTGTTTTGGGAAACAAATTTATCCTGCAATAATTGCAGCCAACAGTACTCTTGGACTAACAGATTTAGATGCCGTACGTGCCACGAATGATTTTAATGATGTCGGTGATTATAATCCACATGTGCGTTCACAAATTGCTTACAATACGGATTCTAAAATTCCCCCAACAACTCGTACTAATGGAGTTTTAATTGCACAGGCTACACCGCGCGGAGGAGTAATTTCAGGCACCTCAAGTATAATGAGTATGGATGGTTGGAATTGGATGGATGCAACTCTAAAAACTGATGATGGTGTACATTTAAATTGGCCTTCCTATTATTCAAGAAACTGGAATGAAAATGCTGGATTTAGTATGTATTCACAAAACAAAGATTATGATGGGCAAAAGCAAGTGTTGGATAAATTTTTTGCTGAGTCTCAAGCATATTCAAAACTTTCAAACGTTAGCGAAAAAAACTTGAGGTTAGAAGCGATGCGTGGACTTTTTAGCGGCACAAAAAATCTTTACATACACGCAGAACTTCTAAAAGAAATTACAGAAGCAATTACCTTTTCAAAAAAACATGGAATTGCGCATGTGGTAATTGTTGGTGGTTCCGACAGTTGGAAATGCATTGAAATTTTAAAGAAAAATAATATTGCTGTGATGCTAAATCGCGTGCACAGTCTTCCATTACGAGACGACGACGACATAGACCAACCTTACAAAACAGCAGCCCAATTGCAAGAAGCGGGCATACTTTTTTGTATTCAAAATGCTGGTGATATGGAAGCTGCAGGAGCAAGAAATCTTCCATTTCAAGCAGGAACTGCAGTGGCTTATGGATTAACACCAGAGCAAGCCATTGCTGCTATAACAGGCAATACTGCAAAAATTCTAGGAATTGATAACGTTATGGGTACGTTAGCATATGGAAAAGATGCGAGTCTATTTATATCAGAAGGCGATGTGCTCGATATAAAAACGAACAATGTTACTTATGCATTTATTCAAGGAAAAAAATTGGATTTGCGCAATGAGCAGCAGGAATTGTATCACAGGTATGAGGAAAAATATGGAATAAAAAATAAATAATTTAAAATTTTCCCTTTATCCTACTACTTTCAAAAGGCAAAAATCATTCTTTCCCTTTTGCAACAATTAATCGTAAATCTCTTTGCGATTTCCAACTGCAATTACATCTACAACTAAAACATGATCAAAAATATCATAAATAATTCGGTAATCTCCCTGACGGATTCGAAATCCAGCACGGCCTTTTAACTTTTTATATCCGGCAGGTCTTGGATTTATTGCTAAACTGAATATTGTTTTTTTTATTTTTGAATAGTCTGGTTCACTTATTTTTTCAAGCGTCTTTATCGCTTTTTTGTTGATTATTACTTTGTAACCCATGATTTCTTTTTCCGTTTAGCCTCAATTATCTTAAATGCATCATTAATCGGAATGGAAATTTCTTTAGAAGACTTTGCATCGTCATAAAGACGGATGTCCTCCAATTCTTCAACATCTGCAAGCATTTTCTGATATTCTCTCACCGATAAAACAACGGCAATTTTATGACCTTTGTTATCAGTTATAAATTGAGTTTTCATTTTCAATGTTTTTTTTATATTGTTAAAGATACGAAAATTGATTGATTTTTCGTCATTTCCTCACACCACCCTGCCAACGCAAAAATCATTCTTTCCCTTTTGCAACAAAATATATTTCCCATTAATTAAATTCGAAACATTTACAATCATTTTCGGATCCGTTACTTTCTGCTTATTTAATGAAACACCGTTTCCTTTAATCATTTTCATTGCATCTCCATTGGAGTCAAACATTTTTGAGTGGCTTGTCAGCAATTCAACTACACCTACTCCAGCATCCATTTCACTTTTAGTAATAGCGATTGACGCAGTACCTGAATCGGCCAACATTCCTAAAAACTGTTGCGTATCCAAGGCCGTAATTCTATCCACAGCATCTTTACTCATAAAAATTTCGGTCACATTCAAAACAGCATCTAATGCTTGTTGTCCGTGAACGCGAATGGTAATGTTTTCGGCAACTATTTTTTGTAATTTTCTTAAATGAGGTTCTGCCTGGTGTTCCAACTCTAATTTTTCAATTTCTTCTTTCCCTTTTAGTGTAAAAATTCGGATATAGTTTTCCGTATCCAAATCTGCTGCGTTTAACCAAAACTGATAAAAATCATAAGGAGAGGTCCGCTTTGGATCGAGCCAAATATTACCACTTTCAGTTTTGCCAAATTTTGTTCCGTCCGCCTTTTTTATCAAGTGAGTAGACAATCCCCAAGCATCTCCACCATCTTTACGACGGATCAATTCAGTTCCCGTATAAATATTTCCAAGTTGGTCCGAACCGCCCATTTGAATTTTTACACCATGGTTTTTCCATAAATGATAAAAATCGTATCCTTGAATTAACTGGTAGGAGAATTCAGTGAATGACATTCCCTCGCGCTCATCACCAGCAATTCTTTTCTTCACCGATTCTTTTGCCATCATGTAGTTAACGGTAATGTGTTTTCCTACATCTCGTATAAAACTCAAAAAAGAAATTTCTTTAAACCAATCATAATTATTTACTATCAGCGCTGAATTTTCGCCACAATCAAAATTTAAAAACTTTTCTAATTGTTTTTTCTGTGCCGACAAATTGTGTTGCAAGGTTTTTTCATCCAATAAATTTCGTTCTGACGATTTACCAGAAGGATCGCCCACCATGCCTGTTGCTCCACCAACCAAAGCAATCGGTTTATGCCCACATTGTTGAAAATGCAAAAGAGTCATAACCTGAACTAAATTTCCCAAACCGAGTGAGTCGGCAGTAGGATCAAAGCCAATGTATCCGCAAACCAGTTCCTTTTGAAGCAGTTCTTCGGTACCTGGCATTACGTCGTGTAGCATTCGACGCCATTTCAGCTCTTCTATGAAGTTCTTTCTCATTTAATAGCAAAGATAGTATTGGATATTGAAAATTAGGTAAGATTGCTTAATTCAAGAAAAATTAAAAAAAAATATGAAGGTTGGAGGTTTTGGACTATATTCAACCCAAATTAACATAAATAATTCAGTAAAAACTGGAGACCAGAAACAAATTAAAAAAAGGGGCATAAATAAATGTGGAGACTACTCAAAAAACAAATGAAAGAATTAATGACAATTTTCGGAACAATTTTATTTACTGCAGTAATTCTTACAAGCTGCGGTATTTCAAACCAAAAACTAAAAGAACAGGCAACAAAAGATTCTATAGAAGCAGTTAATAATACAGCCAGAATTTTAAAAGCGAAAGCCGATTCATTAGCACAAAAAAATAGTGTCGATTCTTTAAATAAGATTAGTGCTATTAATGAAATACTTGGCAAATACAACAGTAAAGAAAAGTATGAAGTGACCATGGATGGGGAAATTTATAGTAGTGGGTCAGCAATTGTTCTAGCGATTACCAAAAAAAATGACAAAATAATATTTGCCCAGTCTATTGTACATGGTTATGATATGAATGGCGGAGGATATGGCGGAGGAGGCACCGATGCCAGAGCTGAAATGTTAGAAATAAAAAAAACTGAAACTGGGATTTACCAAATGATTATGAAAAAACTGAGATGTGAGTGTAGATATGATATATTGAGTGGAACAACTTCAGAGTCTAATTTCAAATCAGATGATGAATTTTTCTTGACAATTAATATGAAAAATAAAACAAACACAACAATAGAGTCAAATGCGGTCAAAACTAAATGCCCAGAGGCATGGGATTTTAAAGGTTTTACGTTTGTGAAAAAATAATACATAAATAACACCTAAAAATAAATTACAATAATTACAAAATTAAAACCGTCAGATTGTATTATTCAGTATGAATATATTGAAATAGCGACAAAAGCAGCAAGTATGCATTAAAGAATATTTTAAAATTGACAAATAAATTGAAGTCCAGGTCCCAATTAAAAAACGGGGCGGTACCGAAAAGCCAAATGAGTAGGGAAAAATTAAAATAAATATTTTATGAAAAAAATAACGCTAATTTCTGGAACAATAATAATTGTTTCATTTATACTTTCAAGTTGCGGGGCTGATACCCAAAAACTAGAAGAACAGGCAACAAAAGATTCTATAGAAGCAGTTAATAATACAGCCAGAATTTTAAAAGCGAAAGCCGATTCATTAGCACAAAAAAATAGTGCCGATTCTTTAAATAAGTTAAATGCTATAAATGAAATACTTGGAAAGTATAACAGCAATGACCATTGTTATACAAGTTATGCAGATAATGATGAAGATGCTGGCCCAATGATGGTTATAACAGTTACTAATAAAAAGAACCAAATAATAGTTAAACAAGTGGTTAATGATAATAATAACGGCGGACCTAGCGGACACACTGAAGCAAGTGCTGAAATGTTGGGTATTGAAAAAAATGAGCCCGGCATTTACAAATTAAATATGAAAAAACTAAAATGTCACTATGCTTATATGGGGAATGGGATTACATACTCGGATGGGGAAGTTGCGGAGGATAAAAACATAAAAGAATTAACGCCAAGTAATAATTCTGATTTTACTATTATTATTGATTTTACTAAAAAAAATGCAATTACATTTAAATCTACAGCAATCAAAACTGAATGCCTTGGTGCTTGGGAATTTAGAAAGCATCGTCCAACTGGCAATGCAGTTGGACGTAAAAAAATTGCTGAAAGATATTTTTTAAAAGAATAAAACCAGCTCATAAAAGAACCTTTGTGGCAATTTATTTATGACCATTTGTTAAAGACTATAAATATTTGCAATAAATCTGTTTCTGGTAATAAGATATAACCATACAGATATGCTATACTAACTCAATTTAAAATTAGTAAAACTTTTCCTTGTTTTCTATTTTTAATTGGCAAAAATTTGTGGGAGCTTACAAAATAACATCAAAATTATATCTAACAAAAAAAACAGACCTCATCAATGAGGCCTGTTTTTTTATTTCTTTATTATTTATTTCTGCACAGCAATCTTCTCTGTTCGTTGCTCTCCGTTTGCAATAATGTGCATCAAATACATTCCGGATGATTGTGTGTCTAAACTGATTTGTTTTACAAATCCAGCATTCACGTTGTTTTCAACTGAAGCGTACACAACACGACCTTGCATATCCGTAATTTTTATTGTTAGATCAGCAACATTTGCAATTACACTAAGTGTGAAGCTTCCGTTGTTTGGATTTGGATAAACACTTACTCCATTGGCAAGCGTGTGCTCCACAAATCCTACACACGCATTGACCTGCACATTGACACTCGCCATGCCTTCACATCCATTCACATCCGTGTACGAATAATAAGCCGT
>Ga0208960_1001904_pt1 | contig 10890 bp, 8 predicted proteins | sample GreLakmeON33MSRF_FD_187703 | JGI IMG/M metagenome (GOLD analysis project Ga0208960, IMG submission 187703) | Freshwater lentic microbial communities from great Laurentian Lakes, MI, USA - Great Lakes metaG ON33MSRF (SPAdes) | ecosystem: Environmental > Aquatic > Freshwater > Lake | place: Great...
GCCGCGGTTGAGCGAGGGCGCTCAACCCTACCCAATACAACCGGATGCGATGTCATCACATCCCTACCCCGCCACCTGCCACCCGGGGCCGCCACCCGCCACCCGAAGCTTTCATCCACGTTTGCACCTTTGCACAGGCCGTAGGCCGATTTGCACTTTTGCACCTTCTTGGCCATCCCGTGCCCACATGTCACCTTGCCCACGTGTCCCCTCGCGCTCCGTCGCGCCCACCTTTGCACAGGCCGCAGGCCGATTTGCACTTTTGCACCTCGGACAGCTCGGAGAACCGTCCCTACCCGATGCCTCCCTTGCCAACCTGTCAACAGGTCAACCGATCAACTAACTACCTCTTCCGCCCCGATACTCCATACTCGATACTCTATACTCTGGAATTTAGAGTTTTTCCTTCCCCCCTCCCCTTTTTCGGGGACATTAGTGGTATGTCCCCCGCGGAACAGTTGAAGATTATGAAGTCTCGCACCGAGAAATTCATCGGTGAAGCTGAAATCCTCAAGCGCCTTGAGGCTGGTAAGACCCTCCGCGTGAAGCTCGGCGTCGACCCCACCCGCCCAGACCTAACGTTCGGCCACATGGTGGTCTTTCAAAAACTGCGTCAGTTTCAGGAACTCGGCCACCAGGCCGTGCTCATCATCGGCGACTACACCACCCGCATCGGCGACCCTACCGGTAAGTCCGAGACGCGCCCCGTTCTCTCTGAACAGGAGATCGAGGAGAACGCTAAGACCTACCTCGAGCAGGCCTACCAGATCCTCGACCCGAAGAAGACCGAGGTCCGCCGCAATAGCGAGTGGTTCGGCAAGATGTCGTTCCTCGACGCCCTTCAGCTCAGCCGCCGCATGACCGTGGCCCAGATGCTCGCCCGCGATGACTTCGCCAAACGCCACGCTTCCAATACGCCGATCTCCATCGTCGAATTCCTTTACCCGCTCCTGCAGGGTTACGACTCCGTGATGCTTAAGTGCGACATCGAGATTGGTGGCAGCGACCAGCTCTTCAATATGCTCGTCGGCCGCGATCTACAGGAGCAAGAAGTCCAGCCGCCCCAAGCCGTACTCGGGATGCCCCTGCTCGTCGGCCTCGATGGCGAGAAGAAGATGTCGAAGAGCCTCGGCAACTATATCGCCTTCAATCACGACCCGAAGGATATGTTCGGGCGCATCATGTCGATACCCGATGTGACCATGTGGGTCTACTACGACCTCCTGCTCCTTTCGACGCCGGAAGAACTCGCCGCGCTCAAAGCCGGCCACCCGATGGAAGCCAAGAAGCAGCTCGCGACCCGCCTGACGGATAAATTCCACGGCGCGGGTGCCGGTGCCAAGGAACGCACCGAATTCGAAAACGTCTTCTCCAAAGGCGGCGTCCGCACCGATATCCCTGAGTTCACCTGGGCGGCCGTCTCCGGCGGTGCCGCCGAGATCGGCATCGTCGACCTGCTTGCCGCAACGAACCTCTTCCCGTCCAAGAAAGAAATCCGCCGCCTCATCGAGGGTGGCGCGGTCAAGATCGGCGACGACAAGGTCTCGGACCCGGCCTTCAAGGTCACGAAGCCCGCCGACGAACTGGTGATCCAGGCCGGCAAGCGGACCTTCGTAAAGGTCAAGTAAGGCCCGCCAGAGGCCCGCGGGACCGTTGGGGACATGTCGGCGAATAACCCCGCCGATTATGCCCTTCCCCTGACCTTCCTCCCGTCCCTATTATCGCCCTTTCCCGCATGGCCGAAAATAACAACAGTCGAGACTTCGTGCACCTGCACGTGCACACCGACTACAGCATGCTGGATGGTTGCAGTCGCATCGACCGCCTGATGGATCGCGCCTGCGACATGAACATGCGCGCGGTGGCGATCACCGACCACGGCAATCTTTTCGGCCTTTTCGATTTCTGGAACGAAGCCACCAAGCGCTCCAAGGGTGAGACGAAACTCAAGCCGCTCCTCGGCTGCGAACTCTACCTGGTCTGGGATCATGCGCTCACCGACAAACCAGACCGGCGCGAACATAAATATTACCACATGGGCGTGCTGGCCCAGAATTTCAAAGGCTACCAGAACCTCACCAAGCTCGTCTCCGATGCCCACGTCCGCGGGCTCCACTACAAGCCGCGCACGGACATCGAACAGCTGGCAAAGCACGCCGAGGGCCTCATCGGCTTCAGCGGCTGTCTGCAAGGCGTCATCCCGCAGAACCTACTGAAGGGCGACTACGAGGCCGCCCGCAAGGCCTGCGGAAGGTTCGTCGAGATTTTCGGGCGCGAAAACTTCATCATCGAGATCATGGACCACGGTCTCGAAGAACAGAAACGCATCATCGCCGACCTCTTGAAGCTCGCCGAAGAATTTAAGCTGCGCGTCGTGGCCACGAACGACGTCCACTACGTCGATGCCGGCGATGCGGCCGCCCATGACGCCATGCTTTGCATCCAAACCGGAGCGCGCCTCGCGGATGAACGTCGCATGCGGTATACCGCGCAAGAATTCTACCTAAAGAGCCAGGATGAAATGCTGCGGGTCTTCGGCGAAGTCCCTGATGCCATCAAGAACACCGTGGCGGTCGCCGAGATGTGCGACGTAAAATTGCCCGTCGGCCAGAACAACTATCCCGTCTATATCTTCAGCGAAGGCGTGAAGCCCAAGGCCGACAAGAAAATCGACGCCATCCTTGACGGGTATGAACAACTTAAGAACGACCTGCTCGTCGCCGCTAAAAAGAACGGGGAATTCGCCATCACCGAAGACCAGCGCAAGCCGATGCGGGCGAATGGATCTTACCTACTCGATGTGGTCAAAAAAGGCCTGCGCGAGCGCTACGACGTTGACTACGACAGTCCAAAAGCTTGGGCAGATGAAAAGGTTCCCGGCGTCGGTCAGTCCAGCCCAGCCGAACTTTGCCGCCGCATCGACTATGAGATGGGCGTCATCGCCGGCACCGGCTTTGTCGATTATTTTTTAATCGTCTGGGACTTTATTGATTGGGCCCGTCGTCACGACATCCCTGTCGGCCCCGGCCGTGGCTCGGGCGCCGGCTCGATCGTGGCGTATTGCCTCAAGATCACCGACATCGACCCGATCCGCTTCGGTCTCCTGTTCGAACGCTTCCTGAATCCCGAGCGCGTTTCTGCACCCGACTTCGATATCGATTTCTGCATGCGCCGACGCGACGAGGTCGTGGACTATGTCCGCAAAAAATACGGCGAAGACCGCGTCGCCAACATCATCACCTTCGGGACCTTCGGCGCCAAGATGGTCGTCCGCGACCTCGCCCGCATCCGTGACCTGCCTTTCGCCGAGACCAACCGTCTCGCCAAGCTCGTCCCGGATGATATCAATATCTCGCTCGAGGACGCGCTCAAGAAGTCCAACGAGCTGCGCGAGGAAGTGAACGTCAACCCGCAGGCGGCGAGCATCATCGAGACTGGACGGATTATCGAAGGCATGGTCCGTAACAGCGGTAAACACGCTTGCGGCATGATCATCGCCGACCGTCCGCTCACGGACATCATTCCGGTGACAATGCAAGAAGGCAACCTGACCACGCAATATGCCAAGGACCCGGTCGAAAAACTCGGCCTGCTGAAGATGGACTTCCTGGGCCTTAAGACGCTCACCATCATCGACGACGCCCAGAAACTTGTCCGCAAGCACCGCAAGAAACCTGCGTTCGATATTGAAAAGGTAGAGTTCGAAGACCCCGCGACCTTTGCGCTCTTAAACGAAGCCAAGACCGTCGGCGTGTTCCAGCTGGAATCCGGCGGCATGCAATCGCTCTGCCGTAAATTCCATATTACCGCCATCGACGAAATCGTCGCCCTTATCGCCCTCTATCGACCGGGTCCGATGCAATTTATCGGAGACTACGTCAAAGGGAAGAACGACCCGGCAACCGTCAAATACGCCCACCCTCTGCTCGAAAAAGTCGCGAAGGAAACCTACGGCATCCTGGTCTATCAGGAACAAGTGATGGAAGCTGCCCGCGTGGTCGCCGGCTACACCCTCGGCGGCGCGGATATGCTTCGGCGCGCGATGGGCAAGAAGATCAAAGAGGAGATGGAGCAACAGCGCTCCATCTTCGTCGAAGGCGCCAAGGTCACCAATAATATCGATAAAAAGAAGGCTGAAGAAATTTTTGCGACGCTGGAAAAGTTCGCCGAGTATGGTTTTAATAAATCCCACTCCGCCGCCTACGCCATCCTCTCGTATCGCACCGCCTACCTGAAGGCGAATTACCCCGTCGAATTCATGTCGGCGGTGCTTACGTCCGAACAAGGCAACGCTGACAAGCTCGCCGAATTCATGACCGAAGTCGAAGCGCTTGGTATGAAGGCCCTCGGGCCCGACGTGAACCAATCGGATACCGACTTCACGCCGATGATTAAAGAGAACGCCATCCGCTTCGGACTCGGCGCGATCAAGGGCGTGGGCGAACAGGCGGCGCGCAACATCGTGGCCGAACGCGAGAAAAACGGGCCCTTCAAGGACTTTGGCGATTTCGTGGGCCGGATGGGCGAACAGGATCTCAATGCCCGGACGCTCGACTGCCTCATCCGGGCCGGAGGCTTTGATTTCACGGGCGAAGACCGCCGCCACTTGGTCGACTCGATCGAATCCGTCCGCCGCCACTTCGCCGGCGAAAGAAAAGAACGGGCCAGCGGCCAGGGTTCACTCTTCGACATGCTCGGTTCCGAAGACGCCGGCGCAGCGCGCCCGACGGACCTGATCCTGCGCAAGTCGGAGAAGATGCCCAAGCTCGAGATGCTCAACAGTGAGAAGACCCTCCTCGGCTTCTACCTGAGCGGGCATCCCTTGGCTGAATACCATGGCTTAGATGAAGCAGTCGCGACGCTCACCGTTACGCCGGACCGGATCGAACTCAATAAAACGGAGCGACATGCGGTTCGCATCTGCGGCATCATCGGCGGTCTCGAGAAAAAGATTTCTAAGAAAGATAACCGCCCTTGGGCGCTCTTTACCGTCGCTTCTCGCTCCGTCACCATCCCCGTCATGATGTTCTCCGATGCTTATGACGCTGCCGCACTGCTCAAGGATGGTGAGCTTCCGTTGCTCATGGATGGCTCGCACGTCATCGTCGATGCCCGGCTCAATTGGCGGGAAGAACGCGGCGAGTGGTCGCTCAGCGCGCACGCCGTCACGCCGCTGCGCCGAGCGCCCAGCCTGATCAAGAAAATCCTCTTCGCCCTCAAGCCCGGACCGGACGCTGGCGATTTCATGGAAAAGATCGTAGCTCATACGCGCAAGGTTGACGGCCCGACCATCGTCCAGGTCGGCTTTATCCAGCCCGACGGTCGTGTCCTCGTGGCCGAAGCCGCCCGCGGCATGACGACCCGGTTTGACGCCGAAAGCTATGGCGTCTTTGGCCGCCACCCTGCCTGCGCCGGTGTCCAGATCGACGCCACTGCCCCTTCGCAGCCCCCGCAACGCAAGTACGGCCCGCGGAGCTAAGACTCGCCATGATAAGACTGGCCTTCAGCGACCACTATCCGGGGTTCAACCCGTTGGCTTCCCGATTGTATAAGTCGCTATCCGCCGTGACGCCGGTGCAGGTTTGCGCCATCTCTGAGTCGCCCGACCTCCTAATCTTCGGAGACTTCGGAGAGACGCACTGGGGATTCAAAGGCCCGAAGGCCTACGTCACCGGCGAGAATATGACTCCGGATTTCGACCAATGTGATCTTGCGTTCACGCCCTTCGAGATCGCCGGCGATGAAAGAGCGGTGCGACTGCCGTTCTTCGCCCAAGTACTGGAAAACCCTGCGGCGTTAATGAATCGGTCCGCGATTGACCGGGACCGGGAGCTGGCAGAGGGCTTCTGCAGTTTCGTCGTGAGCAATCCGCGTTCATGGCCCAGGAATCGGTTCTTCAAAAAGCTGAACCGACGTCGCCGGGTGGACTCCGGGGGAAGCCTCTTCAACAACATCGGTGGCAGGGTCGCGAACAAGTCGCAGTTCATCTCGAGCCACCGATTCAACATCGCCTTCGAGAACACGGAGACCGACGGCTATATCACTGAGAAGCTGACCGATCCGCTACTGGCCAGCACAATCCCGATTTACTGGGGCGCCCCGGACGTGCTCCGGGATTTCAATGCCGACTGCTTCATCCATGCCCGCGACTTCGATGACCTCAGCTCGCTGGCGGACTTTGTGTTCGCTCTGGATAAAGACAAAGAACGACAGCTCCGCTATCTGGCCGCGCCTGCCTTCAGGGATGATAAACTTCCCTTATGCCTGACGGACGCCTACGTGGCCGATCCTATTCTAAGAGTAATCAAGGAAGGAAAACCCGGCCAGCGCAGGTATCGGCAGCGCCGAGTCCGGGAGCACGTCTATCAGGGCCGGAGCTGGCTCACCAACAAATGGGAGCGGATTGGATGCAGGCTCGAGGAACAGGCCTGGAAACTCGGGTGGCGTCTCTGACCTCGGGTTACATCCGTCGCAAGGTCGGCTCCCATCTCTGATTCCTGAGCCAGGCCGTCGGCCAGGGGATCCGGTGCTTCCACCGGCGAGCGTGGACGGGGTATCGGAGGTTCGCATTCCAATCAGGCTCGAACCAGCTCTCATCCGGCATGCTTTCCACGGGCCCTTTAGTTGACAGCAGGCTGAAGGCGCTCTGGTCATGACGATGCGCGACGAACTCGGGGTGTTCGTCGGCCGAAATCTCGTCGTTCGTCTCCTTATCTTTCCCGCACGCGTCATACCACTGCGAGGCCAGTCGGCGTGTCGCCTCACTGGCCCGGATGAAATGGATGCCTGAAGCTAGCTGGAGCCTCGACCTCGCCTCCAGGGTGTCTTGTCCATAAGACTTGAGCATAGCACGTTTGGTCCACTGACCTTCCGTGCGCCCGAGGATGGAAAATCCCAGCCACCCGGGTCCCGCCCTGGCACGCTCGAAGTACTCCAAGAGTCGGGGGCGACCTTCATGATTCAGACTGCAACCCACGTCCACGTACATGAGCAGGTCGCCGTCGGCGATGGCCTCCAATTGTTTAAGGATAAGGTAAGGCTTCCACGACCAAAGGCCGTAGCCTCGCTTATATCTGGCGACGAGGTGGCCGCGTTCCCTCCAGAAATCGCCTCCTAGGGATCGATTATCGGCCAAGGTGACCTTGTCGAAGATCGCCAACTGGTGGGCCTCGGCGGCAAGCCGGCGCCTCGAGCCGAAGAACTTGAATCCGTTACCAAAGGACAGGAAGTGGGTTTTCATCAGGTTCGATTAGCGTCTTCGCTTGCCATATTCCTCTAATATACGAGGGATTCAAGCATCATGCCGACGCCTGTTCGCGCCATCGGAATCACCCATCCCGGCTCGCCAAGGCATGATGGCTTTGTGGCGATATTGAAAGCGCTGGGCCTTCCCTACGAGCTGGTGCCGGCTGTTTTCGTCCAAGGCGATTCGCCATGGTCTCGCCACTACGACCACGCGGCCAGAATCCGCAACCTTGGCTACCCAATGCGCGCAGGCGAGGTGGGGTGTTTTCTCGCCCATCGCGGCGTCTGGGAAGCGGCAGCACGCCAGGATGGGTGCACGCTGGTCCTTGAAGACGATGCGTTCGTCGACCCGTCCAGGCTACCGGACATCCTGGCGGCGGCGGAACTTCTCGGCGGAATAAATGCGGCGGCCAGACTGATCAGCCAGCCGCGGCCTTCCTTCAGGAGCTGGCACAATCTTGGCAAGGAGACGGACCTGGTCCGGCCCGTTCGCAACGGCAACCTCACCGTAGCATACCTTATCACAAGAAAAGGTGCGGTGTCACTCCTGCGCCACTCCGAGTCCTTCTGGTGCCCCGTGGATGACTACATGAACCTCGAATACGTCCATGGTTGCCTGATGTTCCACTTCGAGCCAGAGATCGCCGAGCACCGCGACGGCGGCATCTCCCTCATCGGCCAACGTGAGAAACCTTCGGTCAGCCTGCAGACGCGAGTCGTTCGCGAGGCCTTAAGGGCTTGGCGTAACCTGCGAGGTAGACTTTATTCCTGGATGACCCTCGTGCGGCTCGGTCTATGCTTCAGCCGCGTTCGCCGGCCGGCAGACGGCGACCTGCCTTAACGTCTGCGCCTCGACCGCTCATAAGCCATCGCTTCGGCGAGGAAGACATAGAATGCGTCCTGCATCGCGCGGACGAAGCCGCGGGGGCCGGAAAGAATCATCCGTCGGAAGATCAGGTGCTTGAAGAGGGCGAGCGGGAAGGCCATCAGAACCCGGATCGCGGATCCGTCGCGGCCGGACATGTCCCACATGACGTTCTTCAACGCGGCGTAGCGGTTCAGCTTATCCATGTAGACCGTCACGCTGTCGTATCCCTTGTGATGGATGATTACCCCGTCGATGACCGGGTGCGGCTTGGGCACCTCAATATGCTCATGGACGGTTTTACTGAGGTCCCACGCGGCCTGTTCTCGGCGATAGACGCGCAGGAAAGGACGGCAATGCGACCCGGCCATCGACTTACCCATGAACTCGTCGTCGCGGGCGATACGATAGCCAGCCGCCCGGCCGCTACCGATAGCCTGACGGATCAAGGTGACTGCCCCAGCCGACAGGATCTCATCGCCATCCATGTTTAGGACCCACTCGTGCGAACATTGACGGAGAGCGAAGTCCTTCTGCCGCGCGAACCCCAGCCAGTCCTGGTGGATGACCCGGGCGCCGGCGGAGCGGGCGATTTCGACCGTTCCGTCCGTCGAGCCGCTGTCGACGACGACAACCTCATCGACGCCGGCGATCGAAGCAAGCACGGCGGCAAGGTGCTTGGCCTCGTTCTTGGTGATGAGGTATGCGCTGATTCTCATGGACGGATACTGATGTCGACCGGCAAAGCGGGCAAGCAAACAGAACCGCAGGGAGATTGAAGTGGCGCACACCTGCTCTAAGAGTTTTATAGGATGGGTATGAGGCCCTTGCGTATCGCCTGCTCCGACTTCGCTGCGTCAACGACGCTAAATGAATGGGCGGCCCTCCGTCTCCTCGCCGCGAGTCGCCCAATTGAATTCTCCGATTTCGGAAGCGCTGACCTTCTTCTCTACTCTGACTTCGGCGAACGCCATTGGGGGTTTAAGGGCCTAAAGGTCTATGTGACTGGTGAAAATATGCTTCCGAACTTCGAGCAGTGCGACCTAGCGTTCACACCCCTTGAGGTACCCGGCGACCCCCGGGCGATCAGACTACCCTATTACGCACAAGTCCTGCCTGCGCTCGGCTCGCTCGTCCGCCCATTTGGCCAACCTGCACTCTCGTATTCGCGACGTGAAAAGTTCTGCTCTTTCGTGGCGAGCAATCCTCGCGGCCCAGAGCGTAATACCTTCTTTCGAAAGCTGAATAGGCGCGCACCCGTCGATTCCGCCGGACGACATTTTAATAATACCGGAAGACACCTTCTCGATAAACAGTCCTTCCTGCTCGGGTACCGTATGAACTTGGCTTTCGAGAATTCCAGATCGCCAGGCTACATTACCGAGAAACTAGTAGAGCCTTTGCTTGCTGGATGCATCCCAATCTATTGGGGCGCCCCCGACGTCGCGCGAGACTTCAATCCTCGTTGCATGATTAACGTTGCCGACTTCCCCGACTTTGATGCTGCGGTAGATTATATCATTAACGTGGATCGAGATGAGGCGACCAGCCAGGCCATCTTGGCCGAGCCGGCGTTCCGAGATAACCTTCCGCCCGCCTGCCTTGCGCCTGCCTTCATGGCCGATCCCATCGCACGTCTGATCGACTCAGGCATGGCCCCGGGGAAGCGAAGCTACCGCCACAGACGTCTCCGCGAGCATGCCTACGCGTCCCCGCTTCACCAAAGTATCACCAGCCTGAAGTGCAGGCTAGACGGGCTGGCCTGGAAGATGGGCCTGCGATTCTAAGGGCGGCTGCTTCGACACCCGCGGCTAGGCCCCATACTTCGGAATCCGCTTCACAGCACGCTTGGCGAGATAGGTCGCATACCTTGCGCGGATCCTCGCGAGGAAGCCCTCGCAAAAGCTGGAGGTTCGCACGCCGCCATAAATGGATAGGTTATCCCGCTGGGATCGGGAATTGATACGTGCATCCGGATACAGTTCGCGTAAACGCGCCAGGTCGGCGGTGCCGGAATCAACCTGTCCTTGGTAAATATCCCCGCCTCCGACCGGACGGGTATGCGTCATCGAGACCGCGTCGATCACACCAATTTTCCCGCCCATGCCTCTTTCCGAAAGCAAGCTTGGCCAAAGATAATCCAAGCCCCAGCCCGTGCGACTCTGCGAAAAAGTGGGGTGAAGGACGGCCAGGGCCTCGCGGCTGAAGACGGGTCCCATGACTTCCACGAAGTTGGTGTACCGGATAATGTAACTCGGGTCGCGAAGCAGGATTGGGTGGGAGCAATATGAGTCATGGCTCAGGGCTGGTTGCGCAAGGGCCAGGTCGAATCCCGCGAAGAGATCGAACATCCTGTTGATGCCGGCGGTGTCGACGAGGAGGTCGTCGTCTGGGAACCAGACGGCGTCGTATTTCGCCACCAAGTCGCGTTCGGCGGCGATATGGTCATACCATGCTGGCCATTTGGTGCTCTTCATCTCGCGCAGGTATTCCGCATCGGTGGCATATTCCTGCGGCCGGTCTCCGTAGCAGCTAAGGTATAGGTCGAAGTTACGCTCTCCGCCCTGCAGCCACTTACGGTGGAGCGAGCTGTTGCCGGCGCGTGCCATGACCAGGAATCTTCGGCGAGTCATAAGGATAAGCGTGGCTGGCGGAGGAAGATAGGCAACCAACCAAACACTTCAGAAGCCCGCAGGCAGGTCTTCGGGCTCGCGACAAGCGACCGCGTGGAATCGCTGGACCTTGGAAGCATCCATCCCCGCGAGCAAGGGTCGCGTAGC
>Ga0208960_1001905_pt1 | contig 10890 bp, 12 predicted proteins | sample GreLakmeON33MSRF_FD_187703 | JGI IMG/M metagenome (GOLD analysis project Ga0208960, IMG submission 187703) | Freshwater lentic microbial communities from great Laurentian Lakes, MI, USA - Great Lakes metaG ON33MSRF (SPAdes) | ecosystem: Environmental > Aquatic > Freshwater > Lake | place: Great...
AAGGGGAGTTGACACGCTCTATCCAGGCGCTGTCGTCGGTGCAGAACGCCCGCGTGCACCTGGCGCTGCCCAACCAGAACGGATTTTTTCGGGAGCAGCAAAAACCCTCGGCCTCGGTGCTCATCAGCCTGAGCCCCGGGCGCTCGCTGGACCGCTCGCAACTGGCGGGCATCATCCACCTGGTGTCGTCCAGCGTGCCCGAGTTGGCGCCCGGCGCTGTCAGTGTGCTTGATGATTCTGGCAAGCTGCTGTCTACCCCGCCAGAGGGCTCGAGTACTGCCGCCGGGGATGCCCAGCAAATGCAACATGTCCAGCAGTTTGAACAAACCTACAGCCGGCGCATTCTGGAAATTTTGGAGCCTGTGGTGGGGCCTAACAATGCCCGGGCGCAGGTGACTGCCGAGTTTGATTTTTCTCAGACTGAATCGACCTCTGAGTTACACAAGCCCAATCAGGCGCAAGACGCATTGGCGATTCGCAGCCAGCAGGTGATCGAGAGCAGCAACGCCGCCAACAGCCTATCTTCTGGCGTTCCTGGTGCCACAAGCAACCAGGTTCCAGCCACACCAAGCGCGCCAGTCAATGGGGCGGCGCAAGCCCTGAGCGCTGGCGCTGGCGCCACGGGCAGCGCTAACCCTGGCTCCAAGCGCGAGTCCATCACCAACTACGAAGTGGATAAAACCGTGCGGGTGGTGCGCGGCGGCAGCGGCCTGGTTAAACGCATCAGTGCAGCGGTGGTTGTCAACCACCAAAGCGTTACCGACGCCAAGGGAAAAATCACCACCACACCCCTGAGCCCGGAGCAACTCGATAAGTTGACGGCGCTGGTGCGCGAGACCATTGGCTTCAACAAGGAGCGAGGGGATTCCGTGAACCTTTTGAACACCGCGTTTGCCCAAGAAAAGCTCAGCCTGCCTGAGCCTGCGCTGTGGCGACAGCCGGCGATTCAAGACCTCGCACACAGCTTTGCCTGGCCAGTTGGCACGCTGATTTTTTCTGCACTCTTACTTTTTGGCATTATTCGACCGGTGATCCAGGCGCTTTCTAAAGCCACGCCGCGTGTCAATAGAATGGACCCCAACTTTGAAGCCTTTGAGTCTGAAACGCCGCAGCGCCCGCAACTTGCCGCCCCGCAAGTTGAGCCCGAGCTCCTGCCCAGCGGGCCGACCCCAGGTGACATTGCCCTTAAAAACGCCAAAAAACTGACCCTGGACAACCCGGCTGCGGTAGCCAACATCATGAAAACCTGGATCAATGCAGAAGCCGCCGCTTGATCGGCCGGCCAGTCAAGCACCATGAGCGCCAAAGAAAGTTTGCAAGATGCTGCTGTGCTGATGATGTCTTTGGGCGAGGAGGAGGCGTCCCAGGTCTTCAAGCATTTGTCGCCCAAAGAGGTGCAAAAACTTGGCGAGGCGATCGCCAAAACCAAATCCATGTCGCGCGAGCGGGTAGACCTGGTGGTGGCGCGGTTCACGGCCATAGCCGAGGCGCAAAGCCTGATGGTTTCAGACACCGGAGACTATGTGCGCTCAGTGCTCAAGCGGGCGCTGGGTGATGACAAAGCGGCCCTGTTGCTCGATCGGATCTTGAGTGGCGACGATACCTCTGGCATCGAGAGCCTGAAGTGGATGGATCCCCCGGCAGTGGCCGAGCTGCTGCGCAACGAACACCCACAAATCGTGGCGGCGATTTTGGTCCATGTTGATTTTGACCAGGCTGCGGCCATCCTGAAATTTTTCAGTGAACGCCAGCGCAATGAGGTGATGTTGCGTATTGCCACCATGGAAGGCATACAGCCGGCGGCATTGAAAGACCTCAATGAGGTGCTGTTCAAGACCCTGGCCGGCGCCGAGGGCACCCGCAAAAATTCGCTCGGTGGTGTCAAGACCGCCGCAGAAATGATCAACCAGCTGGGTACCGCGCTGGAAGGCACGGTGATCGAGGCCATACGTATTTATGACCCCGAGCTGGCCCAGAAAATCATGGACAAGATGTTTGTCTTTGATGACCTGCTCAAACTCGACGACCGTGCCATACAGGCCATGCTCAAAGAGGTGCCCACTGACACCCTGATTGCGGCACTCAAGGCTGCGCCCACCCAGCTCAAAGAAAAAATCATCAGCAATATGTCGACCCGTGCTGGGGAGTCGTTTCGGGAAGACCTTGACTCGCGCGGGCCCATGCGCCTGTCCGAGGTGGAGGCTAACCAAAAAGAAATCCTCAAGGTGGTGCGTCGCTTGTCCGATGAAGGCCTGATCGTGATTGCGACCGGCAGTGACGAGGAAATGATCTGATGAACACGCGCAATTACTCGCGTCTGGTTCCGGGCGAGGAGATTGATGCGGTCAGGCAGTGGCGTTTTGATGATGTCGACCTGCGCGGCCACCGCCTGCTTGAGCAGGCCAGGTCTGAGCAACAGTCGGCGGACTTGGCGCGCGACCAGGTCGTGCGCGAGGAGGCGTTTGCCCAGGGCGTGGCGCAGGGTGAGTTGCAGGCCCAGGCCCGGGTGCAGCAGCAGATGGCTGAATTTACCGCCCAGCAGGGGCAGGCTGCCGGCGCGCAGCTGGCCCAGTTGTTGGCAGCAGCCCAGCTGCGGCTGGCAGAGGCCGAACAAACCATTGCGCAGGGCGTGCTGGAGTTGGCCTGTGAGCTGGCGCGCAACTTGTTGCGCCGCGAACTCGCGCTAGACCCACAGGCCATCAAGCCGGTGCTGCTGGAGGCGCTTGGGCTGTTGTTGGTCGATGCTGCCCCGACCGTGGTGCGTTTGAACCCCCTGGACCATGCAGCCCTGGAGGCAGGTGCGGCCGCAGAATTTGCGCAGCTGAGCTTGCTGGCAGACCCGGCCATAGAGCGGGGCGGCTGCCTGGTTGAATCGGCCGGCAGCGTGGTCGATGCCAGGCTGCAGCAGCGCTGGCGACGGGCGCTGGCCAATTTGGGCCTTGAGCTGCCATGGAGCGACGATGATGAATCCGCCTGAGGCCGGCCAGGACTGGCGCTTGTTGTTGGCAGAGGCCTGCGAGCGGGTCCGGCTGGGGCCTGGCTTGTTGCTGCAGGGAACGCTGATGCGCCTGTCTGGGCTGGTGCTCGAGGCCACTGGTCTGCGAGCGCCGGTGGGCGCGCAGTGCCTGGTGAGCATGGCCGATCACACGCCGGTGCTGACCGAGGTGGTTGGGTTTTCTGGTCACCGGGCTTTTTTGATGCCCGCCGGTGATGTGCACGGTCTGGCCAATGGCGCCAGGGTTGAGCCTCTGGGTGCAGTAGCAATGCCGCTGCGCCTGGGCCAGCCCGCTCAAACCCGGTCTGCCCCGGCCTATGGCGTGCTGCGCCTGCCCTTGGGCCAGGGCCTGCTGGGCCGGGTGGTGGATGCGCAGGGACAGCCCATGGACCGCGCCGGACCCCTGCGGCATGTCGTGGCGAGAGCCCTTGACCGCCAGCCGATCAACGCCATGGACCGGGCCCCGGTGCGCCAGCCGCTTGACACCGGTGTGCGGGCCATCAACGCTTTGCTGACAGTCGGCCGGGGGCAGCGCATTGGCCTGTTTGCCGGCTCTGGCGTTGGCAAAAGCGTGTTGCTGGGCATGATGGCCCGCTACACCGAGGCCGACGTGATCGTGGTTGGTTTGATCGGTGAGCGGGGCCGCGAAGTGAAGGAATTTATTGAAGACATCCTGGGGCCTGAAGGGCGGGCACGCTCGGTGGTGGTGGCCGCGCCAGCCGACGCCCCGCCGCTGCTGCGCATGCAGGGGGCAGCCTATGCCACAGCGATTGCCGAGAGCTTCAGGGACCAGGGCCAGCATGTCTTGCTGCTGATGGACTCACTCACCCGCTATGCCATGGCCCAGCGAGAAATCGCCCTGGCGATTGGCGAGCCGCCAGCCACCAAGGGCTACCCGCCGTCCTGCTTTGCCAAGCTGCCGCAATTGGTGGAGCGCAGCGGCAATGGGGCCCACGGTGTGGGCTCGATTACTGCGTTCTACACCCTGCTGCTCGAGGGGGACGATCAGCAGGACCCGGTCGCCGATGCGGCCCGGGCTATCTTGGATGGGCATATTGTGTTGTCCAGGGCGCTGGCCCAAGAGGGGCATTACCCGGCCATTGACATTGAGCAGTCGGCTTCGCGGGTGATGCACAACGTGGTTTCGCCAGCGCACTTTGAGATGGCCCGCCGTTTTAGGGCCATCCATTCGCGTTATCAAAAAGGCCGGGATCTGGTGCAACTGGGTGCCTATGTTGGCGGCTCTGACCCCGGGCTTGACGAAGCCATTCAATTGAACCAGCCGATGGACGCTTTTTTGCAGCAGGGTATGCAGCAGGGGGCAAACCTGCAAGACAGCCGCCAAGGCATGCGCAGCGCCATGGGCAGCGAGGCAGAACTGGTATGAGCGGCCTGATCAGCACCGCAGGGTTTTGCCAAAGGGCGCGATTTTGTGGGTGGGTTGTGGTGAAACCAGCTACTTGGGGTGAACCGTGGCAGGCCTGAAAAGTGTCCACCTGGCGATCCACCTGGCCACGCGACGCAGCGAGCAGGCCTTGGCTGGCCTGACGGTGCTGCGGCACCGGCACAGCGCCGCACAGGGCCAGCTGATGCAATTGCAAAACTATGCCGACGAGACGCAAGCGCGCTGGTTAGCGGCGGCCAGCAACTCGGTGAGCCCGGAACTGCTGCGCGGCCACTACCAGTTCATGGACCGCCTCGGGCAGGCCATGTTGCTGCAACAGGGGCTGCTGGCGCAAATTGATACCAAGCTGGCGGGCGCACGCGATATTTGGCTGGCGGCCCAGGCCAGGTTGGCGGCCTTGCAGCAGGTGTTGAAAAACAAGCAGGCCGACTTGCGCACAGCGCAGGGCCGGCTTGAGCAAAAGCAAATGGACGAGCTGGCCGCAACACGGTTCCGGCAGAACACACAGACAAACCTTTTTGAGCCAGGATGATGGGAATCGAAAACTTAGCAAATTCAGCTACGCCGGCGCTGCTTCGCCCCGGACTGGCCAAAGCTGTCACCCCGGCATCGGGGGCGGCGGGCGCTGCCGGGGCCTTTGCCGACAGGCTCTCAGCGTCCCTCGATGAAAGCCCCAACACCGGCATCGACACTGACACTGACACTGACAGTGAAACTGACACTGACACTGACACTGGCACTGGCACTGGCACTGGCACTGGCACCGCCCAGGCACTGGGCGAGCTAGCGCAGGGCGCCGATTGGCTGCTGCAAACCCTGGCCAGCAATCAGCTGCCACCCACTGGGCCGGTGGCCCGCGCCACCGTTGAGCTCGGGCTTGTCAAACCTGCGCCACCGGCTGCGACAGCGCTTGCCGGCCAGGCTTTGGCCAAGGCTGGGCAGCGCGCGGCCGTGGTGGGCCCTGGGCAGGGCCCTGAGGGCCCAGCGGATGGCGCCCGGGTCATCGCGACCAAGACCGATGTGACTGCAGCAAGTGCCCAGACCGAGGCCGTGCAAAACCCGCCCCAGCTGGGCATTGACCTTAGCGCTGCCAAAGCGCTCTTGCCGGTGGCAACGCCGGCGCAGAGCACTGTTGCGCGCCCACAGCGGGCGGCCAAAGACCCGGCGGGATTGAAGCCATTGACCCCTGATGCCTTGAGCGACTGGGTGCCCCGCAAAATCAGCAGCACAGCTCAGCCGCAGGCTGCCGCAGGCTATGGCTTGCCGGTAGAAGGCCCGGCCACTTACGCCCAGCCTGCTGCTTTGGCACTCACTGATGCCGTGCCGCACGCCGACATGCCGACAGCCTCCGGAGCCGACAAGCAGCTGGCCCAAACCATCAGTTATTGGCTGGGCCAGGGGGTTCAAAATGCCGAATTGAAGCTCGACGGCTTTGGTACTGAGCCGGTGGCGGTGCGTATTTCAGTGGCCCATGGCGAGGCGCATATTGGCTTCAGAAGTGACCAGCCCGAGGTGCGGCAGTTGATTGAAGGCGCTGTCTTGCAGTTGCGAGATTTGTTGGGTCAAGAGGGCTTGACCCTGGCTGGGGTGTCCATCGGCAGCTCTGACCAACATCCGCCCGGCGCGCAAGAGCAGCGCCCCCGTTTCGGGTCCAGGAAAAAAGACATCGATCTGCCGGGCCTGGCAACTCTGGCTAGCGCCGCGCCGCTGACCCGCTTGCCGGCTGGGCGTGTGCTTGACCTGTATGTGTAGCGCCGAGGGTGCTCAGCAAAATTACTTGGCTGGGCAAGGCTTGTTTTTACCCCTTTGTTCTTGCTTTAGTTCGTGCCAAAGCACTGAATAATTCCCCCTGGTTTGATGTTCAGAAGGTACTCAAGTGGCAAGCAAATCTATCAATGACGCCGAGGAGAAAGAGCCACCAGAAAAGGTCGTCAGAAAAAGCAAGAAGTTGCTCTTGATTGGCGGTGTTGCCCTGCTGGTGCTGGTGTTGGTGGGCGGTGCGGCCTTTTTTCTGCTGGCCAAGAAAAATTCAGGCGATGCAGAGTCTGAAGAAGTGGTCAAGCAGGCACCAAAAGGCCCGCCGGTTTATTTGCCGATAGACAACCTGGTGGTCAATTTGGCTGATCCAGGGGGCGAAAAAGTAGTTCAAATAGGCATCACGTTTGAGGTTGCTGACACCAAGGCAGTCGAGCTGGTCAAACCCTATATGCCCACGATCCGCAGCGCTGTGCTGCTGTTGGTATCTCAGCGCACTGCGGAGGAGTTGTTGGGCATTGAGGGTAAAGAGAAGCTCGCAGCCGATATTTTGGTGGAGGCATCCAAGCCTTTCAAAACAGTCAGCGATGAAAGCGGAAAAAGCAAAAAAGACAGCAGCAAGCCAAAGAAGAAAACAAGCGACAAGGCGGCTGCAAAAATCCCAGACGATGACAGTCCGGTACGGGCCGTGCTTTTTTCGAGTTTCATTGTTCAATAACACCCGGAACCGGCTGCCATGAGTGAATCGTTCCTGTCGCAGGAAGAGGTCGACGCCCTGCTCGAGGGGGTCACTGGCGAGAGCCAGCAGCTCGCTGACGAGCTGCGCGCGGGCAGCGAAGTGCGGGCCTATAGCCTGTCGAGCCAGGAGCGGATTGTTCGCGGGCGCATGCCCTCGATGGAGGTCGTCAACGAGCGCTTTGCCCGTTACCTGCGGGTCGGGCTGTTCAACATGATCCGGCGCAGCCCAGAAATATCCCTGGGGCCGGTCTCGGTTCACCGTTACAGCGCGTTTTTGCGGGAATTGGCGGTGCCGACAAACTTCAACATCATGGCCATTCGGCCGCTGCGAGGCAGTGGCCTGATTGTGTGCGAGCCCTCCTTTGTTTTTGGCATCATCGAAATGCTTTACGGTGGCGGCGGAAAATTCAAAAACCGGATCGAGGGCCGGGAGTTTTCGCAAACCGAGCAACGCGTGATCGATCGGCTGATCGCGGTCATCAGCGAGGAATACAAGAAGGCCTGGCTGGGCATCTACCCGCTGGAGATGGTCTACCAACGCTCTGAAATGCAGCCCCAGTTTGCCAACATCGCCACCCCGAGCGAGATTGTTGTCTCTAGCAGTTTTCAAATTGAAGTCGGAGACATCAGCGGAGCCATTCATTTCTGCATCCCCTACGCCACGCTGGAGCCGATTCGCGATGTGCTCTATTCGTCGACCCAGGGTGATTCGTTGGAGGTGGACAAGCGCTGGGTGAATGTGCTGACGCAGGAGATTCAGGCTGCCGAGGTGGTGCTGGTGGCGGAGTTGGCCCGTGCGGACACCACCGTGGAACAGCTGATGGCGATCAAGCCCGGTGATTTCATCGAGCTTGATCGCAAGACCAGTATCGAGGCCAAGATTGCGGGGGTACCGATTTTTTCCTGTCACTACGGTACCCACAATGCAAAGTACGCGCTGCGTATAGACCAGATTTTGAGGGGCAATGACGCCTCGTGGCTAGGAGTAAAACATGGCAACTGATGGAACACCGGTCGAAGATGATGGCCTGGCGGCCTGGGCCGATGCCCTGGAAGACCGGCGCAACAACGAGCCCCAAGGCGGCGAGCCCGGCGGTGTGCTCCAAGGGGGCGCGCAAAGGCCTTTTTCGGGTGCGCCGCCGTCCGAGGACATGCCGATGGGCGACATCAACCGGGTGCTGGATATCCCGGTGCAACTCTCGGTGGAACTGGGTCGCACGCGGGTGCCCATCAAACATATCTTGCAACTCGGGCAGGGCTCGGTGGTGGAGCTTGACGCCCTGGCCGGTGAGCCCATGGATGTGTTGGTCAACGGCTACCTGATTGCCCAGGGTGAGGTGGTGGTGGTGAATGACAAGTTCGGCATCCGCCTGACCGATGTGGTGACCCCGGCCGAGCGGCTGCGTCGGGTCAGCAAGGGGTAAGACCTTGATGACTCAGACCTTGGTGTTGACCGCAGTTTTTGTGTTTTTGTTGGCGCTCTTGCCCATGGGCGTCAAGTGGCTCAAGCAGCGTTCGCCCGGCGGCTTGTCGGCCGGTGGCTCGGCTGCCAAAATTGTTTCTGTGCTGGCGGTTGGCCCGCAGCAACGGGTGGTCACGGTTGAACTTGGCGCCGGGCATGCGCGGGTCTGGCTGACACTGGGCGTCACGGCCCAGAGCATCACCTGCTTGCACAGTGTTGCCCAAAGTCCTGATGAAGCCCCGGCGGGAGCCTTGCCAAGCCCCCAGGGCCTGAAAACCCCATGAAGCCGACCACCACCAAAAGCCGCCAAGGCAGCCAGCGGCCAAAGTCTGCAAGGGCTGGCTGGGTGGGTCTGGCTTTGCTGGCCGCGCCCTGGATGGTTGCGGCGCAAAGCGCCGGCCAACTGCCCCTGCTGGTGGGCAGCGGGGGCAGTGCCATGAGTTTTTCGGTGCCGATTCAGACCCTGCTGTTTTTCACGGCCCTGTCCTTCTTGCCAGCGGTGCTGCTGATGATGACCGGCTTCACCCGTATCGTCATCGTGTTGTCTTTGCTGCGCCAGGCTTTGGGAACCCAGTCCGCGCCGCCCAATCAGGTGGTGATTGGCTTGTCGCTGTTTCTCACCTTTTTCGTCATGGGTCCGACCCTGGACAAGGTCTACGCCGAAGCCTATGTGCCCTACACCAAAAACGCCATGCCGTTTGAGCAGGCCTTGGACAGGGCAGAGGCGCCTTTGCGCCAGTTCATGAGCAAGCAGACCAGGCAGTCGGACCTGGCTTTGTTTGTTCGCCTGGCCAAACTTGAACCCGGCATGACTGCCCAGGCTGTGCCGCTGCGGGTGCTGGTGCCGGCCTTTGTGACAAGCGAGCTCAAATCGGCTTTTCAGATCGGTTTCATGATCTTCATTCCGTTTTTGGTGATTGACATTGTGGTGGCGAGTGTGCTGATGTCTCTTGGCATGATGATGCTCTCGCCGGTGCTGGTGGCGCTGCCCTTCAAGCTCATGCTGTTTGTGCTGGCGGACGGCTGGAACCTGTTGATCGGCTCGCTGGCCGCCAGCTTTGTGGTCTGAGGGCTCAGCATGAATGCACAAATGGTTTTGACCATGGGGCAGGAGGCCCTGCTGATGCTGTTGATGGTCTCAGCGCCGGTGCTCGGTGTGGTGTTGCTGGTGGGCTTGGTGATCAGTTTGTTTCAAGCGGTCACCCAGATCAATGAGGCCACACTGGCATTTGTGCCAAAGTTGGTGGCGGCCATTGCAGTTTTTGCGCTGGCCGGGCCCTGGATGCTGAACATGCTGGTGGAATACATCCGCCGCGTGATTGAAGCCATGCCAGCCGCTGTGATCTGAGGGCTGGGCCGCAGACATGGTGGCCTTTACTGAGGCGCAGATCGTGGCCTGGCTGTCGCCTTTGATCTGGCCTTTCTTGCGGGTCTTGGCGGTGTTCACCGCAGCGCCGATTTTTTCTTCAAGGGCTTTTCCGGTGCGCGCCAGGATTGCCCTGGCGCTGCTGGTGGCCGTGGCGGCACAGCCGAGCCTGTCTGGCCAGGCAATGGTCAGCATCAACGGACCCGAGGCCACCGGCGCGGTGCTGCAGCAGGTGGGTATCGGCCTGGCCATTGGTTTTACGGTGCGGCTTGTTTTTGCCGCTGCAGAACTCGCCGGTGAGGTGGTGGGCTTTCAGATGGGTCTGAATTTTGCGGCCTTCTTCAACCCGGCGCTGGGCAACCAGTCGAGCGCGGTAGCAAGTTTTTTTGGCCAGATATCGGCTTTTTTGTTCATCGTCATGAATGGGCACCTGATGATTCTGATGGCCGTCATCCGCAGCTTTGAAGCCTTTCCGGTGGACCAGAATTTCTTACAGGCCATGGCTGGCCTCAAGCTCCACCACTTGGGCGCAGACCTGTTTGCCAGTGGTCTGTGGATTGCCTTGCCGATGGTGGCCATGCTGATGTTTGTCAACCTGGCCATGGGCATTGTCTCGCGCGTAGCACCACAAATGAACATCTATGCCATCGGCTTCCCTTTGACGCTTAGTGTGGGCTTGATCGGCATCACCGTCACCCTGCCCATGCTTGACCAGCCCATGATGGCTTTGATGGAGCGCGCCATCGACCTGTTCTCGAAACGCTAGCCCCAGCACCCGCGGGCTGGCCAATGCAAGCACCAGCGGGCTGGCCCGGGCTGCAGATTGATAATTGGGCTTTCGGTTCGCTCAATCGGCGAGCCCATACCTAAGCCAAGGAGACCCGCATGTTCCCCACCGCCATCGCTGGCAGCCTGCCCAAACCGGCCTGGCTGTCTGAAACCCAAAAACTCTGGCCGCAGTGGCGTGCTCAGGGGGCTGAGTTGCAGCAGGCCAAGGCCGATGCCACGCTGCTCTGGATCAAGGCGCAAGAGGACGCCGGGCTAGACATCGTGGGCGACGGCGAGCAGTCGCGCCAGCACTTTGTGCACGGCTTTTTGGAGCAGGTCGAGGGCATCGACTTTGAGCACAAGGTGACCATGGGCATCCGCAACGGCCGCTATGACGCACA
>Ga0208960_1001906_pt1 | contig 10885 bp, 8 predicted proteins | sample GreLakmeON33MSRF_FD_187703 | JGI IMG/M metagenome (GOLD analysis project Ga0208960, IMG submission 187703) | Freshwater lentic microbial communities from great Laurentian Lakes, MI, USA - Great Lakes metaG ON33MSRF (SPAdes) | ecosystem: Environmental > Aquatic > Freshwater > Lake | place: Great...
TTGTTCGGACTCGGAGTTCATCCGCCGCACATTCCTCGACACCATCGGCACGCTGCCGACGGCGCAGGAGGTCCGTGAGTTTCTCGCCAGCACGTCGCCGAAGAAGCGCGACGAACTCATCGAGCGCCTGCTCGCGCGGTCCGAGTTCGTGGACTACTGGAGCTACAAGTGGAGCGACCTGCTGCTGGTCAATGGCGCGAAGCTCCCGCAGCCCGCGATGTGGAGCTACTACCAGTGGATTCGGGGGCAGGTGGAGGCGAACACGCCGTGGGATGAGTTCGTGCGCCAACTCGTGACCGCCAAGGGCAGCACGCTCGACAATGGCGCGGCGAATTACTTCGTCCTCCACGACGACCCGACGCTCATGGCGGAGACGACGACCGTCGCGTTCATGGGCTTGGCCATCAATTGCGCCAAGTGCCACAACCACCCGCTCGAGAAGTGGACCAACGACCAGTATTACGAGTTCGCCAACCTCTTCGCTCGCGTCCGCTCGAAGAACGGCCCCGGCGGCGACGGCGACAAGATCATCTTCGCCGCTGCGTCGGGCGACGTGCCCGCGCTGCTCTCCGGCAAGCCGCTCCCGCCGCGTCCGCTCGACGGCAAGCCCATCGCGCTCGACGCGCCCGGCGACCGCCGCGACGCGCTGGCCGCGTGGCTCACGTCGCGCGAAAACCCCTACTTCACCCGCTCCATTGCGAACCGCGTCTGGGCGAACTTCATGGGCGTGGGCCTCGTGGAAGCCGTGGACGACCTGCGAGTCACAAATCCGTCCAGCAACGAGAAACTCCTCTCCGCCCTCGCCAAGTTCCTCGCCGACCAGCGCTACGACTTGAAGGCGCTCATGCGCGCCATCCTCCAGTCCGAGACTTACCAGCGCGGAAGCGAGTCGCTCCCCGGCAACGCCGACGACGCGCGCTTCTACTCACGCTACTACACGCGCCGGCTGATGGCCGAGGCGATGCTCGACGCCTTCTCGCAAGTCACCGGCGTTCCGACCGAGTTCCGCCGCGACCTGCGCAACGCCAACCGCGGCATCGGCGACCGCTACCCCGTTTCCCTCCGCGCCTTCCAGCTCCCCGACTCGAACATCGCCAGCTACTTCCTCAAAACCTTTGGCCGCGCCGACCGCCTCCAGACCTGCGAATGCGAGCGCACCGAGGAGCCGAGCCTGGCGCAAGCCCTCCACATTGCGAACGGCGACACCATCAACGCGAAGCTCGCCACGAAGGACAACCGCATCGCCCAACTCCTCGCCGCGAAGAAGACCAACGAAGAGATTTTGGACGAAGCCTTCCTCAGCACCTTGTCCCGCCCGCCGACGGCCACGGAGAAGACGCGTTCCCTGAAACTCCTCGCCGACGCGGGCGAACCGGAGCGCCGCGCTGCCCTCGAAGATCTGTATTGGAGCCTCCTCAGCAGCAAGGAATTCCTGTTCAACCACTGAGCCCGGACTCCGAAAATGAATAGCCCCGAAAGGGTGCAAAGAGCGCAAAGGAAAGTTTCTGGCAGGAAAACTTTCCGGATGGGACTAGTTCCGTCTCCATCATTCTGATCTCGGCCCTTTGTGTTCTCTGCGCCCGTTCGCGGCTGAACTCCGGAATTCGGCCGGAGTCGGAATTGGAGGTTGTCCCGGCCTGCGTGGCGGCGTATTGCTTGAAGTAGTCCTGACCCATGTTCGCAATCGTTGATCACCTCAACCGCAATGCCGGCGCGCTTTCCGTCGTGATCGGCGGCTTCGTGCTGGTGCTGCTGGCATGGATGCTCATCGTCCAGCAGCAGCAGTTGCGCACGCTGCTGAACTGGGAGGAGGAGCGCCAGACGGGCGAGCGGCAGCGGCAGGCGTTGGAGCACGCGCGCATGGCCCTCGAGGAAGCGCAACTGGTGGATCGCCTTGCGCGGGAGCAACTGGTCCACAAGTCGCGCGAGGATGTGGCGCAGGCCACCGCGCTGCTGCATCAACTCAAACGCCAATTCGGATGAACCTCGTTCTCACCCGCAAACTGGCCCTGCTTCAGGCCACCGCCGCGAACCTGCGCGAGGCCAGCCGCTCGTTCACTGACACCGCAGACATGTTCGCCTACCGGCAGTTCCAGATGGAGCTGGCGGAATACCTCGGCACGCACCGCGCCACGGGGGACATCCCGCAGGAGCCGGAGTTGTTCGTGCGCGGTGAGATTGACCGGCTTGAGCAAGTGCTGGAGCCAGTCGCGGGGTTTGTGCAGGAGCAGCTCGCGCTGGGCAGGGAGGTCCTCGAGACGAAGAAGCATTCCCTCACCCGCGAGCAGGTCGGCGAGTGCCACGCGGCGGCGGACGCGGCTTTCGGATCGCTCGTCGAGCAGCAGCACCGGCTGGCGGCGGGATTTCTGAACAAAGATTTGTCCGTGGAGGAAGACGGCGTGGACATCGCGCCCGACCTGATTGCCTTCTGCAAGCTGGCGCGGGCGGAGTCGCCGCTGCTGCAGCCGGAGCGCGCCGCGCGATGCCAGTTCGCCAACGGTGATGGCCCCTTGCACGCGGAGGTGGTCGAGCATCTCGAAGCGGTGCGCGCTGGGTGCGCCGCGCTGCTGGAGCTGCACGCCGAGCAGGCCGAGATACTCAAGCAGGCCCACGCGCTCGCGGAGACGGGGGACTTCGCGCGCGCCGCTGCGTTGATCGAGGGGCTGAACCCCGTCTTCACCGACCTGCCCTACCAGCATGTGACGGAGGTCATTGACGGTTGGCGAAAAAACCTGGACGAGGTGGAAGCGAAGTTCAAACGGCTTCGCGAGGAAGTGGAATCTCCCTGGCGTGCGCCCTTCGCGCAGCCGTGGAAGGTCCCGGCACGCGCGGCGGAGATGGAGGAGAAGCTCCAGCAGTTCCACGACTACCTGACGAAGTTTCACGGCGGGCTGGAGAGCTGGAAGAATTCTGACTTCGCGCGCGACGGGCATTCGCTCTTCAAGAAGCTGCTGGGGCAGTTGGACACGCTGCGGGATGAACTGGCCCGGCGTAGCGTCACCGCGCGCACCCGCGCCCTGGCGGAGGTGGCCGCGACGCTGGTGGTCGGCGCGTTGGCTGCGCACTTCCCCGGAAAGCTGCTCCCGGTGCTCCTCCCCATCGTGGCCGTCGTCGCTGCGGTGAAGGGCTCACGCGCCGTGCGGCGGCACCTCGGGGTGCGGACGTGTGTGACGTTCCAGATGGAGGCGGACGGCCGTGCCATCGAGGATGCGGCCCACACCTTCATCCGGCTCAACGGCAACGCGGTGCGGTCCGGGGACCACGTCGCGCCGGGTGGCTATCAACTCACGCTCGACACCAGCCTCTTCGAACCGCTCACGCGCACGGTCACGGTGGAGTTTGGACGGCGCAACAATCTTGGCGTCATTCCGGTGCGGCTGAACCGCGAGGCACACACCAATTCGCTGGGCATGAGGTTCCTGCCGGTGCCAGGGGCGGCGGCGCTCTTTGGCGTCTGGCCCGTCCGCGTGCAGGATTACGAGCCGTTCGCGCAGGAGACCGCGCAGAAGTGGCCGCGACCGAAGTTCAGGCAGGACCCGGCGCATCCCGCCGTCAGCGTGAGCTGGGACGATGCGCGGCGCTTCTGCCTCTGGCTCACGGACAAGGAACGCCGCGCCGGCCGCCTCGGCGAGCGTGACGAATATCGCCTCCCCACCGACCTCGAATGGAGCGCCGCCGTGGACCTCGGCAAGGAAACTGGCGCCACGCCCGCCGAGCGCGATGGGAGAATCCCCGACGTGTATCCGTGGGGCAAGGACTGGCCGCCGCCGAATAACGTGGGCAACTACCATGGCGAGCTGCGCAAAGACGACTTCGACTACACCTCGCCCGTGGGCAGTTTCCCAGCGAACTGCCACGGCCTCCACGACCTCGGCGGCAATGTCTGGGAATGGTGCAGCGACGCCTACGACAGCCAGGAGACTTACCGCGTGCTGCGCGGCGCCTCGTGGCACAGCTCCAAGCCGCACACGCTGCTCTCCTCGGCGCGGCTCTCCAACTCCCCCGGCCACCGCGTGGACATCATCGGCTTCCGCTGCGTGCTCGAAGCGCGCCGGCCCAGCCCGGTATTTTCGATGCGGGAGAAGCCTACCAACGGACATCCCGCAGCGCCTGCAGCGGCCGAGCCTGTGAAGGAGTAAGGATTCCGAGCAGACGGAGCGACTCCGTTCTTCCTGCTTCGATCTGGATACTAATCCTCCTCCCCCGGCTACCTTCCCAGCCAAATTGGAACCCTCAGTTCGATGTTGCAAGGATAGCGGTGAGGGGATAGTCGTCTCATCCAGCGACCCAAAGCAGAGCCTCAAGGCAACAACACAATGCCATGAAATTAACCACCCTGAAAGACCTCGGCCTCGTTGCGGGGCCGGGCGCGTCCCGCCCAGTGCGGAGCACCGGTTTCACCCTCATCGAACTCCTTGTCGTCATCGCCATCATCGCGATTCTGGCAGGGATGCTCTTGCCCGTCCTGTCCAAAACCAAGGCCCGCGGCCAGGAGTCTGATTGCCTCAACAACATGCGGCAGGTCGGCTTGGCTGTGAACCTTTACTCGACTGATTTCGATGACAAGCTCCCCTTGGTGCGCAACTGGGGGCCCAACTGGGGCACAACCTATTCCATGCGGCCCGAACCCATCTGGCTGCCACAAATCATCGCGCCGTATGTGGGCGGACACCCTGGCGGGGACACGAATCTGGTGCCGAAGGTCTTCAATTGCAAAGAGGGTCTCAAGAGGATGCAAGTCTCAGGCAAGACACGGCTGGTGAACTACTACGCCGGCAACCGGACTAATACTTATGTGTGGAACCACGTTTACTCGGCCGGCCCTGGCAGGCCAGCCGGGGTCCCGGCTGGCATGAACATGCCAACCACGACCATCACCGGTCGCCATACCAGTAGGATCGTGTCAACCAGCATCGCCGTGGTGCTCTGGGAGTTGCCCTACTGGAACGATGGTCAATCCAGCTTGGAAGACATGCCACACCGCCTCGGTATCAACCTCACGTATGCCGACGGCCACGCCGCCCACTACAAAGGCGTGCCGGCTGAGACCGACTGGTGGGCATTCCACAGCCAAGACGGCTGGGACTATTAAGTCGAACTAGCCGCGACGGGAAGCCGGTGTCTTGGTCGTGCTTGATAAATCCAAAACCTCCACAGGCCACTCAAATCAACTGCAACATTTCCAATCATGACCGCGACAAACCCTCCGACATCCCCGCCCACCCGCATCAAAGCCGTGGCAGTTTTGATGACCATTGCCGCCGTGACCTTGGCGGGTTGCCGGAGGAATTCCTCCGCGCCTCAACCGACACCCGGCACTGCGCCCGAGTCCGCGCAGGCCCCCGGCGCGGCCACAGACCTCAAGGAGGACCCCAACATTGCCGTCGGGACTTTCATGATGTCCAACGGCCGCATGCCCACGAACATGCAGGAGATGGTCACGCAGAAATTCCTCCGCGCCGTGCCGACTGCGCCACCGGGGAAGAAGTATGTGATCGACCCGAAGGTGGGGCGCGTGGTGCTCGTCCCCCAATGAGCCGCGCGGGCTGAGTCAGTCCGGTTTGCCCCAGCGAGGGGTGCGCCGCGAACGCCGTCGCGCGCAACCTCTCACCCCGGCTCTCTCCCCTCATCCGAGGAAGGGAGAGGGAGAAAATCCGCCTAGCCCGACCGCTGCGCGACGAAGGACTGCCCCGCTTGTCCGTAGCGGCTCACCGCTGTGACCGCGATGATTTCCGGCAGCGTGCTGGTGGGGACTCGAAGGCTGCGGTTCACCTGACTGCCCGGCAGCAACTCCGTTTGCCACGCGCCGTTCACGCGCATCTGCACGAGCCACCAGCGGGGCGCGGCTCCGCTGGGCATGGCCCATTGAAAGGTCGCCACCGTCTGCGCCGCGTCCTGGCCGAAGGCGACTTGGGGACGCTCCGGCACGGACTTGTCCAGCCACGGCGAGGCGGGGATGAGCGCGGGAGTTTGAAAGACTTGCTGCACGAGCTTGTCGGCGAGGCCGTCGCGGTTTTGGTGCAGGGCCTTAAAACTCCATTGCAGGCTGCCGCTCGCGCCGGGCTGCGCGCGGGTGAGCTTGAGCTGCTCGATGATTTCCTCCGCCTTGCGTCCGGGCCCGATGGCTGCGGCGGATAGACCCGGCCAGAGGTGGCGCGCGGCGGCGTTCTGCCCGGCCCACCACTTGAGCAGCACGGGGAAGCTCTGCTCCGGCGCGTCAATGCTCCAATAGAGCTGGGGCGAGAGGTAGTCCAGCCAGCCGGCGCGGAACCACTTGAGCGCGTCGGCGAAAATCTCCTGCGTCGCGTCCATGCCGCGGATGCCGGGCGGGTTGCCGGGCTTCCAGATGCCGAAGGGGCTGATGCCGACCTTCACCCAGGGCTTCTCCGCCTTCACGGTGGAGTGGAAGCGCTGGACGAAGCGGTTCACGTTGTCGCGCCGCCAGTCGTCGCGTGTGAGCTTGCCGCCGGACTTCTGGTATTTGCGCCAGCTCGGGTCGTCGGGGAACTCGACAATCTTCTTCGCCGCAGTCTTCTCGGGATACGGGTAGAAGTAGTCGTCGAGGTGGACGCCGTCCACATCGTAACGGCGCACGACATCGAGGATGACGCGCAGGGAATGCTCGTGGACGAGGGCTTCGCCGGGATCGAGCCAAAGGAGCGGCCCGTATTTGCGGACGAGTTCGGGGCGGGTCTTGCTGATGTGGTTCGAGGCCACGGGACTTTTCGCCGCCGCGTGCCGGGCGCGGAAGGGATTGAACCACGCGTGCAGCTCGAGTCCGCGCCGGTGCGCCTCGGCGACGGCGAAGGCGAGCGGGTCGTAATACGGCTCGGGCGCGCGGCCCATCGTGCCGGTGAGGTATTCGGACCACGGCTCGAGCTTCGAGGCGTAGAGGGCGTCGCAGCCGGGGCGGACTTGGAGGACGATGGCGTTGAGGCGCAGCGCGACGGCTTTGTCGAGCAAGGCGAGCAGTTCCGTCTGCTGCTGTTGCGTGGTGAGGCCGGCCTTCGAGGGCCAGTCAATGTTTCCAACAGTGGCCACCCACGCGCCCCGAAACTCACGCGGCACGGCGGGCGGAACTTCCTTCGATGCGACGTAGCTGACGCCCGCCGCCCGGGCCGGCAACGCAGGCGCCGCGAGGAGCAGTGCAAGCATCGCGCGACGGTTCATGGGGTCGGAGGCTACCAAGGGCAGGAGCCAGAAGTCAGTAGCCAGAAGTTTTTTGGTCGGCGATCTGCGGTCAGCCAGCGATTACATTCTGACTTCTGGCTGCTGACTCCTGACCTTGGAGCTTGTTGCCCTCCGTCACTTCCGCCATAAGTTCGCCTGCAATGCTGACTGACCGTGGGTTCTTCGGACTGGCCGTGCTGCTCTACGGGGCGAGCGCGACGTGGTCTTTTTTTATCTGGCGTCGCGGCTTCCGGCACGATTCGCGGTGGCAATACTTCCTGCTGCTCTGCGCGGCGGTGCTGCACACGGTCGCGATGGCGAAGCGTGGCTTCAGCCTGGAGCGCTGCCCGGTCAACAATCTCTACGAGGCCACAACCTTCACCGCGTGGACCATCGTGGCGGCCTTCCTCGTCATCGGTGCCCTGCCCCGCCTGCGCTTCCTCGGCGCGTTCGTCTCGCCAGTGATCTTCGCGATGGGCGTGTTCGCGCTGATGCCCGCACTGGACGTGAAGGGGCCGCGGCCCGATTTCTCCGGCGGGCTGGTGAGCCTGCACGTCGCGCTGATCCTGCTGGCCTACGGCGCGTTTGGCCTCGGGTCAGCGGCGGGCGTGATGTATCTCACGCAGGAGCACGACCTCAAGTTTCACAAGCTCCGCGCCCTCGTCTCCGCGCTGCCCTCCATCCAGGGGCTGGAAGTGGTCATCGGCCGCTTGCTGCTGTGCGGCGTGGTGCTGCTGGCGGCGGGGCTGGCGCTCTCCCCGATGCTCCTGAAGCAGGCCCAGTCCGCGAACCCGCTGGCCGACCCGAAGGTGCTTTGGTCCGTGTTCGTGCTGCTACTGTATTTGGGCCTGCTCGTCGTGCATTGGCGGTTCTCCCCCGGCGGTCGGAAGTTCGCGTGGGGCGCGGTCGGGAGCTTCGCCTTTGTGCTGCTGACCTTCTGGGGCTTCAACTTGCTCTCCGGCATCCACAACCCGTGAAGGAAATGGCGCATGCTGAATTGCGAATGGCGAATGCGCTCGCGGCAGCCGGGCGCGTCTCCCGATTCCCAATTCATCATTCGCAATTCGCAATTCGCAACTCCTGATGTCCCTCGTCGCTCTCGGCCTCAGCCATCGCACCGCGCCCGTCACGGTGCGGGAGCGGTTCGCCTTTGCCGAGCCGACCGTGGCCGACGCCACGCGCCGACTGCGCGCGAGCGGCCTCATCGAGGAGGCCGTGATTCTCTCAACGTGCAACCGCGTGGAGATTTACGCCGCCACCAGCGCCGAGCCACAGGCGGCGTTGAGCGAGCTGCGCCGCTTCCTCCTCGCGCACCACAATTACACCGAGCCGCTGGGCAGCGAACTCTACGAACTCGGCGAACTGCACAGCGTCGAGCATCTCTTCAAGGTCGCCGCCGGCCTCGACTCGATGGTGCTGGGCGAGACGGAAATCCTTGGCCAGCTCAAGCAGGCCTACGACCTCGCGCTGAAGCACGGGCACACCGGGCGACGTTTGAACAAGGCATTCCAGAGCGCCTTCAACGTGGCCAAGAAAATCCGCACCGAAACGAACATCCAGCGCGGCAGTGTCTCCGTGGCGTCCGTGGCAGTGGAGCTGGCGGAGAAGATTTTTGACACGCTCACGGGCCGCACCGTGATGGTCATCGGCGCGGGCGACACGAGCGAGAAGACCGCGCGCGCGCTGCTGAGTCGCGGCGCGAAGAGCGTCATCGTCTCGAACCGCTCGCACGACCGTGCCGTGGCGCTGGCTGCGGAGTTGGGCGGACGGGCTGTCCACTTCGATGAGTGGCACACGGAGTTCGCGCTGATTGACATCATCATCAGCAGCACCAGCGCGCCGCACTATGTCCTGACGCGCGCGAAGCTCGCCCCGCTGCACAGCCTGCGGCACGCGCGCCCGCTGCTGCTCATTGACATCGCCGTCCCGCGCGACATCGAGCCGGAGGTCAACTTCCTCGACGACGTTTACCTCTACAACGTGGACGACCTGCAAACCATCGCTGACGACCACCTCAAACTCCGCCGCGAGGAACTGCTCGTGTGCGAGTCCATCATCCGAGCCAAGGCCAAGGCGTTGCTGACCGCGCCACCCGGCCCCCCCGGCTCGTCAGGATCTACTTTCGCGTTCGGGAACGAGTAAAACGATTCTTGGCCACAGATGGACACAGATGAAACACAGATGAAGGCCAGTCACTTGAACTTTCCCTGCGCACCGCGCCGTGCCGGCCTCCCCGGCTGTGTTTCATCTGTTTCCATCTGTGGCTAAAACTCCCATGCCGTCCCCCCGCCCAATCATCATCGCCACCCGTGGCAGCGCCCTCGCGCTCGCGCAAGCCAACGCCGTGCTCGCGCAGTGCCGCACGGCGTTTCCGCGACTCCAGTTCGAGTTGAGCATCATCAAGACCACCGGCGACAAGCTTCAGTCCGCGTCGTTGATGAACCCCGACGCCTCGCTGCCAAAAGGACTTTTCACCAAGGAGCTCGAAGTCGCTCTGCTCAACGGCGAGGCCGATCTCGCGGTGCACAGCCTCAAAGATTTGCCGACGGAACTCCCCGCCGGCCTCGTGCTGAAAGCCGTCTGCAAGCGCGCCGACGTGCGCGATGTGCTCATCTATCGCGATGCCGGGTTCGTTCGCTCCGAGGCGGCGAAGCAGGAAACCGTCGAGTGGACGCCCGGCCAGCACGTGCGCCGAGGCTTCGCGCCCAAGCTCAAGCTGGCAGCCCTCCCGGCGGGCACCATCGTCGCCACCAGCAGCACGCGCCGACGTGCGCTTCTGCTTGTGGCGTGCCCGGGCGCAAAAGTCGTTGAGCTGCGGGGCAACGTGCCGACGCGCCTGTTGAAGCTTTCCGAGCGCAGCGACTTCGACGCCATCCTCCTCGCCGCCGCCGGCTTGGAACGGCTCAACTTCCGCATCATGGCCAACGGCACGCTCACCGGCGAGGGCGTGCCAGCGGGCTTGCTGGCCGTGCGCTTGGAACCGGAGGAGATGCTTCCAGCCGTGGGCCAGGCGGCGGTGGGCATCGAAGTGCGCGCGGGCAACGACCGCATCGGGCCAGTCTGCGAAAAGCTGAACCACGGCAACACGCACCTGTGCGTCCGCGCCGAGCGCGCCTTCCTGCGCGCGATGGGCGGCGGCTGCGCCAGCCCCATGGCAGCCTACGCGGAGGTGCTCGGCCATCAGCTACGGCTGCGGGTGGTGTCCTTCCTCGACGGGACGGCGCAGCGCGCCGAGGCGCAGCGCAAATCGCAGGAACCGGAGCAGTTGGGCGAGCAACTCGCGGCGGAGTTGAAGGGCAGGACCGGCGGGCGGTCTTAGCATCGGCCCGTCCATCGAGTTCCCCTGCCACTGATCGCTGATTACTTGCTCCTTGCCAGCCGCCGCTCCCGCCGTGCATTAAATGGCATGGCAAATTCCAACGCCGCCAATTCCCTCGACGCCGAGTTTTACCAGACGGCGGAACGCTTCTTCCCGAATCAGTCCGGCACCGCGCTGACTTACGACGACGTCACGCTCGCCACGCTCTACTCGGAAATCCTCCCGCGCGACACCCAGCTCGACACCACGCTGGCGGACAGCCTCCAACTCAACATTCCCGTCGTCTCCTCCGACATGGACACTGTGACCGAGGCGCGCATGGCCATCGCGATGGCGCTCAACGGCGGGTTGGGCCTCATCCACTACAATATGCCGGAGAAGCAGCAGCTCTCCGAA
>Ga0208960_1001907_pt1 | contig 10883 bp, 11 predicted proteins | sample GreLakmeON33MSRF_FD_187703 | JGI IMG/M metagenome (GOLD analysis project Ga0208960, IMG submission 187703) | Freshwater lentic microbial communities from great Laurentian Lakes, MI, USA - Great Lakes metaG ON33MSRF (SPAdes) | ecosystem: Environmental > Aquatic > Freshwater > Lake | place: Great...
TGGATGCAACGTTCGGCCCTTATTTTTTGTATTTTAAGAGGCAAGTACAACTTAACTGAAAGTTTAAAGGAAGAACCCAATCGAGAGTCTGTTATCGAAAAATGGAATGCTTACCAAGACGAACGAACTTTTCTAAAGGATAGTAATTTGGTGAAAAATGGAGTCACTTTATTTCAGCAATCTATTGAAGCACAAAGCAAATGGCTAGAGCAAAAAGGCATTAAACACCTTCACTTCATTCAACCCCATCTCTCTTTGCGCGAAAAAGAGAAGATGGCTCCTCTGGAAAAAACTGTATATAATTATTATGTTAGTTTGAAACGCGATACGCTGAGCGCTTTCATGCATGATATTCATCATTTGAAATGGAATTCACCCAAGATTCTAACTTTGCCCGAAGTGCATCATTTGCCTTTTTGGGTTTTTACCGATTACTGCCATCTTACTAAAGAAGCCAATAAATACATTGCCCACCGCATGTTTCAGCTTATTTTGAAAGGTGAATAAATTGTTAAAAATGCGTTCAAAACTCTTTTTTTGAACAGCAACAGCCTACGCACTTCTTTTGTATTTTTGATCAAAATAATAACATTATGTTTAAGTCGAAAAATGAACCCGATATGGTAAAACAAAACGAACCAATTGTAAACAGCTTTGCTTCAAACTCAAATACAAATACTATGGACAGCATAGTAGAAGGAACAGTATTCAGCGGAAATATCACTGCATCTAAAGGAATTAAGATCAATGGAGTTATTAAAGGCTCTGTGATTTGCAACGGTAAAGTAATAGTAGGTAAAACCGGTGTTATTGAAGGTGAAATAAAATGTTTGAACGCAGAAATTGAAGGCACCTTGAAATCAGCCATCACCGTGAAGGAATTGTTAGAATTGAAATCTACTGCCAACTTACAAGGTGAGATCATCACCGGCAGATTGTCGGTTGAACCAGGAGCCTCTTTCACAGGATCTTGCAAAATGGGCGGTGTAGTAAAAGATATTAAAGAAGAAACTACCCTTGGACAACTCAAAGAAAAAACCGCGTAATAACTTCATCGTTTTATCGGGAATAGGCTTACAAATGGGCGTTACCATATTTTTGGGCGCCTATTTTGGTAAATGGCTAGACGCAAAGTACCCTCGCGATAAAAAATGGTTTACCATTATTTTCACTTTGTTGGCCGTGGCTATCTCATTGTACAATATTCTAAAGCAAGTGAATCAACTCAACGATAAAGACAAGAAAGAAAATGAAAAGTGAGTTTATTAGAGTTCCTTGTTTTCTGTTGGTTCAATTGATTTTGGTTTTTGGAATGCACTTGCTGCTCAATAACTTTGCTTTTGCTATTACTTTCACTCCTTATATAACGGAGGCGTATATTGCCAATTACCTCTTAGCAGTAGGCGAGTTTTTAATCATTTACTTTTTAGGAAAGAAAGTCACCGATCATTTGGGCTATATTTTCATGGGAAGCAGTGCTTTAAAATTCATGATTGCCTTCGCCATTTTTCATCCTTTATATAAGGTAGACGGCGAAATCAGCAAAATGGAATTTGCCACCATTTTTATCCCATACGCTTCAGCCCTTATTCTCATCACGCTTCAACTCATGAAAGTGCTTAAAAATTCTGATAAAAGTCAGATTTAGCGGTATTCTCCTCCTTCCACTTTAAATCCTTAAAAAGTTTTCTAAAAAAAGAGCATTTAAAGTTTTGCGGTTGTGTTTTAATCCTTACTTTTGCACAAATTTTATAGCAAGACAGTTCACCATGCAACTACAGAAACTATTTAAAATACTATTCTTGTCGCTTCTACTAATTGCTCCTTTTAGCTCGTTTGCTATAGGAGATGAAGCTGCTGAAGAGGCAAAAACAAAAACTGATAACAAAGAGTATATCCTTCACCACTTAAAGGATTCATACAGTTTTCATATTGTAGCTAATGTTAGTTTCCCCTTACCTATTTTGTTATGGGATAAAGGTGTTCATTTCTTCATGTCATCTGCTTTTGATTCAGAAACAGAGCACGAAACAGCTGTAGCAGAGTGTGACGGGAAATTCTATAAATTAAATCACCACGACAATAAAATTTACGAAACCGATGCTCAGGGAACTATTACCATGGATAAAGAAGGGCATCCAACAAATAATCTACCCTTTGATTTCTCCATTACTAAGAACGTTTTCACTTTAATATTAGTGATGATTTTCATGTTTTGGTTATTTAGAAACATGGCTAAAAATTACAGTAACAGCCTTGTTCCAAAAGGAGCAGCTAAATTCTTAGAACCAATAATCTTATTTGTTCGCGACGAGATCGCTATTCCAAACATAGGAGAAAAAAAACACGGAAAGTTCATGGGCTTCCTGCTTTCGGTATTCTTTTTTATCTGGATTGTAAACTTATTGGGCCTTACTCCACTGGGAATCAATATTACGGGTAACATTGCCATCACTGCGGCTTTGGCCATCATGACATTCTTTGTTACCATGTACACTTCTAAATCGGCTTACTGGACGCATATCTTCTGGATGCCAGGTGTACCTGTTCCAATGAAATTTATTTTAGCGCCTATCGAATTGTTGGGGGTATTCATTAAGCCTTTCGCATTGTTGATACGTTTGTACGCCAACATGACTGCAGGGCACGTTGTTATCGGAAGTTTGATTGCATTATTGTACATCTTCCACAACGTATTTGCACAAGGCGCATTTTTAGGTTTAACCTTCTTTTTGTCGTTAATCGAGTTATTAGTAGCGTTTCTTCAAGCATATATTTTCACGATGTTATCGGCCCTGTACTTTGGTGCAGCAGTAGAAGAGCATCACCATGAGGAGGCACACCATTAATAAGTAAATAAGTAGTTTAATTTTAATTATATATTTTATGCAAATTCCAAACATCGTAGGAGCTGGTTTAATCGTAATCGGTGCAGGTATCGGTATCGGTCAAATTGGTGGTAAAGCTATGGAGGCGATCGCTCGTCAACCAGAAGCAACAAACAAAATTCAAACTGCAATGTTGATCGCTGCAGCGTTAATCGAGGGTATCGGTTTCGCAGCGTTATTCGCAAGCTAGAATTGGACTTGATTGAAAGTCATAACGGTTGGTTATGACTTTCAATCTTTTTTAGAACACTTTTTTAAATAAAAATATATGGAAAAATTAATAGGTGAGTTTTCGATAGGGTTGTTCTTCTGGCAACTTATCTTATTCGTTGCATTACTTGTTCTTCTGCGAAGATTTGCGTGGAAACCAATTCTTACAGCGGTAAACGAAAGAGAGCAAAAAATTGAACAAGCATTAGAAGGTGCTAAGGCAGCTGAAGCTAAAATGGCCGAATTGAACAAACAAAATGAACAGTTGTTAAAAGACACTCGTGAAGAAAGAGACAATATGCTTAAAGAAGCTCGTGCAGCGAAGGAAGCTATTGTATCTGAAGCAACGGATAAAGCGAAAAAAGAAGGTGCTAGAATGATTGAAGAAGCAAGAAAAAGCATTGAAACAGAGAAAATGAGAGCCGTTACTGAATTGAAAAACCAAGTAGCAACCTTATCTATCGAAATCGCTGAGAAAATTTTGAAATCAGAGTTATCTGATAAAAACAAGCAACAAGTTTTGGTAGATAACCTTGTACAAGACGTTAATCTTAATTAATTTATGCAATCAAGAGCAGCATCAAGATACGCTAAGTCTTTAATCGAACTTTCTTTGGAAAAAGGAGAGTTAGAGAAAGTATATGCCGACATGAAGTTGATTCAGTCGGTGTGCAAAGACTCTCGCGATTTCATGAATCTATTGCAGAGTCCGGTGGTTAAGGCCGACGCAAAAGAAAAAATTCTTAAAGCGATTTTCGCCGATAAAGTAAGCACTATCACTATCAATTTCTTAATCGTTATTGCGCACAAAAGAAGAGAAGCTATCCTAAAAGATATCGCTACTGCTTTTGTTGATCAATACTACGAGCACAAAAATATTTTAAGAACAATCATTCGTTCGGTAAGTGGTGTTGGTGAAAGCGTAAAGAAAAGAGTAAGCGAAATAGTAAAGAACACATACAACAGCGAAGTGGAGATTGTTGAAGAACATGACGCTAAGTTGATTGGTGGATTTGTATTGAAAGTGGGCGACAAGCAATTGGATGCCAGCATCAAAACCAAATTAGAGAAACTAAGAAAAAATTTCAGCGATAACCCGTACATAGCAGATTTTTAATTAAACTTTTTATAAAAAAAGAGCAAAATGGCAGAAGTTAAACCAGCAGAAGTATCCGCAATTTTAAGACAACAATTAGCGGGACTCAAATCTCAAGCTGACCTTGACGAGGTAGGAACAGTATTGCAAATCGGTGACGGTATTGCGCGTGTTTACGGCCTTAACAATGTGCAAGCCGGAGAATTAGTAGAATTTGAAAATGGATTGCAATCTATCGTATTAAACCTTGAAGAAGATAACGTAGGTTTGGTATTGTTAGGCTCGGCTAAAGGCATAAAAGAAGGCGCTACCGTAAAACGCACCAATAAAATTGCATCGGTGAAAACAGGTGAAGGTATCGTTGGCAGAGTTGTAAATACCTTAGGTGAACCAATCGATGGTAAAGGTCCGATTACAGGTGAATTGTTCGAAATGCCTTTGGAAAGAAAAGCTCCAGGTGTTATCTACCGTCAGCCCGTTAACGAGCCAATGCAAACTGGTATAAAAGCAATCGACGCGATGATTCCAATTGGAAGAGGTCAGCGTGAGTTGATCATTGGTGACCGTCAAACAGGTAAAACTACTGTTGCGATTGATACCATCATCAACCAAAAAGAATTTTTTGAAGCAGGACAACCTGTATTCTGTATATATGTAGCCATCGGACAAAAAGGTTCTACAGTTGCCAATACCTTAAAAACATTAGAAGACGCAGGTGCAATGAGATATACTGTGATCGTTGCAGCTACTGCAGCCGATCCAGCAGCAATGCAATTCTACGCTCCATTTACTGGTGCTGCCATCGGAGAATATTTCCGTGACACAGGTAGACCAGCATTGATTGTATTTGATGACTTATCGAAACAAGCAGTTGCTTACCGTGAGGTATCTTTATTATTAAGAAGACCTCCGGGCCGTGAGGCTTACCCAGGTGATGTATTTTACTTACACTCAAGATTACTGGAAAGAGCTGCAAAAGTGAACGCGTCTGATTCTATTGCTGCGAGCATGAACGACCTTCCTGCTTCTATAAAAGGTATAGTAAAAGGTGGTGGCTCAATGACGGCATTGCCAATTATCGAAACACAAGCAGGTGACGTTTCTGCATATATCCCTACGAACGTAATTTCTATTACCGACGGACAGATATTCTTGGAATCAAACTTGTTCAACGCAGGTGTTCGTCCGGCCATTAACGTTGGTATCTCAGTTTCTCGTGTAGGTGGTAACGCGCAAATTAAATCGATGAAGAAAATTTCTGGTACATTAAAATTAGACCAAGCTCAATACCGCGAGTTAGAAGCGTTTGCGAAATTTGGTTCTGACTTAGATGCTACTACAAAAGGAGTTATCGACAAAGGTGCACGTAACGTAGAAATTTTGAAACAAGCACAAAACTCTCCAATGACAGTAGAAAAACAAGCTGCTATCATCTTCGCGGGAACAAATGGTTTGTTATCGAAAGTGCCTATTAATAAAGTGAAGGAATTCGAAGTAGAATACTTAGGTATTTTAGATGCAACACATAAAGATGCTTTAGCAGCTATCAAAGCAGGTAAACTGACTGATGAAGTAGTGGATACATTGACTGCTGTTGCTAAACAATTGGCTGACAAATACGCATAATATAATAAGCGTTTAATGTTCAAGGTTTAATGTTCAATGTTAGTATTGTGCAAAAACCTTGAACTTTGAACCTTGAACTTTGAACATATTATATGGCTAACTTAAAGGAAACAAGAAGCAGAATTACATCGGTTAAATCTACGATGCAGATTACCAGTGCCATGAAAATGGTGTCGGCTGCAAAGTTGAAAAGAGCTCAAGATGCTATTACGCAAATGAGACCTTATGCTGAGAAGCTGCAAGAGATTTTATCTAACGTTTCATCTGACGTAGAAGAAATTGAAGGTGGAGATTTTTCTAAAGCTCGTGCAGTGAAAAGAGTGTTGTTGATTCCCGTAACATCTAACCGTGGATTGTGTGGTGGCTTCAACTCAAACATTTTGAAACTTACCGTTAATTTATTGAAGACTGACTTCGCTGAATTGAATGCACAAGGCAATGTTGAAATATTAGCAATTGGTAAAAAAGCAGCTGAGTATTTTAAAACTCGCGCTAAAGTAGCTGCTGCTCATACCGATATATTTAATGCATTGAACTTTGATAACGCTTCCGCTATTGCTCAAGAAGTGATGACTTACTTTGCAGATGGCAAATACGATGAAGTTCGTTTGATTTACAACAGTTTTAAAAATGCTGCAACACAAATCGTAAACAACGAAATGTTCTTGCCTATTTTACCAAGTGCAAACGCATCTGGAAAAGCAAACAACATCAATTATATTTTCGATCCAAATAAAGAAGAAATCATCATCAATTTAATTCCTAAAGCTTTAAAAACACAGTTTTACAAAGCTTTATTAGATTCGATGGCTGGCGAACATGGCGCACGTATGACGGCAATGCATAAAGCAACCGACAATGCGAAATCTATGGCTCGCGAGCTTACTTTACAATACAATAAGGCTCGTCAGGCTGCTATTACCAATGAGATTTTGGAAATCGTAGGTGGTGCCGAAGCATTGAAAAACTAAGAAGATAGAACACTAAAGGAAAGCCTTGGGTAAAATTTACTCGAGGCTTTTTTATACACAAACCTCACTCCCGCACCTACTCTTCTTGCTAGAAGCTCATGTGCGAGGCCGGATTGAGCGGCGTTCCGTTCAACCACAATTCAAAATGTAAATGCGGGCCCGAAGAATCTTCACCCGTATTGCCAATAATAGCTATTACCTCTCCCGCCTTACAAAACTGTCCTTCCTTTTTAAGCATGGCCGAACAATGTTTATACACCGAAATTAAATTGTTTGAATGCTGTAAAACAAGGGTATTACCGGTTTCTGCCGACCAAGTTGACAATATAATTCTACCATTTAAAGTCGCTTTAACCGCTTCGTTTTTTTGCGATACAATATCTACTCCGTAATGTTTTTCCTGATAATTGAAATGCTTTGAAATTAGGCCGTGAAGCGGAGCATAGAAATAAAAATTTTTTATCGCTTTCATTTGTTCTTCGGCGGGCATCAATACCGAAATATTAGCAGCATTAACCTCGCCTTTTAAAGTATCATTCTTTGGAATCCACTCTTCTATCAACGAATCTAAATGTGAGTAGTACACTTCCTTACCTTTGAGCTCTTCTTCTAAAGCATCTGTTTTACGGGCATCATCCAACAGTATTTCTTTTTGATGGTCACTTAAAAATCCTGGCACATATTGTTGCGCAGGCGTATAGGCCAAAATAACAAATGCCAAAGCAAAAATAACTATAAAAATACCCAAAGAGACCAGCACAATACTTATCAAAGGCGACTTAAAAAAGAGCACAGCAGTTCCCGTTTGAGATTCTTCATGAACCAGCAAAACATGCTGTTTCTTAATTATCCCCAGTATTTTCTTACTTTTAACACTTACCGGTTTTTTCAATTGCTGATTTATTTATCTTCAATAATAGAGAAATTTAAAATATTTTTACTCGTTTTTAGTTTATCCCTCATTGAAAAGTACAAAATTTTATAGTATTCTCTTGATTCTCTTTTTGGCAAGTTGCAGCAAAGAGCACAATTCTTTGTTGAATAAAGGCTACCATGCGCTTACCACCCGCTACAACGTTTTCTTCAATGGCAATGAAAAACTAAAAGAGTCAGAACAAAAGCTATACGCCGGCACAGTTGACGACTACCAACAAATCATTTCTGTTTTTCCCAATGGCAACGAAAGCTCCTCAAAAGAAGTGTCTTCGCTCCTAGAAATTAGCATTCAAAAAGCATCGAAGGGCATCGACCGACATAGTATGCGCTTTAAGTTAAAAAACAAAAAAGACGTCAAAATAGAAGAAAGAGAAGTGAACCCCTTTATCGACGATTGTTACCTTCTTCTAGGTAAATCGTATTTCTACAAAAGAGAATTTAAAAATGCAGCCAACACCTTTGAATATATTGCAAAAGAATACGACAACAAAAAAATAAAGTACGATGCCTTAATTTGGTTAATGCGCGCCGATGTTGCCGATGAAAACTACGAAGATGCAAGAAAAATCATCGATAAACTCGACAACGACAACGAAATTCCAAAGAAGAAAAAAGGTTATTACCTAGCAGCCAAAGCGCAATACTTCATTAAAACCAACGACAATACAGAAGCTATTGATGCTTTGAACGAAGCGCTTACATTTAAAGCGACAAAGAAATTAAAAACAAGATGGTTCTATGTATTGGGTCAGCTGCAAAGCAGAGAAGACAATAAAACAGAAGCCATAGCAGCTTACAAGAAAGTAGTAAGTGGTATTTGCACTTACGATATGCAATTTAGCGCAGTGATAGAAATGAGTAAGGCACAAAGTGAAGGCAATAAATCAGATGATTTTGCGCGCTCTCTTCTTAGAATGGCTAAAGAAGAAAAAAACAAGGAGTACCTCGATCAAATTTATTACACCGTGGCTCAAATATATCATCAAAATGGTGATGAAGTTAAAGCCACCGAATATTACCTGTTGGCCGCCAATAAAAGTGTAAAAAACAGAAAACAAAAAGCCCTGGCTTTCTTAGCGATAGCAGATATCAACTTTAAAAAATCAGATTATTTAAGTGCCGCTTCATATTACGATAGCTCACTCACTGCAATGCCTGTAGAAGATGCGCTTTATGAGCCTACCGAAATCAAAAAAAACAATCTAAAAGATTTAGTGGTTCAAATTGAAATCATCAACACGCAAGATAGTTTGCTCACTTTGGCTAAATTGCCGGAAGAAGCGCGTTTAAAAAAAATCGACAAAGCCATTGCCCGCTTCATAGAAGAAGAAGACCAACGCACAGAACAAGAATTGCTTAGCGCGGATGCCGCAGCGAAACAAAATACCACAGTGCAAAGCGACCAAAGTGGCAAATGGTATTTCTACAATCCGGCGCTGGTTAGTGCAGGTAAAGCAAAGTTTGCAGCGCTATGGGGCCAACGTAAATTGGAAGACAACTGGAGACGAAAAAACAAAAGTAGCGCCGCTTTTGGTTCTGATGAAGAAACTGCTGTTACTTCCACCGCTGAGGCTGCTACCGATGCTAAAAAAACAAGAGAATACTACTTAGAAAACATTCCTAAAAGCGAAGCGGAAATTACTGCTTCTGAAGAAAAGTTAGGTGCCGCGTTTTTTACTTTAGGTACTTTGTACAAAGACAAGATGGAAGACACTAAATCATCTATCGCCACCTTAGAAGAAATGAACAAAAAATTGCCTGGCAACAGCAATGAATTAAAATCATACTATCTGCTTTACCGAATGAATTTATCGGCAAGTAATACCACCAGAGCCAATTACTACAAAAATTTAATTGAAACGAAATACCCATCAAGCGAATACTTGCGACTCATCAACAACCCAAGCGCGGCAAAGGAAGATGAAGCAAAAGAAAAAGCCCTAAGCTCGCAATACGAGCAATTGTTTAACGAGTACAAAAAAGGAAATTATGCTTTGGTAAAAGAACAAACCGCAAGCTTAATTAATGAAAATCCGAAGGGAGCCACAACGCCTCAAATGGCTTTATTGAATGCCTTTAGTGTTGGTAACAGCGATGGATCAGTAGCGTTTACCAATGCTTTAACAAAAGTAAAAACAAACTATCCGGGTTCTGATGCAGCCGTCTCTGCCGAGAACATTTTAAGTAAAAACGACAAAAAAACAACACCTGTTGAAGAAGAAAAACAAGAAGGATTTGAAGTGAAAGAGGATGCTTTTTATTTTGTACTTATCGCAAACGAAAAAGAGAATAGCATTGCTACTTTACAAAAATCTATTTCCGATTTTTCCGACAAATACTATGGCGCAGAAAAACTAGAAATGCAAACTGTAATTTGGAGTGAAACAGAAAAGGTAATAATCATTAAATCATTCACCAAAGCCGATAAAGCAATCGATTTCTACTCCACCATTCCCGAAAAAGTATTCAGCAAATACCCTAAAGCTGGCAATGACTACTTCCCTATTTCTGTAAGCAATTACGCCAAGTTGTTTAAGGATAAAAATGTGGAGCAGTATAAAGTGTTTTTTGAGAGTTCTTATTAATTTTAAGGCCAGTACTGTCTTCCACTTTTTGGTAAAACAAGCAACGAACAATTTTTCTTTCATCACTTTTCAAAGCGCCTTGTTCGTTCGATAATTCATTTCCCCGCCAAAATCCTACTTCTACTCCGCGCTTGCCCTGCGCAATGCAACACAGCATACCAAAATGCTTAAAAAAGGGAACGGTGTAGGCTATTTTTTCTTCGATAAATGGAGAAGAATTTAAAATGATTTCGCGCAAAACATGCAAAGTTTCACGATACTTTACTGGAGCATCTTCTATATATTCTTTTGAAGCATTCATTTCTAAATCAACTTCCCCAGCGCCAGCAATATTTCTTTGTATCGCGCTGGTGCTTTTTGCAATTCATCTACGAAAATATATTCATCGGCACTATGAGAACGAGCGCTATCACCCGGACCCATCTTAACACTTACACACGACATCAATGATTGGTCGCTGGTGGTGGGAGAGCCGTAGGTTGGAATATCTAATTGTTGGGCAACAGTGAACAATGGGTGTGCTGCCGGCAAACCCGATGAATTCAAGCGTGTAGAACGTGCATTCACTTCG
>Ga0208960_1001908_pt1 | contig 10876 bp, 10 predicted proteins | sample GreLakmeON33MSRF_FD_187703 | JGI IMG/M metagenome (GOLD analysis project Ga0208960, IMG submission 187703) | Freshwater lentic microbial communities from great Laurentian Lakes, MI, USA - Great Lakes metaG ON33MSRF (SPAdes) | ecosystem: Environmental > Aquatic > Freshwater > Lake | place: Great...
AACATTTGGTACAAGATTTACGATCTCATTGCGAACTAAATCGCCGTTTACCAAGATTAGATAACCAGGTTTAGTGCAAAATTGCCCCGCTCCTAAATTTACTGAATCTAAGAACCCTTGCGCAATGGTGGTCGCATTTTTGGCAGAAGCTTCTTCGGTAACAAAAATTGGATTAAGACCTCCCAATTCGCCATAAAAAGGAATCGGATCTTTTCTTGATTGGGCAATATCAAATAGCGCTCTTCCTCCCGGAGTCGAGCCAGTAAAAGCAACGGCGCTAACATCTTTATGCTTCACAAATTCCACACCAGCTTCAAAATCCTCAACCAGATTAAATAAACCTTCAGGGGCTGAAACAGATTTAGCTGCGGCTTGCATTAATGCAAAAACTTTTCTAGATGTTTCTATGTGTCCAGGATGAGCTTTAATAATTACTGGACAGCCCGCAGCAATCGCAGCAGCGGTATCGCACCCACCGACTCCGAAAGCAAATGGGAAATTACTGGCACCAAAAACGCCCACAATTCCAAGTGGCACGGTGGTTTTGCGAAGTTCAGGTCGAGGTGGTTGCAACGTTGGGTCTGCGCTATCAATTACCGTTCCTAAGTAATCACCTTTTTTTAATACTGCAGCCATGTGGCGCCACTGTCCCGACATTCGACCAACTTCGCCGGTCAAACGAACTTCTGTTAAATTTGTTTCTTTTCCTGCAAGTGGAATCAATTCCGATGCTGCGCCATCTAATTTGTTAGCAATCGCTTCTAGGAGCGTAATTATTTGGAAGGCATCCCATTTGCGAAAACTTTCGCGCGCCGTTACAGCCTTGGCCATAACAGAATTCAAATCTTGCATTTAAGAGCGCCTTTCGATTAGTTAAATCCTAATAGGTTAAATCAGGTGCTTTGGCACATCTGGATTATGGCGACAGATTGCTCGCCAAATATCACCAGGTTCAGTCCCTATTGCTAACGCTTCCTCAACGGTATGACCACCTAATTCTGCGTGCACAATATCTTTTGCGTAAGAAGGAGCCCAGTCTTCACCGAGATACTCCGCCATACGGCGCCGCAATTCTGTATTACGCATTTAAAAGTAGCTTGCTTAAGAAAGCGCGCGAATTAATCGATCAGCTTGCAACTTAGAGTGTTCTTCGGAAAGTGGCGCAGTAACTTGGCCAAGTAGCCAACGAACAATCATGCCAACGCCGACTGCATCAGATGCAAAAATCTCGGCAAGGTGTCGATAAATTCGAATCCATAAATCATGCTCTCTAGAAGATAGCGCGATTGCGATAGCGGCCGGATCGTGTTCGAGAGCAGAGCGGAGCGCTCCATGTGTAGATATTTCTCTTGAAATGAAATAGAGAGATTCGGCACGGGAGCCAGAAACTTTGGCGAGCGCGGCAATTCGATTAACTTCTGATTCTAGAAGCGCAATAAAAATTTCGTTCTTATCTCGAAAATGGTTATATAAAGATGCCCTAGAAACTTGGGCACGATCTGCAATATCAATCATGTTTGTATGATGTAATCCAAAATCATTAACTAAAGATTGCGCTGCTTCCAAGATTGCACTTCGAGTACGTCTATGTATGCCGCTCTGGTGTTGATAGGTAGCGCGAAATATTGGTTCTGCCACAATTGTACTTACGCTGCGTTGACATCTGAAAGTTCAGCTTCAGATGTTGGAACGACGGTAAGTACTGGGGTCTCGTGACGTTTCACCAATTCGATGACGTCCGTAAGTACTGTGGAAAGTGAGAGGTTGAGCGCAGTACAGATTGCATTTAATAACTCTGATGAAGCTTCTTTTTGACCACGTTCAACTTCAGATAAATAACCGAGCGAAACTCGGGCATCTGATGCGACAGCTCGAAGGGTTCGACCTTGTTCTACTCGAGCAGCACGAAGTGATTGACCGATATGGGTACGCATTAATTCCATAACCGCTCCTTTCACTCGTTTACTTTCTCTTGGCCAACTTAGTGGCGCTAAGAATACGCTCAAATGCGCCAAGCGCGCTTTCTACCGCGCCGAGGCGCACAATTTCCCGCTTTCCAGCGATTGATAATTCAATTCCTTGGGCGATTTTCGGTCCAGCGATTGCAATCCAAACCGTTCCTGCGGGTATGCCATCAACAGGTCCTGGGCCAGCAACACCGGTACTTGAAATTGCCCAAGTACTTTTAGTTCGCTTCTGGATTGCGAGCGCCATCGCAACTGCGATCGCCTCTGAAACAACGCCAACTTTTTTAATATCAGCAGCAGTGATTCCGAGTTCATCTTTTTTCATTTGATTTGAATAAGAAATTACCCCGCCTAAGAAAACTTCTGAAGATCCTGGAACCCCCGTAATTGCTCCGCCAATTAGCCCCCCAGTAATAGATTCGGCAGTAGAAATCGTTTCCCCGCGGAGCGTTAGCGTTTTAACTATAGTTTTAGATAATTTTTGGATTGGACTATTCATTACTTTGAGATCGCTTTCCTTAGGTAGTCAATCCCAGTCAAAAGCGTCAGTAGCAAAGCTACTCCTAGAAAAATGTCGCGTGGCAAAAATAGAAATGAAGGTAACGGCAAAATGTAAAAGCCGACTGAAAAATTCTGCGTCAGCGTTTTAATTTTGCCACCACGACTTGCTGGAATCACGCCACGCTTAATTACAACTAGCCGGAGCAATGTGACCAATATTTCTCTACTTAGTATGAAAATCGTAATCCACCAGGGCATATCACCAAGAATTGAAAGTCCAATGAGCGCGGTACCAATCACTGCTTTATCTGCAATTGGATCTAGGAAAGTTCCAAGTGGTGTTACTTGATTACGACTTCGAGCTAGTTTCCCATCAAGAGTATCGGTCATCCCAACGATGAAAAAAAGCGTCCAAGCAATAATTCGCCAAGTTGAGTCATCGCCACCATTTTTAAAGAGTGCATAAGCGCAAAATGGCAACGCTAAAATTCTAATTATGGTTAGTAAATTTGGTAAGTTGAAATTTCTCATAGTGGTTGCGCTACCAAATCTGCACCTGCAGTTTCAGTAACGATTGCATCAACATAATCGCCAACTTTATAACCAGCGGTAGGACGCCCTGGGGATGTAATGAAGGTCGAAGTATCTACTTCCGGACCTTGGTGTTCGGCTCGCCCCTCTTGTGCCGCTTCATCTTCTATCAATACGCGCACCCGCTCGCCTATCCGAGCTTCCGCACGTTCATAGGTTAACGCTTCGGTAAGCGTTGCTAATTCGGAGACCCGTTCATTAATTAGATCTTGATCAACTTTGTTTTCCAAAGTTAGCGCTTCAGTCCCATCTTCATCGGAATATCCGAATATTCCGATCGCATCCAATTTAGATTCGATTATGAAACTCTTGAGTTCCTCGTACTCGGCTTCGGTTTCACCGGGGAATCCAACGATAAAGTTAGATCGAATTCCGGCTGCTGGTGAGAGCGCACGGATTTGCGACAATAAAAGTAAGAACTTTTCGGAGTCGCCAAAACGCCGCATTCTTCGAAGCAAAGCTCCACTTGCGTGTTGAAATGAGATGTCAAAGTAAGGCAGCACTTTTTCCGTCGACACCATCGCTTGTAAGAGCGTCGGTCTAATTTCGGCGGGTTGTAAATACGAGAGTCGGATCCGTTCGATTCCATCAACCTTGGAGAGTTCCGGCAACATTGCTTCCATCAACTTCAAATCACCAAAGTCTTTACCGTAGGAAGTCGTATTTTCTGAAACTAAAAATATTTCACTAACGCCATTAGCCGCTAACCATTTAGCTTCTTCGATAATCTCGGTAGGCGGTCTGGAGACAAATGAACCGCGAAATTGCGGAATCGCGCAAAATGTACAACGCCGGTCACAACCAGAAGCGATTTTTAGCGATGCAATTGGCGCGTTATCTAACCGTTTTCTAATTAACCTAGCGCCTTGGCCAAATTTAGATTTAGTAGCTTCATTAACGCTTTGTCGATCGATCGGTGAAATCGGGAGAATAGTTCGCCGATCTCGCGGAACATGTACATCAATTGAGCCACCGCTAAGAATTGTATTTAGTCGTTTAGAAATATCTTGATAATCATCGAATCCTAGAATTGCATCCGCTTCGGGAAGCGCTGCAGCCAACTCAGTTCCATAACGTTCCGCCATGCAACCTACTGCGACCACAGCCCGAACTTTGCCGTCGGCCTTAAGTGAATGGGCTTGCATTAACGCATCAATTGAATCCTTTTTTGCACTTTCAATAAAACCACAAGTATTAACTAATGCGATATCAGCGTTTGCGGCATCATCAACCAAGGTCCAGCCATCCGCAGCTAATCTGCCAGCAAGCTCTTCGGAATCCACATCATTTCTGGCGCAGCCTAAAGTCACGAGCGCAACGGTACGAGTGGTCATTTGGCGAATAGTACTTGTAAAGCGAGAAGTAATTGTGGCGAAACTAAGGATTAGCCTTGGGTCGACCCAGTTGGAGTGAATTGCATCCGCACAACTTCACCTACCGCGCCAGTTACGCCTAAATCTGCACCATTTAGATTTACATTAATCGCTCCAGCATTTCCGATTACAACATATAAGGATTGATTATCTGTAAAAACTTGGGATTCACCTTTGGTAATGCGGCCACTATAAATCTGGTTGTTTGAACTGTCAAAAATACCAATCCAAGAAACGCCATTGACTCCAGTCAAAATTAAATTCACGCCACTTACTTTTGTGGCAACCGCAGGATCTTTCGTTTCTGGTGCAGTAGCGCTAAGTGCAAGTGGTTTGACGCCCTCATTGGATTTATTTATGACAACTACAAATTGCACTGAAGCTACAACTACGACAATTGATGCAGCAATTCCAGAAAGCGCCTTCCAAGAAATTGGTTTCTTTTCGCGAGGTGGCCTTGCTGCGTTATTTTCAACTAGCAAATCCATCATTGGCCGTTCTTCCGGTGCAAAAGATTCAGTAAATTCTGATAACAGTTGAGCGCCATCTATCTCAAGAATTCTGGCAATTGCTCGAATATGGCCGCGGGCATAAGTGTCGCCGCCGCAATTTACAAAATTATCATTTTCTAACTCTTTGATTAGCGCCGCTCGAATCCGAGTACGCGCTGCAAGTTCTTCCACGGATAATCCCGCTGCAGTACGTGCACTCTTTAGTGCGGAACCTAATGACATTTTCAATAACCTTCACAATCGGGGAAGGGCAAGGCTACGGGCATTACCAGGTCTGAATCAACCTCGGTTTATGAATATTGGGTTAATTTCAGAGAAATCACCCCTGGAGTACGGCCAACACTCCCGCAAGGTCTTCGGGTTTTACCAATACCGTCCGAGCCTTCGATCCTTCGGATGGCCCAACAATTCCACGGCTCTCCATCAAATCCATTAGCCGTCCCGCTTTAGCAAAACCAATTCTCAACTTACGTTGCAACATTGAAGTCGAGCCGAATTGCGTTCCAATAACTAACTCAACCGCTTGTAATAACAAATCCATATCATCACCGATGTCATCTTCAATTACCGCTCTAGTTCGGACCGGCGCGAGAATATCTTCTCGATATACCGGTGCAAGTTGAGATTTCACATGATTTACAACAGCTTCAATCTCTCGCTCCGAAACATATGCGCCTTGGATACGCATTGCTTTACTAGCGCCCATTGGTAGGAATAAAGCGTCGCCTTGACCGACTAATTTCTCTGCGCCAGGTGTATCTAAAATGACGCGTGAATCTGCCAAGCTGCTGGTTGCAAACGAAAGTCTAGAAGGTACGTTCGCTTTAATTAGACCAGTAACGATATCAACGCTTGGGCGTTGGGTTGCAATAACTAGATGAATTCCAGCAGCACGCGCTAATTGAGTAATACGCACGATGCAATCTTCTACATCTCTTGCTGCAACCATCATTAAATCGGCAAGTTCATCTATAACAACAAGTAGATACGGGTATGGCTCAAGTGGTCGATCTGACGAATTAGGGTTTGCTAATTTTCCAGTTCGAACCGCTTTGTTAAAATCATCAATATGACGGAAACCATAAGTTGAGAGATCGTCATAACGCATATCCATTTCGCGAACGACCCAAGCAAGTGATTCGGCTGCCTTCTTTGGGTTCGTGATAATCGGTGCAATTAAATGTGGGACCCCATCGTAGGCAGTGAGCTCGACCCGCTTTGGATCAATCAAAATCATTCGAACATCATTTGGAGTGGAACGCATTAATATTGAAGTCACAAGTGAGTTGATCATTGAAGATTTGCCAGCACCGGTAGCACCTGCCACCAATAAGTGCGGCATTTTTGCTAAATTTGCACAGATAAATGCGCCTTCAACATCTTTACCAAGGGCAACTAACATCGGATGATGATCGTTTCCAGCAACACCAGAGCGCAATACATCACCGAGCGAAACTATTTCACGGTCAGTATTAGGAATTTCAATTCCTACCGCAGATTTTCCAGGGATTGGCGAGAGGATTCGCACATCACTACTTGCTACGGCATATGAAATATTTTTACCAAGCGCCGTAATTGCTTCGACTTTAACTCCGGACCCCAGTTCTACTTCATAACGTGTCACAGTCGGCCCACGCATAAAACCAGTTACTTCTGCGTCAATATCGAACTGTTTGAAAACTTCTGTTAACGCAGCGACAATCAATTCATTGGCTTTGCTTTTAGTTTTTGAAGCTGGGCCAGCTCGTAACAAATCCATAGATGGCAGCTCGTAAGTATCATCTGAGGCGAGCACCATTTGTACTGGACGTAACGGCTTTATTGGAGTTGGCAGTGGGTTTCCATCAGCCGTCCCGGTAGCTACCGGAATTTCAACGGTGAACTCCTCATCAAAGCTCTCTTCATCTAACTCGGAATCTTCATCTGAATCTTTGTCGTAGTCGCCATGGTCAAGATGTTGAACCACTAACGGCGATTCGAAAGGCGGTGACTCTGAGATTTCGAATTCTTCCATTTTACGCTCGCGCCGATCGGCAACGGCGCTACCAACTTTAGAACTTGCGCCGCTAAATAATCTTTTTATTAACGCAAAAACTTCGGAGACTGGCGTTGCAGTTACTACCAACAACCCAAAACCTAAAAATAGGAAAAGGATAAAGGTTGTTAACGTCGAAGATATAACTACATACTTCAATGGAGTTGAAACTCCATAACCGATCCAACCGCCACCCTGGCGCATGGCGGTAGCCCCAGTTCCAGTTGAACCATTAAATATATGCGCTAACGCTGCGCTTGAGAAAATTAGTAACAACGAGCCAATTGTTATCCGGCCATTAGCCGCTTTATCTGTTGGATTTCTAAATAATCTAAAAGCAAAATAGCAAAGTGCTAATGGTGTTGCCATCGCAAGTCGCCCAACGCCACCGTAAAAGAATGAATGCATGGCGCGACCGAAGAAATTATCTAGTTGCCACCAGGTAGTTGCAGCTGCGAGAACGCCAGCTATAAAAAGTAGAAGGGCAAAGCCATCGCGCTGGTGGGCTGGATCTAAATCTTTAACACCTCTGGAAACAAATCTAATTAATGCACCAAGTGCTTTAGCGATGGCCCGCCAAATAGCAGATAAGGCGCGAGCAATCCCGCCTAAGAACCCACTTGATTTAGTACTTTTCTTTTTAGCCATAAGCGTTAATCGTATTAGAAAGCGAAATCCTAAGCAGTTTGGCTCGCCGTCATACTTCTATAACAACAGGAACAATCATCGGACGTCGGCGATGTTCGCCGCCTACCCAACTGCCAACAGTTTTTCGCATTATTTGTGAAAGTTGGTGCGTGCCATTAATTCCTTCAGTAACTGCGGCAGCAAGAGCTTTCTCAATTCTAGATTTCACTTCATCAAATAGCGCGGTATCTTCAGCAAAACCGCGCGCATGAATATCTGGTCCAGCAACAATTTTTCCAGTTTGAGAATCGATTACCACAATTACCGAGATGAATCCTTCTTCACCCAATATTCGTCTATCTTTTAGCGAGCTTTCGGTAATGTCACCGATGCTCTGACCATCAACATAAACGAATCCGCAAGGTACCGAACCAACAACCGAAACTTTATGATCAACCATGTCAATTACAATGCCATTTTCTACAATCACCGTATTTTTTCGGGCAACTCCAGTTTGAATCGCAAGTTCGGCATTAGCTCGCATATGCCGCCATTCGCCATGGATTGGCATAACATGTTTTGGCTTAACAATGTTGTAGCAATATAACAACTCCCCTGCGGCGGCATGTCCAGATACGTGAACTAGCGCGTTCGCTTTATGCACAACGCGAGCACCGAATCGCGTTAGCTCATTTATTACGCGATAAACCGGATTTTCATTTCCAGGAATCAAGGATGAAGCTAAAACAACGGTGTCACCTTCACCAACTCGAATTTGATGATCACCATTTGCCATTCTTGATAACGCCGCTAACGGTTCGCCTTGGGAGCCAGTGCAAATTAATACCAAGTTATCGCCGTGGTTATCCATCTCTTTTTCATCGATAAGAACTCCGCTAGGAATCGTTAAGTAACCCATCTCCGCGGCTAAATTCATATTGCGAACCATCGAACGACCCATAAATATAACTTTACGTTTATGTGATTCGGCAGTATTAATAATCTGTTGAATCCGATGAACGTGTGACGCAAATGATGCAACCACAACCCGACGGCGCGTACTTCTAAAGACGCGATCGAGCGCTGGCATAATTTCGCGTTCGGAAGTAGTGAAGCCAGGAATATCAGCATTTGTCGAGTCGACCATAAAAAGATCAACGCCTTCTGCTCCTAATCGCGCAAATGTTGCGAGGTCAGTAATGCGACCATCGAGCGGTAATTGATCCATTTTAAAATCGCCAGTATGTAAAATCGTTCCAGCTTTCGTAGTAATTGCAACCGCAAGTGCATCTGGGATTGAGTGGTTTACTGCAACATATTCCATCGAGAACGGACCAATTTTCTCACGCATGCCGGCTTTGACTTCACGAGTAATAGCAGTAATTCGACGTTCCTTTAATTTTGATTTAATAAATGCGACCGTCAGGGCTGTTCCAATAACCGGAATATCGCCACGTTCGCGCAGTAAGTATGGAACTGCACCAATATGGTCTTCATGGCCGTGGGTTAAGAAGATCGCCTCAATATCATTTAAGCGCTCTCTTATATAAGAAAAATCCGGCAGAATTAAATCAATCCCGGGTTGGTTCTCTTCCGGAAACAAAACGCCGCAGTCGACAACTAACAACTTGCCTTCGGATTCAAATACCGTCATGTTCCGACCGATTTCGCCGAGTCCGCCAAGCGCAACTATTCGCAGCCCGCCAGCAACTAACTTTGTTGGTAAACCTAAATCTGGGTGGGGATGATTCAAACTTTAACGCCTCCGAGTTTTAAATCCTCACGAAGTTGCTCAATTTGTGACGCAGTTGCGTTTACAAGTGGAAGTCTTACAACTCCACCAGGGAGTCCCATCAGTGTCATAGCTGCCTTCGTGAGAATCGCACCTTGCGTGCGGAAAGTCCCGGTATAAACCGGAAGCAGCTGTTGATGAATTTCAGTAGCGCGGTGCGCATTTCCGCTAAACCAAGCATCTAACATTTCGCGCAATTCTTTTCCAACAGTATGGCCGCAAACTGATACAAAACCGACAGCTCCGACCGAAAGTAAAGGTAGATTTAAAATATCGTCACCTGAATAGACTGGAATTCCAGATCTTTTGATTACCCAAGATGTTGAAGCTACATCACCTTTTGCATCTTTCAACGCTGCGATTCTTGGGTGTTCTGCCAACTTAACAATTGTGTCTGGTTCAATTTGAATCCCAGTTCGACCTGGAATGTCATACATCATTACTGGCAAATCGGTCGCATCTGCCATCGCTATAAAGTGCGCTTCAATTCCGGCTTGTGGTGGTTTGTTGTAATAAGGAGTTACCACTAATAAGCCATCAGCGCCGGCATCGGCAGCCCATTTTGCTTGTTCCACTGAATGCGAAGTTTCATTGTTTCCAGCGCCGGCAATTACTTTTGCTTTCCCTGCTACCGCTTTTTTAACAACCTTAATTATTTCAAGTTTCTCATCATCACTAGTCGTTGGCGCTTCACCAGTTGTGCCATTAACCACGATGCCATCATGTCCGGTACCAATTAAATGGTTAGCTAACTTTTCTACGCCAGCCCAATCAATTGAGAGATCAGGTTTAAATGGCGTAACCATTGCGGTAAGCAATCGACCAAATGGTGGGGTAATCAACATGCCCTAAGGCTACCGCTTTTAGGGTGCAATTCTCCCAGACTTTTCAAAGGCTCCGTATGTGAGCGGCATAAGTTCTGCAAAATGTCGCTCCATTTTCTCGGCAACCATCTCAATTTCTCGTTGTGGGTAGCTTGGAAAATGTGAGCCTTCTCGACTGGTACGAAGCGATAAAAAATTCATAAGTGCGCGAGCATTCATAGTTACATACATAGATGAGTAAAGCGCAACCGGTAAAACTGCTCGTGCAACTTCGCGCGCTACGCCCGCTTCTAACATTTTTTGGTAATTGCTATATGAAAGTAGATAACTCTCTTTCATTGCTTTCACTGTAATTTCATATTGCTCTGCGGTGCCATCAATAAATGTATACGCGCCAGTTTTGCCTACTTGTACAAGTTTGCGTTCTTTTGATGGCAGATAAAAGACTGGACTTAGCTCGCGATATCGGCCACTCTCTTCGTTATAAGAAGCGATTCGGTGGCGCATAAATTCACGGAAAACAAAGATCGGCGCAGAGATAAAAAATGTCATTGAGGTATGTTCAAAGGGCGAACCATGTCGCTCTCGCGCCAAATAATTAATTAATCCTGCAGATTTTGAAGGGTCCTGATTAATTTCATCTAACGAATTTTC
>Ga0208960_1001913_pt1 | contig 10865 bp, 12 predicted proteins | sample GreLakmeON33MSRF_FD_187703 | JGI IMG/M metagenome (GOLD analysis project Ga0208960, IMG submission 187703) | Freshwater lentic microbial communities from great Laurentian Lakes, MI, USA - Great Lakes metaG ON33MSRF (SPAdes) | ecosystem: Environmental > Aquatic > Freshwater > Lake | place: Great...
ACGCCGAGAGATTCCTCCAGCGCCGCGCGGGGGATCGTCAGCGGCGGGGCGATCTTCACCGTCTGGCCCCACGCGCCGACCGGCGCGAAGAGGAGCAGGCCTTTCCACATGCAGCGTTCGATGATGGCGTGGGCGAGGTCGTGATCGGGCTGCTTCGTGCCGGGCTTCACGGTTTGCATTCCTGCGACCAGCCCGCGCGCGGTGACGTGGCCGATGACTTGCGGGTGCTTGGCTTGAATCTGTTTCAGGCCGTTTAGCAGCACGGGTTCGAGGGCGGCGGCGTTCTCCGTGAGCTTCTCGCGAATGATCTTGCGCACGCTCGCCAGCGCGGCGGCGACACACACCGGGTTGCCCGTGTGCGTGCTGGTCATGGAGCCGGGCGGGAATTGGTCCATGATGCTCTCGCGCCCAATGACGGCTGAGATGGGCAGCGAGCTGCTGATGCCCTTGCCGCAGCAGATGACATCGGGCGACACGCCGTAGTGCTCGAACGCCCAGAACTTGCCTGTGCGCCCGAAGCCCGCCTGCACCTCGTCGAAGGTGAGCACGATTTGATGCTCGTCGCACCACGCGCGGAGTTTTTGCACAAACTCCTTTGGCGCAAAATCCGGCCCCACGCCTTGATACGTCTCCATGATGACCCCAGCCGTCGTCTCGGGCGTGAGGCCGCGCGCGGCGACTGATTTGACGAAGCACTCAAAGCTGGTGTCCTGCTGCCAGTAACCGTCGGGGAAAGGCGCGGTAATGATCGCCGGGTCTTCGTTCACGATCCAATTCTTTTGCCCTGCCATGCCGCCCGCCTGCTGCGAGCCTAGCGTTCGCCCGTGGTAGCCTCGTTCCCAGCCGATGATGCCAATTTTTTTATTCCCCCCAACCTTGATGCCGTGCGCGCGGCTCAACTTGATGGCGCACTCCGTTGCCTCCGAGCCGGTGGTGAGGAGGAAAACCTTCCGCAAGCCCTCGGGCGCGAGGCCCGCGAGCGTCTCCGCCAGCTCCGCGCGCTCCTCGCTGGGGAAGACGTAATTGTGCAGCAGGCCGCTGTTCACTTGATCGAGGATGGCCTGCTTCACTTCCGGCGCGGCGTGGCCGGCGTTGGTGACGAGCACGCCGCTGGACCAGTCGAGCCAGCGGTTGCCGTATTTGTCGAAGACGAAGATGTCCTCCGCGCGGTCCCACACGATGGGGGGCTGGCCGCGCATGGACTGCGGCTCGAACTGCCGCAGCCGCTCCAGCGTCGGCACCGAGTCCGGATGCGGCACCGGCGTGACGATGCGGCGGAACTTGGTTTCAACGTGCGGAACCGTCCGCGGCGTGATGCTAAATTCTTTGCCCATAAATTGTGCGCGGGATTAAACGACCTTCGCCTCCTGCTGGCGAGACGTTCTGTTCAGCTCGGACTGATTCAACGAACCTTCGGCAACGCCAGCGTCAGTGCCGTGGTCGCCCAGCTCGCAGCGCTGATGGAGATGAACTGGTTCGTGCCGTGCGGGTAGCCGGACTCGAAGTAGGATTGGATTGGCTTGCTGCGAGAAGTCACGAGCCACGAGCCGTCGGCGAGCTGCTTGGAGAGCAGGTAACGCAGGCCCTTGCGATAAGCCTCGTCCGTGGTGGCGAGCGCGCCGGTTTGGTGCAACGCAACAATCGCGGTGCTGGTCGCGTAAGCGTCGGTCTGCATGTCCGCTAGCTGCTCCCAGCCTCCATCCGCGCGCTGCGTCTGGAGCAACTCCTGCGCGGCTTTGCGCAGGTCTGGCTCCGCTGCGCCTGCGACGTGCAGCGCGCGCAATCGGAACACGCGGTCTTCAGTGTCCTGCGCCGGGGTCTTCAACAACCAAGCGCGGACTTGCTCCGTGCGCTGGCCAATGCGTTCGCGCTGCTCCGGCGTGCCGAAGGACTTCATCCCGCGCAACGCGGCGTGCGTGGACGTGAACAAACTTTGCTCAGTCGGTGGGCGGCGGGACTGCGGCCGCCAGTGCTCCAGTTCCTTCTGCCAGCGCAGCAGGTATTCGGACACGGCGGCGGTCGTGCCGTCGGGTTTCCAGCCGCCGTTCTCCAGCGCCCATAGCGCGTAGCCTGCGGTGTCGACCTGCCCACCCTGTCCTTTTCCGGCGACATAGTTCGTCTGGTTCTTCGCGAGGAAGTCGGCGGTGAACTTGAGCTGCTTCTGCAATTCCTCCGTGTCGATCTTGAAGCCGCGCGACTGCGCAGTGGCCAGCGCCATGATGGGCAGCCCTTGATTGTGGCAGGTAAAGCAACGCTCGCGCTTCTCCATCGAGCCGCGCGCGGCGGTGGTCAGGAGTGGCAACGACTTCACGATGGCAGCCTTGATGTGCTCGGTGGTGGGTGCGTGGGCTGCGGTGTCAGCCGCGCGGACGGCACCGACGAAGCACGCGATCGCAAGGCCGAGGGTGGCGAAGAGGCGCGTGCGCATGGTGGGAATGTTGCCGTTCCAGCAGGAGTGCGAAAGGGGAATTTCCACTCGCGGCTTCGGGCTTGCCACTCGCGACCTCGTTGTTACAGTCGAGGAACATTTGAGCCGCCGGTAAGGCGGTTTTTTGTTCCACCAAGCTCAAACCGGCACCGCGCACTTGTGAAAATCTTCACCGGCTCCTCTAACCGGCCCCTCGCTCAGGCGATCTGCGACTCCATCAACATGCCGCTGGGCGCCTGCACGCTGGACGCCTTTCCAGACGGCGAGACCTTCGTGAAGATTGATGAGAACGTGCGCGGCGAGGACGTGTTCGTCGTGCAGTCCACCAGCCCGCCGACGAACCACAATCTGATGGAGATGTTCATCATGATTGACGCGCTGCGCCGCGCCAGCGCCAAGCGCATCACCGCCGTGCTGCCCTTCTACGGCTACGCGCGCCAGGACCGCAAGGACCAGCCGCGCGTGCCCATCACGGCCAAGCTCGTCGCCAATCTCATCGTCGCCTCCGGAGCCAACCGCGTGCTCACGATGGACCTGCACGCGCAGCAGATTCAGGGCTTCTTCGACATCCCGGTGGACCATCTCTACGCCGCGCCGGTGATGTATGACTATCTCAAGACACTGAACCTCACCGACCTCGTCGTGGTCAGCCCGGACGTGGGCGGCCTCAAAATGGCGCACGCCTACTCGGAGGTGCTGGGCTGCGGCCTGGCCATCGTGGCCAAGCGCCGCAAGAGCGCGACGGAAGTTGAGTCCATCGCGGTCATCGGCGAAATCCGCGGCAAGAATGTGCTGCTGGTGGATGACCTGACCGAGACCGCGGGCACGATCACCACCGCCGCGAAGCTTCTGAAACGCAAGGGGGCGAAGAAAATCTACGCCTGCGTTTCGCACGCCATCCTCAATCCGATGGGAATTGACCGATTGCGAAATTCGAGGATTGACGAACTAATAACGACTGATACTGTCCTCCGCCCCGCCCTGGACAGGGTGCCGATAAAGACACTGTCCGTGGCGGCGTTGTTGGGCGAAGCCATCAAACGGATTCATAGTAATTCGTCGGTGACCTCGCTGTTTGAATTTAAGGGCGGACGGACGAGCTGAATGAATCAGCCCGACGTTCCGAAGTAGAATCTGACATGAAATCTGTAGCCATGAATGCGCAAGCGCGCACGGCGGTTAAACACGCCGCCGTTAAGAAACTTCGCTCCACCGGCGCCATCCCCGCGGTCATCTATGGTCGGCTTGCGCCGCCGCAGAACCTCGAACTGAACTCCCGCGAGTTCGGGGACGCCATCGCCACCCACGCAAGCGAGAACATCCTCATGGATGTCACCGTGAAGGGTGACGCCCGCCCGCAGCGCCTCGCGCTCGTGCAGGAAATCCAGCACCACCCCTTGTCTGGCCACATCCTCCACGTGGACTTCCACGAGGTGTCCCCGGACGAGAAGGTGACGATTCAGGTGCCCGTCGAGACCACCGGCGAGTCCGCCGGGGTCAAGAATGGTGGCGTGCTTGGACACGTCATGCATCGGCTCAAAGTTCACGCGCTTCCAAAAGATCTGCCCGAGGTCATCCTTGTCGACGTCACCGCGCTGGAAATCGGCAAGGCGATTCATATCAGCGACATAGCTGCACCTGCGGGCTGCGAGATTCTTGGCAACAAGGAACTTACCGTCATCGCCGTCACCGCACCGCTCACGGAAGCCCAGGAAACCGCAGCGGCTGGCGTTGCCGGCGAAGTTGCGGCCCAGCCCGAGATGATCAAAGAGAAGAAGGAAGACGGCAAGGAAGTCGCCGCTGCTTCGAAGGATGGCGACAAGAAGTCCGACAAAAAAGCGGACGACAAGAAGGCGGACGACAAGAAGCCCGCCGAGAAGAAGAAGTAAGCTTGGGCGCGCAGCCCGTCCCCGCGCATGGAGAACTGGTATCTCATCGTGGGATTGGGCAATCCGGGTGTGGACTACGCCCAGACGCGCCACAACGCGGGGTTCCTGCTGGTCGAGCGATTGGCAGATCGGTGGCGGGCGAACTGGGAATTGGAACGCAAGTTCCAGTCGCGCGTGGCGAAGGCCGAGCGCGACGGACGCCGCGTGTTGCTGGTGCAGCCGCAGACGTTCATGAATTTGAGCGGCGAAGCAGTCAGTGCGGTCAGCGGTTTCTATCGGGTGCCGCCGGCGCAGGTGCTGGTGGTGGTGGACGATGCGGATTTGCCCTTGGGCGAACTCCGGCTGCGGCCTAGTGGCAGCAGCGGCGGGCATCACGGACTCGAGTCCGTGGAGCAGCACCTCGCCACCCGCGAGTATCCGCGGTTACGGATAGGCATCGGACGCCGAGATGCGGCAGTGCGGGAAATCACCGGGCATGTGCTCGGAAAATTTGGCGCGGACGAGCGAGAGCTGTTCGCGCAAGTGCTCGCGAAAGCGGGCGAACAAGTCGGTTGCTGGCTCGGGGCCGGCATCCAGAAGGCAATGAGTCAGTTTAACGGGCCGGCCACAGACCAGCCCAAGCAGAAAGACAAACCGTGAATCGCTACGAAGGACTGTTCATACTGAACACCGTTGGAAAAGAAGAAGGTGTGACTGAGCTCATCGAAAAGGTGCGCACAGAAATCAACGCCGCCGGCGGCAAAGTCGAAACCGTCCAAAAGATGGACAAACGCCCCTTTGCGCGTGTCGCTGACAAGAGGCACTCCTCCGGCTTCTACCTGAATGTCATCTTCGAGGCCGCGCCAGCCGCCATCGCGCCGATGCGTGCCAAGTTCGCCCTGAGCGCCGATGTGTTTCGCGTCTCGTTCACGAACGCGCCCGCGCCGGTTCCGGACAAGACCGAGAAGAAGTAACCTCCACCGCCTCCGCGTATGGCCAACTTTAACAAAGTCATCCTCGCCGGGAACCTGACGCGCGACCCCGAGTTGCGCTACACCCCGAAAGGAACGGCCATTGCAAAGTTTGGTCTCGCCATCAATCGCAACTGGACGGGCGAGGACGGCCAGAAGCGTGAGGAAGTCACCTTCGTGGATGTGGACGCCTTCGGGAAGCAGGCCGAAGTCATTGGCCAGTATCTCCGCAAAGGCCGCCCCGTTCTCGTTGAAGGTCGCCTCAAGCTCGACCAGTGGGACGACAAGCAGACCGGCCAGAAGCGCAGCCGCCTCGGTGTGGTCCTCGAATCCTTCTCCTTCCTCGACAGCGGCAACCGCGACGCCGCCGCCGGTGACGGGGCGCCCGCCCCATCCGCACCCGCTGCGCGTCCCGCCCGCCCCGCAGCCACCGCCCCGGCCGCCGAACCCGGCATGGACGAGCCGCCGCAAGGCGACGACGTCCCCTTCTGATTCCTGAACACTGAACACTGAACACTAATTTTCTATGGCAAAAACCGAAGTCATCCTCATCCACCCCATCATCGGCCTCGGCGCGGAATCCGACCAAGTAAAGGTCGCTGCCGGCTACGCCCGCAATTTCCTGCTCCCGCAGCGGCTGGCCATCCCTCTCACGCAGAGCAACAAACGCCGCCTTGAAGCCCTTCGCCAGCGCCGGGCTGAACGCGAGTCGCATGAACTCAACGCGATGACCGAGCTGGCCAAGAGCCTCACCAAGATGACGCTCACCATCGCCGTGAAGACCGGCGACGACGGGAAGATGTTTGGCAGTGTCACCAACGGCACCATTGCCGACGAGCTCAAGAAGCAGTTCGAGGTCACACTCGACAAGCGCAAGATTCACATCGAGAAGCCCATCAAGGGCGTCGGCGAGCATGAGGTCGAGATGCGCCTCCACCAAGGCGTCCACACGATGCTCAAGGTTATCGTCAGCAGCAGCAACCCAATGCCCGCGCCCGAAGTTGCAGCCCCTGGCGGTCCTGAGACCGAGAAGCGCGGCAAGCCCCGTCGTTTCGAAGGCAAGAGCGAGGCCCCCGCGCCCGCCGCCGAGGCCAAGCCGGAGCGCAAAGGCAAGCCGGCGAAGGCCTGAGCCCCGATTCCAACTCTCCCGCAAAGGCAGGCCACGCGCCTGCCTTTTGCTTTTCAGCGGACGTTGAACCGTGAACTATCCGTCCATCTGACATGAGCACCGAGAACATTTACGCCGCCGTCCTTCGCCTCGCGGATAAACGCGCAGCCACGCATCCCTTCCGCAAACACCTCGACGTGGGCGCCGGCACCGGCGGACTGATCCGGCTCGTGCGCGAGCGCTTCAAGGCCGAGTCCGCCGCATGCGATTACACGGACCAGTTGATGAAGCTTCCCGGCCAGCGCGTGGAAATCGCCAACCTCAACACCCAGCCGCTCCCCTACGCGGCGAACGCCTTTGACCTCGTCACCGCGACCGAAGTCATCGAGCACCTCGAACACTACCGGGAGACGGTGCGCGAGTTCTTCCGCGTGCTGGAGCCGGGCGGGTTGTGTGTGCTGACCACGCCGAACATTCTCAACCTCAACTCCCGCCTGCGCTTCCTGTGGTTCGGCTACTGGAACCTCTTCGGCCCCCTGCCTTTCAAGCACGGCGCGCTCTACTCGACCGGCGGCCATATCAACCCCGTCTCCTACTTTTACATCGCGCATGCGCTGGTGGATGCGGGCTTCGAGCAAGTCGAGTGGACCGTGGACAAGCCCCAGCGCTCCGCCTTGCCGAAGCTCGCGCTGCTCTATCCGCTCATCCGTCTCTTCGGCGCGCTGGCCTATCGGAGGGAAGTCTCCCGATACCGCACCGTGGACGCGCAGAACGCGCCCTTCGTCCGTGCGATGAATCGCCCGGACATGCTCCTGGGGCGCACCATCGTGGTCTCGGCAGTGAAGCCCGTCGGCAAGTAACGCCGGGGTGAGGCGGCTACGCGACCACACGCAGCACACCGGGCTGCACGCCCAATTCCACCGGGAGCATTCCGCACAAATCCCCATCCACCTCAAACGGCACGGAGGCCGCCGTGAGGCAGGCGCGAGTTGCGCGCAGCACCTTCACATCGCGCGGGACGAGCGGGCGGCCCGTCACAAAACCAAAGGCGTAGCGCGCGATAAGTCCCCAATGCACCCGGGGGAAGACGCACAAGTCCAGCAGACCGTCATCCAGTTTGGCGTCGGGGAAGACCGGCAGGCTGCCGCCGTAGAAACGTCCGTTGCCCACCAGCACCAGCTCGCCGATCACGGTCTGCCCGTTTGCCTCGACCGTGATGGGCGGCTGCGGCTCGCGCATGGCCTTCAGGCCGGCGAGCACGTAGGCGAATTGCGCGAAGCGCTTTTTGGTTTCCCAGTCCACGAGGCGGATGGCCCGGGCATCGAGGCCCGCGCCGGCCATCTGGGCGAAGTAACGGCGGCGCACTCCCGCTGGGTCCGTGTAGTCCGCGAAGGGCGCGTCGATCCTGCGCTCATTGCCGTTGAGGATGACCTGCCACGCTGCGCGCAATCGCAGCGGCAGACCCAACTCGCGCGCGAAGACGTTGACCGTTCCCAGCGGCAGCACGGCGAGCCGCGCGCGCGTGAATCCCTCCGGCACATCTGCGATTCCGTTGAGCACCTCGTTCACCGTGCCATCTCCGCCAGCAGCGACCAACGTGTCGAACCCATCGCGCACCGCCTCGGCGGCGAGACGGCGACCGTCGCCGGGAGCCTGCGTGGGCTTGAGCGCGACCCCGCCGGCGAACTCGGTGAGGTGCTGGCGGAAGTGGCGTGCCTTGTCGCCCCTCGCGGTGGGATTGAAGATGATGCAAGCGCGCACGGCGACGCAGTTTGGCCAACAGAGGGGTGAACGCAATGCCCGAGGGAGAGCAGGTAGCCGCGCCGGTTTTCAGCTATCGCTTGCTGACCGCTGACCTTTTCACTGCGGCCTGAAATTTGCCTTCGCCTCTGGCAGCCACTGTTGGATCTGCTGGATGCGCACCGTGTCGAGCGGGTGCGTGCGAAGAAATGCCGGCGTGCCGCCGCCGCCCTGACTGCGCGAGTGGTCCGCGAAGCGTTGCCAGAAACCCACTGCTGCTTCCGGGTCATAGCCCGCGCGCGCCATGTAGATCAGCCCAATGTGGTCCGCCTCGGATTCCTGCCCACGGCTGTGCGGCAGCTCTCGGCCCACCTTTGCGCCGATGCCGTATGCAGTCATCACCAAGACCTGCGTGCGCGGGTCAGCGCTTGACAGACTCGCGCCCAGCAAGCCGCCACCGGTCTGGAGCAAAATCCCCTCGCTCACCCGCTCCGCTCCGTGCCGCGCGACGGCGTGCGCGATCTCGTGGCCGATGACGGTGGCGAGGCCGGCCTCGTCCTTCGTGATGGGCAGGATGCCGGTGTAAATTCCCACCTTGCCGCCGGGCAGGCAGAAGGCGTTGGCCTGCTTGCTATCGAACACCACGAACTCCCACTGCGCACCGGGTAACTCCGCCACCGCCGCGATGCGACGACCCACGCGCTGCACCATCGCGTTGACGGCGGGGTCACGGCTCACGGGCGTTTCCTTCTTCATCTGCTGGAACGCGCTCAAGCCGAGTTGCATCTCCTGCGACGTGGAAATGAGCATGACTTGCCGGCGGCCCGTCTCGGGGACGGTGAGGCAGCCGGAAAGGAGAAGCAGACTCAGGAAGAGCGGCACTTGGCGAACCAATGGAGGTGTTCTCATGGCAATTAAACGCCCGCAGAAAGCACCGAGGCTCACTTAAGGCGCCTTCAAGTTTTTCAGCGCGTCCCGCACACGCGCCGCCTGCTCGTAGTCCTCGCGCGTCACGGCTTCTTGCAACGCGCGCTCGAGCTTCTGCCGCTCGGTGAGCGCCGGCGGCTCGCCCTCGGGCTTATCCCCGCGCTTCTCGCGGTTGTTGCGCAGGTTTTCCAGCCATTGCTCCAGCGAATGGATTTCTCCGGACTGCTCAGTCAGATCGGGCCGCTCGAAGGCGTTGTAAAACTCGCGCAGGCTCGCGATGCCGTTCTCCACCTCGCGGGCAGTTGCGGCGAACTCCTTCTTCTCCAGCGCGATCATGCCCCTCGCGCGCGTGAGCATCAGCAGGAGCTGCGGACGGAACTGTTGCAGCGCCCAGGACATCTCGTCGGTCTCGGCAAACTCATCCACGAAGTCGAACGCCTCCAAGTTCCGCTCCGCGTCACGGATGACCGCCGCGTAGTCGCCGAGTTGGTAGAAGCAGATGTAACGGTGGTGATACTGGATGCCTTCCTGCTGGAGCCGCACACAGTCCTCGCCCGTCAGGATGAACTCCTCGTCGCTGCCCTCGTGCGCCGCGCGGTGCTTCTCCAACTGGCTGACAAGGTGGTGGAAGAAGGACTCGTGGCCAAGGGGGCGCTTTCCGTCGGGGCGGCCCTCGGCGTCCATCTGCAGCACGCCGAGGTCGAGGCGGAGCTGGATTTTTTCGCGGCCGCCCTTGGGCTTGAGCCGCCGGACAAGCACCTGGCCTGGCCTGTATTCCCACGAGTCGAGCAGACGCGAGATGTCGAACTTCATCGCGGCGAACATGGCAGTGACATTGCGATGCGTCAATTGCCAGAGCGTCAAAACAATCTTGGCAGGATGAGCCCCTTATCGAACCTCAACTGCCGACGCAGGAGGCGCGCGCGAAGCGAGCGTCGAGGCTCAGTTGCCACCGCCGCCGTCTCCACCGCCGCTGCCGGAATCGGAGCTGTCATGCGAGTGGCCGGAGTCGCCGCCAGAAGTCGAAGAGTCGCCCGAGTTGCGCCTGTTGCTGGCACGCATCGCCGCCACGATGAGCCAGACGAGGACGCCCAGCGCGCCGACGGCCACGAAGATGACGATGAGGTATCTCATGCGGGTTCGCGGTTGGGTTCAGCCGTATACCGCCTGTGGCTTCAGCTCGAAGGCCGGGAACACCTTTGCCAAGTCCACTTGCGGGCTGTGCCGTTGAAGGATGGGCGCGAGCACGTCGCGGTAGTTGATGGTCACGGGCAGGTCGCCAGGGCCTTCGAGCACGTCCTTCGTCAAGCCGGGCCACTTCGCCATTACGCGGCCGCCCTTCACGCCGCCGCCCATCAGGAACATCACGCTGCCGCGCCCGTGGTCCGTGCCGAACGCGGAATTCTCGGCGAGCCGCCGGCCAAACTCCGTCATCACCACCACGGTGACGTTCGCCATGTCCGTCTTGCCCAGGTCGCGGTAGAACGCGCTGAGGCCTGCGTTCAGCTTGCGCATCTCCGGATCCATGACGGCGCTCTGCGTGATGTGCGAGTCCCACCCGCCGATATCCAGCGAGACGGCTTCGAGACCGACGCGCGCCTTGATGAGCCGCGCGACCTGCTTTATGCCTTGCGAAAAATCGTCCCGCTCGTAGCTCGCACCGTGGGCCGGGGAGTAAGTCGTCTTGCTCAATTTCTCGATGCGGCTCAACGCGGCGAGCGTGTCCCGGGCGGACGCGCCGAGGGCGTCGTGTTCCTTCGCGTAGAGTTTTTCCAGACTGGCTTGGAGCAGGCCGCCGCCTTTGCCGAGCGTGAAGTCTTCGG
>Ga0208960_1001914_pt1 | contig 10863 bp, 10 predicted proteins | sample GreLakmeON33MSRF_FD_187703 | JGI IMG/M metagenome (GOLD analysis project Ga0208960, IMG submission 187703) | Freshwater lentic microbial communities from great Laurentian Lakes, MI, USA - Great Lakes metaG ON33MSRF (SPAdes) | ecosystem: Environmental > Aquatic > Freshwater > Lake | place: Great...
AAAGACAAGATCAAAGAATACGAAAACAAAAGATAAGATATCGAACAAAAGAAAAGCCCCGCTCATCTTACGATAAGCGGGGCTTTTCTTTTATTTTATTTTAATAACTATTGCTTCTCTAAGCTAAGAGTTTCCACATTTGTTCCAATGAAAGAATAAGTACGTTCCCATGTTTGTTTAGAATAACCACTCTTTTTAATAGTATAGGTATAAGTAGCCCATCCTTCTACAACCACTGTTAAAGTTTCATCAGCAACAGACCAAGTGATATTATAAGTATTTGATCCATCCATCTTGGTTCCCTTTCCACCTTCCTTATCAAATGTGTAAGTAATAGAAGGAGAAGCGTTTGTATTCGTATTTGAACCATTCACTGTAGAAATGTTAGTGACTTTCCAAATTTCACCATCTAATTCGTTTGTAATCATTGTTTCTTTAGAACACGACGAAAGCATTAAAGAAAAAACTGTAAGGGATAACAATAAGATTTTTTTCATAGTAGTATTTTTTAAGTTTTGACTAAAATATAAAATCTTTCCTCTTTGCAAGAAAAATAAAATCCTAACGGCATTTTCCTATATTTGTCGCCCAACAAACTCATAAAAAATGAACTATAACATTGCAGTAATAAAAGGAGACGGAATTGGTCCGGAAATCATCGACCAATCCATTAAAGTATTAAACGCCATTGCTAAAAGATTCAACCACAACTTCAACTACACCGAAGTATTGATGGGGGCATGTGCGATAGATGCGACAGGAGTTCCGCTACCAGACGAAACATTGGAAGTATGCAGAAAATCTGATGCTATTTTGTTTGGTGCAATTGGTCACCCAAAATACGACAACGATCCAAATGCTAAGGTTCGTCCTGAACAAGGCTTACTAAAAATCAGAAAAGAATTAGGTCTTTTCGCGAATATTCGTCCGGTAGAATACTTCCCTGCGTTAGCGCATCTTTCTCCTTTAAAACAAGAAATTATTGAAGGAGCCGACTTAGTAGTAATTAGAGAATTAACCGGCGGAATATACTTTGGAGAAAAAGGAAAATCGGCCGACGGCAACACCGCTTACGACAATTGTTCTTACTCTAAAGAAGAAATCACACGCATTGCCAAAGTAGCATTTGAGTTGGCCATGAAACGCAAGAAACATGTAACATTGGTTGACAAAGCAAACGTTTTAGAAACCTCTCGTTTGTGGAGAGAAGTAGTAAAAGAATTTGCGAAAGGATACCCTGAAGTTACGTTAGAATTGATGTTTGTTGATAACGCTGCGATGCAGTTGATACAAAACCCAAGAAGATTTGACGTAATCTTAACTGAAAACCTATTCGGTGATATATTAACCGATGAAGCATCTGTAATCACAGGTTCTATTGGATTATTACCCTCTGCATCAACAGGAAATAAAGTTGGCTTGTACGAACCCATTCATGGTTCATATCCACAAGCTGCAGGTAAGAACATTGCCAATCCGATTGGAACTATATTGTCTGCTGCCTTAATGATTGATGCAGCATTCAATCTAACAGAAGAAGCGAAAGCCATTCGTGATGCTGTAGCAGAAGCCATCGCCGCTAATTGCCTAACGGAAGACTTAATCAAAACAAATGCAAAAAGCACTACAGAAGTTGGAGACTTTATTACAGCTAAAATTTTAGAAGCGGTAAATGCATAATATATGTAAAATAAAAAGCCCGTTCGTTAGTTAACGAACGGGCTTTTTTTATTTTACCACTATCACCTTATTTCTTTCAATTGCTCTTTTGCTTTAGCATCATCTGCTTTTCTTTGTTGTAGCACAGCCAAATAATGTCGTGTAGATTTGTTACCCATTGTTATTGCCTTTTGCGCCCACTCTATTGCCAAATCGATTTCCCCCAACACCTCATACACCATTGCTGCGTTGTGCGCAGCGCGCGCTTTTACCTTGGGTTTCTCTGCATTTTCTGAAACCTGTTTATATATATTTAAAGCGTCTTGATAATTTTTATTGACAATTAAATTGCGTACCTCTTTCATGCGAATATCTCCACCGGTATAGTAAGAACGATGCACCAAGATAGGTGTTGGCGCTATGTGCAACGCGTATTTCTCGCCATTAGCTCGAGCCAATTGATAAATGGTTGATGAACCTTGCGACAAAGAATTTTCTGCTTCAACAGAAGTTAAACCTTTACCTGTATTTGTTTTCGAATCACTAAACCTCAATTCATCTATCACTGTTTGTGAGGCTGGATCATAAATTCTCCAGCCAGTAATTACAGTAATAGTGCTATACACCACTTGCCATATTTCATTTTGCGCAATACCACTTTTAGTTATTGTTCGCGTTTCGTTGCTCCAGCGCATATTTTTATCGGTATCAAAAATCTCTAAAACGAGCAACGCGTCTACATCATTCTTGATACAAATTTCTCTTACCATAGTCCAATCCAATATGGGTGAAAAATAGCTTGAGCCATTATTGGTTAAATCTGAGCCTTGTATTTGAAAAATGGTAAAACGCTGTGATTTTGATAAGCCTGCCACTAAGCCGTTTATAGCCTCTGCACTTGAATTTTTATCTTGATAAATTCCTTCGCCAGAAGTAATCCCTTCTAATATGTTTAATGCCTTTCCTTTTTTATCAGGATTAGAACGATCTACCACCCCTAGTTTAAAAATTTGAGGAGTAACGGTGATTTCAGCAGGTTTCATAACTTGCAATTCTGCGCTAGAAGTAGCAACACAAGAAGACAAAGACAACGCAACAGGAAATACTAAAAAGAATATATTTTTCAATTTCATAGACGAAAATATTTTCAGCTAATATAAAGTATATAAAATTCACAATTCATTTATAACTAGAGAATTATTTAGACAAAAAAGTTTTACACCAATTGTGTTGAAATTAAAATCAAACATTACTTATTTTTTACGGTAGAAGATGTTAGTTTAACATAAAATATATTCACGTGGGAAAAAGTAGAAAAATTTTCGTTTTAGACACATCTGTTATCATTTACGATTACGATGCTATTGTAAACTTCGCCGATAACGACGTGGCAATTCCAATAACAGTTTTGGAAGAGTTAGACAACTTTAAAAAAGGAAATGACAGCAAGAATTTTGCAGCAAGGGAATTCACAAGATTCATAGATGTGGCTTCGGGTTCTACCTCATTAAAAAAATGGATTCCAATTGGCGGACCAGAAAAAGGATTGTTTTCTATCGTAATGCCTCATGTTACTCAATTGGATGCGGAAGAAATTTTCGGACGAGATAAAAACGATCATAAAATATTAAACTGCGCCATCTTTCTAAAAGAGAAATTTCCGAAAAGAAAAGTCGTTTTAGTTACTAAAGATATCAACCTTAGAATTAAGGCCAAGTCAATTGATGTAGTTGCAGAAGATTACGAAACAGGTAAAATGACCGATGATGTTTTGGAAGAAAGTGCAACACCCACAGGAAGAGCTGTTATAAATAATATTGATGCTGATTTAATTGACAAGCTGTACGAGAAGAATACTGTTTCTGCAGAAGGGATTATTTCTGCAAAATCAAAACATAACCATTTTTATGTTCTGAAAAATGGCAAGAAATCAGTTCTTACTTTCTTCGATAAAGACTCGAATTCATTTGAGCGTATTGAAAAAGTTTCTGCTTATGGAATAGCGCCAAGAAACTCAGAACAAACATTTGCTTTACACGCACTATTGAATCCGAAAATCAAACTGGTAACCATTCAAGGTGTTGCCGGAACAGGAAAAACTTTATTATCTCTTGCTGGCGCATTGCAACAAAGAAGAGATTTTCATCAGATATACTTAGCTCGGCCGATTGTTCCATTAAGCAACAAAGATATTGGGTATTTGCCAGGTGATATCAAATCGAAATTGAACCCTTATATGGAACCATTGTGGGACAATTTGAAATTGATTAAAACACAATTCGGCCAACAAGACAAAGAATACAAAGCCATTGAAGAAATGGTAAACAATGAAAAACTGGTGGTTACTCCGCTGGCTTATATTAGAGGTAGAAGTTTATCGAATATCTTCTTTATTATTGATGAGGCGCAAAACTTAACTCCACACGAAATAAAAACAATTATTAGCAGAGCTGGAGAAAATACCAAAATAGTTTTCACGGGTGATGTTTACCAAATTGACACACCTTACTTGGATCGATTAAGTAACGGCTTATCTTATTTAATAGATAAAGTAAAAGGTCACCCGCTATACGCGCACATCGCATTAGAAAAAGGAGAAAGATCAGAATTGGCAAATTTGGCTAATGAATTCTTGTAATTCATCTCGGATTTTTCAATGGTTCTGTCGCATCTTTAATATTTCTTTTCGTGTCCATGATTTTTTCTCATTATTTTAAAGAACGAAGCTACCCTTTTATTTTATCTCTGGTTTAATGCGACAGAACCACGATTTGTTTTTTGGAGAAGGAATCTGAGCTTGCGCTGCGGTAAGAAGAATGCAAGTCAAACCGGTTTTTTCGCCCATCGCACCAAAATTCAATGTTTCTGCAGAAAATTGAATCATACTGTCACATCAGCAAACTGATAATCGTGCAACTTTTTGTAATATCCGCTATGCATAATTAACTCCTCGTGCGTGCCCGACTCTACAATCAATCCTTTATCCAACACAATAATATTATCGCAACTTTTAATGGTACTTAATCGATGTGCGATAATAATAGAAGTTCGTCCTTTAGTCAATTTCGAAATCGCTTTTTGAATTAATATTTCCGATTCGGTATCGATAGACGAAGTTGCTTCATCTAAAATTAATACTTTAGGATTGTACACATAAGCGCGAAGAAAAGCCAATAATTGGCGTTGACCCACAGATAACATTGCGCCACGCTCTCTCACACTGTAATCGCAGCCTCCCGGTAATTTCGAAATGAAATCATGAACCCCAATTAATTTCGCCGCATCCATCACTTGCTCTTTGGTGATAGCAGTATTTCCTAAAGATATATTACCATATATAGTGTCATCGAATAAGAACACATCTTGCAAAACCACCGCGATATTTTTACGCAACAAATCGAGTTTAAATTCTTTGATATTTACCCCTTCCAACAACACTTCACCACTTTCAATTTCGTAGAATCTTCCCAATACATTTATTATAGATGTTTTACCTGCGCCCGTTGCTCCTACTAGCGCAATACTCTGACCTTGTTTCACATCAAAACTAATTCCGCGCAACACAGGGTGATCGGCTACATAAGAGAAATGCACATCTTTAAATTGAATATTTCCTTTGAAATCAACCTTGTCGTTGGCCCCTGTATCGCTAATGTTTTCTTCGCTGTCTAAAATCTTAAATACCCTGTCACTCGCCACCATTCCCATTTGTAAAGAATTGAAACGATCGGCCAATTGGCGTATCGGACGGTATATCATATAAGTGTACATTATAAAGGCTTCAATAGGCACATTCACATTGTTGTAATCAACAGCTTCTACCACGCCGTACCATACAATCAACGACAAAGAACAAGCCGAAAGAACCTCCACCAGCGGAAAGAATATGGAGTTGGCCCAAATGGTTTTTATCCATCCTTTTGAATGCGCTTTGTTTATTTCATCAAACTTATTCATCTCCACTTTTTCGCGGTTGAACATTTGCACAATGCTCATTCCCGTAACATGCTCTTGAATAAAGGTGTTGATACGCGCTACTTCTCCGCGCACCTCTGTAAATGCTTTTTTAATTATTTTAGAAAACACGCTGGTACACCAAAACAAAATCGGAATAGGAATCAAAGTGAATAGTGCCATGTATGGATCCATAACAAACATAAATACCAAGGCCACCAGCAATTGAATAATGTCGCTCGTAATCATTAATACCCCATCAGAAAAAATTTCAGCGATGGCTTGAATATCTGATGTTACTCTTGTAACTAAAGCGCCCACTGGCGTATGATCGAAGAACTTGGTTTTAAAATTCAACACTTTGGCAAACAACTCCTTTCTAATATCCAATACCACATGCTGCCCCAACCACGAAGTAAAATACGATTGGAAAAACTGAATAACAGCATGTAACAAAACCACCCCAATCGTTACATACATTAAATGTTGTAAACCTGTAGCATCGCCTTTTTTAACAAATTCATCTAGTCCTTGCTGAATCAAAATAATTCTGTAAGGCGCCAAAAAAGCAAGAATGATGGTGATAACACCCGTAAAAATAAACACCCCACGGTAGGGGCGCGAATACTTCAATACTCTCTTGAGTAATCTAAAATCTATTGCTTTTCCGGTAACTTCCGACATTGCGCAAATATAATTAAAAGTTCACTGTTTCTGGTTCAATGTTCAATGTTAGCTAACCTTAAACATTGAACTTTGAACATTGAACTCTATATTTGCATTATGGCTCGAATAGTAGTTGGCATGTCGGGAGGCGTAGACTCCAGTGTAGCAGCGTATCTTCTTAAAAAAGAAGGGCACGAGGTGATTGGTATTTTCATGAAAAACTGGCACGATGAATCGGTTACGATAAGCAATGATTGTCCGTGGTTAGAAGACAGCACCGACGCCCTTTTAGTAGCCAACAAATTAGGCATTCCCTTTCACTCCATAGATTTTAGCAAAGAATACTTTGAACGTATTGTAGATTACATGTTCAAAGAATATGAAGCAGGAAGAACGCCCAATCCTGATGTGTTGTGTAACCGCGAAATTAAGTTCGATGTTTTTTTGAAAAAAGCATTGGAGTTGAATGCCGACTTCGTAGCCACCGGACATTATTGTCAGCGCGAAGAATACACAGAAAATGGCGCAAAGCATTATAAATTATTAGCGGGCGCCGACCCCAACAAAGACCAAAGTTATTTCTTGTGTCAAATTAGCGAAGAACAATTATCGAAAGCCTTATTCCCCATCGGACACCTTCTAAAACCTGAGGTGCGCAAGATTGCCGAAGAGCAAGATTTAATCACAGCCAACAAAAAAGATTCGCAAGGATTGTGTTTCATTGGTAAAGTGAAATTGCCTGAATTTTTGCAGCAAAAACTAAAAGCTAAAAAAGGAAAGGCTTACGAAATTCCAGCAGATTTCGCAGGATATAGTTCTATTGACGATTTAAGATTTACGAATTACGATTATCAAGAAAAAGACGGAATATACAAAGGTGAGCACGATGGAGCACATTTCTACACCATGGGTCAGCGCAAAGGAATTGGTATAGGTGGCTCTATTCTACCCTTGTTTGTAATTAAAACCGATACCGAAAAAAACATCATTTATCTCGGTCAGGGAGAAAATCACCCAGGCTTGTTACGTTCGAATTTAAAAATCGAGAACAACGATGTTCACTGGATTAACGCTTCTCAAAAAATGAACATTGGCGAAGAAAGAAATTACATGGTGCGCATTCGTTACCGCCAAGATCTTACTCCTGCGACGCTTCAGCAAAAAGAAGAAGGATTGTACATTCATTTTGAAGAAGCGCAGCGTGCAGTTGCAGCCGGACAATTTGCAGCGTGGTATGATGGAAATGTGTTGGTGGGTTCGGGAGTGATTGGGTAGAAAGCCATATAAATTAACTCAAAAACAAATCTAATTTCACTATATTTGAATCAAACGGTTGAGTCATGACAAGAAGAGATATTTCGATAAAAGACCTACAAAGCTCACTAAAAGCAGCTTCAAAAGCAGCACGTAAAGAAGCTAAAGATCACAATGTGGCGACCACATTTGTTAAGGCAGGAATTATCTGCAAATTATTACCAAACGGAACAGTTGAGAAAATTGGAAAAGTAGAAGATTCTGAAAGTACCATTTCCGGACTCTCATTTTCATTATAAATAAAAATGGCAAAAGCTCCAAAGCTTAGAATTATTGCCGGACCAAACGGATCGGGAAAATCAAATCTAATTAAAGAATTAAGAAGCAAATTTTATTTTGGTCATTATCTTAACGCTGATGATATTGAAAAGGAACTTAAAAAAACAGGTTGCTTTGATTTCTCTTCCGTAGGAATTAAAAGTTCGACAAGCGAAATATTAAAACTGATAAAAAAATCGGGACTGCAAAACAAAATTGAAACGATAGATTTCAAAATAGAAAACAATATTTTCTATTACCCACGCAAACTCGTGAATTCTTATGTCTCATTAATTATAGTGCAATATTTAATTGACACCTTCATTAAAAACTCTCAAACATTTTCGTTTGAAACAGTGATGTCGCATTCTGGTAAATTAGACATCATGAAGCAAGCAAAAGCAAATGGTTTTAGAATCTATTTATATTACATCTGCACGCAATCGCCAAAAATAAATCAAGAAAGAGTTAAACAACGGGTTGCCCTTGGAGGACATAATGTTGAAGCAATTAAAATAAAAGATCGATATTATAAATCATTAGAGAATTTATATCCAGCGCTTAAACTCAGCAATAGAGGTTTTATTTTCGACAACTCATCTAAAGAGTATATTCTCATGGCCGAAACCATTGAGGGAGAAAGAGTTCATTTCAAACAAAAAACAATTCCTTCTTGGATAGTTGATGCCCTAAAACTTAAAACGCAGAAAAAAACTTAGTACATGTTTCACAAAACCATCGCCCAACAAACCCATCTCAGCGAAAAACAAGTCGCCTCTGTTATTCAATTGTTAGAAGGTGGAGCTACCATTCCTTTTATCGCCCGCTACCGTAAAGAATCTACAGGAAGTTTAGATGAAGTGAAAATTGCAGAAATTAAAAATCAATATGATGCCTCCATCGAATTGGAAAAGAGAAGAGCAAGCATCATCAAAACCATTGAACAACAAGGTCAGCTAACGCCCGAATTACAAGCTCAATTAAATAGCGTTTCAAACGCTCAAGCTTTAGAAGATCTTTACCTTCCCTACAAACAAAAAAGAAAAACACGTGCTGCTGCAGCGATAGAGAAAGGATTAGAACCTTTGGCGAAAATCATCTTTGCGCAAAACGGAGGGAATTTCGATACTAAAACAGAAGAAGAATTATCTGGCGCACGAGATATTATTGCTGAATGGGTGAACGAAAATGTAAGTGTTAGAAATACCATTCGAAAAACATTTGAACGCGAAGCTATTTTATACGCCAAAGTGAAAAAAGGCAAAGAAGCTGATGCCATAAAATACCGCGACTACTTTTTCTTTAAAGAAGAATTGAGAAAAATTCCGTCGCATAGATTGTTGGCGATAAAACGCGGACAAGAGGAAGGTTTCCTAAAAGCCTACGTTGCCATCAACAACGAGCCAGCTGTAGAATCTATCAACCGCCAATTGGTGAAAGGGAATGGCGCTGCACAAAAACAAGTGGTACTGGCCATTGCCGATGCCTACGAAAGATTATTGATGCCCAGCATGGAAACCGAATTCGAAAATTTATCGAAAGAAAAAGCCGATAAAGAAGCCATCAATATTTTCACCACCAATTTGCGACAATTGCTGTTGAGCGCGCCTCTCGGACAAAAACGCATCTTAGCCATCGACCCAGGATTTCGTACTGGTTGCAAAACAGTGGTGTTGAATGAACTCGGCGATTTACAAGAAGAAACTGTTTTGTATCCACTGCAAAAGCAATTTGAAACACAACAAAGTTTAAAGCATTTACTAGGTACTCATAAAGCAGAAGCTGTTGCTATTGGTAACGGAACAGGCGGTAGAGAAACAGAAACTTTTGTTCGCGATTTCATCAAAAACAATCCTGAATTTAAAGCCATTCAAATTCACATGGTTTCAGAACAAGGAGCATCTATCTATTCTGCATCTGAAATTGCACGTGAAGAATTTCCCGATAAAGACATAACAGTTCGCGGCGCTGTTTCTATTGGAAGAAGATTGAAAGATCCTTTGGCTGAGTTGGTGAAGATTGATCCAAAATCCATAGGCGTTGGACAATACCAGCACGATGTAAATCAAAAACTTTTGAAAGAAAGTTTAGACCAAACTGTGATTTCCTGCGTGAATCAAGTGGGTGTAGAACTCAATACAGCTAGCAAACATTTGTTGAGTTATGTATCGGGATTAGGACCCGCACTGGCGCAAAACATCGTTGATTACAGAAAAGAAAACGGAAAATTTACCTCACGTAATCAGCTTAAAAAAGTAGCACGATTAGGTGAAAAAGCATTTGAACAAGCAGCAGGATTCTTGCGCATTCATGGCGCGAAAAATCCGCTCGACAATTCTGCAGTTCATCCCGAAACCTACACCATTGTTGAACAAATGGCAAAAGATTTAAATGTGAGCATCGCCGAATTGATGAGCAACACTTCATTGCATTCTAAAATAGATTTATCGAAATACGTAAGCACACAAATTGGTTTACCTACCCTTACTGATATCATCTCCGAACTCGCAAAACCTGGTCGCGACCCGCGCGAACAACTCGAAGCTTTTTCTTTCGGTGATGTAAACAGCATCGACGATTTAACAGAAGGAATGAGACTCCCTGGCATCGTCACCAACATAACAGCCTTTGGTTGTTTTGTAGACGTGGGCGTTCATCAAGATGGATTGGTACACATTTCTCAAATGACAGATAGATTCATCAAAGACCCTAATGAAGTAGTAAAGCTCAATCAAAAAGTGAGTGTTAAAGTGACTCAATTAGACAAAGAAAGAAAAAGAATTGGATTGAGTATGAAGGGCATTTAGTACGCCACATGGCGTGCTACTTCAGCAATTTTATTATAATTTTGTTGACTATTACCCACATTTTAACTAATATTGTTGATAATAATCAACAATTAATGAAATCGAAGAAGAAAATATTATTTCCTAAACACCTGCAAATACTCCAAATACTTGGTGAAAACATTAAACTTGCAAGAAAGCGAAGAAAGCTTACAACCATACAAGT
>Ga0208960_1001917_pt1 | contig 10840 bp, 11 predicted proteins | sample GreLakmeON33MSRF_FD_187703 | JGI IMG/M metagenome (GOLD analysis project Ga0208960, IMG submission 187703) | Freshwater lentic microbial communities from great Laurentian Lakes, MI, USA - Great Lakes metaG ON33MSRF (SPAdes) | ecosystem: Environmental > Aquatic > Freshwater > Lake | place: Great...
AGAGGCCACTCAGCCCGTACCGGTCGGATCCCGTTGATGGGAGTACGTAAGCAGTTTCAGAATACCCCCCTCGGAATGGCTCTGGCCTTTATGGTGATCGATGGGCCGCGGCAGCCAATGCTCTCTGTAGGGATCCGGGAAGTTGATATGTCGTGGATACTCGAGAATAATAAGTCGATGCAAGGTATCCTTGATCTCATTGGGAGCAGGCAGTATAAGCGATACCGCATCTATGGCCGGACCCTTTAAGTCGCCAGCGACCTCACAGAAAATATCAGTAATGGAAATTTAAGATGAATCAGACAGTTCGGTTTAGTGCTCTGGTGCTGGCGGCGGATCGGACCACTCACGACCCAGTGGCGAGCAGGGCAGGCACTGCCTGTAAGGCAATTGCACCGATTGCTGGAAGGCCGATGATCATCCGGGTATTGGATGCGCTGGAGTCGAGCGAGATAATAGACAAGATTGTTATATGCGGCCCCCCCGCATCTGTTCTCCCAGACTGCCCGGAGCTGCAGAAGCGGATAGAGTCGGGCCGTGTCAGCTGGCTACCGAACTTGGACTCGCCAAGTCGTAGTGCCAATAGTGGCCTGTCTCAGATGGTCAATGACTCGCCGGTATTATTAACGACGGCTGATCATGCGCTACTCACCCCTGCAATTATCCGCTATTTTTTACGTGAGTCCTCTGCGATGGATAGTGATGCCACGGTGGGGGTGGTTAAACATGCGGATGTCGATGTTGCTTTTCCGGGAACGAGGCGTACGGTGATACGGTTACGTGATGGCGGGATCTGTGGATGCAATCTTTATGCTTTTTTTAATCATCGTGGACGAGATCTGGTCACATTCTGGCAGAGGGCTGAAGATCTGCGTAAGCGCCCTTGGCGCTTGGTTTCACAGGTTCTTGGCCCGGGAGCAGTTCTCTCCTACCTGATGGGGCAGCTGACACTTGACCAGGCACTGAATGCGGTCTCGTCCAGGGTCGGCGTTAAGGTACGGACAGTGACACTGCCTTACCCACAGGCGGGTGTCGATGTCGACAAGGTTGAAGATATGATGCTCGTTGAGTCGATCCTGGCGGGAGAGGCATTATCCTTCCAAGGTGGGAGTGAGACCAAAGATCGGCATCCGGCCGCATGAGTGTCTCTTTGCTATGAAGGTGGTGGTGGGGTGCGCGTGAAAATAATAGAACGGTATATCATACGCGAGCTACTTATACCGTTTGTGGTGATTATCGTGATACTGGCGGGGTTGTATGCAAGCTTCGTCAGTGGACGTTTCCTGGCGGGGGCGCTGACCGAGTCTCTTGGTGTTATGGCCATGCTAAAGCTGGTCATGCTGAAGACGGTTATATCACTAGATGTACTGATGCAGTTGGCGCTGTATGTTGCTATCGTTATTGGTCTTGGAAGGCTGCACCGGGACCAGGAGATCAATGTATTACGCTCTGCCGGAGTCAGTGACCGTCGCATAATCTACGCCGTTCTGATGGTTGCCATTCCGATCGGAATCATCATCGGCCTTTTGTCAATTTTCGTACGGCCTTGGGCTTATCAGGAAAATTTTTCGCTGAATGTGCAGGCAGAGGCAGAGTTAAATACGGACCGATTCCAGGCTGGGCGTTTTTATGGAAGTGAGGGGAGTGGTCGAGTCATTTATATTCAGAGCAAGGATGGCCCTGACAAGCAGATGAGGAATGTATTCCATTATGTCAATAAGGGTGACAGCAGTGAGATCATTGTGGCCAAGGAGGGTTGGCAGCAGAAATTTCAGATCGGACAGCGGTCCCAAATCCATCTATCTGATGGTTATGTCTACCGGTTCATGCACTCGACCGCGAAAGACACCATCGCTCAGTTCGACAAGTTAGTATATTTCACTGATAAAGGTAGTTCAGCGGGTTATGCACGTAAGTCTGCTACCAGTTGGCACTTAGCAGGTTCAGACCAGTCTCGTGACATTGCCGAGTTGCAGTGGAGACTCTCACGACCGATCGGAACGATCCTGCTGGCCTTGATCGCCATCGCATTCACTCGTTCTTCGCCCCGCCAGGACAAGGGTGAGAAGCACCTCTTCCTAGCCGCCATGGTCTTCGCGATGTATTACATCCTAGGAGGATTGGCTCAGACTTGGGTCGAGCAAGGCACCGTCGGCAGCCTGCCCGGGGTGTGGTGGTTATATGCTCTGATGCTCATTGCCGCGTTTGGCTTGCTTTCATCCAGTCCTGATCAGAGGATGCTTCTGCGTCGATGACAATCATTAACCGTTATCTGACTCTTCAGGTTCTGATCGGACTGGTCGTTGCCACTGCGGTGATTCTACCTGCGTTCTCTTTTCTCGATTTACTGGAGCAACTAGGTAAAGTTGGGACAGGGACTTACCGTGTGCAGGATGCGCTCTTGGATACGAGCTTCTTATTGCCACGTAGATTTATTCAGCTTGCGCCCTTTATCGCATTATTGGGAACTGTCTTTGCTCTGGGACGGTTAGCAGTTAATCTGGAATTAACCGCGTTACGGGTGGCAGGGCTCTCCCCTACTCGTATCAGTCTTGCCCCGCTCGGGGTTGGGCTGGCGCTGTTACTATTTATTGCTGTACTGGAGCAGTTTGTTGCACCATACCTTCAACAGAAAGCCTTCTCAAATCAGGCAGCTGCACTTGGAAAGACTACAGAGTTGGGCAAGGGGTTGGGTATCTGGACTCGGGATGAGCAGAATATATTACGCATTGGTGAGATGCAGGGAGACAAGAGAGCGGAGAATATCGAGCTGATGCACTTTGATCGTAATGGTTTCTTGGTGACTTACACCCATGCCAAGTATGCCATCGTTATTGATGATAATCTCTGGGAGCTGAATGATGTCATCACAAAGACATTTACTGGAGAGAGAGTTGAGTCGGCGAATGCAAGCTCAATTCTCTGGAAATCATTCGTGAATCCAGAAGATATATCGACCCTGAATAAATCACCCGAGAGCCTCTCTCCTACCGAACTGTTTCAGCATGTCAGCTTCTTGCGTGATACAGGTCAGGAGGCGGATGCCTATTCGATGGCCTTGTGGCGAAAGATGGGTGGTGCACTGACAACCATCGCGATGCTGCTATTTTCAATACCCTTTGTCCTGAGTTCGGCGAGAACAGGTCTTGGTAGGAAGATGGTACTCGCTGCCTTAATGGGGGTGGGCATTTATCTAGTTGATCAGATTATTGCAAATACTGGTTTGCGGCTAAACTTCAATCCACTATTGACCGCCCTGATCCCGGGATTGGTGCTGATTACCATGGCCAGTCTCTGGCTGCGACGGTTTTTTTAGGATCACCTGTAAAAAGCTCATCCGTAGCTGTGATTGTGGTTCGGTTATAATCGATAGATTACTCATTCTCTGTCCTTGCCCTATTTAGCGATTGATTGTTGTATTTGGTCCGGTCAGGGCAATTTACGGCAGCATTTGGCGAGTGTTATCTGTCGGGGTAAAGAAAAAATGGCTGTTCAGATTTTAAGTCGTGTACTGGTTAGGATAGATGGTAGAGCAGTCACAGATCGATAGATTAGCTTCTGGAACGGCCAAGGTTGGATTTCTTTTAAATCCTCGCAGTGGCCGTATCCGCAAGAATATTGATGTGGTGAGAAATATTCTTGCGGAGATTTCCGCCTTGATTTGTTTGGAAGCATCGGATAAACCGGAGATCAGTGCATCGATGGATGCCCTCTTGAAGGCCGATATTGATTTGCTGGTAATCATTGGTGGTGATGGAACAGTTCAGGCAGTGTTGACCCACCTCTTTATATCACAGCCTGTAAAGTGGCCGGTTCTGACAATCGTTCCTGGGGGCACCACTAATATGATTGCGCTGGATCTTGGGATGATGAGTACACCAGAGTCCATCTTGCGGCGATTGAGAGATTGTTTATTGGAGCGGTCTACCCCTCTGTTATTGCAACGCCCGGTACTTTCTATTGAGCAACCTGGGACCACTAAGGTTTATGGCATGTTCTTTGGTGTCGGTCTGATTGCGCATGCCGTGATACTCTCTCGGAGCCAAGTTAAGCAGTCTGGCATCACCGGGGAGGCTTACTCTGGAATCATCATGTTGGGATATCTTGTTGGAGTGATTCTTGGACGAAGGACTGGGCTATGGGCGCCGACTCAGATGTCAATCACCGATAAGAATGGTCTGACTCATAAAGGAACCTATCTACTCCTCTTTGTCAGTGCTCTTGACCGATTGTTGTTCGGTATGCGCCCCTACTGGGGGCGGGAGAAAGAACCTCTGCATGTTACATATGTTGAGCAACAGAAGAGCCCTCCTTGGCACGCATTACGGCTTCTACTATCAGGCCATAGTGCGGCCCTCAAGGAGCAGGATGGATATCACAGTCATAATACTAACGTACTAGAGATACTGATGGATGATGATTACATCATCGACGGTGAGTTTTACCGGGCAACAAGTCAAGATGGGCCGCTACGTATTTCTGCAGCTGGGCCGGTTACCTTCCTGGTACCGGGTGATACAACTACAAACGCATAATAATAATGGACTCTGTGTCGGTATCAAGTCGACATCTCCCAGATAGCTTAATTCTGGAGATGGCATCCATGAGTTCTAGGGCGGTACCGACAGACTTCTCGATCCTGGTCGATGAGCTGATTGCGCGCTTCGGTGTATCGCTGGATGCGGTGATTCTTTATGGATCATGCCTACGCTCGCAAGATGCAGCTGATGGGGTTGTTGATTTTTATGTTGTGGTGGATGACTATAGTCGTGCCTACCCGGAGCATCTCTTGCGACATCTCAATGCATGGCTGGCGCCGAACGTTTTCTATCTGGAGGCATCGGATCAGGAGAAGAAGTTTCGCGCAAAGTATGCAGTGGTATCAATGGCGGATTTTGAACAGGGTACTCGCGATTGGTTCCATCCCTATCTGTGGGCTCGTTTTGCTCAGCCCACACGGCTGATGCATGTGAGAGATGACGCCACTCGACATCGCATCCATCATGCGTTAGCCCATGCGGTGGTAACATTCCTCGGGTCGAGCATCCCATCACTGGGGTCATGCACGGTGACTGCAGAAGAGATCTGGACCAAGGGATTATCTCTGACCTATGGGGCAGAACTTCGAACCGAGAGGGAGACACGAGCCCACCAACTGACCCAACTGAATCTTGAGGACTACACAAGACTGACGGCACAGGCTTTGCCGATGCTGATGGAAAAAATGGAGGCCATGCAGGATGGAACTTACCGCTGCTTGGCTGATGAGGCAGAGCAACAACGATCACTGCGGAACTGGCGGCTGCGCCGCTGGCAAGGCAGAGTTCTGTCAGTTCTGAGACTGACGAAGGCGGCATTTACCTTCCGAGATTGCGTAAGCTATGCCGCTTGGAAGATCGAACGACATACCGGGGTACATGTCGAGATCACCCCCATGCTGAGACGACATCCCGTATTATGGGGCTATAAAATTCTTTGGCAATTATTGAGAAAGGGTGTGCTGCGTTGATGCTGGTCACATGGGTTGAATCCGTGCACCCTTATACTGTCAGCCAATCAGGTAAGTAAAGAATTCAGATCGACCACTGTTTCAACTTGTGGCGGGAATGGGTTGTCATCTCCAGCGCGCACCCGGCCCAGGAACGAGACACCATTCAGATCTGCACTCTGGTAGTCAATCAGAGCATCACCGATCATTAAAACATGCTCAGGGGTGAGGGAGTGGGCCGACAGAATATCTGCGATCAAGGTCTGCTTCGATGTGGGGGAGCCTCGTACCTCGACAAAGTAGGGTGCTAGGCCGCGGCGTGTGACGATGGTAATGAGCTCTGTTTCCGGTGTGCCAGAGGCTACAAATAGCGGTATAAGAGATGCTTGCTGACGGATGAACTCATTTGCACCGGGTACCGCCTGGCTATCAATGACGGACTCGACCACTCGTTTAGAGAACTGTTGATCCAGTTCCTGCTCCTCTTCCACTGTCAGAGGTGGCTTGCCTAGCAGGTGCTGTTGAAAGTAGCGGAACTTTTGGTAGCGCGACATACCACCATGAGCTTTGTGGTACTCAACCACGGCGGATGTGACCGCCTCACCATGAGGCCGGTAGAGATCAGCGAATGCCTGAGTCTTAATGTCTCCTGACTCAACCACCACACCATCAAAATCGAATATGATGGCCTGCCAGTTCCTCGTGCTCATGCCCTATTGTCAGATACTGCTGGCGTGGCGTCATCGTTATCCCCCGAGTGATGCAAGGCTGTATGGATATCCCTGAGGCAGTCGAGCAGACCTTGTCCTAGGTCAACATGCTCGTTGAGCACCAACTTTCGACCGACACGGGGTTGAAATGCATAGGGCGTTATTTCGTAGTGGTGTAACGCATTGCCCTCATCAAAGTTCAGGTCTACCTTCCACGGCATAATTTCAGAGATCATGGTCATGACCTCTTTGATGCGTAGACGCTCTTGCCCGGTTAGGATCAGATGTCGGTTGGCAAACTCAGGGGCCAGTACTTGCACGCTCATCCGCGCGGCATCTTCAACGTGAATGTACTCACGGATCGCCTCACCGCTACCTTGATAAGTAATCGAGTGATGCTCCACCGCCTCCTGCAGCATGCGGTAGATGCCGTTGCGGGTATCGGCACGTCTGCCGTACAGAGATCCATACCGCAAGATGCTGTACTCTAGCCCGTAACGCTCATGATAGGTCTCGATAAAGCGCTCTGCAGCTTGCTTACTCGCTCGGTAGAAGGAGCCGGACTCGGAGTAGACGTAGATGGTGCTGGCGAAAACAAAACGATGGGCACCTGCAAGGCGGGCCGCCTCCAGGACATGCATATTACCCAGGACATTGACGCTTGCGGTGGCGAGTGGATTGTTGTGTGCTTCATCAATATCGGCGATGGCTGCGAAGTTGTAGACCACGCTCGCCCCACGAGTCGCCTCTACCACCTGGTTTAAGTCCATGATGTCACCGATGATCATCTCCTGATCGGGACGGAGATAAGGCGAGAGACAGCGATCAAATAAACGTACCTTATAACCGGTAGATGACAGCGCATCAGCCACATGACTTCCAAGAAATCCGCTGGCGCCGAATACGATGGCAATTTTGTTAGAGTTCATTATTTATAGGTTCTCCATTAAACCTGCTCTGATCAACCCCTGGAGAAGATTCTCCGCGGCTTCGATCTCCATCCGTTGACGAGCCTCTCTTGCAAGAGAGCCGATGTGAGAGGTCAAAATTATATTATTACATTTGAGTAGTGGACCAAGATAAGGCTCCTGTTCAAAAACATCGAGCGCGGCCATACCAAGCTTTCCAGAATTGAGCGCCTCTTCTAGTGCGGACTCATCAACAAGACCACCTCGAGCGGCATTGATTACGATCGCGCCAGTCTTCATGCGAGCGAAGGATTCAGCGCCGAGTAGGTGGTGGCTCGCTGTGCTGTATGGGAGATGCAGACTGATGATATCTGATTCTGCCAGTAATTTTTCCAGCGGCAGCAATGTCACCCCGTCCGGAGATTGATCGATATGAGGGTCATGTGATACGACTTCAGCTCCAAAGGATTGACACAGACGGGCAACGCGACGGCCAATATGTCCAAGACCAATGATACCGACCACTTGAGCGGCGAGTAACTGTCCTTGCATACGCGGCCATTCCCCTGCACGTAACTGCCGATCGGTCTGACATATTCGTCTCAGTGCAGACAAGATGAGGCCCAGCGTGAGTTCAGCCACTGCTTGGGACGGAGCCTCGGGGGTGTTGGTGACGGCAATGTTGTGACGTTTTGCTGCTTCTAGGTCAACACTGTCCAGACCAGCACCGCAGCGGGATATCACTCGTAGGCTACTGGAAGATGCGAATACGTGTTCGGTCAAGGGTTCTATGCCGGCGATCATGCCAACAGTGTCTTCACCGAGCAGCTTGGTGACCTCTTCTTCGGTGAGTTTCCGCCCAAAACTGTTGCTGACAATGTGCATCCCCGCTTTCAGCAGAAGCTGGAGGGGAGGGTTGCTGTCCACTCCGAATGAGGAGGTGGAGATGACAATCTTACTCACAATCTCTCCCTAATTGTTTTCATATGGCTGCGGCAGACCGAGTCGAGGATGCGGATATCCAGTCCATAGCCAAGAAAGTTGAAGCCGGCAGCAATACGGCGCTGTAACTCGTCTTGGTCTGGCTCGATTACATGGATGCCCCCCGGCTTGCCGGAGCGGTGTCCGGCCTCGAGCACCCGCGTTATCGCGGACTGCACGTCCGGATGGTTAAGATCTCCGGGACGGCCCATGGATCCGGATAAATCATAAGGACCGATGATATATGCATCAATCCCGTCAACGGCGAGGATCTCATCGATCGAATTAACCGCATCTACATGCTCGATCATGGCCACAATGACGGCATTTTCTTCCAGCCAGCTGCGGTACTTCTGGAAGCTTGAACCATAACCCTGTGCGCGGGCCAGACCGACTCCGCGCTGTCCTCTGGGAGGGTAGTAGACCGACTGCACCGCAGCCCTGGCATCCTCAGCAGATTTCACCATCGGGACCATGACTCCGGTAGCGCCCGCGTCCATAACACGCTTGATCTGATCGGGGTGATTCGAGGTCAATCTTACAATGGACGGACACTGCTTCCCGTCAAGAACTTGAATCAGAGCCTGTATTTCACTCAGCTCTAGCACGCTGTGCTCCATATCCAGAACCAGCCAGTCGAAACCAGCAGAGGCCATAATCTCAGCTATCGATGGATGTCCTAGAGTGATCCATGAGCCGATGGTCAGATCACCTTTAGACAATCTTGATTTTAGTTGCATGAATATTCCTTAATAAGGGGCGTCACAGGGTGTTCATTACAGGCGGTGATTATCTTCAGTAGAAGGCGAGTAGGGGGTCGTTCGCCATCAGTTTTGCCACCCGTGCAAGATCGGCCTCGGTATCGACCGCCTGGGTATCGAACTCAGTCTCGATCATTTTCACTCGTTGCCCATGCTCCAATAGACGCAGCATATCGACAGATTCAAGTCGTTCCAGAGGCGTGGATGGCAAGCGGGTATAGTCGAATAGGGTGGCACGCCGGAAGGGGATGATGCATACCTGTTTATAAGCGAGGGTCTCTGCAAAGCCTGATTTGGCCAGGTTTGGGACCGGTTGCCGTGACATATAGAGTGCATCCCCTTGCTGGTTCATGACGACCTTGATGGTGTTAACGTCATAGAAATCAGCTTCGCTTTGGATGCGACGTACCAGATTCACACATCCCAATTGAGGGTCATCTAGAAAGGGTGCGACTGCCATATCAATCATTTCTGGACGTGTCATCGGTTCATCACCCTGGACCATGACAATGAGATCCGCGTCAATTCCAGCAACCGCTTCTGCTACCCGGTCACTGGCACGTTCATGGGTGTCGGCAGTCATGATCACATCAGCACCAAAACTTTGAGCCGCCTGACGGATTTCCTCATCGCAGGTGGCAATATAGGTGGCATTAAGCGCACTGCTCATGGTGATGCGCTTATAGATATGCTCAAGCATAGTGCGCCCGAGTAGTTTCGCGAGCGGTTTGCCAGGAAAGCGAGATGAGCCCATGCGTGCGGGTATCACAGCAATTGTTTTCATTGGTAGTTTAAGTTTGTTGGTTTTTTTTGATCTATCGATACTCTGTTCTCGAATCGAATGATCCCTAATAAAACTAAGCCACCCATTCTGAACGCTATCCTACCATTAGCGGCAGTTCTCTGCGAGAAGCTGAAACGACTGATTTTGCACATGGCATTTTGAGATAGGGCTACAGGGCATTGAATAGCATGGTAATTGAGTATCTCCCGGTGTAAAATTGCGAACGTTTTAACCCCTGAGGCTCCGGAATATTCAACAATGATTGATAAGTTTCCCACCTTCAATCTCTTAAGGGTAAGGGCATGAAAGCCCTTTTCTTTCTTCGTCATTATAACGATGTAGACCACATTACTCCGGTCATCTCCAAGTGGGTCGATTCTGGTCATAGCTGCGATGTCGTTCTGATCGGTTTTGAGTATTTTCGTAATGATTTCCGTATCGAGTTCTTGAAGAAATTGCCGGGTGTACGGGTGACGCATATTCAGGAATTATTGACTCTTCCTGACTTCATCAGGTGGCGTGTGCAGATGCTGCTACTGATCCGCGGGTTGAGGCTCCCACTGCTGGGCCCGATCGTTAATGCAGTGGCCCAGATCTACAATGCCAAGAGGCGCGAACCGATCTGGCGTCGAATCACCCAGCACTTATTGACACGTACTTTTGAGGGGGCCGATGGGGGCGTGGTGGCTTTTGATTGGGTTGAAAGAAACTCAACCATCAGCGTGGAGTGGGTCGAGATCGTAGTGTCGATGGCGCATGACGCGGGTCTCAGTATCGTGTCATTGCCACACGGGGATAGTCCCCATGCCAGTCAACTGATACGACGTAATGAGCTGAAACTCGGCCCGGATCATCTATTCTCAGCTGGGCGAATGTTTGACAGGCTGGTGGTGCCAAACGAGTTGTGTGCTGGACGATTCCGTCCCTTCATGGATAACGAGAGAATTGCTGTTCTCGGTTCGCCGCGCTATTGCGATGAGTGGTTGACCAAGCTTCAGACCTTATTGCCGCCTACACCACTGACGCGCTCTGATAGTAAGCTCAAGGTACTGATGTTCCTCAGAAAGAGTAACTTTACGACCTTCTGGGAGGAGGTCGGCTATGTGGTACAACTGATCGCCTCTTTCCCTGGCGTGGAATTGATGATTAAGCCCCACACTCGGGGTGGTTGGCAGCAGACCCTGACCAGGGACTCCTCTCTACGGAAG